>Ga0113563_10003022_pt1 | contig 10363 bp, 10 predicted proteins | sample Mud3Dept3metaG_FD_80117 | JGI IMG/M metagenome (GOLD analysis project Ga0113563, IMG submission 80117) | Freshwater wetland microbial communities from Ohio, USA, analyzing the effect of biotic and abiotic controls - Mud 3 Core 4 Depth 3... | ecosystem: Environmental > Aquatic > Freshwater >...
GGCAAGAGTTGTTTTTCCAAGACCCGGAGGACCATGAAGCAATACATGATCAAGAGATTCTTTTCTTCGTTTTGCGGCTGTAACAAATACGTTCAGGTTATCTATTATCTGCTCCTGTCCTTTGAAGTCGGCAAAACTAAGCGGACGAAGCTGCCTTTCGAATTCTTTGTCGCCATTCGTAATATTTTCTTTCCTGATGTTGAAATTATCTTCCATAGGATATAGTTGCTGGGTGCTGAGTGCCGGGTGTTGTGTGATTCAAAATAAGAATCCTGATCAATGTAAAAATATTGTAACTTTTATGACATAATCGCATATTATCATATTAATCAGTAACTAACCGGTAACCAGCACCCGGCCACCAGGGTTACTTAATAAGTTTTACATCACTTTCCGGAAGATTGATTTTAACCCCGTTAATACTGGTTTCAACATCATCTTTATAAGTTATTGAAAGTACAGGAATTCCTTGCTCATCGTACTTTTTCCAGGTCTTTTGCCTGATCCCCATACGGTAGAATTGTTCCTCTTTTGGTCGTCCGTTTTCATAATAATATGTAAGCTGACCATCGGGATTTCCCTGAATATAGGTACCCTTGAATTTTATTTTACCATCGGTATAGTATGATTTCCAGAGCCCGTCGCGTAGTCCGACTATATAATTACCTTCTTCTGTATTGTCTCCTGACTTATATTTCCAGTCCCCGTTTTTTTCTCCGTCTATGAACTGACCCTGAGCTATAATTTCGCCTGCAGGCGAATATTCTGTGTAAGTGCCGTCTCGTTGCCCCTGAAAGTACTCTTCTTCCCGCAGTAATGTCCCGTTTTCATAATACCATTTCCATAATCCGTCAGGACGTCCGTTGTTATATGCTCCGGTCTGTTCCATTTTGCCTGCGCTATTATAAAATTTCCAGACTCCGGAACGCCTGTTATCAGAGTATTGACCTTCAGCCTGTACGATACCGTCAGGATACAGATCCTTCCATTTTCCGTTGCGGTTACCACCTTCATCAACAATACCTTCCGAAAGAAGCAGCCCGTTATCGTTATAAACATACGCGTTGATGACTTTTCCATCAGCACCAAACTCCCTGTGGACACCCACAGGAATTTTATTTCTGAAAGGTCCGCTGTAAACCAGTTTGTTATTTTGATCATACCTGTTTTCCATTTCAATATCCGGTTCATCTTCCACCTTCGACTTTACAATTGAACCATTATCATAGAGCATGGTAAGAACAAGTATTCCACGGTTATCATATTCTTTATAATAACCATGGAGCTGGTCATCCTTAAAGTTTTTTTCGGTTCTTACACCTCCGTTTGGGTAGAATTCCTTCCATACACCCTGCTTAAGATTTTTGTTGTCGGTCCTGTTAATCCTTTCCCTGCCTATCAGAAAATCGTTATTATATTCAAGTAATGTTAAAACTGTTCCGTTTTTGTCATATTCTTTTGATAATCCTTCCTTTTTGCCGTTGCTATATGATAATGTCTGCTGAACTTTACCACCAGGAAAATAGAAATATGCCGTACCTTCTTTTTTGTCGCCGGCAAAAAGTTCTTTGGAATATACATAAAGGCCTTCTGCCGGGGCCTTTTTATATTTAAATGAATATCCGTTTCTTTTACCGAACAGAAAATTTATCTTTTCAATCGTGTCTCCTGTCTGGTCAAAGAATACCCAAATGCTGTCGAGCTGAAAATTTGTATATTTTCCTTCCGCTTTTTTAATCCCTGTAACATAATAGCTTTTCCAGAAACCTTCGGGTTTTCCGTTCCTGAACATACCTTCGCTCGAAATTGTTCCATTAGGATATTTAAAGACCTGATAGCCATCCTGCAGGTTATTATCTGTTTGTCCCCAAATAAGGATCCCTGTCAGCAAAAATATAATTACAATAAATGCTTTTTTCATTTTTTAAAGACCAAGTTTTTCAGATATTTCCATCATTCTCATTATTGGCCTTCTGGCTTTATTAAGTATTTCAGTATCAATCAGTATCTCAGGTTTTTCATCTCTGAGACATTTGAATATTTTTTCAATAGTGATCAGCTTCATGAAATTGCATTCACTGCAACCACATGTTGAATCTTTTGGAGGAGCCGGAATATATTCTTTCAAAGGATTTGCTTTCCTCATCTGATGTATGATGCCAGGTTCTGTTCCGACAATATATGTTACTGAATCATCTTTTTTTGTAAACTGAAGCAGAGCTGAGGTTGATCCAATGAAATCAGCAACTATCCTTATTGGCAGTTCACATTCGGGATGAACTATAATTTTAGCTTCCGGATGTTCCTTTTTCAGCTTCAGTATCGCTTCCAGAGAAAACTCTTCATGAACATGACATGTTCCATTCCACACTTTAATATCCCTTCCGGTCTTGTTAAGTATATAATTTCCCAGATTCCTGTCGGGACCAAAGATTATCTTCTCTCCGGCCGGAAGTGATTCTATTATCTCAACAGCATTTGATGAAGTACAAATAATATCAGACAATACTTTAATATCAATATTTGTATTGACATATGTCACAACTGTCCTTCCCGGATTTTCTTCAATGAATTTCTTGAAGTCTTCAGCTTTGCATGAATCGGCCAGAGAACAACCAGCATTCATATCGGGAATCAGGACTTTCTTTTCCGGTGAAAGTATTTTTGCTGTCTCAGCCATAAACTTCACACCTGCAAAAAGAACAATATCAGCATTGTTTGAGGCAGCCTTCTGTGAAAGCGCAAGGCTGTCACCAACAAAATCTGCAATGTCCTGTATATCTTCCGTCTGATAATAATGAGCAAGGATTACTGCATTCTTATTCTTCTTCAGTCTATTGATCTCAGAAATGTAATCTGTATTATCCTTTTTTGTCATTTACTTTTATGTTTCCAAACCCCGGTATAAATGCCGGGGTTATTTCACAAAAATACTACTCAAAAACAAGATTCCGGCATAATTATCAGTACTGATATTATTATTATTATAAACAATAAAAATTTTAATTCTTTTAAATGCTTATTATATCCTGTTAATTCTGTTGAAATAAAAAGCAGATTTATCTTTCAATTTAAATAATTAATACCAGGTAAACACTTTTTCAACAATTCAAAAAACATACCATTTTTGACAATCAGTCAATTAGTAGAATAATTAACAACTGTTAAATTCCGGATACTGATAGTAGTATCCAGACAAAAGTATATGTTTTAGTGTTTATTTAAGGTTTATAGTTTGACTTTATTTAATTATAACTTTTTATAGAAATTTCAAATCCTGAAAAAAGTATCCCCTTTAGTTAATAATTTGGAATATATGATATTTTAATAGCTTGTTATTGACAAACAATTAACCATAAAATATGTTATTTTAGAATATCAGAATAAAAGATAAAAGTGTATTATTTTCTTATAACATATCAATTATGTTAATTTGCAGAAAATTAGGATCCATTTAAAAATAAGCAGGTGAAAAACAAGAAAATTGCAATAGTATCCGATCATGCTGGTTATTATCTGAAAGAAATAATTATAAAATTTCTTATTCAAAGAAATGCAAATTTGAAAGATCTGGGCTGTTACAAGTATGAAAAAACCGACGATTATCCTGATTTTGGTCACCTGCTGGCAAAAGCTGTATCCAGCAGGGAATTTGATTTTGGAATATCAATTTGCGGAACAGGAAATGGAATGAACATAACTCTTAACAAGTATCAGGGTATACGAAGTGCCTTATGCTGGAATGAAGAGTTAAGCCGTCTGGCCCGGGCACATAATGATGCAAACATATGCGCGTTGCCAGCCAGATTTATAAATGAATCGGAAGCCTGCCTGATAGTAAGAACATTTCTGGAAACAAAGTTTGAAGGAGGCCGGCATAAGAGGCGAATAGATAAGATCCCATTAAAAATGTATTAAGATGCTTTCAAATTCCTGCAGATACGCGATCAGAGCTGTTATTTACCTTGCCAGCCGTCATCCGGAAAAAAGTAATCTTGGCATAAAAGAAATATCCAAAGATCTTGAACTGCCAACACCTTTCCTGGCAAAGATACTCCAGCAACTCGCGAAAAAAAAAATTCTTAGCTCAACAAAAGGACCAAACGGTGGATTTTCTCTTCTTAAAAAAGCTGAATCAATAACAGTACTGGAGATAATAAAAATAATAGACGGTGAAGGTTTTATTAAAAACTGCATTATCCACGACGGATCATGTGCTGAGGTAAAGCGAAATAAAAAGACATGCCCTATACATGATGATTATTCCAAAATCAGGACGGAATTAATAAATTTATTCAAAAACAGGACAATCGCCGAGCTAGTTAAAACAGTACACGATTCGAAGAATATGTTTATCTGATTTGGTCTTTATAGTATGGTTTATAAAATAACCATATACAAACTGCTGTTGCAGTTCCCGCAGAATTAAACATTATATCGAGAATATCCGCTTTCCGGTCAGGCGTAACTGATTGAAACAGCTCCATCAGACCTCCGAAAAAAACAGGTATCAGGGCAATCAGTATCAATTGCCTGGTATTAATAAAAAAATCTTTATGTTCCAGTATTATGACAGCCATAAAAAAAAAGTAAAGTCCGAAATGTGTAAATTTATCCAGATATGGAATATCAAATAATCCGGCACTTTCAAAAGTCTCTGCATTAGCCAGGCTTAAATAGAGTATGACCAGGGAAATGAGAATTGAAAACTTATTCTTCTTTATCATTTTATCAGTTTGGTGCAAATTTAGATATTAGAATAATATTTTCTTTATAATTTTAGACGTTTCATCAAATCTTTATGGCTGGTATTTATATTCATATCCCCTTTTGTAAGACATTGTGTTCCTATTGTGATTTTTACCATGTTGTTTCGCGAACGGACAACCGGGCTTTTATAGATGCTCTTGTCAAAGAATCAGCTATACGGAGAGAATATATTGGAAATGAAATCATTTCAACTATTTACATCGGCGGGGGAACCCCATCACTCTTATCAGTAAAAGAAATTCAATCGATCCTTGACAATATCAGGAAACTCTATTCAGTTGAAGAAAATTGTGAAATAACTATGGAAATGAATCCTGATGATATCGGCAAAGATTATCTGAACGATCTGAAAAATTCAGATGTAAACAGAATTAGCCTTGGAATTCAGTCATGGCGGGATTCAGATCTTAGGTTGCTGAACAGGCGTCATAATGTCGCTCAGGCAGTATATGCTCTTGAAGAAACCATAAAGACGGGTTTTAAAAATGTTACAATTGACCTTATTTATGGAATTCCCGGATTGGCATCTCAGGATTGGTCTTCGAACCTTGATTTCAGTTTTTCATTTGATATTAAGCATTTATCTGCCTATCATCTTACTATTGAACCCGGGACAGTTTTCGGAAAGATGAAAGAAAAAGGATTACTATCTGAAATTGAAGAGGAAGAAAGCAATACTCAGTTTCACATCCTGATAGATAAAGCTGAGTCTGCAGGATTTGTGCATTATGAGATATCAAATTTCGGAAAACCCGGTTTCTTCTCAATGCATAATTCAAATTACTGGAAGCAGGTTAATTACCTTGGTCTGGGGCCATCAGCTCATTCATTTAACGGATATTCCCGTCAATGGAATGTCAGGGATGTCAAGAAGTACATTAAAGCGGTAAATTCAGGTTCACTGTTATTTGAAAGAGAAGAGCTTGATAAAAGAACCCGGTTCAATGAATATATTATGACCTCCTTAAGAACAATGTGGGGTATTGATCTGGATTATGTGGAGAGGACTTTTGATAAGGAAGGATATGATTATATTATAAATCTGGCAGGTAAATTCATCGATTACGGCCTTATGAAACCAGATAAGAAAACCCTGATGCTTACGAATCAGGGTAAAATGATATCCGATAATGTAATTTCTGAGCTTATGCTACCGGCAGAGAAGTGATTATCTCTTTGCCAGCGCAAATGTTGTACGGCCGATAATATTATTTTCAAGATAAAGCTCTACACTGTAGGTACCGACAATAAAGTCACCGGTATTATCCAGGAAAATGCACATTTCAATATCCTGATTCATATAATCTACAAGACGGCTGGCCGAGTAAACCAGTTTATTGCCGTTGAAATCGAACAAATTTTCCGGACTGGTAGTAATGATCAGGGAATCAGGCCTTATTACTCTCATGAATACCTCTTTTTCTCCTGCGGCTGCAATTGGATTTTCACGGAGGGTGAAGCAGATCCTCAGTTTATCTATCAGATTAAGCCTGGTTGTCTCTTTTCTTTTCTTGTTAAGTGTAACTGCGTTGATGTCTTTTGCCTGTATTATTGAAGCAACTGTAACTTTTGAAGAAAGCTCTTCCTTGGCTTTTGTCAGTTCAACATTTGTACTCTGGACTTCAGTAATCTGTTGCTTGATGCCGATATTTTCAGCAACAAGCTGCTGGTTAAGAGTGTTAAGCGAATCTATCTGAACGATATATCCTTTCATGATCTCTCTCATCGTTCCAATTTCAGCCCTGTATTTTTTTATCAGCTGAACATTAGTTGCATTTACTGACAAGAGCTGTACAATCCTTTTTTTCTCCCTTTGCAGATTTGCCATCAATGTATCATTATCTGTCTTTAATGTATCATACCCATGAACCATAAGTCTGAGTTCATTAGCAAGGGAATCTTTTTCCTGGGTGAGAACTGTTTCCATCTCGACCATTTTATTCTTCTGGTCGAAATACGTTACAACCAGAAAGATCAAAGCAGCAGCCAGAATAACTGTAGTGAAAATCATGGCAATCGGAGCGCTTTTCTTCTTTGGTTGTTCTACCGGAGTGAAAGTGTTTGTGTCTGTCATTTATTTGCTTCTGTTTAAAATAATTAATAATGCAAAAATAATAATATCATTGAGATTATTAATAAATCCAATTCAATGATTAATTTTACCATTGAGCATAATATTTGTAATTAATTAATATTCAATTATATGAGTGGATTTTTTGGTGCAATTTCAAAATCCAGCTGTGTCGAAGATGTATTTTATGGGACTGATTACCATTCTCATTTGGGGACTAAACGGGCAGGCATGGTTTTTATTGTACCTCAAAAAGGATTTCGCCGGTCAATACACAATCTTGAAAATTCATATTTCAGAAATAAGTTTGAAGATGAACTGGGAGGCTTCAAGGGTAATTCAGGATTGGGAATAATAAGTGACACAGATCCTCAGCCGATTCTCTTTAATTCACATCTTGGCCGGTTTGCCATTGTGACCGTCAGCCGGTTGCTCAATCTTGATGAACTTGAAAGCAGGTTTCTTAATAAGAAAAACCATTTCACTGAGAATTTTGAAGGAAATATCAATCCGACAGAAGTAGTGGCAAACCTTATTTGTGAAAAGGAAGACTTTGTTTCAGGTATTGAAAATGTTTTTGAAAGTATAAAAGGCTCATGCTCTTTACTGATACTGACCGAAGATGGGATAATTGCAGCCAGGGATAATCTTGGACGGACACCTGTTGTGATAGGGAAAAAGGAAAATGCCTATGCAGTTGCAGTGGAGAGCTGTTCCTTTCCCAACACAGGATATGAAATCGCATACTATCTGGGTCCGGGAGAGATAATGCACATTACATCTGATGGTTACACACAGCTTAGAAGGCCCGGAGATAAAATGCAGATTTGTGCTTTCCTCTGGGTCTATTACGGTTATCCGCCATCATATTATGAAGGTATAAATGTTGATGAATGCCGCAACAGATGCGGTGCTGCACTTGCAAGGCGGGATACGGTCGATGCTGATTTTGTCTGCGGAATCCCTGACTCTGGCGTCGGCCATGCAGTAGGTTATGGTAATGAAAAACGAATCCCGTATAAGAGGGCTTATGCGAAATATACTCCAACATGGCCTCGAAGCTTTATGCCTCAGAACCAGGAATTGAGGGATCTTGTTGCCAGGATGAAACTCATTCCGAACAAGGCAATAATTAACGGGAAAAAAATGGTTTTTCTCGACGACAGCATTGTAAGAGGCACGCAGTTAAAAGATAACACTATTGACCTCCGTAAATCGGGTGCAGCCGAGGTTCATATGAGAATTGCATGCCCGCCGCTTCTCTACCCCTGCGAATTCCTGAACTTTTCCCAGTCAAGAACTCCCTTAGAGCTGGCAGGCCGGAAAGCAGTTTTTCAGCTGGAAGGCGGAACAACCGATTTAACGGAATATTCAGATCCCGATTCAGAAAAATACAGCAAGATGGTCGATAAAATTGCACAGACACTCGATCTTGACAGCCTGATTTACCAGCGACTGGATGACCTTGTTGATGCTATCGGCCTGCCTAAAGAGAAACTATGCACGCACTGCTGGGACGGATCGAGTTATTATAAATAAGGCTAAAGGCTACGGGCATCAGGCGACAGGCTGGTTTTAAGGAGTAGTCTTTTACCTGTCGCCAGTCGCCTGATTATTTTCAGATCAACATAATAAATAAATAAACTACCCCATGAAATACATCGGAGCTCATGTCAGTGCGGAAGGAGGCGTGCAGAATGCACCATTAAATGCTTCTGAGATCGGTGCAAAAGCATTTGCATTCTTTACCAAGAACCAGAGACAATGGTTTTCAAATGCCCTTACAAAAACAAACATAACCGCTTTCAGGGAAAATTGCGAGAATCTTGATTATAAACCATTTCAAATTCTTCCCCACGACAGTTACCTGATAAATCTTGGACACCCCGAAAAAGAACCCCTTGAGAAATCGAGAGCTTCATTTCTTGATGAAATGAAACGATGTGAGCTTCTCGGACTCGACAGGCTTAATTTCCACCCCGGGAGCCACCTTAATCAGATAGGCATTGAAGAATGCCTTTCAAGAATTGCAGAATCAATTAACATTTCACTCGATAAAACAAAAGGTGTAACTGCAGTAATTGAAAATACCGCCGGGCAGGGTACCAACATGGGTCATACCTTTGAACAGATTAAGTTCATAATTGACAGGGTGGAAGATAAGTCAAGAGTTGGTGTATGTATAGATACCTGCCATGCCTATACCTCAGGATATGATGTAAAAACTGCGGAAGGATTCAATGAGACATTTGAGAGATTTGACAAAATCATCGGTATGCACTATCTTAAAGGAATGCATCTCAATGACACGAAAAAAGATTTTGGTACGAGGGTTGACAGACATGAAAACATCGGTACCGGATTCCTTGGTGAAGAGACATTTTCTTTTGTAGTTAACGACAGCAGGTTCGATGATATGCCGCTTATTCTTGAAACACCCGAAGAATCGCTCTGGGAAGCTGAGATCAGAAAACTCTATTCCCTGGTGAAATAAATAAATATAATCTTAAATTCAACTCTTAAATTTGGTTTCAATATAACTTTGTATCTCAGGTTCCCTCAGCTTGTTTACTGTTGCCTTGTAACCTATTTCGAAGACCTCTATTGCTTTTTCCGGATCGAGAATCTTATAATTTTTCAGTTCAGGAGGAGCTATGAAAATATCGAACTTTTCTTCTTTCTGATCCAATTCCTTAACCATGTTCAGCATAAAAGTGCGCTCTGCGATCTGAACGAGACTTGTTACTGTTTTTTCATAACCTATGGGATTAACAAAAGATCCTATTGTAAGAACACAATCGCCTTCGATAGGTTTGATCGGCAGGTTATCAAGCACTCCGCCATCGACATAATGTATCTTATTAATTATAACCGGATTAAAAAGGACCGGAATGCTTGCGGATGCAATTACGGGTTTTAACAATTCCCCCGAACAAAAATATTCTGCAACACCGTTATTGAGATCCGTTGCAGTAACATAAAGGGGTATTTTCAGATCTTCAAAATTCTTAGCCCTGAGATTATCATTGAGGATACGTTCTATACCAGAGATCTGAAGAAGACCTTCGCGGGGCACAGTTGGTCTGATATAATGGAGTTTGCTGGTTGTGTTCATTATTTTAAGGATCTCATCCGGAGTATAACCGTCAGCATACAGTACTCCCACCAGCGCCCCTGCACTTGTTCCCGCTATCACATCAGGGTATATGCCTGCATCATTGAGTGCCTTTAAAACACCCAGATGAGCAAATCCTCTGGCTCCTCCGCCGCTTAAAACTATTCCGGTCTTATATTTTTTCAGCTTCATAAAAGCACCTTTATTTATTTCTATTTGAATACCAGCGAAAACAGCAATCTCAAATTAAGATAGGTAACAAATACAGCAATTATCAGTAAAAGTACTCTTAAAAAACCACTGTTGACATATTTACCCATCACTTTCCTTGAGGATGTAAGATATACCTGGATGGCAACGGTAAAAGGCAGTTGTATGCTTAAAAATACCTGCGACAGTATCAGGCC
>Ga0113563_10003023_pt1 | contig 10361 bp, 9 predicted proteins | sample Mud3Dept3metaG_FD_80117 | JGI IMG/M metagenome (GOLD analysis project Ga0113563, IMG submission 80117) | Freshwater wetland microbial communities from Ohio, USA, analyzing the effect of biotic and abiotic controls - Mud 3 Core 4 Depth 3... | ecosystem: Environmental > Aquatic > Freshwater >...
CTCGCTCTCGTGGGCCCGCTCACGCGCGGCGTGCCCCGCCTGCCCCTGCGGGTGGACCTGGCGGTCGCGGGCTCGGTCGCCGCGCAGTGCGCGCTCGCCCCGATCCTGGCCGCCTGGTTTCACCGTCTCGCGCCGGCGGCCGTCCTGCTGAACGTCGCGGCGGTGCCGCTCTCCGGCGCCGTCCTGCTCGCGGGCCTCGCGGTGCTGCTCGTGGCGCCCCTCGGGCCGGGGGTCGCGCAGGTCGCGGGCGACGTCGCGTGGATCGCGGCCCGCGCGCTTCGCCTGTCGGGCGACCTCGGGCCCCTCGGACCGTGGCTGGACCTGCGGGTCGCCGCGCCCACGCTCCTGGCCCTGGCGCTCCACGCGGCCGGCCTCGGCCGGCTCTACCGCGGCCGTCGGGGTGTCGGCCTGGGTCTCCTCCTGGCGTGCCACCTGGCGCTCGTCACGGGACGCCTCTCGAGGCCGGCGGACGGGAGGCTCCACCTGGCGGTGATCGACGTGGGCCAGGGGGACAGCCTTCTCCTGTGCTCCCCGTCCGGGCGCAGCCTCGTGGTCGACGCGGGTGGCTCGAGGGATCCCCGCTTCGACCCGGGGGAGAGGCGCGTGGCCCCGGAGCTGTGGCGTCGTGGCGTTCACCGTCTCGACGCCCTCGTCGTGACGCACGCCCACCCGGACCACGTCGGGGGGGCGCCCTTCCTGCTGCGCGCGTTCCCCGTGGCCCAGCTGTGGGAAGGGCCCGCGCCGCTCGACGATCCCGCCTGGCGTCGCGTGGACGCCCGTCTGGACGAGGGCGGGGCCGCGCGCGTGACGGTGGCCGAGGGCATGCGCCTCGACTGGGACGGGGTCCGGATCGCGGTGCTCGGGCCGCAGCGGCCGCGCCGGCCGCCCTCGCGCGTGCGCAACGAGGACTCGGTCGTGCTCGACGTGGCGTTCGGGGGAGTCCACCTCCTGCTCACGGGTGACGTCGGAGGCACGGCGGAGGACTCGCTGCGCGTGCCGCGCGCGCTCGTGCTGAAGGTGCCGCACCACGGGAGCCGGTCGAGCAGCGGAAGCCGTCTGCTCGCAGGCGCGGGCGCCCGGCTGGCCGTCGTCTCGGCCGGAGCGCACAACCCCTTCGGGCACCCTCACCCGGAGGTCCTCGAGCGCTACCGGAGGTCCGGCGCCCTCGTTCTCCGGACGGACAGGGACGGCACGGTGAGCGTCGCCACCGACGGCCAGCGGGTCTGGGTGAGGACGGCGGGAGAGGGCGAGGAGCGCCGCATCCGCTGAGGGGAGAGCGACTTGTGCTAAGATCGCGCGGCTGCGGACGGGTGCAGGAGGGTTGGCAGGTCGCTCGTGCGCCGCCTGCACACGGCCCGGCGAGCGCTGATGAGCCAGACCGACAAGCCCTTCACCGTCAGCGACCGGAGGCACTTCACGCCTGACGGCCGCCCGCGCGACGACGCCGAGGAGACGTCCGGGACCGAAGCGCCCGTCGCTGCGGCGCCCCCGAACGCCCCTCGTTCGCCGGGGGCCCCCGCCGACTTCTCGCGGCTACTCCTGACCCTGGCCTCCGAGGCGGGCGTGCTGTTGAGCGGCGAGGGGCTGCCCGAGGGCAAGGACCCCGCCGAAGCGCTCGAGGGCGCGCGGTCCGTCATCTCGATCCTCGACATGCTGAGAGAGAAGACCGAGGGCCGCCGGACGAGCGCCGAGGACAAGCTGCTCGACGAGCTCCTCTTCCAGCTGCGGATGGCGTACGTGGAGAGAACCCGGGCGGGGGGCGCGTGAACCCGTCCCTACCCGCCTTCCTGCTGCTGCTCCTCGCCCCGCCGGCGAGCCACGGTCCCGCGGCGACGAGCGCGGCGCCGCCGGCGGCCGCGGCTCCCGCGCCGGCCACCGTGCCGACGTTCGAGCAGCTCTGGTCGTTCTACGTCAGGGCCGACGCCGCCGGGGACGCGCCGGGGGCCGCGCGGGCGCTGCGCGAGATCCGGCGCGCGCGCATGGAGCGCAACGTCCCGAGCCTCGACACGGTGGGCCTGGGTCTCGTCGAGCGCGGCGTGGCGAAGCTCGACGCGAAGGACCGTGAGGCGGCGGAGGAGGCCTTCCGGGCCGCGGTCGCGCTCGCACCCGGCCTGCCGGACGGGCACGCGGGACTCGCCCTCGCCCTGCTGAAGAAAGGACCTCTCGGGGTGGTCCCGAGCATCGAGGCCGCGGCGTCCGGCCTCTCCGCCTTCCTGGCGACCGGGCGCGGGGAACGCCGCGCCCGCGACCTCGCGACGGTGGCCACCCTGCTCGCGGCCTTCGCCGCGACGTGGGCGCTCGCCCTCGCGCTCCTCGCGCGGCACAGCGGCCTCCTGCGTCACGACCTCGAGGAGTGGCTCGGCCCGGCCCAGGGCCGCTCCGCCTCGCTGGGCCTCTTCCTCCTCCTGCTCCTCCTGCCGGTGGCGACCTTCCAGGGGTGGGGGTGGCTGCCCCTGTGGTGGCTCGCGCTCCTCTTCGCGTACCTCGACGTTCGCGAGAGAGCGCTCGCGTGCCTTCTCCTCGCGGCGGCCGTCGCGGTGGGGCCGGCCCTCGCCTCGCTCGAGCTGCGGCTGCGCACCGCGCGCAACCCCCTCCTGCACGCCGCGCTCGCCGCGGTGGAGTCGGCCCCCGGCGGCGCGGCGATCGCACGGCTCGAGAAGGCCGTGCGGAGCGACCCGGAGGACCGCGACCTGGCCTACCTGCTGGGCAGCGCCCGCCGGCGCGCGGGACGATACGAGGAGGCGGCGGAGCTGTACCGGCAGATGCTGGCGGCCGACCCCACGGACTCGATCGCGCGGAACAACCTCGCCAACATCGAGTTCGTGCGAGGCAGCTACGACGCGGCGCGGGCGCTGTACCGGGCCGGCACGGCGCCGGGAACCGAGGCCGCGGTCGCGGCCACCTCCTACTACAACCTGTCGCTCGCCCACCTCCAGAAGTTCGAGTACCAGGCCTACAACGAGGCCAAGTCGAACGCGGACCGGCTCGCCCCCGGGCTGGTGGCCGAGTACGACCGGTGGAAGTACGACTCGCGCGACTACGCCGTGGTCGACCTCGGCCTGACCCTCGAGCAGGTCCAGGAGAAGTTCGCCGGGAGCGAGTCGGGGGTCGCGGTGCGCAACCTCGCCGCCGCCCAGCCGCCGCCGGCGCGCCCGCTGGCGCTCGCCGGCTCCCTCGTGAACCGCTTCGTGGCGTTCGTGGGGGTGTTCGCGCTCACCGCCTCCCTCGTCCGGCGCTGGCGCGGGCCGAAAGCGTTCACGCTCCACTGCGGCCGGTGCGGGACGGCCTTCTGCCGCAACTGCCACCTGGGCCAGGTGAGCGGGGGACTCTGCTCGCAGTGCTACCACCTCTTCGTGGTGCGGGACGGGGTCTCCGGCCCGGCGCGCAACCGCAAGATGGCCGAGATGCAGCAGGCGGACGGGCGCCGGCAGCGTGTCTTCCGGGTGCTGTCGGTTCTCTCCCCCGGCGCCGGACAGGTCTACGGCGGCTGGGCCTTCCGCGGCGCCGTGCTGCTCGCGGCCTGGTACGGGGTCCTGGGGCTGCTCGTGGCCCGGTGGGTGGTGCCCTTCACGGACGTGGCGAGGCGCGTGTGGCCGCCCTGGCTGGCGCTGGCGGCCGGGCTGGTGCTCCTCGGGGTGTGGCTGGCCGCGAACCGCTTCCGCCCCGCCTCCGAGGTCGAGCTGCCGACCCGCCCGGCCGGCCCGCGGCGGGCCCGGGCCGCACAGGCGGCGGGATAGGCGATGGCGCTCGAAGGGACGATCCGCGACTTCGGACTGCCGGACATCTTCCAGCTCATCGGGCTGCAGCGAAAGACCGGCCTGCTGACCCTGACCAACGAGAAGGACGAAGAGGTCGTGACCGTCACCTTCGAGAACGGCATGGTGGTGATGGCCGACTCGTCGGCCCGCCGGCTCGAGGACCGCCTGGGCAACGTCCTCGTGAAGCAGGGAAAGATCACGAGCGCCCGCCTGGACGAGGCCCTGGCCGTGCAGAAGCAGACGCTGCAGCGGCTCGGTCACGTCCTGGCGATCGGCAGCGCGATCACCACGAAGGACCTGCGCGACGCGCTTTCGGTCCAGATCTCCCAGATCGTCTTCCGGGTGTTCCGCTGGCGCGACGGGCGCTACATGTTCACGCCCGCGGAGGCCGTGGACTACGACCGCGAGAACTTCGTCCCCATGAGCACGGACTTCATCCTGATGGAGGGGATCCGGATGGTGGACGAGTGGCCCATCCTCGAGAAGAGGATCCCCTCGTTCGACATCGTGTTCCGCCCGGTCGTGGACCCGACGCTCATCGAGGTGGGCGAGGGGGCGGGGCCGGACGCGAGCGTGTCGGAGCGCCGGGTGGCGACCGCGACCGGGCGCATCCGCCTGGCGCCGGAGGAAGAGCGCGTCTTCCGCAAGGTGGACGGCGTTCGCACGGTGCAGGCCATCATCGACGGGACCGGGGTCGGGGAGTTCGAGGTCTGCCGGACGCTCTTCGACTTCCTGAACCGCAATCTCATCGCACCGGCGGGCCGCGGGAGCACCCCCTCCCTCGAGGAAGCCGAGGCGGCGAGCACCGCCTCGCCGGTGCCCGGGTACATGGTGGCCGCGCTGGTGGTGTCGCTCGCGCTGGCCGGGGTCCTGGTCCAGCGGCGCTCGCCGTTCGCGGTGACCGGCCTGCCGTCCGTCGCTCACCGCCTGGACGCGGCCCTCCTCGAGGGCGCCGCCCGCGCCCGCCTCGCGCGCCTCGAGCGCGCGCTGGAGGCGTGGAGCGCCACCCACGGCTCCCCGCCCGGGACCCTCGAGGACCTCGTTCGCGTGGGACTCGTCGACCGCTCCTACCTCCTCGACCCGTGGTCGCGCCCCTTCCGCTACGAGACGGGCGCGGGCGGCTATCTCCTGAGCGCGGTGGACGAGTCGGGAGCCAGCCGGGAGGACGCGACCGTGGACCGCCGGGGCGGCCGGTAGCCGCGGTCGCCGCGCGATGGACCGGGTCAGGATCGAGCGCCTCTCTCCCCTCGGGTGGCCGTCGCCGGCAGTGACGATCGGCAACTTCGACGGCGTTCACCGCGGGCACCAGGCGCTCGTCTCCGCCGCGGTCGCGCGGGCCCGCGAGACGGGCGGGGTGTCGGTGGTCCTCACCTTCGACCCGCACCCCGCGCGGGTCCTCGGCCCCGGGCGCGCTCCGGCCGCCCTCACCACCCTGGCCCAGAAGGAGGAGCTCCTCGCGCGGCTCGGGGTGGACCGCCTCGCCGTGCTCCCCTTCGACGCCGAGGTGGCGAGGCTCCCGCCCGATGCCTTCGCCCGCGAGGTGCTGCACGCGACCCTCGGCGCGCGGCACGTCGTGGTCGGCGAGTCGTTCCGGTTCGGCCACCGGCGGGAAGGCGACGCGGGTGCGCTCGCCGCGCTCGGCGAGGGCCTGGGCTTCTCGGTGCGCGCGCTGCCCCCGGTGCTGGAAGAGGGCAGCCCGGTCAGCAGCAGCCGGGTGCGGGACCAGCTCGCACGGGGGGACGTGCGCGCGGCACGCGCCCTGCTCGGGCGCGCGTACTTCGTGGACGCGCCCGTGGTGCGGGGCGACGGGCGGGGGCGCACGATCGGCGTCCCGACCGCGAACCTCGCCCCCGAGAACGAGATCCTGCCCGCGAGGGGCGTCTACGCCGGGCGGTGCCGGGTGCCCGGCGGCGCCTGGCACCCCTCCGTGGTCAACCTGGGCCACCGGCCCACCTTCGGCGGCGGGCACGACTCGGTCGAGGCGCACCTCATCGACTTCGAGGGGGACCTCTACGGCGCCCGTGTCCGCCTCGAGTTCCGCGAGCGCCTGCGCGGCGAGCAGCGCTTCGAGGGCAAGGATGCCCTGGTCGCCCGCATCCGGGAGGACGTCGCGCAGGCGCGCGCCCTCCTTTCGGGGCCCGGCGGCGAAGGGTATAGTTCCGGGGAACCGCAGGCCCATCGATGACCGAGCTCTCCGTCGACAGCCGCGAGCTGGAGGGGATCGTCCTCCTCTATCCCCGCGGCTTCATCAACGCGCACACCGTGCGCCTCTTCGAGGGCGAGATCCAGAAGGCCCTCGACCAGGGACGCTACCGGATCGTGGTGAGCGGGGCGGACCTCAAGTACATCGCGAGCGCGGGCCTCGGCGCGATCATGGGGGTCGTCGAGGAGATCCGCACGAACGGCGGCGACATCCGGCTGGCCGAGCTCAACGAGACCGTGCGGAACATCTTCGACATCCTGGGCTTCAACCACCTCTACCGGATCTTCCCGTCCGAGGTCGAGGCGATCCTCAGCTTCCGGGAGGGCGGGGAGACGGGAAGCCCGCCCGCGTGAGCGGCCGCCGCCCCGCCCTCGTCCTCCGAGTCCCCAGCCGGACGGAGTTCCTCGCCGCGATCCGCGACGTGACACGGAGGCTGGCGGAGGCGGCGGGCTTCGACGGAGCGCAGGCGGACCAGCTGGCCCTCGCGGTGGACGAGGCCTCGACGAACGTGATCGAGCACGCCTATCGGGGCGCTCCCGGCCACACGATCGAGCTGCGCTTCCGGGACGAGGACGGCGTACTGCGCGTCGACGTCGTCGACGACGGCGAGGCGGTCGACCCGCGGGCGGTGCCGCAGGTGGACCTGCAGCGCTACGCGAGCGAGCGGCGCACGGGCGGGCTCGGCATGCACCTCATGGGCCGCATCATGGACTCCGTGACGTTCCGCCGCGTGGCCGGCCGCAACGTGTGCTGCATGGTGAAGCGCAAGCCGGCCGCGGGGAGCGAGGCGGCTCCGTGAGCGCTCCCGTCGTCTTCCAGTACCAGCAGGCGCTCGACGCGTTCCGGCGCGAGGGACGCGAGCCGCCCCTGCTCAAGCGCATGTCGGAGCTGATCTCGCTGCTCGACCTCAGCACCACCCTCGGCTCGACGCTGAGCGGGGCCGAGATCCTGGACGCCGCGCTCCTGATCGTGATGGGCGAGCTGCAAGTCTCGCGCGGCGCGCTCTACGTGGCGGAGGAGGAGGGTCGCTACCGCCGCCGCGCGGCGCGAGGCCTCTCTCCCGGGGCGCCGGAGTCGATCGCGCGAGCCGACGTGCCGGAGCGGCCCTTCGCTCCCGGGCCGTCCGACGAGGCCCTCGCGGGTGCGGGCTTCGTCCTCGTCTGCCCGGTGCGGAAAGCGGGCCGGCCGATCGCGCTCCTCGGGCTCGGGCCGCGGGCCGGGGAGCGACCCTTCGGCCCGGAGGAGACCGGCTTTCTCGAGAGCCTGGCCGCCTGCGCGGCGACCCCCATCGAGAACGGGCTGATCTACGAGGAGCTGCGCCGGGTCAACCGCACGCTCTCCGTCAAGGTCTACCAGCTCCACAGCCTCTTCGACATCGGGCGCGAGCTGACCGCCAGCCTGGACGAGGAAGCGATCGAGCGTCTCGTGACCACGACGGTCATGGGGCACTTCCTCGCCTCGCGCAGCGCCCTGTACCGTCTCGGGCCGGACGGGCTCGACCTCGTGCACGCGCGCGGGGTGAAGGCGGGCGAGGCGCCCCCGCGGGTGCCGGCCGAGCCCGGGGCCCTCCTCCGCGACCTGACGGGTCCGCGGTGCGTGACGGACCTTCCGGAGGGGGCGCTCCGGGAGGCGCTCTCGGCAGCGCGCTTCGCGCTGGCGGTGCCGCTGGCGGCCGGTGAGCGGCTGAGCGGACTCCTCGCGGTGGGGGAGCGCCCGGGTGGCCGGGCTTTCGGCGAGGAGGACCTCGACTTCGCGGGAGCGCTGGCGCGCCAGACCCAGGCCGCGATCGAGGCCGCGCGATCGCATCGCATCCGCATCGAGAAGGAGAGGCAGGACCGCGACCTGCAGATCGCGCGCGGGATCCAGGAAGGCCTCTTCCCCAGGACCTTTCCGGAGGTCGAGGGTTTCGAGCTGGTGGCGCAGAGCCGGTCCTGCTTCCAGGTGGGGGGCGACTACTACGACTTCATCCCCCTGGAGGGCGGCCGCCTGGGGCTCGTGGTCGCCGACGTGTCGGGCAAGGGGACCCCGGCGAGCCTCATGATGGCCTCGGTCCACGCCTGGCTCCGGGCCACGGCCGGCACCGCACGGCCCACGCAGGTGCTCGAGCGCCTCAATCGCTTCCTGTACGCGAGCACGCAGACGAGCCGCTACGTCACGCTGTTCTACGGCGAGCTCGACCCCTCGTGCCTGCGCCTCGCCTACGTCAACGCCGGCCACGTCCCGCCGTACGTGAGACGGCGGGACGGACGGGAAGAGCGGCTCACGGCGGGCGGCCCCGTGATCGGCCTTCTCGACGACGTGGCCCTCGAGGCCGGCGAGCTCGCCCTCGAGCCGGGGGACCTGCTCGCGGTCGTGACCGACGGCGTCACCGAGGCCCTGAGCCCGGGCGGAGACGAGTTCGGCGACGAGCGGGTGCGCCGGGCCCTGGCCCGGTCGGCCGATCAGGGGGCGGCGGGCGCCCTCTCGGCTCTCGTCGCCGAGGTGGACGCCTGGGCCGGGACCGCCGGTTGCACGGACGACCTCACCGCACTGATCCTGAGAGCGACATGACCCAAGAGCTGAGGCTGTTCAACACGCTGAGCGGGCGCATCGAGACGCTGGCTCCGCTGGCGCCCCCCGAGGTGACCTTCTACGCCTGCGGGCCCACGGTGTACAACCGCGCGCACGTGGGCAACTTCCGGTCGTTCGTGGCCATCGACGTGCTCCGCCGCACGCTGCGCCACTTCGGCTACCGGGTCCGCGAGGTCATGAACGTGACCGACGTGGACGACCGGATCATCCAGAAGGCCCGGGAGGCGGGCACCGACCTCGGCACCTTCACCGCCGGGTACGTGACGGCGTTCGAAGAGGACATGGCGACGCTGCGGCTCGAGCGCCCCGAGCACATGCCCCGCGCGACCGCGCACATCCCGGAGATGCTCGACCTCATCGAGCGCCTCCAGGCGCGGGGTCACACGTACACCGCCGAGGGCAGCGTCTACTTCCGCATCGCCTCCTTCGCCGAGTACGGCCGCCTCGCCCGTCTCGACGTCGCCGGGATCCAGGCGGGGGCGCGCGTCGACACCGACAAGTACGACAAGGAGAACGCGCGGGACTTCGTCCTGTGGAAGTTCAAGAGCGACGAGCCCGAGTGGGCGCAGTGGGACGCGCCCTTCGGGAGGGGCCGCCCCGGCTGGCACATCGAGTGCTCGGCTATGAGCATGAAGTACCTCGGCGAGACCTTCGATCTCCACGCGGGCGGCGAGGACCTCATCTTCCCCCACCACGAGAACGAGATCGCCCAGAGCACGTGCGGCACCGGCAAGCTCTTCGCGCGGCACTGGATGCACGTCAAGCACCTGCTGATCGACAACGAGACGATGTCGAAGAGCAAGGGGAACTTCCTCACGATACCCGACCTGGTGGAGAAGGGGCACTCGCCGCAGGCGATCCGCTACCTGCTCGCGGGGTCCCACTACCGCAAGCCGCTGAACTTCGGCCTGGAGGGGCTCTCGGGGGCAAGGGCTGCGCTGGAGCGGGTTCACGGCCTCGCCGTGCGGCTCGACGAGGTGGGCGGAGAGGGCCCGGAGGGGCCGGCCGCGGAGGCGTGCGCCGAGGCGCGGCGGGTGTTCGACGCGTCGCTCGCGGACGACCTCAACACGCCCGAGGCCCTGGCCGCGGTCCACGGTCTCGTCGGTCGTGCGAACGCCCTGCTGGCGGAGGGGGCGCTCACGCGCGCGGGGGCGGCACGCGTCCGCGCGGAGCTCGCGGCGATGGACGCCGTCTTCGGCGTGCTGCTGCCCGGGGTCGCGGAGGACCGCCTCTCGACGGAGGAGCAGGCCCTCTTCGACGAGCGGCAGGAGGCGCGGCGGCGGCGGGAGTTCGCCCGCGCGGACTCCGCGAGGGCGCGGCTGGAGGCGCTCGGTGTCGTGCTCGAGGACACCCCGAAGGGCACGCGCTGGCGGCGCAAGGGGTGAGCCGTTCCCCTGCGGACCGGCCCGCCGGGCCCCACCGCGGGGACTCCGGAGAGGACCTGGCCTGCGAGCACCTGCGCCGTCGCGGGCTGAGGATCCTGGCCCGGAACTACCGATGCCGCGCCGGCGAGATCGACGTCGTGGCCGACGACCGGGGGACGGTCGTCTTCGTCGAAGTGAAGGAGCGCCGCGGCGAGTCGCACGGCTCGGCGGTGGAAGCCGTCACCGCTGCGAAGCGCCGGAAGGTGGTCCGCGCCGCCCGGGTGTACGCAGCCACTCACGGGCTCTGCGAGTCGCCCTTGCGCTTCGACGTGGTGGCGATCGACTGGGGGCCGGAGGGCCCCCGCGTGCGCCACGACGCGGGGGCCTTCGGCGAGATTTGAGTCGAGCCCGGGGTCAGGGGGAGGTCATGGAGCGGGAAACGGGATTCGAACCCGCGACTTCGAC
>Ga0113563_10003024_pt1 | contig 10360 bp, 7 predicted proteins | sample Mud3Dept3metaG_FD_80117 | JGI IMG/M metagenome (GOLD analysis project Ga0113563, IMG submission 80117) | Freshwater wetland microbial communities from Ohio, USA, analyzing the effect of biotic and abiotic controls - Mud 3 Core 4 Depth 3... | ecosystem: Environmental > Aquatic > Freshwater >...
TACTCCTCGCGGCCCGAGTTCCACGCGCCCTCGGCGCTGTCGAGGTAGTAGTAGCCCTCGTTCGGCTTGGAGTGATCGAAGCGCACGTCGTCGAAGACGAAGAACTCCGCCTCGGGACCCATGAAGGACGTGTCGGCGATGCCCGTCTGGCGGAGGTAGGCCTCGGCCTTCTTCGCGATGTGGCGCGGGTCGCGCGAGTACGGCTGCTTCGTGATCGGGTCGAACACCGAGCACGTGAGCGAGATCGTCGGGTGGGCGAAGAAAGGATCGAGCTTCGCCGACTCCGGGTCCGGGACCATGAGCATGTCGGACGCGTTGATCGGCTGCCAGCCGCGGACCGACGAGCCGTCGAACGCGATGCCGTCTTCGAAGAGCGCCTCGTCGAGCCGGTGCACCGGCAGGGTCGTGTGCTGCCACACGCCCGGGAAATCGATGAACTTCAGGTCGACGAATTTCACGTCGTTCTTCTTGGCGAGCTCGATGACTTCCTTCGGCTTCATGATCTTTTCCTGGTGCTTTGGGGCGCTCTCTCGGAGGGAGAGCGTTGTCAGATGGCGTCCTTGCCGCGCTCGCCGGTGCGGATGCGTACGGCTTCCTCGATCGGGCTCACGAAGATCTTTCCGTCGCCGATACGCCCCGTCTTGGCGCTCTTCTCGATCGCGTCGAGCACGTCGTGAACGAGCTCGTCGGGGACGACGATCTCGATCTTCACCTTGGGGACGAAGTCGACGACGTACGCGGAGCCTCGGTAGACCTCTTTCTTGCCACCGGTGCGGCCGAAGCCCTTCACCTCCGTGACGGTCATTCCCTGGACTCCAACCTCGCTCAAGGCGTCTTTCACCTCGTCGAGCTTGAACGGCTTGATGATGGCCTCGATCTTCTTCATGACGGCTTCTTCATGACGGCGGCCGGAGATGAGACTCCACCCCTTGGGACATTCCAAGGGTGAACTGTCGTCTCCACTCTTCTTTCCCCCGGCAATGGTTTCCGAGATGTTTCGGCCGCTTTGAAGATCCGGTCCGGAGACGAAAAAGACGCGGCAGGGCTAGGATGCCGTCGTGCTCCGCGCGTCCCGCCTGCCTCTCGGCACCTATCCGACGCCCGTCGAACCGGGCCCGTCGGGCTTGTCGATCAAGCGCGACGACCTCACGAGTGACCTCTACGGCGGCAACAAGGTCCGGAAGCTGGAGCTGCTGCTCGCTGCCGCGCGCGAAGCCGGCAAGACACGCCTCCTGACCGTAGGTGCGGTCGGAAGTCACCAGGTGGTGGCGTGCGCGGTCTACGGCGCGCGCGAGGGCTTTCGCGTCGACGCGGTGCTCGTCCCGCAGCCCGCGTCGCCGCATGCGGAGCTGAACCTCCGCGTGGCCCTCGCGCACGGACTCCATGCGACCGGGTGTCCGGCGTGGAGCCTGGCTCCCGCGTACATCGCCTCGCGCTGGGGCGGGGATGCGTACTTCGTTCCCCTCGGCGGCTCGAATGCGCTCGGCTCGCTCGGCTTCATCGACGCCGCCGAGGAGCTCGCCGCGCAGGTCCGCGCGGGGCAGCTCCCCGAGCCCGATGTCGCAGTGGTCGCGCTCGGCTCGGGGGGGACGGCGGCAGGTCTCGCCGTGGGCTTCGAGCAGGCCGGGCTTCGCACACGTGTGATCGGCGTCGCTGTCGCACCGCCCACACCCGTGCTGCGTCATCTCGCGCGCCGGCTCGCGCAGAAGACGGCCGCGCTCGCAGGGTTGCCTGTCGGCGTCGGCGTTCGCGCGGCGAAGCGCATCGAGGTCGAGGGCCAGTGGATCGGTCGCGGCTATGGCTACGCGACCGAGGCGGGGGAAGCGGCCACGGAGGTCGCGCGTCGAGCGGGTCTGACGCTCGACATGACGTACACCTCGAAGGCGTTCGCGAGCGCGCTCGCTCGGGCGGAGAGCGCGAAGCCCGGCGAGGTCCTCTACTGGCACACGCTCTCGACGTCCCCGCTGGAGAGGCTGCTCTCGCTCGGTGGCGTCGCGTCGAGCGAGCCGCTGCCGCGAGGGCTGGCGAGCTTGCTCAAGGGCTAGTGCTGGGCGCTGCTCGCTCCCCGGTCACTTTGGTTTGGTGGCCAGTTCGTGTGCCCAAGAAGGCGGCATTTCGCCGATCGGTGCGCGTTTCGCCGCAGAGCGGGCCTGGGGGATACCGAACGCGACTTCCGCGGTGGAAATAAACGAAATCATGCATTGTGCATGATTGGCGCAGCGGATTAACATCGCGTCGTTTTCCTATTGGGCGCAGTTAGCCCCACACGCTCGTGGACCAGGGGTGTCATGCGATTCGCCAAGTCGGCTCTTTGCGCCACGGCTGTTGCCGTCTGTTCTCTCTTCGCCGGCGGCACTGCGTCTGCGCAGGGTCAGGGATTCGCCCTCAACCGCTTCGACCCCGCCGACCGCGGGAGCGATTGGTTCGTCCTCGACTCGATCGATCTCCGCGGCCACATGCGCCCGGCCGTCGGTCTCGTGGGTGACTGGGGCTACAAGCCCCTCGTCGTCTACAAATCGAACGGCGACGAGAAGAGCGCGATCGTCGAGCACCAGGTGTTTGCGCACCTCGGCGGCTCGCTCGTCCTCTGGGACCGCCTTCGCGCGGGCCTGAACGTCCCCATCGCGCTCTACCAGACGGGTGACGCGCCGACCGCGAACGGTGCCTCCTTCAAGGATCCGAGCACGTCCTTCGGAGACATCCGCGTCAGCGCGGACGTCCGGCTGCTCGGCGAGCACGGTGACGTGTTCAACAGCGCCATCGGTTTCGCGCTCTATCTGCCCACCGGGTCACGCGAGAACTTCACCGGCGACGGCAACGTTCGCTTCTCGCCGCGCGCCTCGGTCGCCGGCGACATCGACATCTTCACGTACGCCGGTCGGCTCGGGCTCAACTACCGCTCGCTCACCGAGGCGGACTCGCTCGGCACCGAGCTCACGATCGCGGCGAGCGCCGGCGTTCGGCTCATGGAGAAGAAGCAGCTCCTCCTCGGACCCGAGCTCTACGGCAGCACGGTCGCCGACTCGTTCGGTGAGAAGCGAGCGACGCCGCTCGAGTGGCTCATCGGCGGCCACTACACGCACGAGGATTTCCGCTTCGGGCTCGGCATGGGCTCGGGGCTGACGCGTGGCTGGGGCTCGCCCGTCCTCCGGACGGTCCTCAGCGCCGAGTGGGCGCCCGGCATCGACAAGGACTCCGACGGCGACCACATCGTCGATCGCGAGGACGCGTGTCCGACGGTCCCCGGCGTTCGCACGAACAATCCCAAGACCAACGGCTGCCCGCTTCCGGTCGAGCCGCCGAAGAGGAGCGACCGCGACGCCGACGGAATCCCGGACGATCAGGACGCGTGTCCGGACGTCCCGGGCGTCGCCAGCACCGACCCCGCGAAGAACGGCTGCCCGCCCGATCGCGACGGTGACGGAATCGTCGACACCGTCGACGCATGCCCCGACGTGCCGGGCGTCAAGAGCGACGACCCGCAGAAGAACGGCTGCCCGCCCGATCGCGACGGCGACGGAATCATCGACGTCGAGGACGCGTGCCCGGATGTCGCCGGCGTGAAGGACGCCGATCCGAAGAAGAACGGCTGCCCGCCCGACAAGGACGGCGACGGCATCCTCGATCCGGTCGACGCCTGCCCGGACGACCCCGGCCCGGCCGATCCGGATCCGAAGAAGAACGGCTGCCCGCTCGCTCGTATCGAGGGCGGACAGGTCAAGATCAAGGAGCAGGTCAAGTTCAAGACCGGCAGCTCCGACATCCTGCGTGAGAGCGATCCGCTGCTCACGGCGGTCGGGACGATCCTCAAGGACCACCCCGAGCTCACCAAGGTTCGCGTCGAAGGCCACACGGACAACAAGGGCTCCGCGCCGATGAACAAGAACCTGAGCGAGCGTCGCGCCGCCTCGGTCGTGAAGTGGCTCACGACGTTCGGCGTCGACAAGAAGCGCCTCGTGGCGAAGGGCTTCGGCCTCGAGAAGCCGATCGACACGAACGAGACGGACGAAGGGCGCACGAACAACCGTCGCGTCGAGTTCCACATCGAGCCGACGGCTCCCCCGGCCGAGAAGCCGGCCGAGAAGCCGGCTCCGAAGAAGCCCTGACGGTGAGTCGGGCGCGTGTCCCCAAGTGGCACGCGCCCGGCAGCAAGATTGCTGGGAGGTTTGCGATGGCATCGAAGCTCGAGCGCTCGTTCGTCTGTCTCCTCACGCTGTGCGCGGTCGCGCTGGCGGCGCCCGCGGCCCAAGCGGCCGTCGGATTCTGTGACTTCAGCGACCAGGGCGAGATCCTCGGCGTCCAGACGAACGGCAACGCCCAGCGCGTCGGCTCGCTCATCAACCTGACCGACAACACCCAGAACAAGAACGGCAGCGCGTACCTGAAGACGCCGGTCGCCCTCGGGCCGAGCGGATCGATCAAGACGCACTTCCAGTTCCGGCTCTATCCCAACGCCGGCGCGACCGGCGGCGCGGGCATCACGTTCACGCTGCAGAACAAGGCCGTGACGTCGCTCGGCGGCGGCGGCAGCGGGCTGGGCGTCAACGGCGTCACGAACTCCGTCAGCGTCGAGCTCGATACCGCGCAGGACAACAACGACGACCCGAACGACAACCACGTCGGCGTCCTGCAGGACGGCAAGACGGCTCAGCACCTCCAGACGAAGACGCCGCCGTTCGTCCTGAAGAACGGCCTGAAGACGGACGCCTGGGTCGACTACGACGGCGTGACCCACGTGCTCAGCGTCTACGTCGCGCAGGGCGCGCCGAAGCCCGCGCTCCCGCTGGTGACGCAGACGATCGACGTCTACACGGCGGTCAACGCGGCCGCGAACGGCAACAAAGTGTTCGCGGGGTTCACGGGCTCGACGAGCAACACCGTGACGAACAACCAGGACATCCTCTACTGGGTCCTCACCGACGACGGTACCGCGCCGACCGATTGCGTGACGTGTCAGGGCGACGCCGACTGCAACGTCGTGCCGGCGACCCCGGCGTGTCAGCCGAATCACTTCTGCGGGGAATGCTCGCTCACGAACACGACCAAGTGCACGGTCGCGAGCGGCAGGCCCGTCTGCGACGTCGCCGTTGGGTCATGCGTCCAGTGCCTTTCGGACGCGCAGTGCGGTGGCAACACGCCCGTCTGCAGCAGCAACGTGTGCGTCGCGTGCCAGAACGACTTCGGCGGCGCGGTCCCGGCCTGCGGACTGTCGACGCGCCCCGCGTGTCAGGGCCCCGCGGGCGCCGGTTCGTGCACGCAGTGCTCGGCGACGAACGAAGGCCAGTGCGCCTTGCCGACGCCCAAGTGCCTCAGCACCGTCGGAACGTGCGGCTGCAACAACGACCTCGAGTGCGGCGGAGTGGCCGCGGGGCTCATCTGCGTGGGCGCCGTGTGCACGCCCGGCTGCCGCCCCGGTGCCGCCGGCGACAAGTGTCCCGATCCCGCGAACCAGACCTGCCAGGTCGTGGGCGGCGACATCGGCAAGTGCATCGTCGGCTGCGTGCCGGGGGACGGCAAGTGCATGCCGCCGATCGGCGCGTGTGACCCGGTCTCGAACAACTGCGTGCAATGCGTGGGCAACGGCGACTGCGCCGCGGGCAAGCTATGCAGCGCGCAGAACACGTGCGTCGAGTGCACGCCGGCCGACAAGTCGAACTGCAAGCTCGACGACAAGGGCGACGAGTGCAAGGCGACGGGCCAGTGCGGCTGCGTCTTCGACAACGACTGCGGGCTCCTCGACTCCGGCCGCGTCTGCGACGACGCGCTCAAGGTCTGCAAGGCGGGCTGCCGCGGCCTCGGCGGCAACGTGTGCCCGAAGGGCAACCACTGCACGTCGACGACGATTGCGATCGGTCAGTGCGTGGTCGACACCGCCACGGACGCCGGCGCCGACGGGGGCAACGACGCTGGAGACGCTGGCGATGCTGGCGACGCTGGCGACTCCGGTGGGGCGAGCGCCGATGCGTCGAGGCCGGACGCGTCGACGGTCGACGCTGCGGTCGACACCTCGTTGCCGTTCGACGCGTCGTCGATCGAGGGCGGCGGTTGCTCGTGCAGCATGCTCGGCTCGACCGAGGGAGTGCCGCTCGGGGCGATGGCGGTCAGTGGGCTCGCGCTCGCGACGTTGCTCCGCCGCCGCCGCAAGCCCTGAGGCTCAGGGCGAATCGAACGGGTTTTCGGAGACGGGCGCCGTGGGCAGCGGAGGCTTCGGCTCGGCCGCGCTCTCGACGGGGGCGGCGGGCGCCGCGCGGCGCGGGCGCCGATGCGCCTTCGCGGGATCCGGCGTGAGCACCGCGGTCGGCTGGCTGGAGGGCACGGGGGGAGGCTCGGCGCTCGGCGCGATGGCCGGCGCGGCTGCGCTCGCGCTCGGCGGGGAAGTCGGGGCGCCGGTCGCCGTGACCGCTGCCGTGGCAGTGGACGCCGTCGCTACCGTGGGGGTCGCCGTGGCCGTCGGGACCGCGGCCTCGGGGGGCGAGACCCGGTCACGCTTGCCGGCGAAGTAACCGCCGAGCGCGACGGCGGCGATCACGGCGGAGACCATTCCCAGCATGAGCCACCGGCGTCGCTCTGCGCGAACCGCGAGCAACTCGTCGCGCTGCGTGTCCGGCGCCCGCTCGCTCATCGGCAGCGGCTCGATGAGCGGAGGCGTACCCGGCATCGCGACGCCGCTGGCCGACGACGACGCGCTGCTCTGCCAGGGCAGCGGGTCCGTCTTCGGCCCCGTGCTCCGCGCGGACACTCCCGACGCGACCGGCGGCGACGACGTGCTCGAGTCGCGTCCCATCTCGAGGGGCGTGGCGGCGGCCGTGCGTGTCGCGTCGCTGGAGACGCCGGGTGATGACGAGACGTTCGGGATCGTGCGCTTCGAGTCCTCGTCGTCCGGGATCGCTCCGCTCGGACGGCTCCCGCGCTGGGCGTTCTGGAAGCCCTGTGACGTGAAGATCTCCGTGTCACCGGTTGCGTCGACGGCATGGGCCGTCGGGACGATGACCGCGGTGTGCCGCCCAGTGCCGTCCGGGAGCACCGTTGGATAGGCCTCGAGCAGGCGCTTCGTCACGAGCTCGGCGGTCGCGATGCGCGCATCGCGATCGTGGACGAGCATCGCGTCGATGACCTTCGCGAGCTCGTACGGCACCCACGGTGCCGCGTCGTGCAGCAGCTTCGGGCGCGAGGTGAGGATCCCGACGATCGTCCCGTGGTAGCTGCCGCGATCGGCGAAGGGCGGCGTTCCGGCCAGTGCCTCGTAGAGGAGCGCGCCGAGCGACCAGATGTCCGCGCGACCGTCGGTGTCGTCCTTGCCCTCGGCCTGCTCGGGCGACATGTAGAGGGGGGTTCCGATGGGGGCGCCGCTTCCGGTGATGCGCGCGCCGCCCGCGTCGTTCAGCAGCTTCGATACGCCGAAGTCGAGGAGCTTCACGAGCATCGACCCGTTGTCGCGCTTCGTGAGGAAGACGTTGGCCGGCTTGAGATCGCGGTGGATGACGCCCGCGGCGTGAGCCTTCTCGAGGCCGCGCGCCATCTGATGGCCGAGCATCACACCCGTCGTGATGTCGAGGCGCTTGTCGCGCTCGAGCCGGGTCTGGAGATCCTCGCCGGGAAGGTGCTCCATGACCATGTACAGGCCGACGCGCGCGTCGGCGCCCACGTCGAACACGTCGACGATGTGCTCGCTCTGGATCTGTCCGAGCGCGAATGCCTCGCGACGGAAGCGAGCGACGATGAGCTCGCTCTCCTTCATCGTCTTGTCGATCAGCTTGATCGCGACCTTCTTGCCGAGATCGAGATGGACCGCCTCGCAGACGACGCCCATGCCGCCGATGCCGAGCACGCGACGCACCTCGTACTTCCCGCCAACGGCGAGTCCTACGAGTGAGCTGTACGTCGCCGCCATTCTTCTGGGATCTCCGCGCCCGCCGGTGCGAGTGGCAGCCTCCGAGCATAGCTTCGAAAGGCGACCGCCCATCCATCACGGGCGCACTTTGATACGACGGAGCGGGGCGCTCCCTACCTCGCGAAGTTCACCAAAAAGAACAATAAATACCGCGACAAAGACTTGCTCCGTGGCTCGCCGGATCTGCGCCGGCGTGCGCGCCTGTAGGTGCCCCGGCCCGGCGAATGACGCCGCCTCACCCCGCGTGCGCGCACGGCAGCGCTCCGTGCACGCACGCGAGAGGCCCCGGCAAGCTCCCTCGTGAGTCGTTGAATCACGGTCACTTACGCATCGACGGAGCGTGGCACCGAGGTTGCGAGAGCACATGCACGACGGCTCGATGTCCGGCCCGTCGCCAACGAAAAGGAAACGATTCATGTCCCGCTCACGCTCCCTCACCGCCCTCTGCGCTCTCTCGCTCCTCGTCGGTCTCTCGACCACGCATGCCGACGCCGCTCCCTCGTCGACGCCGGCGGGGGCAGTCGCGCCGGTCGGACGGCGCGTCGCGAATGCACGGGCGCTCAGCCGCGCTTCGTTCGAGGCGCTCGGGGACGACGACGTCGTCGACGTCGGCGACAAGCAGATGTCGAAGCGTGCGCTCCTCGCGCACGTGAAGGCTCTCCACGACGCGAGCGCGGCTCGGGGCAAAGAAGCCGACGAGCGCGCGATCGAGGCCGCGCGCGCGGCGCACGCCCAGAAGGAGAAGGCCGCGGTCGAGGCGGCGAATGCGCCGATCGTCGCGCAGATGTCTGCGCTGCGCCTCGCGCCGGTCGTTGCGATTGCCCCCGCCGCGTCGGCGCCCGCCCCCGCCGCTCCCGCGCCCGCACCGGCCGCGGCGACCCCGAAGCTGACCGGCATGCTCGGACAGATCAAGCCAGGTTCGGCCGTCATCCTCTTCGGATCGGGCTTCGGGACGCTCGAGGGCGAAGTGCGGATGTACGGCACGTTCCCGAACGGCTTCATCAAGCTCTCCGTCGACAGCTGGGGCAACGGCGGCATCGGCGTCTTCATCCCGCAGGTGACCGGCGTGATCGACCAGCAGATCACGCTCAAGATCGTCACGAAGGCGGGCGCCTACTCGAACTACAAGACGGCGCCGTTCACGGCGACCCGCGAGCTTCGCAAGGTGAAGCTCGGCGAGTTCACGACCCACCAGTGCCGCGACGCCGCGCTCTCGTTCGATACCTGCAAGACCATCGGAGAGGGCTCGTGCTCGTCGTCGGTGTGCGGCGAGCACAGCGTTCCGGTGTTCCCCGGCAAGGCGGAGTCGACTGACCGCTTCGCGGCGACGCTGAAGAACGGTTGGCTGTACGAGAGCCACACGTTCGCGGGTGAAACGGTCTTCTCGCCGGGCGCGCAGGAGTGGCTGAACCCCATCGTCCTCGCCGAGACGTACGCCCTCGGCAACGACAAGCCGACGCTGAAGGTGCTCTCGACCGGCAGCTCGCCGAGCTTCGAGGTCCCGTGGAGCGCGCCCGCGCTCTGGGGCGACCGCTACAAGCTCACCGTCCTCGTCATCGGTCCGGCCGGCACGTCGCACGTCTGAGCGCTGCGCTCAGTCGTCGGTATCGGTCTCGGCGGCGCGGAGGTCCTCGTCCTGCTCACTCGGCGCCTCGTAGGTGGCGCCGTAGAACAGCGGGCCCATCACGGGGACCAGCACCACGAAGCTCCAGAGGACCTTCTTGGCGGTGCTGCCCGGCGCCCGCGTCCAGAGATGCAGCGCGCAGAGGACGCTGACGGATTCGAGCGCCCAGAAGGTCCATCCAGGCATTGCTCTCAAGGTGAGGACGTTGCGAGCAACGTCAAGTCGGCAAATCAGTCCTCGTCGGCGCGGAGCTTGGCGAGGACCGACAGGTCCTCGAGCGTCGACGTGTCGCCCGTCGTTGCGGTGCCGGCGGCGACGTCCTTGAGGAAGCGGCGCATGATCTTGCCGGAGCGCGTCTTCGGGAGCGTGTCGGTGAAGCGGATCGCGTCCGGGCGCGCGAACTTCCCGATCTCCTTGTCGATGTGGTGCAAGAGCGAGTCCTTGAGCGTCTTGTCCGCCGCGAAGCCCTGCTTCACGGTGACGAACACGACGAGCGCCTGACCCTTGAGCTCGTCGGGGCGACCGACGGCCGCCGCCTCGGCGACGGACGGGTGGCTGACGAGAGCGCTCTCGATCTCGGCGGTCCCGATGCGGTGACCGGCGATGTTGAGGACGTCGTCGATGCGGCCGACGACCCAGAAGTAGCCGTCCTCGTCGCGGCGTGCGCCGTCGCCCGTGAAGTACACGCCGGGCATCTGGCTCCAGTACGCCTCACGGAACCGCGCATCGTCGTTGTAGAGCGTGCGCGCCATCGAGGGCCAAGGCTTCTTGATGACGAGCTTGCCGCCCTCGTTCGCCTTGCACTCGGAGTTGTTGTCCTTGACGACGGCGATGTCGACGCCGAA
>Ga0113563_10003026_pt1 | contig 10356 bp, 6 predicted proteins | sample Mud3Dept3metaG_FD_80117 | JGI IMG/M metagenome (GOLD analysis project Ga0113563, IMG submission 80117) | Freshwater wetland microbial communities from Ohio, USA, analyzing the effect of biotic and abiotic controls - Mud 3 Core 4 Depth 3... | ecosystem: Environmental > Aquatic > Freshwater >...
CCGCCTGAGGTCAAAAAAGAAATGGCTGTCGGGGGCCTCGAAGATATATTTCAAGTCGCCGTTCAGGCTGGCCTTTTGCAGGCTCGCTTTGGGAGTCCCCGCCTTGAGATGAAGGTGGGAGTAGATGTACCGTTTCGCGGCCCGGCCGGTCTTTCCCTTGAGCACGGGGGTGAGGTCCTGCCCGGCCAGCCCGTCCACGCGGCGGAATCCCAGGAGGGAGGCCAGCGTGGGCAGGATGTCGATCGTGGACACATTGACCCCCAGGCGCTGCCCGGAAAAGAGCTTCCGTTCCGGCCAGTAAAATTGCAGGGGCACTTGGATGACCGTATTGAACAGGGATTTTCCATGTCCGTAGAAGCCCTTCTCATTCATCTCTTCCCCGTGGTCGGCGGTGACGATGAGCAGCGTGTTTTCGGACCATCCGAACCGGGAGTAGAGTTCTTCCAGGGAGCGGTCGACAAGCGCGACCTCCTTGTCGTACATCGCCTTCAGGTCCGTTGTCTGATCGCCCGTCACTTCATCCTTGTCCAGGTCAATCTTATAGGGCATATGGGGATCGTTATAGTGAATATAAAGGAAATAGGGGCCCTGCGCCCGGATTTCCTTTTCCAGGCCGAGGGCCCGCTCGTTGATGTATCCGGCGCCCCGGTGGACGGAGACGAGAAGCCGGTCGAAGCCCTGGGAGAAGCCCTGCGCTTCCGTGATATTGGCGTTGTCCGAAACCCCGAAGGTCCGGTAGCCCTCCCGCCGAAAAACCTCGGGCAGCGTGGTCACGGCTTCGGGGATTCGGTTGATTTCGATCTCTGGGTGCTTCTTGATCAATTTCATCTGAGCCAGCAGGCCCATGACGACGCCGTGCTGGAAGGGATACAGGCCGGTGAAGATCGAGGCCGTGGCCGGAGCCGTCCAGGAGGATGCGGCGTAGGCTTTTTCGAACACGACTCCCCGGGCGGCCAGCTTCGCGAGGAACGGCGCGGTATCCTTGGCATAGCCGTAGAACGGGAGGTGGTCGAACCGCAGCGTGTCGATGACCACGACGACGACGTGAGGCCTGGGGGAGGGCTTATGGACCAGAATCCGCCAGGCCGGAATGAGGACCGCGGCCGCGATGGCCGCGCCGATAAGGACAGTCTTTATCTTCATGGGGAACCGATTTATGTTACCAGAAGGAGCCGAGACCCGTCAACGAGCGGCCTTTTCCCGAAACGCCGACATGTTTCAGGTCCCCCTTGATTGGTCAAGGGGGATAAGGGTGATTAATGGTCTTAGGATAAAGTCTTGGGGGGCGTTTCGGGGAGGATATAATCCCGAAACGCCAACCGGTTTGAAGGCCCTTTTGATAGGTCATTTGACAATCAATGAGCAGGATATAGAATGTCTCAGGATGAGCCAGAGAAGGCCTGTTGCAGCATCTCATTTGCCTGAAAACGGCCCGACCAGACAGAAAGACGCGCCAAGGTTCTTCTTTTTAGGCCCGGCTGCTCTGCTTGTCCTTACCGCACTGGTCGCTCTCGTCAACCCCCTGCACCGGGGGCTTCGGGGCTCGTATTTTCTGGGCGCCAACCTGAGCCGGGAACCCAACCTTATAACCCGGGAAAAAAAGATCGGCCTCGACAGGCTGCGCCTTGAATACCCTCGGAGGACGACGAAGATGAGCGTCCTCTGGGAAGGGAGCCTCCATATTTCCGCTTCCGGCGTGTATGCATTTTCGATGACGTCCGGGCCGGAATCCGGCTTCGAAATCGACGGCGAGATCCTGATCCCGGGACCTCCCTCCGGGATCGAGACCCGGACCGCGGAGATCGATCTCAACGAGGGTTTTCATTCCCTCCGCATCGTTTTCTTTCAAGTGCCCAATGAAGGCGGATTCGAGTTTCGATGGGCTCCTCCCGGCCAACGGCTGCAAGGTTTGGAGTCGGCCTTGCTTTTTGCCGAGACTCCCCGTTCGGCGGCCGCGCTGACCGTTTTCCGGATCCGCAGAACCGTACTGCCGCTCCTTCTCTCGGCCTGCGCGCTTATCCTTTTGGGATTCCTAACGGGATTCCGTCCCCTGACCCGGAGAATGGGCGCCGAGAAGCTTCCCGGAATGCGTCATCGGGCGGGGCTCGGGCTCCTGGCGTTTCTCCTGCTCAACGGCGTTGTCCTCAATGCCTTCCTCTCCTTTTTTTGCGAATATACGGTCCTGGATATCAGCCGGTTTTTCCTGACTTCACCCCTTCATGCCGGCGAGGATTCCTGGAAGCAGATCGCCCAGGCGCTGGATTATCTGTCCTCCCCCCATACGCGGACGCTTTATGAGGAAGTGTTTTTCGCCCAAAAAAACAAGTTCCAATATCCCCCGACAAGCCTCCTTCTCCTCGAGCCGCTCCACCGGCTTCCCTATCCGAAGATGGTGAAGGCGGCCAACCTGATCTCCTGGGCGGCGATCGTTCTCTCCAGCTTTTTTCTGGCCCTGATCCTCAGGAAGGCGCTGCCCCGGCCGCCGAATGGGAGCCGTCCTCCGCTCTCCGACAAGGCGCTTGCGCTCGGCTTGACGTTCGGATTCACCCTCACCTTCTATCCTCTGGTCAAGTCCTTCGAGGTGGGGCAGATTCAGACGTGGCTCTATTTTGGATTTGTCCTGGCTCTCTGGTTCTGGCTGTCCGAAAAAAAATTCCTGTCCGGGGTTTTGATCGGCTTGATCTGTCTTGTCAAGCCACAGCTGGGCCTTTTCGCCCTGTGGGGGCTCCTCCGGGGAGAACGCCGCTTCACCCTCGGACTCGCCGGCACCGCGGGGGCTGTCGGCGCCGTCTCCTTGGCCCGTTTCGGCTGGGCGAATCATGTGGATTATCTCAGGGCACTCTCCCATATGACAAAACACGGCGAAAGCTATTATGCCAACCAGTCCGTCAACGGCCTCCTCAACCGGCTCATGTTCAACGGGACAAACCTTCATGGCAATCCGCATGCGTTTGCCCCCTATAACGAATGGGTCTACGGCTTGACGTTGGCGACGACGGCGCTCCTGATCGCGGCGGCCCTCCTGGCCAGGCGCGGCCGGGGACGAGCAGCAGGGGGCGAGGATTTCCTGATAGCCGCCCTGGTGTTTACGATCGCTTCGCCGATCGCCTGGGAACATCATTACAGCATCCTGCTGCCGGTCTTTGCCGCTACGCTGCCCGGAGTCCTGGCGCCGGGGCGCGGCGGCTGGAAAATCTGGGCGCTGGCCGTGGCGTTCATACTGACGGCCAATATCTTTCCGGTGGTTAATTTTCTGGCCGCCACCCGGCTCAATTTTCTCCAGTCCCATCTTTTCTTCGGGGCGCTCGTCCTTCTTCTGGTTCTTTGGCGGAGGTGGGGAGATACGATAGACCCCCGCCGGGGGATTGGTCCCTGAAGCGGAGTTTCGATCCTGTTTAGAAGCGGAAGATGAGCCCGACGCCGAACTCTTTTCCGCCGAGGTCGAGCTCACTGGGCCCGTCGGGAAGGGCCTGCTCCAGCGCCTCCTTGACGCGGTTCAAGCGCACGAAGAGCTTTCCGGACAGAAACTTGGTGGCATTGATGTAGACCCCGGCCTGGGCATGCAGGCCGCTGGCGTTGCCGGTTGTGGGGCGAAGCTGGGTTTGACCCTCGATCGTTTCCTGGTAGGAGTAGAACTCGGCGCCGGCCCCGATGAACGGCTCGAGGATCTTCCAGACGATGGGGCGGTAGATCAGGCCGATGGAGGTGCCGCTCATCGCGAATTTATCGGTATTGCCGTATACGGGGGTTTTGGTCTCGTCCGAGTATTTCCGGTAGGAAACCCAGACGTCGATGTTGAACATCGTGTGGACCGACGCCTCGAAGCCGCCGGGGTTTCTCTGGGAGTGTCCGAAGAACGAAGTGAGGTTTTTGTCGTTGAGCGTCCAACCCTCGAAATAGGCCCCCAGCCGGAAGCGGGTTTGGCTGGGTTTCTCCTCGGGCGCCGGGGCCTCCTCCTGGCCGGCCATGAGTGAGGCGGCGGAGAAGAAGGGGAAGGTCAAAAGAACGAAGAGGAGTGTCTTGGCGGTTGATTTCATGGGATTTGTAAGGCCAGGTCGTTTTTTCATGGCGTTATTTATCCACGGGTGAAGGGATGGAAGGGCTCTTGGGGCGGGGAAGAGGCGTCGTCTTGGAGGCCTGCCCGGTGGGTTCCTCGATCGGGCTTTCGTTGGCGTTGCTGTCGACGCAGGTCACAGCGTACACATAATCGCTGCCGGCAGGGACGTTGTTGTCCTGGAAGGTGTAGACGTCCGCTGCGAGTACGGATATCTGGGTCCATTGAGTGGCGTCCGCCGTCCTCTCCCTCCGATAGACATGGTGCGCGGAGATGATGATCCCTTCCTCGGTATTCACGGGGTTGGCCTCCCAGGTCAGGACGTTGAAATGGTAGCCGCTGAAGAAGCTCCGCTCGAACTTTCTTTCCACAACGAGGTTGGAGACGGATTGCACCTTGATGGGCGGGGGCGGGAAGATATTGGAGACCGTGGTCAGGTAGCAGACCGTTGGCTGGGCGATGGCGTCCCAGCTGACGTAGAGGTTCTCGGCGTTGACATAGGCCGAGCACCAATTGGCGGCGACGCTCGAGAGCTTGGCGAGATAGGTCCACGTGTTGTCTTCCGGGTCATATTTGTAGAGCATGACCATCCGGTCGGTGTCCACTCCGACCCAGTAAAAATCCGAGCCCGCGGAGATGACCTTGTTGTACATCGTCGGCCAGGGCCGAAGCGGGCCGGTCGTGATCTGGGTGACTTCGGCCCATTTTTCGGTCGCGGGATCGTAAAAGCGTGAAAAATAATACCGCTTCTGGGACATCATCCAGGATACCATGGCTTGCCCCTCGGCATTGAGGGCGATCGTGGGATACCAGCAAAAAGCGGGGTAGGGCTCGCCCGACACGTTCTTCCAGTAGATTTCCTTGTTGGCTTTGTCCAGCACCACAAGGACGGCCTGCATGGTTTCCGTGTTTCCCTGGACGAAGCCACCCTTGTAAACGACCCAGGAATTGTCTTTCGAATCCACGGCCACATCCACCATGGTCGAACTCTCGTGGTCGCGGGTGATATTCATGAAATTGGCAAACGTCGCCGCCAGCTTGGGCTTGAACCCGATGATGACGTCCTTGGTGACTCCTTTGGGGCTCTGCGTTTTAAAGGCCGAGCCAAGGACGATGGTATCGTCGGACCGGACGGCCAGGCCCAGCGTGGCTTCGTGCCGGATGAGGACCTTGCGCATGGCGGCCCAGGCGCCGTCCTGGAAATACCCGTAGTACAGGGCGGCATCCGCGTCCTCGGAGACATAGTGGAAAGCCCCGGTGCTGTCGACGACGATGTCGCTGAACCAGTAATCATCGTAGGTCGGGCTGCCCGGAATGATCCCTCCGCTCGTCCAGTCGCCGTCCTTTTTATAATAATAATGCGATTTACGATCGCTGCCTCTGTAAATGTAGAGTTTTTCGCCGTCAGCGTTCTCGGCGATTAAGGGAAATTTCTGGTTGGAGCTGAGGCCTTCCGGCGTCATCCTGCGGATCGTGACCTCGAAATCCTGGGCCGGAAGATTCAGGGCAATGCCCAGAAAAACCGCAACTATAATCAAGCGCTTCATCAGGACCTCCTGAGGGACGTTAGTGTCAACCTCCATCCGGGAAGACGACCGCATTTTAGCGAATCCCTTTTGGGAAGTCAACGAAACGTTCCTTCGGCCGGCGGACATATTGAAGGCCGAAAGCGGGGAGGCGGGGAGGGGCCGCTTGACAAGAGGGACGTTTCCGCCTATATTGTAGTATTAGTACAACAATTTGCGGAGAAGATGATGTCCAAGCTGTCCAGGCTGCGCCAAAGCCGCCGTGAGATCTTGGGCCATATCGCTTCGATTGAGGAGATGCGCCGGGGTTCCGTTGTCCGGCAATTATTCAAAGTTAAGACAAACGGAAAGGCCCGGAAGCGCGGACCGTACGCCCTCTACACCCGCAAGAAACAGGGGAAAACCGTCGGCCGAAGGCTCCGCCGGCCCGAAGAGATAAGCCGCCTGGAAGCTCAGGTCGAAAACTATCACGTCTTTCGGGATCTGTGCAGCGAGCTCGTCAACGTCGCCGAGCGGATTTGCGAGGAGAAAGAAAAGGAGCTATGAGCGAAACTCACCCCCGGTCTCATCGGCGGCGGTGATTGACAGGGGTTGGCAAAATTTGGAAAAATGGACAAGGAGAATCAGAATGACCGTAACGACCCGGCCGCGGGCAGGTTCAGGCCGCACGCTGGCGCCGGCCGTCCTGGCGGCGATCCTATTTTTGGGATTCACGGCGCCGGCCCCGGCCCAGTTCGATATCCATGACCTGGGCTACAATGTCACGACCCAGGATATCCAGGCGGACAGCCATAACACGGTCCACATCATCTGGACTTACGGCAGCGTCCTTTTCTACGGAAAAATCATCAACAATGCCGTTTCCGGAGCCGTGGAAGTGGCGACGGGAGTCGACACGGTGTACTGGCGCCCCTATGTCTCCGTCCAGCCGGATGGGAGCTCGGTCCACACCGCTTGGACAACAGCGGGTATGGGAAATATGCTCATGCATTCCTGGAAGACGACGGGAGGATGGGCAACCGAGACCGTCCTGACGGCGCCCGGGACCCAGTGGCTGAGCCAGCCGGCGTGCGCCGTCGACTCCAGCGGCGTCGTCCATTTGCTGTTCGTTATCTGGAACAACGTCTCGGGCAACGAGTGGGCAACGGTTTTCTACATGCGCAAATCGGCCGGCGGCAAATGGGAGTCCAAGGAGCAATTTGCCCCGCTGACCCCCGAATACAAGCATCCCATGCTCTTTGTCGATTCCCATGGGCGGGTCCATGCCACGTGGGATCTCGTCGGGAGTTCCGGGCCCGACAGCTATGATGCCTTTTATTGTTCGGCACCGAGCGGCGGCCGGCTTTCCTATAACGACAGGATAAAAATCCCCAAGGCGCCAGGTTGCGACGTCAACGGCTACGGAGACCTTTACGTCGACCGGAACGGGGTCGTCCACAGGTCCATCGGCGGCTGGAGCAACGCCCAGCGGAAAATGTGCATTGATCACGCCGAAAAGCCGGCCGGGGGGAATTTCAAGATTCCCACCCGGGCGAGCGTCGGGTTTCTGGACATTACAGACGGAGACCCCGTGCCCGCCGTTGCCGCGAGCGAAGACGGGCAGGCCGTCGTCGCCTGGGGACAGGTTGGGCCGGGCGGCGCGAATACGGTCCGGGCCTCTTTTTACGACCCGGATACGCGCGCCTGGTCGGTTTATACGGTCGACCCGGCAGCGGGCATACCGCGCGCGGCGAATGCCTACCGGGTGGCCATCACTCGCACGGACACTCGTGTCTACATGGTCTGGCGCGGCGGAAACCACCATCTTCAGCTCGTCAACATGCCCTTCGGAACACCCGGACCGCCGCCCGATGACGAAGAGCCGGTGGCCGAATTCACCGCCACGCCGGCTTCCGGGGTTTCGCCTTTGACGGTCGAGTTCGACGGGTCCGCCTCCTCTGACCCTGATGGGACGATCGTTTCCTACGACTGGGATTTCGGAGACGGAGTCGTGGCGGTCGGGCCCACCGTGACACACACCTACGCGACCGTCGGGACGTTTACCGCCCGCCTGACCGTCACGGATAACGACGGATACACGGGCAGCACGGTCGCGTCCATCCAGGTGATATCACCGAGCCAGGCGCCCCATGCCGAATTCACTTTTTCGCCCCTCACCGGAATCTATCCCTGCCAGATCACTTTTGACGGCGGCTCCTCTCTCGACCCGGACGGGACGATTGTGGATTACAGCTGGAGTTTCGGGGACGGCAGCCGGTCCTCGGGCCGGGTCGTCACCCATACCTATACCCGGTGGGGGACGTTTTTTGTCAGTCTGACGGTCACCGATAATTCGGACGTCACCGACACCAAGGTCACCAGCATCGAAATCCGCCGGCTCTTTCAGCCCTTGAATATCCGCTGGGAGACACACAAGGACGAGAGCCTTTTTCAGGCCCGCTATGTCAATCAGGTGAGCTGGGACAGAAACCCGGCCAACGACAGCTTGGGGGTCCAGATTTCCCGCCATCGAATATGGCGCAAAAAAGCGGGAGAAAGCGATTATACCTTCCAGCCCATCGGGGAGGTGGCCGGGGACGTTTATAGTTTTCTGGACAACGATGCCGGTTCGGAAAACAGCTATGTCTATACGGTGACAGCCGGGGACACCCAGGGTCATGAAAGCCCCATCGTCAGCGGAGGAGGCTCGACTCCCATGCAGCCCAGCCGGGATTACCGGCCCTTGTGGAGAAAAACCAAGCTCGACGATAAATAGTGCCGCGGAGCCGGAGTCGCTTCAGCCCTTCGGTCTGTCGTTGGCTACGGGGTGTTGGACCCGCCGCCCAGCCCGGGGCTTTTCCGCGGTGGTGTGGACACGGGTGAATCCGCTCGCGTTTCCTCCCGTATCGACCGCCTGGACCCTGAAATAGACGTCCTCCGATGGGAACCCCGGAAATTCGATCCAGTTTGCGGCGGTGACGGCGGTCTGGCCGAGGGAGCCCGGCAAGGGCCCGAATTCCACCCGATAATGAGAAATGTCGGCTTCACAGCCCTGCTCCCACTGGAAGCGCCGGGAGTCTAGCCCATCAAGCAGGACCCTCTCGACCCCGGTGGGAGCGAGCGGCGGATAAGCCGCCAGGACGTCCGCGAACAGTCCGGCGATGACGAGGTGGCCGGCAGGGCTTGGATGATTCCCCCCGATGTCCTCGAGGAGAGCTTTCCATCCGTCCGGAGGATTGGCCGCCATGAAGGCCCCGTGCGTGTTGATGAAACCGATTCCCAGCTCGGCGGCGAGATCGGAGATCCCCTGGTTGAGCGCCGCGATATTGTTCTGGACATAGGGACGGCCCCCTATGGGGTCCTTCCTCGGCGGGATCGTCGAGATGATTGTCCGCATGCCCTTCAGCGCGGCGGCGTCGATGATATAGGCGAGGTTCTCGATGGTTGAAGCGGTGGAGAACTGGTTGCTGATGCAGTCGTTCGTTCCCATCATCAGGATAAAATACAGGGCCTCGATATCCGCGAGGTCCAAATAAACCCGCAGGGCCCCGTCATACGTCGTTTCTCCCGGAACCCCGAGGTTAATGGGGGAGGCCGGGCCGTAGAATGTCGCCAGAGTCTCTTTCATGCGCTCCGGGTAGGCCAGCTCCGGATGGTATTCCCCCGCGAGGTCCAGCATCCGCATTTTCCCCCAGGTGATGCTGTCTCCGAAAGCGGCAAACGTATTCGCCGGCCGGCAATCCGGCTCGTCGGGGGCCGGGTTGTCCGCCTTCCGCTCGATTCTCCTGGGGAACCGGCCGCCGAGCCCGCGGAAAGAATATCCGCCGGGGGACATCACGTACAAGGCCTCGTCCCTGAGGCTCAGAGCGCGGACGAGGATGCCGTTCGGCCCGGTCTCCGTGAAGAACTCCTTTTCGGACCAGGCCGTCCGGGTGATATTGGCGAGGCTTCCTTCCCTCAGGTCGAAGAAAAAGACGTCGTCGTTAGCGGACGCGTTGCCGAGGAAAACCAACCCGATAGGCAGCCCGTCCTGTTCGACAAGCCTGGGCGAACCGGCGAAACTTAATCCCGGAAGCGGGATGATGCGGGACGATCGTGTTTGGGAATCATAGAGGCCAAGGCCCGTCCGCCCGTCTTGATAAAGGACCCAGAGGACATGAAAGCCGTCCGGGTTTGTCTCCACGACGGGGAAAAGGTTTTCGCCGCCCTCGGCGCCCAGAAGTGTCTCGCTCTTTTCGTCGGATAAGACAATAAAGCTCTCTCCCGACGGCAGGCAGCGGACGACCAGCCGGTATTCTTTTCCTGAGGATATGAAGACCGTCGGTTCCCATGGCTCGGTCTGGGGAAACGCGGAGGACACAAGGAGGAGAAAAAGCAGACAACCTCTGCCCACGCTCAAGGCGGCCATTGGGGCATTATAGCAAATCCTAAACTCCTTGACACTGAATCAGGCGGAGATTTATTATCCCAGACGAAGTGATGAGGTCCAGGCGGCATATATTCCCTCACTCAACCGGTCCCGGCGGAGACCGAAATTGACAGACAAAGCTCCCGTGGGAATCCCTCGAGCCGATTCGAGAATGACGCGGCCGGCCAGCCGGTTGAGGCCGCAGAATTGCGAGTTCTTCTTTTACGGCTGCCTTTTTTTGGGAAGCGCATTATTCGGCGGCCTTAAGGCCGGGGCGCTCACGGTTCTTCTTCTAGCGCTCGGCAATACCTGCCTTGAAGCCCTGGGCGGACGGGTGGAACAGAAGGAATCGGGGATGACCTCGCTGGCCGTCCGTTCCCTGTTCAGCC
>Ga0113563_10003027_pt1 | contig 10355 bp, 9 predicted proteins | sample Mud3Dept3metaG_FD_80117 | JGI IMG/M metagenome (GOLD analysis project Ga0113563, IMG submission 80117) | Freshwater wetland microbial communities from Ohio, USA, analyzing the effect of biotic and abiotic controls - Mud 3 Core 4 Depth 3... | ecosystem: Environmental > Aquatic > Freshwater >...
ATAAAAGTCACCCCTGATGAAACTGCAATGATAATGGTTTTGTATAACGGTTCTTCATTCACAGAGCTTGAAGAAAAAAATGTTGCGCCCGCTGAAAGAAAATTACCATCTAGGAAAGATGTCTTTAAAGAGCAGACTATCGTGCTCTCTCTCACAGGATTTGATCTTGAACGCAGCAGTGACGAGCTTTTCAGATCCACCTCCTGGATGCTCAACCTCTCACAGCTCTCATATTATGTTGACTCGCTTAACCATGAATACAATATCAAGGAAACCGAGCAGTTCAATGAGTTCAGGGAAACGAGGTTTTATACGGAGCGAAATGTTTATTCAGCTTCCACACCGGCAGATACAGATCCTGTAAAAGATACACTGGAGTTTAATCCAAATGTCCTGTATGGCAAGCTGGCTAACTATAACAAGAAAATTGTGGTGGCAAAAGCCCTGGAAAACATGAAGGAAGCAAGCAATTTCCTTTCGATGAAGACCGAAACAATGAAAATGCAGATAAGATACGTTAAAAGATATGAAGTCGACTGGCATAAAAAGCTCACTCTTCCTTTTGCATGCCTGGTCTTTTTCTTCATCGGAGCCCCACTTGGTGCCATTGTAAGGAAAGGCGGACTGGGTACACCCGCCGTCATATCAATATTTTTCTTTGTTATCTGGTATGTCATTTCCCTTTCGGGAGAAAAACTTGTAGAGGAGGATCTTATAAGCAGTATAGCCGGTATGTGGGCTTCATCATACATTCTTCTGCCGGTCGGGCTTTTTCTTACATATAAGGCTTCGACCGATTCGGTTATACTTAATATCGATACCTACCTGTCATTCCTGAGAAAGATCAAGGATTATTTATACCGGGTTGCCATTCAGGGCAGAGGTGCTGAAACTGAAATAAAAAATGAATCGGATGAGTAATTACAAACTTAATACCATAGAAGAAGCTATTGAAGAAATAAAGAAGGGGAAGCTTCTTATCGTTGTTGATGATGAGGACCGCGAGAATGAAGGTGATTTTATCTGTGCCGCGGAAATTGTAACACCTGAAATTGTGAACTTTATGGCAAAACACGGGAGGGGATTGATTTGCGTGGCCCTGCCCGAGGAGAGATGCGAACAACTTGAACTGGATATGATGGTTGGCACAAATACCTCATTGCATGAGACCCAGTTTACAGTTTCTGTCGATCTGATCAGTAAAGAGACCACCACAGGTGTTTCGGCAAAAGACCGGGCACTGACAATCAAAGCACTGGTGGATCCGTCAACCAAACCTTCCGACCTTGGCCGTCCGGGTCATATCTTCCCATTGAAGGCTAAGTCTAAAGGTGTTCTCAGAAGGGCCGGCCATACTGAAGCAGTGGTTGATCTTACCAGGTTTGCAGATCTTAATCCCGGAGGAGCCCTTGTCGAAATAATGAATGATGACGGCTCAATGGCTCGTCTGCCCGACCTGGTTAAACTGAGGAAGAAATTCGATATCAAAATAATCACAATTCGCGACCTTATCAGATATAAGCTCGAACGGGATACGATAATCGAAAAAGGTGTAAGGGTGAAGCTGCCTACTGACAGAGGTGATTTTGATTTCATCCCTTTCAGGCAAACAAGCAACGGACTTGAACATGGTGCCCTGGTCAAGGGAACCTGGACCAAAGATGAACCTGTTCTGGTGCGGGTGCATTCATCATGCTTCACCGGTGATATATTCGGTTCTATGAGGTGCGACTGCGGTACTCAGCTTCATAAAGCAATGGAAATGGTCGAAAAAGAAGGCAAGGGTGTCGTGATTTACCTGAGCCAGGAAGGCAGAGGTATCGGGCTTTTCAACAAAATAAAAGCTTACAGCCTCCAGGATGAAGGTATGGATACAGTGCAGGCAAACATCCAGCTTGGCTTCGGTGAGGATGAAAGGGATTATGGCGTTGGAGCCAGCATAATGAGGGAGCTGGGTCTGGGACAGGTACGGCTTATCTCAAATAATCCTGTAAAGAGAGCCGGTCTTGAAGGTTACGGGATCCATATCGTCGATTCGGTCCCACTTATAATTGAATCCAATCCTTATAACAAGTTCTACCTCGAGACCAAAGCCAACAAAATGGGACATCACCTGATTTGTTACAAGCATAATATTAAAGATTGATTTTTTTTATTAGCTTTGACTGTCAGCAATACAAACCATTTATGAGAAATCCCAGGATAATATTCATGGGTACACCTGAATTTGCAGTAGCTGCGCTTGGCTCACTGCTTATTAATGGATTTCATGTTGCATGTGTTGTCACAGCACCCGATAAGCCGGCAGGAAGGGGAAGAATAGTGACAGAATCACCCGTAAAGAAATTTGCTGAACGCCACTGTCTGCCGGTTCTGCAGCCTGTGAACCTGAAAGATCCGGAGTTCATTAAAACGCTTGGTGAATTTAATGCCGATATCTTCATTGTGGTCGCATTCCGGATGCTGCCTGAAGTAGTCTGGAAATTGCCGCCTGAAGGAACAATCAACCTGCATGCATCATTATTGCCCCATTACCGCGGAGCTGCTCCGATCAATCATGCAATAATTAACGGAGAAACGCTCACCGGTGTGACCACATTTTTCATAAACGATACAATTGACACAGGTAATATCCTTTTGAGGGAGGGCGTGCGGATTTTCCCTTCTGATAATGCAGGAGATCTTCATGAGAAGCTTACGAAGTTCGGTGCCAGACTGGTCATAAGAACCCTGATGGGTCTGACTGAGGAGAGCATCATTCCTCTGCCCCAATCCAATTTTCTTAAACCGGGCGAAATTCCCAGAACAGCTCCTAAAATATTTCCGGAAAACTGTATTATCGACTGGAATAATGAGGCTGTCAGGATTCATAACCTGATCCGGGGACTCTCTCCGCATCCCGGTGCAAGGTCATTTTTCAGGGAAGGTAAACTGACATACTCTTATAAAATTTTCGAAAGTCAGCCGGAACGTTCTGAACATCAGTTCAGTCCAGGACATATTGACTCTGACGGAAAAAGCTTCATCAGGATTGCCTGTAAAGACGGTTTCATAAATATTCTCAGCCTTCAGCTTGAGGGAAAGAACAGAATGAACAGTGTTGAATTCCTGAGAGGCTTTAAGATCGCAAACCTCAGCATCCCCGTCAATTGACAGGTTTCATCTGTCTGAGCCAGACAGTCTGACCTTCAGATGTCTCCTCACCTTCAGACATCCTGTTATATTCATAAAGACTTTTCAGCCTGACTCCGTACTTCTGTGATATTGAGTACATAGTGTCTCCTTTCATAACCATATGTGTTTCCCTGCCAGGTTCAGCCTTATCCCGCTTAGGTTGGAGGTAAAGAATCTGTCCGGCAACAGGTTTAAAATCATCTCCGAGCTCATTATACCGCTGTAGCTCCCATTTCAGAAGCTGAAACTCCTCCTCAATCATTTCAGATGTCTCGCCATCCCTGACAATAATATATTGTATACGGTTATTTTCCATGATCCGGGGAGTACGTGCCGACACAATAAAATTGTCATTTATCACAGGTGCCTCCGGAACCACATCTCCGGCAGCCGGGATCCGGTTCTCCGGCTTTTTTACTGAAGGCTGGGCAACTTGCTGTTTCTGCAAAGCGTACTGCCCGTCGTAGTATTGCAAATTGTACTCCTCTATTTTCCTGATCAGCATGTCAGCATAATCAGGATTTGTTGCATAACCTGCTTTTTTCAATCCCCGTGCCCATCCTTTATAATCAGTGGCAGGCAGACTGAAAAGGAAGCTGTATCTCGATCCCGACCTTAAAAAATCCGAATGGTCAATAAAGGATTCCTCTGCATGCGAATACTTTCTGAAGCATTCATTCCTCCTGTTATCATGATGGCGGAAAGTTTTCCCTGTCCAGTCGCTGTGACACTTGATGCCAAAATGATTATTCGCCTCCCGGGCAAGGGTGCTCTGGCCATAATTTGACTCCACAATTCCCTGGGCCAGGGTAATGCTTGCAGGAACACCTGTACGCATCATCTCTCTGACTGCCAGGTCTTTATACATTTCTATATAAACCTGTGTACCGGGTGCGGGACCAGATGGTGTCACAGCCGGCCTGTTGATCCTGCACGATGTAAATGCGACAATAATGAGCAACTGGAGGAGAAATGTTAATTGCCGGCACATTGAATGTCCTTTTACGGCAAAAATAGTAAATTTGTCATCCATACTCTACCAGCGGATTATGAAGAGAACGAACAACATCACAATTTCGTATATGGAGTGTGATAATACTGAAGAGCTGAACCCGGCGGATCGTGAGCTTCTGATATCTGCACGCGGAGCAGCAAAGAATGCCTATGCACCCTATTCACAATTCAAAGTAGGTGCAGCATTAAGACTCGAAAGCGGGACAATAGTAACCGGCGTAAATATCGAGAATGCAGCTTTCCCGTCGGGCATATGTGCCGAGAGAAGCGCGCTTGCAGGCGCATCATCAGGTCACCCGGGAGATATCCCTGTTGCTCTTGCTATTGCTGCATTAACTGATTCCGGTCTGTGTGATGATCCTGTTTCCCCATGCGGAAATTGCCGTCAGGTAATCGCCGAGGAAGAATCCAGAAACAGCAGGATTATAAGGATCATCCTGGGTGGTAGAAATAAGATCCGGATAATTGAAAAGGGAGAAGACCTTCTTCCCCTGAGCTTCAGTAAGGACTTCCTGAAAATCAATCCTCGCTGACGATCAGCTGGAATCCGGCTCCATGTATGTTCTTGATATTAAGCTTTGGGTCTTCAGACAGGAATTTTCTCAGCTTGGTAATATAGACGTCCATGCTCCTGGCCGTAAAATAATCATCATTCCCCCATATTTTCTTTAGTGCCATCTCCCTGCTGATCAATGCATTGGGACTGACTGCAAGCAGTTCAAGAAGCTGCGCTTCCTTGGGGGAGAGTTTCTTCTCATCATCACCGATGGTCAGTGTCCTTAGTTTCGAATTGAAAATAAACCTGCCTATCTCGTAAATATCTCTGGTGCCATTCTGAAAATCCCGCCGGGCAAGTATTGCACGCAGCTTTGCCAGAAGTATGTCGGTGTCAAATGGTTTGGTAATATAGTCATCACCGCCTGCATTGTACCCCTTAAGGACATCCTCCTTCATCTTCTTTGCCGTAAGGAAGATTATGGGGATAAGATTGTTTATCTGCCTTATTTCATTGGCAATAGTGAATCCGTCGACATGCGGCAGCATCACATCGAGGATGCAGATATCGAACATGCCCTTCCTGAAATGATCAACAGCATATTTTCCGTCGTCGACCCATTCAACAGAAAAATCGTTGATCTCAAGATAGGATTTCAGAACCGACCCGAAGCTCAGGTCATCTTCTACAAGAAATATCCGGACAGGCTTTGCAGTCATTTTTCATTTTCCCAGTTAAAAGGTAAATAAACTTCAAACCGGCTTCCCTTGCCGGGTTCACTATGAACAGTTATTCTGCCCTTATGAGCATAAACAATCGCCTGAGCATAATTTAATCCCAGTCCGAATCCTTTCACATCATGCACATTGCCGGATGGTTTCCTGTAGAACCTGTCAAATATCCTTCCCTGGACGCTTTTTGTCATCCCGATGCCTTTATCATCCACAGACATGAGAATTCCGTTTCCGTTATTCCTTGTCTGCACAGTGATATCCGGTGATTCGGGTGAATACTTGATCGCATTGTCGAGTAGGTTATTTACCAGGTTGAACAGATGTTCCCCATCGCCGTACAGGACCGGCTCATGGGCTTCAAATTTAAGCTTTATGTTTCCGTTCCTCTGGAGGACCAGGATATCCATTGATTCAACAGCACGTTCGATGACCGAATGAAGCGAAAGATTCTCAAATTTAAAGCTTATCTCTTTCTTATCGAGCGACGCGATCTGCAGAATCGTCTCCACCTTTTTGTTCATTCTGCTGTTCTCCTTCTTTATCATGCTGATAAAGTGCTTTATCTTCGATTCGTCGCTGATCACTTTGGGATTTGTTATAGTATCGGCGGCAAGGGATATGGTGGCAATCGGCGTCTTGAATTCATGTGTCATATTGTTCAGAAAATCCGATTTCATTTCTGATATTTTCTTCTGACGGATGATAAAGAAAAGGCTCATAGCGAAAGTTGCCAGTATGATCAGGGAGAGCAGAAGCGAGCCGCTCAGAATCCAGGCAATTGAACCCAGAACATAATTGGTTCGTTCAGGAAAAACCACTGAGAGAACAAGATCCTGACGAATTATATTGTCGGGGAAAAGCCTGACCTGGTAATTGCTTCTGAGGAAGTCATTTTTATTCGATTTCTTGAATGTGCCTTCACTTACGTTTCCATTTCTGATCACGGCAAATTCAAACGGAGTCCTGATACCTGAAAACAGAAGTGATTGGTTTAAGGCATTTTCTATCTCCCTGTTGTCAAGTTCCATGGTCTTTTCCCACTGGTATATCTCAGATATCATCCGGTTGCTCATATTCTGGAACTGATTCGATCTCTTCTTCACCCAATCGATGAACTCATTCTGCTTAATATAAATATTGCCTTGATTTTTAGCTGTGTCCTCCCCCTTACTAACAATGGTCATCCTTTCCGGTTCACCGGAAGGAACTATAACGACGGATCCTGAATCGGATGTGAACATCGTATCCTGCACCACCACAACAGCTTCCTTCCCGGGTTCCTTTGTAACCGACTGGTTGGTTATTCTGACGCTGAAATTACTGCCGTCGGAAGAGGATGAATAGCTATCGATGCTTAAATACCCTGTAAGATCGTTCCCTGCAGTGCTTAAGGTGCCTGTGCCCGGAAAAAGAAAATTGTTGAGGAAGCTCATTTCTCTGGACGACTCAATTGAGTTCGCAGCATTATTTATGCAGGCAATGACCATTGAATTGAAATTCTCATTCCGAACACTGACTGCACTCCTTATCCAGATGATCTGAACCCAGATTATGCCGGTCAGCGAAATGAGCATCATGAATATGAGTCCGATAAATTTACTCCTGTTCATATCACAAAATTAACTTATCATGCCAAAACTCATATATGTTTTAACTTTTCATTAACTCTTATTAACCTGAATTTAACGCTATTCCCCTGGCATTAAAGTAATTTTGGATCAAATAATACATCTGGCCATGAAAAGAATTTATAAAATCCTGTTGTTTGCGATACTGGTTGCGGGTGTCCCATTTACACTGGCATCAGGTCAGGAGAAAAAAACTGAAAACAAGGTCAAAGTCGTGATAGACGACGGATCAGGACCGGAGACGGTGCTTGACACCACAATTATAAGCGGTGAAATGCCCAAAATCATTACCCTGAAGAATGGTAAAGTGATCCACCTTGATAAACACGGTGATGATGGTGAAAAAATGGTGTGGGTAAGTGTTACGGATGACGACGATGCAGATCATGTTTTTGCATATTCTGATGCAAAACATAATGGTGAGAACGCTGAAAGACATGTTATAATCACCTCAAAGGATTCGAAGGAGGGAGAGAAAAAAATCGAAAAAAAGATCATCATTAAGGATGGTGATGCAAACATCGGGGAAGGTGGAGATAAATTTGATGTGTTTATTGAAACTGATAGTGATGCTGATACTGAAGCAACTGAATATGTCATAGCAAAGGATGGCATGGTAGTGACAATTAAAGGTAGTGATGAGACAAAGGTGCAGGAGCTGGCCAGAGAGATTGAAAATAAACTTGGCGTAATGAATAACAACGAAGGCGGGAAACCAGCAATAAAGGAAAAATCAGTTAAGTCAGGTAAAAAATAAAGATTCCTGTCAGCTTTTAAGAATCATTTATAATTAAACGCTTTCCAGATGTCGCCTTCAGGGAAAGGTGCCGTTATTACTACCTTTTCTTTTTTCACGGGATGGCTGAATTCGAGCCTCCGGGCCATCAGGCTGATGCTGCCATCCTCATTCGATCTGTTGAAGCCGTATTTAAGGTCCCCCTTTACCGGGCATCCTATCCTGGCCAGCTGAGCCCTGATCTGGTGATGGCGCCCTGAATGAAGCTCAATCTCAATAAGATAGTAACGCTCGGAACGACCTGCGATCTGATAGGTCAGGCTCGCTTTCTTAGAGCCTTTTACCTCATTATCATACACATAAGTCTTGTTCTGCTTTTCATTCTTTTTCAGATAATGTGTGATTGTAGCCTTATCTTCAGGAGGTCTTTCCTTTACAATCGCCAGATAGGTCTTTTTGACATTGTCTGTTCTGAACATTTCATTCATCCTGGCAAGCGCTTTTGATGTACGCGCATACAGAATAACCCCGCTTACCGGACGGTCAAGCCTGTGAACAACACCAAGAAACACATCACCCGGCTTATTGAACTTTTTAGCGATATACCTTTTTACCCCGGCATCGAGCGGAGTATCGCCTGACTTATCGCCCTGCGACAGGGCGGAAGATCTTTTGTTGACCGCAATAAGATGGTTGTCCTCGAAGAGAATTTCAGGCATGATCAGTATTGTTCCTTATCGCTCGGGAACTGTTGTGTTCTGACGTCATTGATGTATGTCTGTACGGCACTCTTTATTTCTGCATACAGGTTATGATATCTGCGAAGGAACCTTGGCGAGAATTCCTGAGTTATACCCAGCATATCATGAAGAACAAGCACCTGCCCGTCTGTTTTAGGTCCTGCACCAATACCGATGACCGGTATCTTAACGCTCAGGGTGACTTCCTCTGCCAGCTTTGCAGGTATTTTTTCAAGCACTATTGCAAAACAACCTGTTTTTTCCAGGAGCTTTGCATCTTCCATAAGATGCCTTGCCTCTTCCGATTCCTTTGCTCTTACCACATAAGTGCCGAATTTATGAATAGCCTGGGGTGTAAGTCCGAGATGTCCCATTACCGGTATCCCCGCCGACAGGATCCGTTCAACCGATTCTATAATCTGCTGTCCGCCTTCAAGCTTGACCCCGTGAGCACCGGTCTCCTTCATAATCCTGATCGAAGATGCCAGAGCCTCCTTTGAATTACCCTGATAGGTTCCAAAAGGCAGATCCACAATCACAAGGGCTCTTTTCACTGCCCTGACAACCGATGAACCGTGATAGATCATATTATCGAGGGTAATGGGAAGCGTGGTTTCAAAACCAGCCATCACATTTGATGCGGAATCGCCAACGAGTATTACATCAATTTCTGCCTCATCAAGTATCCTGGCAAATGAATAATCATAGGCAGTGAGCATCGCGATTTTCTCGCCCTTAAGCTTCATCTCATTCAATACATGGGTAGTGACCCTTTTAACAGATTTGTAAACCGACATGTTTTAAGACTTATTATTTACCGTTAACAAAGGTACTTATTTCTTTTAATTCTGGCAGGGAACGACATAATTACTGTCGTTTTGTCATAAATCTCGAATGGCATAATCATTGCAGAATTGTTTTATCAAATTGAAAATTCAAATAACAATAAAATGGGAAAAATAATCGGTATTGACCTCGGAACTACAAACTCATGCGTTTCAGTTATGGAAGGTAATGAGCCAGTGGTTATCCCCAACAGTGAAGGTAAAAGAACTACTCCGTCAATCGTTGCATTTGTGGAGAATGGTGAACGCAAAGTTGGTGATCCTGCTAAACGTCAGGCTATTACAAATGCCAAGAAGACGGTTTACTCAATCAAAAGATTTATGGGTGAAACCTATGATAAGCTTACCAACGAAATAAAGAGAGTTACCTATACCGTTGTCAGAGGTGATAATAATACTCCGAGGGTGAAAATCGACAACAGGCAGTATTCGCCGCAGGAGATCTCTGCAATGATCCTTCAGAAAATGAAGAAAACCGCGGAAGATTATCTCGGACAGGAAGTCAATGATGCAGTGATCACTGTACCTGCATATTTCAGTGATTCACAGCGCCAGGCTACAAAAGAAGCCGGTGAGATCGCCGGTCTTAACGTTAAAAGGATCATAAACGAGCCGACCGCCGCATCGCTTGCTTACGGACTTGACAAGAAATCACAGGACCTTAAGATCGCAGTTTTTGACCTCGGCGGAGGGACATTCGATATTTCAATTCTTGAACTCGGCGAAGGTGTATTTGAAGTTAAATCAACAAACGGCGATACCCATCTTGGCGGTGATGACTTCGACCATCTGATCATTGACTGGCTGGCTGAAGAATTCCTGAAAGAGGAGGGTCTCGACCTGAGAAAAGATCCGATGGCAATGCAGCGGCTGAAAGAAGCTGCCGAAAAAGCTAAAATCGAGCTGTCAAGCTCAACTACATCGGAGATAAATCTCCCTTATATCATGCCGGTTGACGGTATTCCAAAGCACCTTGTAAAAACACTCA
>Ga0113563_10003028_pt1 | contig 10354 bp, 6 predicted proteins | sample Mud3Dept3metaG_FD_80117 | JGI IMG/M metagenome (GOLD analysis project Ga0113563, IMG submission 80117) | Freshwater wetland microbial communities from Ohio, USA, analyzing the effect of biotic and abiotic controls - Mud 3 Core 4 Depth 3... | ecosystem: Environmental > Aquatic > Freshwater >...
ATGCGCTTGCGAGGCCCGGCTATCGGCCGGTCCGGCCCCGACATGCACTCTATTTGCCGCTGCGGCCGCGGCCGGCGCTCGACGGCGGCACCAGGTTCTGCAGGCGCATGTAGGTCACGATGTTGCCGTAGTGCTCGTTGTTGTGGCTCGTGTTGTACATCAGAGCCGCGATCTTGCTCCGGTTGCCGGCTCGCTCCATCATGTTCGCCGGAGTCACGGCATCGAACGCCTTGGCGCACACCGCAGCCGAATCCGCCAGTGCCTTTTCCAGATCCGCCTTGCTCATCTTGTTGGCTGCCGATTCGTTGCTGTTGGGAGTATCGAGTCGGGGGGGCGCCTGCTGTCCCAGCACGGTCGAGCACATGCTGTTGTTGTCGTCCACGACGTGCGCGACCAGCCGGGCCCACGAACGGACCTCCGGAGTCGGCTGCCACGTGTACTTGTCCTCCGGAAACTGCGTCGCGGACGCTGCGATGAATCCCTGGATGCGCGTGTACATGTTCCTGACTTCCTCGACGAGCGTCGCGGGCTGCGCGGGTTGCTGCATCGCATAGGCGGTTCCGGCCAGGCCCGGGGCCGCCGGCTGCGGCGCAAGAAATGCGGTTGCAAGGACGACAAAACACCCAACTGCGATCCCAAGCTTCCTCATGGAATAACTCCTTTCGTCTCTGACACTCCGATATGGATACCCATGTATCCCTTTTGGCAAAAGGGTATCACGAGATCCACAACTTGCAACCTATTCTCGCTCCCCGGCGTTGTTCTCCGGCAACGCGGGGGGATGTCCGAGCCTGAGTTCGATGATGCGGCGCGCGCATCGATATGAACCCACTCGTGTGACTACATCAGCGCCAGAGCTTTGTTGTTTGCCCGGGATCTGGGAACGCCGTCGTCTCCTTCCTACAGTTCCACGGCCGGTTTGTTCCGGTAGGCGGAGCCCATGGCGCAGAGGCGTTCAAGGGTTGCAGAAAAGAGCTCAAACAGCTGTTTCAGGCGCTGGACATCCTTGATGACCCCCCGCGTCTGGAATCGCAGTTCGTCCACCCCATCGGGGAAGCGGGCCCCGAACCAGCCCTCGTCGTCCACCACCTCGAACCGGACCTCCGGCTGCTCCTGCAGGAGAGTCCGCAGCCGGTCGTCGGCGAACAGCCAGCGCAGGAGAGTCTCGTTGTTTCCCTTGATGACGAAGACGCGGTCGAAATCGGGGACCCCGACCTCGACGTCCTGCATGCCCATGTGCTTGCCCAGCCCTGAGAACAGGCCTGCCCGATATACGAGGAACCGGAAGCCGTCGGAGTTGACGTAGGGCGCCCGCAGCCGGGTGTATTTGACGTGGGCGTTGCCGGCGTGCACGGTGTAAATATCCAGGGTCACGGACCACTCCCCGACGCTCGCCTGGACTTTATCGCCGCGCCAGAACCCGCCTTCGATGAAATGCGCTCCGATCTCGCTTGACAGTTGCCGCCAGATCTCTTCCTTGCTGGGGCCGAACAGTTGCCGCAATCCCATACAGCCTCGCATTATGTATACGCTGCGTGTCGAACGTGGATACGTAAACAGGCCTGAAAAGCCTGGAGTCACGAAAGACACGAAATTACTTCGTAGTGCGCCCCACCCCCAGTACTCTTATCGGGCCCGGTGTTTGTTCCGCACCAAAAGGCGCCGCGCGCTGCAATAAGTCGTGCCCGGAAGCCTTCGGGCACGCCGCTGATCCCCTGACTCCCGAATTCTGACTTCTGACTCCTCCACGACTGGCGATTACCCGCCTGTTGCCGTGGCCGGCCGTTTGTCGCAGAAGAACGCGAACAGGGCCGGCAGCACGACCAGCGTCAGGATGGTCGAGGTGATCAGACCGCCGATGACCACGGTCGCGAGCGGGCGTTGCACCTCGGCGCCTGCAGCCGTGGCGACCGCCATGGGGATGAATCCCAGGCTGGCCACCAGCGCGGTCATCAGAACGGGCCGCAGCCGCACCGCCGCGCCGCTGGAGATCGCGTCTTCCATCGGCATGCCTTCCTGCAGCAGGCGGTTGATCTGGGACACCAGGACGACTCCGTTGAGCACCGCGACGCCGAACAGGGCGATGAATCCGACCGAAGCGGACAGGTTCAGATTGAGGCCGCGCAGCCACAGGGCTGCGATGCCGCCGACGCTGGCGAACGGCACGTTCAGCAGGATCAGCAGCGACTGCTTGACCGAGCCGAACGCGGAGAAGAGCAGGGCGAATATGATCAGGATGGCAGCCGGGACGACGACCGCCAGCCGCGACATCGCGCGCTGCTGGTTCTCGAACTGGCCGCCCCACGCGAAATAGTAACCCGGGGGGAGTGTCACTCCCGCCTCGATGCGGCCGCGTGCCTCGGCTACGAAGCCCCCCAAGTCGCGGCCGCGCACGTTGCACTGGACGACGAGCCTTCTCTGACTGTCTTCGCGGTTGATGATCTCGGGCGCCTGCACCTGTGCGACGCGGGCTACCTGGCTGAGCGCGACCAGTTCGCCGGCCGGGGCTTTCAGCTGCAGTGATTCCAAAGCCTGCCGGTCCTTGCGGAAGGAATCGGGCAGGCGGAGCACCACCTCGAATCGCTTTTGACCTTCGATCATCTCGGTGACGGGGCGGCCGCCCACTGCGGTCTCCACCAGGTCCTTGACATCGGAAACATTCAGGCCGAAGCGGGCCAGTGGGGTACGGTCGATGACGATCTGCCATTCGGCGGCGCCGGCGAAGATCTCCTTCTGGACGTCGGCAGCACCGCGCACCTGCGCGAGGATGTCCAGGACGGCATTGGCTTTCTCATCGAGCACATGCTCGTCTTCGCCGAAGATTTTCACCGCGACGTCCGCCTTCACCCCGGAGACGACTTCATCCAGACGCATGGCCATCGGCTGTGTGAAGTTGTAGACCACACCCGGGTATTTCTCGAGCTCCTGCGACAGCGCTTCGATGAGGGCTTCCTTCGAATGCGCGGTCGTCCACTGCTCTTTCGGCTTGAGCATGACGTACACGTCGCCCTGGTAGATCCCCATTGCTTCGGTCGCCAGGTCGGGGCGCCCCAGCTTGGTGACCACGCTCTCGACTTCCGGGAAGCGCATGACGATCTTTTCGATTTCGGTGCTCATGGCCACCGATTCGGACAGGGAAATGCTCGGGATCTTCCGCGTCTCGATCAGGATGGAACCCTCGTCCAGGCGCGGCATGAACTCGGTGCCGATCCACGCCAGCGATCCCAGGGCGATCCCTACGACCGCGGCCGCCGTGACAATGACCAGGCCCCGGCGGTGAAGCACGGCACGGACGAACCTGCGGTACCTCTCGCGCAGCGGGCCGAACCAGCGCTCCTTGTGTTCCCGCGGAGGCTTGCGGAAAACCAGGGCGGCGGCGGCGGGGACCACCGTAAGCGCGATGATCAGGGAGCCGAGAATGGCGGAACAGACAGTCACTGCCATGGGCCGGAACATGCGGCCCTCCAGGCCCTGGAGGCTGAAGATCGGCAGATAGACTGAGATGATGATGGCGATCCCGAACAGGATGGGCCTGGCAACCTCGTGGGCAGCGGACCGTATTCTCTCCAGCGGCTTGAGTTCCTTCCCGGGGTGCCCGTGCATCGTGCGGACGAAGTTCTCCATCATAACGACGGCACCGTCGACGATCAGGCCGAAATCGATGGCTCCGAGGCTCATGAGGTTGGCCGAGATTCCGAAGGTCTGCATGCCGATGAAGCTCACCAGCATGGAGAGCGGTATGACCGCAGCGACGATCAAAGCGCCGGGGATGTTCCCCAGAAAAAGAAGCAGGACGACCATGACCAGGATGCCGCCCTCGATCAGGTTCCGTTCCACTGTGCGGATGGTGCGGTCGATGACACTGGATTGGTCGTAAAAAGGATTGAGTGTGACACCCTGGGGAAGCGTCTTCTGGATTTCCGCGAGCTTTGCCTTGGTGCGGTTGATCACATTCTTGCCGTTCTCCCCCATGAGCATGATCACCATGCCGGAGACCGACTCCCCCTGGCCGTCGCGGGTGATCGCGCCCTGCCTCGGCATCGCTCCCACCTGGATTTCGGCGACCTGTTTCAGGTACACCGGCGTTCCCCGGTAGCTGGCCACCACGATCTGCGAGATTTCCTCCACGGACCGCGCGCGGCCCAGCCCGCGCACCGTGTACTGCTGTCCCGCGTGCTCGATGAAGCCGCCGCCAAAGTTGTCGTTGTTTTCCCGCACCCGCTCGTAGACGTCGCGCAGAGTTAATCCGTAGCTCCGCAGAAGGGCAGGGTCGGCCACGATCTGGTACTGGCGAGTTAGCCCGCCCCATGTGTTCACTTCGCTCACGCCGGGGACCCCTCGCAGCTGGTACTTGATCTGCCAGTCGTGGAGCGTCTTGAGGTCCATCGCGGAATGGCCCGGCCCCTGGATGGTGTATTGATAGACCTCGCCGAAGGCGGTGGCGACAGGGCCCAGCGACGGCTCCAGCCCCTGGGGAATCCGGCCCCTGGCTTCCTGGAGGCGTTCGTTGACGAGCTGCCGGGCGAAGTACACGTTGACCGCGTCCTCGAACACGATCGTGACGATCGATAGCCCGAGCTTGGACACGGATCGGACCGTCTCGGTGCGCGGCAGGCCCATCATGGCGGCTTCGATGGGGAACGTCACCAGCTGTTCCACTTCCACAGGGGCCATGCCCGCCGCGTCGGTGACGATCACCACCTGGTTGTTGGTGAGGTCCGGAAATGCATCGATCGGGATTCTGGACAACGACCACAAGCCAAGCGCCATCAGTCCAGTCAGCCCCGCAAGTACGAAAAGCCGGTGTTCGAGATGGAAGTCTATGAGGCGGTTGAGGAACATTATTCCACCGAGAATCTGCGTTTCAGTAACTCCGACTTCAGCAAAAAGCTTCCCTTGGCCACGATGGTCTCGCCGGTTTTGATGCCTTCGAGCACCTCGACTTGCGAGCCGGTTTGACGGCCGAGGCGGACCTGGCGTGCGCGGAAGCGGTCCGTCCCCTCACGGACAAATACGACGGTCTGGCCATCCATGTCTTGGGCCGCGGCTGGAGAAATAACGGTGCCCTGCCGGCCTTCCCCCAGTTCGATGAGGATGGCAGCGTACATCTCGGGTTTGAGCAGCCCTTTCTGGTCGCTGGTCTCGCAGCGAACCTGGACGGTGCGCGTGTTCGGATCCAGGGATGTCCCGATCAACGCGATGCGTCCTGGGAACGATCTGTCCTCATAGGCCTGGACGGTAATCTCCACCGGCCGGCCGATGCGCAGGGCGCTCAGGTTTCTCTCCGGGACTTCGGCGATCACCCAGAGAGTGGTGAGATCGCTGACGACGAACAGGTCATTGGCAGAAGTCACTACGACGCCGGGGCTGACCAGCCGCTGCAGGACCGTCCCCGTGATCGGCGACGGCACGGGTACCATTTCTTCCAAATCGTACTGGCCCCGGGCCTCGCCCGGTCTGGTGTACTCTTCCATGGCGCCCTCCCGGGAAACCCCGAGATGGCGCAGCGTCTCCTCGACGCGGTTCACCTCGGCCTGGGCGCTGCTGACCGACAGCTCGGCGCCGCTCTGATCGGTTTCGGCGCGCTGGAGCTGCTCGAGCGAGATCGCCTTGAGCTCATATAGCCTGGCGGCCCGGTCCCGCGCGTTCTTCGTATACTCGAGTTCCGCGCGGCAACGCTGGAGTTCGGCGACGGCTTTGGCATACTCGGAGCGGGTGTCGTGCACTTCGTGGGAATTGATCAGCGCCAGCACAGATCCTTTGGCCACACGGTCACCCACTCCTGCCAGCACCTGCGTGACGCGGCCTCCCGCCAGCGTGCCGACGCGGGAAGTCAGATTTTCGTTTACCCCGATCCGGCCGGTCACCTGCAGTACTTCGGGAATGACCGCCAGGCGCGCCTCCTCGAACTGGAGGCTTCCGGGAGGCAGGGATTCCGGATGGATTGTGACAAGGTCCGGCGCGATCGGAGCAGCCGCCGGGCGCTCGGGCTCGGAAGTCTGGGCGGAGCAGCCGACGGCGGCGAATGGCAACGAGATCAGCAGTGCGCCGCAAAGCAAAATTCCTGCAGACTTAAGGCTTGACACGTTGCGCCTCCTTCGGCAGGAGCAGGTTTTCCACTCCCGCCGCGTTCTCCAGCTCTGCGAGGCTGATCATGTATTCCATCTGCGTGCGGGCATACATCAGCCGCACCTCGTTTCGCACCTTCTGGGCGTCGAGCAGCCGCAGCAGGTCCGACCCGCCTTCCTGGTAGGCCGCCAGGGAGATGCGCAGCGAATCCTCGGCCTGCCCCAGGATGCCCTTCTGCATGCGCGAGAGCATTTCCTGCCGACGCTGCGCACCGGCGGCGGCTCCGCCGATGTCGGCTGCGACCCGCGCGAGGATTTCCCTCACCGAGTGCTCGGCCCGGCGCACTTCCATTTCGCTGGAAGCGATGCTGCCCTCGTTCTTGTTGAACAGCGGCAGCGGGACGGATACTCCCGCGAGCATTGTATTGAATCCCGCCGTGCGTTTGTAGCCGAAGGTAACGGCCCAGTCGGGTTTCGCCAGCGATTTTTCAAGCTCCACTTGCGTGCGGGCGCGGGCGAGGATGGCCTCTGCCATCAGGATGTTGGGGAGGTGCTCCCGTGCCTGTGCCAGGAGCGCAGCGCCGCTCAGAGTCATTTCGAGAGACGGTGCGGGAGTGATTTCTTCGAGGCTGAAATCGGCGCGGCTTTCCGCAAGGCCCATGGCGCGCAGCAACTCGATTCGCTGACGCTCCGCCTCGGTCCGGGCCATCTGCTCCTCCAGGCGGAAGCGTTCTCCCTCCAACTGCACGCGAATCAGGTTCACTTCGGCCATCGCGCCCTGTTCCACCCTCACCCGGTGGTATTCGATCACCTGCTCGAAATAGCGGCCATTCGCTTCCAGCAGAGCAAGCTGTTTTTGTGCCAGCAGTGCTTTCAGAAACACCAGGCGCACGTCCTGGCGGATCCGCCATTCAAGCGCCAGTTTTTCGAGTTCGGCGATTTTATAATCCTGGCTCGCCAGGTCGATCCTCCGAGATCTCTTGCCGGCGGACTCGAGGGTCTGGCTCCCGAAGATGAAAAGGTCAAGATCCTGCGCCGGCTTGAAGCCCGGCTCGCCCCAGGCGCGCCAGTTTTCACTCTCGACCGTGACAGAGGGATTCGGCCGCAGCCCTGCCTGCTGCTGCAATGCCATGGCAGCCGAGATGCGCGCCGCGGCGGCAGGGATGGCGGGATGCTGCGCGAGGGCCATCTCGACAGTTTGCGAAAGAGTCAGCCTTGGGGGGACCTCCTCTCCTCGAGCCCCGCAAACCACGAACATTCCATAGAAAAGTAAGGTGGCAATGCATTGGACGCGCACGAGTGGTATTCCTCCTTCTTGATTCGCCCGCCGGCATGACCTGCCCTGCCGGCTACCGCATAGTACCCGAAAATCTGCTTTCTGGCTAAGTGCATGAATTCATAAATACGGTGATGTATCGCAGCCGCAAGGCAGGAGTGCAGAGAATTGGTCATTTATCATTGAATCCAGACAGTTTCAGGTCGTCCAATGGCCAAATGACAAATGGCAAATGACAAATTCTGTAGGTTTGGCTGTAGCCCCAATCCGACTCGACTTGCACTTCTATAACGGGCGGCAATACATCTCCGTATTTATGAAATCGAGTACTAAGGTCTCAGTTTTTGTGCCTCTTAAAGGGTGAAAAGATCTCCGCGCGCAGGGCGTCCAGGTGCATGTCCACGTCCGCCGGGGGGACCTCCAGGAAATCCAGCGCCTGCCGCGCCATCTCGAGACCCGCCTCGAACTCCGGTTGGACGACCTCCGCCACGCCGCTTTCGAAGAGCATCCTCATCTCGTCGATGCTGCCGGCTCTGGCAATCACCTTCAGCGACGGGCGCGTACGGCGAATCAAGTCGACGATCGAGCGCGAGACAACGACCGCGGGAACCGTGTTTATCAGAAGTCGAGCCCTGTGGATCGTCGCCGCCTCCAGGACGATCTCCTGCCCGGCATCCCCGTAGATGACCGGAAATCCCTCGGATCGGACCGATTCGACGCGGCGGTAGTCGAGTTCCACGACGACGAATGGCAACGCCAGGCGGTGCAGCACCCGCGCTACATGCTGGCCGACGCGGCCGCCGCCGATGATCACCACGTGGCCCGAAAGACCGGAAGGGGGAATATTGATGGTCATCAACGGCTCATGCCGGAACCACTTTTTGCGCAGAGAGTACAGCGGGGCCGTCAGGCCCGATATGAGCGGCGTCAGGATCATGGTGACGATCGCGGTGGTCAGCATGAGCGTGTAGACGTCTTCGCTGATCGATTGGGTCCTTACGCCGACGCGCGCGAGGACGAAGGCAAACTCTCCAACCTGAAATAGTCCCAGTGCGACTGCCAGCGGGATCACATTCCTGTATCGGAATGACCTGGCGATGAAGGCGAAAACCAACCCTTTGCCCACAGAGATCAGGAGCACCAGCGCCGCGACTGTGCCCAGGTGATCGAACAGAAACACAGGATTCAGCAGCATGCCCACGGACACGAAGAAAAGCATGCCGAACAGGTCGCGCAGCGGCACGATCTCACTCAACGCCTGGTAGGCGTAGTCGGACTCGCTGAGCACCATTCCCGCCACAAAAGCCCCAAAGGCAAAGGAAAGCCCGAAGAGATACGTGGCGTATCCCACACCCAGCCCGATCGCGGTGATGGATAACACGAAAAGCTCGCGCGAATTCCATCCGGCGATGTGCGCCATAAGGCGCGGGAGGAGCCGTGTGCCGGCAAAAATCATCAGCGCGAGGAATATGATGGCCCTGAACACTGCCCAGCCCACAATCGGCAAGCCCGCTGCGGGATTGCTGAGCTGAGGCAGAATGATCAACATGGGCACGACGGCCAGGTCCTGGACAAGCAGCATACCGATCATGACCTGACTGGACAGGGTGCCGATCCAGCCCTGGTTCATCAGCGTCTTCAGGATCACCATGGTGCTGGAGAGCGAGATCACGGCGCCCAGCCAGATGGAGGGGAGCAAGTCCCACCCGAGCCACTTCCCGATTCCGCACCCGTACGCCATCGTCAGCAGGATTTGCATGGGTGTGCCGATCAGGGCGATGCCGCGCACAGGCCGGAGCTTTTTAAGGGAGAATTCCAGCCCCAGGGCGAAGAGGAGCAATGCGACGCCGATTTCCGCGAGCAGCTCGATATCGTGGATTGCGGTGACAGTCGGCAGCCCGGTGTATGGACCGACGAGCACTCCGGAGAAGATATAACCGAGGATCAACGGCTGCCGCAGCCTTTGCGCGATCAGCCCGCCCAGCAGCGCCGCCACGACGATGATGATGATATCCGCGGCAATCCCCATTCCTCTGCTCCCAATGTCGGTGACAGGCGCCTTAACTTCGAAATTCCCCCACAGCGGCGGCAATCTCGGCACCGCACTCTCGGGCAGGCGGTGCATCGCTCGAATCATTCACTCCAAGCGGCGGCGCCGTCGGCAGTTTCCGCGTCCCGAATTTCGAGGTTATAGGGCCTGTCGCCGAAATTCATGCCGAGCAACTGCTCACCGCCGGCTTCTCGAAACGCTGCCAACGCAGATCGGTAGCGCGACTCGGCTCTGAGCAGGAGATCGACGAATTCAGGGTCAGACCGGAGCGAGTCGAGCCACGGGTCCTCGCGTGTGAGTATGCGGTACAAGATGAAGCCGCGATCGAGCGACAGGGTGAAGGTGGAGAGGGCGCGCGCACGCTCGCCGAAGTTGGCGAACACGCGTGCGACCTGCCAGATCGTTTCGGCCTCCAGAGCCCGGGCCAGGAGACGATCCGCCGCTTCGAGGCTTTCTTCCCGCCGGCCTTCGTTCAATGCCCGGTTCATGCACACCAGGTCGCGAAAGAACTCCGTCAGTCTGGCCTGTTCGATCTCGCGATACTGTCGGAGCGCTTCTTCCTTGCGGCCCAGCTCGCTCAGGATTCCGGCCCGCATGGCTCGGTTTGTGATCGAGATCTCCCCATAGTGGCGATGCTCCACGTACTCGAGGGCGCGATCGTAGTCACGGAGATGCCACCAGGTGTGGTCGACGCTCGTCAGGATATTGCGGTCCAGTTGTTGCGCGCGCTCATGGGCGGCCACCGAGGCCTCGAGGAGCCCGCAGAAACGGCAAGCCTGGACCAGAGCTGCGTAGAGTTCGGGCTCGCGGCTTCCCGAGCGCGCGCGTCCCAGCAGGCGGACCATTGCGTCCTGCGCGCGTCCCTGGTCGATCTCGAGGAGGGCGTGCAGGTTCAGGGCGATGGGGAGTGCGGGATTCAGCTTGAGGGCCTCCTCAAAGCACGACTCCGCCCTTCGGACG
>Ga0113563_10003029_pt1 | contig 10353 bp, 7 predicted proteins | sample Mud3Dept3metaG_FD_80117 | JGI IMG/M metagenome (GOLD analysis project Ga0113563, IMG submission 80117) | Freshwater wetland microbial communities from Ohio, USA, analyzing the effect of biotic and abiotic controls - Mud 3 Core 4 Depth 3... | ecosystem: Environmental > Aquatic > Freshwater >...
CATTATACCTATTCCGGCCGCGCCAATAGACCCAGACGCCGCCCAGGATTAAAGCCAGGCCCAATGCGCCCAGGCCAATCACAACACCTGTTTTGGTGCTACTGCCTAAAGAGCAGCTGTTACTGACGGTCAGATCGAGTTGCCGACCGGCCTGCAATCCGCTCATGTTGTACATCTGGTATTGCGTGCCCTGGACATCGCGTGTTCCGGCATCCGTTAGATTGGCTCCTTTAATTTTGAAGCTTTGCTCGGGCACCAGGATGACCACCGCATCCGCGGTAAGTGGCAAAGTTTGCGACAACTGCAGTTTACCGTTGTATGGCATATCATAAGCTAATAGAACCTGGTAGCTTCCCTGGCCTGGATATATGTTTGTGGTATCGCCGAAACCATTGTCCGTCTTGACATATCTACCCCCCAATTCACCATCCTGGAATTGCAGGTTTTTATACCCGGCTGGCAACGGAAAATCTACGATTGGCTTGCCAGGTGCTGATGGAACAATTGTTTTATCGCCAGAATTTGACATGATCACTAATTCAGCCACGCGCATCGTCTGTGGATCGACCTGATCGAAAAACACGTGCAGTCGCTCGATATTAAGCGCAGACGCATCACTGGTTGTATCATACACAGTAATCGGCAGGTTGAAGCTGGACTGACCGGCATCGACCGTGGCGACATCCGAACCATAAGTCACTCCCTGGTATTGCAAGCTGGTAAAAAACATTCGCTGATCGGAAAACGCAACGTCATTAAAGTGATAAGTTCCATCCGGGGAAACAGTGGCTGTTTTAGTAAGCGCCACTTGCATATTATCGAAACCATGCAGCATCACCTCTTCGCCCAGTGGAAGTTGGCCGCCGGAAGCATTCGTGATCGTACCGGTAATTATGCCAGTGGCTTGAGTTGTCGTGATTACAGGAGTAGCCTGCAAACCAGGCGTGGCTTGTACTTGACCTGGTACCGGTGTTCCAACAGCTAACTCGCCATTGGAAGCGTAGGTGAATGAGCGCAAATAAGCAGTCAACGCCCAGCGCTCCGCCTCACTCAGGCGATCGCTAAAAACCGGCATATCGGTCGAAGCATGGTTCGTGATCGATTGAAACAGGCTGGCAGCCGATTGACCGGCCATAATTTCCTGGTCGCTCAAATTCGGCATGGTCTTTCCCGCAGCTTGGGGACCGTCGCCTTTACCGGTTTCGCCATGGCAGCTGGCGCAGTTTGCCTGGTAAAGTTGCTTCCCCTGCTCGATGCTGCCGGCAGGTTCACTGAGTGTGAAAGCGTAAGCGATTACATCCCAACGCTGGCGATCATTTAAGCTGGGGAAAGGCGGCATAAAGCGCTCCAGGTTACCCTGGGTGACGACCATATACCACTGCGCGGGCGTTGCATTGCGCGCCAGATCGGCTGTCCCAATCGGCGCAACCGGATTGGGCAAGCCGGCTGCCCTATCGCCATCACCCAGCCCAGTTTCCCCATGACATGGGGAGCATTTTTCTGCGTAGATTGCTTTACCGGTGGTCGGGTCCGGTGCAACGATCGGGTAGAGCGGGCCAGAAATCTGCTGAGGTTGGGCAGAGGGCAATGCAGGGTGTTGGACTCCTGGAGGAGGGGTGACATCGGCAGCGAGAGAAAAATTACAGGCGGATAAAAAAATGACCGAGCAGGCAATAAAAACGATGAGATTTTTTTTCATATGGGATGGGATCAATTTATTTTCGTACCGCATTTTGGGCAAAATTTATCAGATTTTTGGAGTGCTGTTCCACACTTTGGGCAGAAACCAGCCGTATCACTTTGGAGGATTCGCCGGCGGTTAGCCAGCATGACCTCGACATCGTCGTCAGGGGCAGCTACGGCAGCAGAGACAACTTTTCCGCCATTCGTCGCCGGACGAGTAGAAACACCAACCCGGATGGCATCGGCGCGGTGGGCGGCAATTGTCGCTTCAATTCGATCTTCTGCACTGGGTTTTAGCGTACTTACCTCGCCATTGCCTGGTTGGTTTTCCAGCGCATCCAACTTGCGCAGCACATCCGCCCCGTACTCCAAAAGGCGTTCACGCTGTCCAGAATAATCTTCGCTTGGGATTTTGCCGAGAGCATTATCGAAATCTAGCTCTTGTAAAGCATTTAAAACCCGGTCACGTTCTGCCAATAAACTAGATAGCTCGTGATCTTTTGAATTGGCTATCGAGACATTGGCGGCTTGCTTCCGCTCAAGAAACGGTTGGCTGACAAAAAAGCCAACCAGAACGAGCAAAGCCAGGATCAAAAAAATCGAACCGATATCCATAGATTATTTCTCCAACAACGGAGCAATGGCAGCCTGGATTTCTCCCACAGACTCGAATGGGCTGAGTTTTACATACGCCAGATTGCCATCTTTATCGACAATATACGTCTCGGGTACCCCGGTTGTGCGATATGCCTGCGAGATACGTGTCCCCAAGTCCGGTCCATTGGGATAAGTGATATTGAACTTATCCAGGTAAGCTTTGGCTTTCGGCTCGGTGTCCGTCCAATCCACACCCAGAAATACCACCTGTCCACCCGGTTGGTAAAAGCGCCAGGCGCTTTCAAGATCAGCCGCCTCTTGCTCGCATGGTTTGCACCAGGAAGCCCAGAAATTGACCAGAACAACCTTCCCTTTGAGATCAGAGAGCTTAAAACTCTGTCCCTCAAAGGAGGTCAGCGAAAAATCGGGCACCGGCGAGCCTACTCTAATTGGCCCTTGTTGGCGTTTGGCCAACATTAACCCGACGATTACCAACAAGCCGACTAAGCCGATCCAAATAAGGATGCGTCCCCAACGCGGCCCGCTTTTTGTTTTTACTTCCTGTTCGAGAGAGGGGTTCAGGTTCGATTCCATAGAATTAAGGCTTTTTCTTTCGTATTTTATGTTACAGTTTCTTTAGCTCTTCTTCCAACCGGGCGATGTATTGGGCGTTGGCCTGGGCATCCGGTTTGCCATCCGGGGAGGTTGTAGTTGACGAAGGAGTTTCGAAGCCGGCTTGACCACTAAGAGTCGCTTCAGCTTGCGCCGCCGGCTGGCTCCAGGCTTTAAAAGCGCGAAACAAGAGATAGACTCCAGCCAAGATAGCGATGGGCGGCAAGATATACACCAGCCAGTTCAAGCCGCGCGTGGGGGGTTCTGCTAATACCCGATCGCCGTACTGTTGGGCAAAATACGTTTTGATCTGGGCGGCGGTCCAGCCATCTGCCAGTTTGCTACGAATCAAGTCGCGCCATTCCGCGCAAGCCTGGGTCGGACAAACATCCAGAGGTATGTTTTCGCACACCGGACAATATAATTGCTTGGCTACCGCATTGACCTGATCATCCGTCACCGGCTGTTGGCTCTGTGCGCTGGCGATCGATACGGTCAGACCCAGAAAAAGTAAGGAAAAAACAAATAAAAAGATTCTTTTCATAATCAACCTCTCGTTAAAGGTCAAACATTGAACGTTCAACCTTTAACGTTCACACCCTTGCGCCTGCCAGGCTTGTGCGGCGAACTTTCTCGCGCGCTTCTTCAGGATCCTTATCCGGCCAGGCGGCGATTAGCGTGCCCAGAATGAAAATAAATCCGCCAAGCCACAGCCAATTGACCAATGGATTGTGATATATCTTGAAGGTCGCGCCGGTGGATGAGATTGGCTGCCAATCCACCAGCAACACGTAGAAGTCATCCTCGATTGTGCTGCGTACGCCCGGTATCGTCATCGGTTGTTGTGACTCGATGTAATAGTCCCGGCGTGGATGTAGCTCGGCCAGGGTTTTTCCGTTCTTGGATACATCGACTACAGCGCGCGTTACCATGCGTCCGTCAGGGGTATCGAATTCGGCTAAATCTTTAAACGTCATCGTGTACCCATCCAAGTACAACGATTGACCTTGGGTGATAGTGCCTTGAGTCTCTGTTTGGAACAGTGAGATGCCGATAATGCCAATCGCCATGAACACGACCCCCAGATGAATAACATAGCCGCCATAGCGACGACGGTTCCGCCCGATCAGGTTTATCAACGCTGCGAAGAAATTTTCACCTGATTTACGATGACGCGCCATCGCGCCCCGCCAGAATTCATATAAAGTAACCGAAGCTACAAAAGCTGCCAACCAGAAGCCTAATAAAGCCGGCCAACTGCGGAGGCCCAGCGCAAAGGCCAGGATCGGGATTAATAGCGAGAAAAGGAACGGCTTCCACATAGCCTTCCCAAGAGTCTTCGCTGTTGAATGACGCCAAGCCGCCAAAGGCGCCACGCCCATCAACAGCAGCAAACCGGCAAATAACGGCGCGGTCGCCCGCTGATAAAAAGGTGGTCCGACGGTTACCTTCTGTCCCGTAACCAGCTCCGAGATGAGGGGGAAAATCACGCCCCAGAAACACACGATCAAGATTCCCATGAACAACAAGTTATTGAGCAAAAAGAAGGCTTCCCGGGAGAGCACCGAGGTCATCTGAGTTTCAGATTTCAGGCTATCCCAACGACGCAGAAGCAGAGAGAGTGAGGCGACGAATGTTATGCCGATAAAGCCGAAGAATAATGGACCGATGGCGCTCTGCGCAAATGCATGGACGGAGGAGAGCACACCCGAACGGGTCAGGAAGGTGCCGAAAATCACCAGAGCATAGGTCAGGATGATCAGAACCATGTTCCAACGCTTTAGCATGCCGCGCTTTTCCTGGATCATCACTGAATGGAGGAATGCTGTCCCGGTCAGCCAGGGCATGAAAGCGGCGATCTCGACCGGGTCCCAGCCCCAGAAACCGCCCCAGCCAAGCACATCGTAGGCCCAGCGCATGCCCAGGACAAGCCCGAGGGAGAGAAACAACCAGGCCACCAACGTCCAGCGGCGAGTGATACGGATCCAACGATCATCGGTCCGGCCTGTAATTAGTGCCGCAATCGCAAATGCAAAGGGGATGACGAATGACACAAAACCCAGGTAAAGCATGGGTGGGTGAATAATCATACCCGGATGGCGTAGCAGTGGATTAAGACCGCGACCATCACCCGGCGAGTAAAGCGTCATGCCGGCTGGTTGGAACATCGCTTTAACCACATTTCCCGCGCTAGAAGCCCATAACCGGCTGAACGGATTTTCAAAGAAAAGGATCAAGATTAAGAAAAAGCCCAGTGTAACCAACGAAACCATGATCACCCATGGCAGGAATTCACGATCGCGCTCCCACTTACGCAAGGTTACGGCTGTCGCAAATGCCGACATCAGCCAGGCCCAAAAGACCAGCGAGCCGGATTGCCCGCCCCAAAGAGCTGTAATACGCAGATAAATTGGCATACTGCTACTGGTCACGGACGAAACGAACTCAACCTCATAGTGACCGTTTACCAATAAATATATCAGGCTTAATGCGGCTACGGTGATTAAGGGGAAGGTGAGCAGCATTGCCAGGCGGGCGCTTTCGACCCAGGCTGGTTTATCGCTGCGAGCGCCATAGACGGCTGCGAAAACCCCGTAAATTGCCAGCAGGAAAGTAATCAGCAGTGCACCATATCCAAAGTTGGCTACCATAAAGACTCCATATGAGGTAAAAGAAGACAAAAACCAGATTTATTGTAAGCAGAAACGTGATTCGTGGGTCTGACCCATGAATCACGTTTCCAAAAGGTTCTGATTTTCTATTCGGGGTGGAGAAATACGCACAAGCATTTGATTAATCATTTGCGCCAGGATGGTCTGTGCAAGGATGATGTGAGCCATCCTGGTCAATGAGCTGTTCACCCAGACCGGGGATCTTAGCCGTTCGTCTGAACTTGGGCAGGAACCGCGTCTTCATATTTTGTCGGGCATTTTAACAACAATTCGTCGGCTTGGAAAACCCCATCCTGACCTATCTTGCCAGTCATGATAGCCTGGGCTTGATCTCGTAGGAGGTCCGGCTTCGGGCCGACATAGGTAACAGTCAATCTTCGCCGGCTGGGGTCTAAGACCGCAGCTTTCAAAACAGCAGCCAGACCACCTTGTTGTTCGATGACTTTGTTGTCGCCGGGAATATTTGCCACAGTAAAGGTCAGCGTCAGAGTTTGCGGATCGTATTTGATCGAATCTCCAATAACAGCGCCAGAGATACGGATATCTCTATTTTGTACACTGCTGCTTTTGGCGGCGAGTTCGTCGACGGTTAAGAAATACTGCGCGCTGGCTTTGGTGGATGAGATGATCAAATAAACAACTGCTGCGATAATAAGAAGACCACCGATGATAAATTTTAACCGCCCACTGGATTTTGCTTCGACAGGTAAAGAGTGCTCCATGATATAAGTTCACCTCCGTAATCGACGGAAAATTCCTGGCACCGTAAGCAATATGCCCGGTTGGTGTATCATAACAAATTCTGGCATAGCTAGATTAATTTGACCTGAGATAATGAAAAAAATAGTATGAGAAAGACGGTGATCTTTCTGGCATGGTTAAGGTAAAATAAGGACTAAATCGATCGTTCTCTATAACTCGTAAGACCAACTTGCGGAGAATAGGGCCGAATTTTTCGATAAGGAGAATGTGGTATGAAGAAGATCCTGCTTGCAGCAAGTGCACTGATCCTCTTAATTATTGTCCTGACTGCTTGCGCCGGTCCGCAAGGTGTGCAAGGCCCTGTAGGGCCGGCCGGTGTGCCAGGACCTGAAGGACCACAAGGACCGGTAGGGAATGAAGGACCTGTTGGACCAGCAGGACCTCCAGGTCCGGGGGCAAATGGCGCCGAATTCGTCGGTTCACAGGTATGCGCTGGCTGCCATAAAGAAATTTATGACCTCCATTCAAAATCTGGCCATGCATTCGCATTAAGCAAGGTTGCAGATGGTCAAACTCCGGAGTTCCCCTTCTCCCAGCTCAGTGATCCGCCGCAGGGATACTCCTGGACTGACATCAGTTATGTGATCGGCGGTTACGGCTGGCAGGCGATCTTCGCCAATAAAGATGGATATATTATTACTGATGAGCCCGGAAAATCTGGTAATGTGGAATATGGAAATCAATATAATCTCGAGAATAAAGACTTGAAAAAACAGGCCGGGTTCGTGCCTTTCGAAGCCGGACAAGCCGATCTAAAAAACACCTGTGTTGCCTGCCATACTACTGGTTATAGCCCGAGTGGCAGCCAGGACAACTTGGCCGGGATCGTCGGAACCTGGAAAGAAGCTGGCGTCCAATGCGAAAGCTGCCATGGACCTGGCAGTATCCACATTAAGAACCCACAAGGTTGGCGGATGACTATCGACCGCTCCAGCCAGGCCTGCGGTAACTGCCACTCAACGGACGGAATGGGATTGGTTGCGGCGAAGAATAGCTTTATCAATCATGCCCAACAGTTCGCTGAGATTTCAAAGAGTAAACACCTGGCGCTTGACTGTGTTGACTGTCACGATCCACATTCCGGCGTCACCCAAAACCAACAGGCTGAAAATCCGGTTACATTGAACGACTGTAGAAACTGCCATTACAACGAAGCAAATTATCAGAAGGTCGAGTTGCATAAGAACTTTGACTGCACCCAATGCCACATGGCGCCAATGGTGATCAGCGCCTGGGGTGATCCAGAAAAGTTCACGGCAGATATGCCGACGCACCTGTTTGGGATTAATCCACTGCAAACCGGTCAGTTTTCCGAAGATGGCGCGAGCTCTCTACCGACGATCAGTACTAATTATGCTTGCAAGCATTGCCACGGCGGTGGTATTGCTACACCAAAGGATGATGCGTTGCTCGTGCAGACCGCTACCGGCTATCACACACCCCAACCGGCTAAAACCAAATAATTCAATTATTAAATTCGCCATCTCCTTAAGAAATAAGGAGATGGCGAAAAATCACCCTTTACATGATCAATTGCGATATATACAAGTGATAATAGTCACTTTCTTTCTCAACCGGATTGTGACAAAATAAACTCCGTTTCAAAGAAGGAGTAGACGCTTTGAAGAGAGCGCGCTGGTTTTTAATTATTGGAGTGTTTGCACTGCTGGCAGCCGGAGCAATCTTTGCTTCGGCATTTGCCGCGCCGCGTGCGCCCCTTTTGCAAGATAATCCACCCCCGCAGCCTGGTATCAGAAATGATACCTGCCTCGGTTGTCACAGTAAACCTGACCAATATATGACGATGCCTAATGGCGAGAAGGTCTATATTACGGTCTCTCCGGATAACTACGACCAGTCTATCCATGGGCAATCGGGCATCGCCTGTGTGCAATGCCATACGAACATAACCGGTTACCCGCATCCCCCGACAGGAGCGCAAACGCCGCGCGAACTGACGATTGCCCTCACCAAATCCTGTTCTCGTTGCCATTCAGGCGAGTCCGATCTGGCCAAACAGAGCACGCATCAAAAGGCGATGGATGATGGCAATCTTAATGCGGCGGTATGCAGCGACTGCCACAGCGCTCACGAGGTCCAACCAATTCCGGAGGATAAATTAGCCCAAAAGCAGTTTGCCGTTTCGACCTGCGAGCGCTGCCATACCGCCATCTATCACGAATATGTCAATTCTGTCCATGGCGACGCTCTAATTAATAAAAACAATCCCGACGTTCCATCCTGTATCGACTGCCATGGCTCGCATAAAATTCTTGGCCCATCGACCAACGAGTACTTTGCCATGTTTTCACCGTTGATCTGCCAGAAATGCCATGCCGACGAACAGTTAATGAGCAAATACGATTTGACAGCGAGCACCTTCGATACTTATTTGTCCGATTTTCACGGGACATCGGTGCTGCTATTCGAACCGCACTACGCGGGCCAGCAGAGCAATAAACCGGTCTGCATCGATTGTCATGGCGTACACAATATGCTTAAACCAGACGATCCAAACAGCACCGTTTATAAAGATAATTTATTGGCAACATGCAAAAAATGCCATCCGGACGCACAAAATAATTTCCCGACGGCCTGGTTGGGCCATTACCAGCCAGATCTAAAAAGGTTTCCTTTATACTATTTCGTTGATTTGTTCTATAAGTTCTTCATTCCGGCAGTTTTAGGCGCTCTGGCGTTTTTTGTTGCGATCGACGTTTATCGCCGTTTTATTCGCCGGCCTAAGATGAAGACGGTAGGGAAGGAGGAGTAAAAAATGCCAGAAGATTTGGAGAAATCCCTTCCCACACCCGAGTCATCTGAATTCCCGCCTGAAATAAAGCCTGAGCCAGAACCGACAATTGAGCTCGAGTCTCAAATGCCTCCCACCCAACTGGAAACAGAAACTGAGATCGAGGATTCGACTGAATCTAGTGGAACCCTGCCCGAGGCGAAGCATGAACCAGAGGCTCAAATGCCACCCACCCAACCCGAAGCCGAAACTGAAATCGAAGGCGCGATAGAATCCGTCGCTCCATCAGAAATTGAACCAGAAGCTGCTCCGCAATCGGTTATCCTGCAGGACAAAATTTCGCGTTTCCGCCTACAGGAAAGGGTGGAGCACTGGGCGTTCATGATCAGTTTTACCACCCTGGCGATCACCGGGCTGATCCAAAAATTCTCCCAATTGCAGATCTCGAAGTCCATCATCATCGCATTAGGCGGCATCGAGTATACGCGCATCATCCACCATACCGCGGCAACAATCATGATGGTTGTCGTGATTTACCACATTGGAGAGATTTTCTATAAGTTGTACGTGAACCGCCTCCGTCCCGAATTGTTGCCCAACCTGCTGGATGTGCGGAATGTCTGGCAGACAATCCGTTACAACCTGTTTCTCTCCAATCGCCCCCCCCAACAAGGTCGCTATTCATTCGAAGAAAAAATGGAGTATTGGGCGGTCGTATGGGGCACGGTAGTCATGGTCTTCACCGGATTCATGATGTGGAATCCACTTGCGACGACCAGTTTCTTGCCAGGTGAAGTTATCCCATCTGCCAAGCTAGCGCACGGCATGGAAGCAATTCTTGCAGTTGCTGCCATCATCTTATGGCACTTCTACCATGTGCTGATCAAAACACTAAACAGGAGCATGTTCAATGGAAAATTGAGTATGCACCAGATGGAAGAGGAACACCCGATCGAGTTGGCGGATATCCGGGCTGGTTTAGATAAACCAGAAATTAAAACGGAAGAGCGGAAGAAACGCTTGAGAGTATTTATACCGGTCTATAGTATTGTAGCCGCTCTAGGTGTAGCAGGAATCTTCTGGTTTGTTACATTCGAGAAGACTGCCATCACGACGATACCGCCACGCGAGATCGCGACAATTTATGCCCCACAGACCCCGACGCCATTCCCAACACCGTTACCCACTGCCACACCTGCCCCATTGCCTGAGGGAGGAGCTAATACCTGGGATGCGGGAATCGGCAACATCCTGAATACCAAGTGCGGCGGCTGC
>Ga0113563_10003031_pt1 | contig 10353 bp, 8 predicted proteins | sample Mud3Dept3metaG_FD_80117 | JGI IMG/M metagenome (GOLD analysis project Ga0113563, IMG submission 80117) | Freshwater wetland microbial communities from Ohio, USA, analyzing the effect of biotic and abiotic controls - Mud 3 Core 4 Depth 3... | ecosystem: Environmental > Aquatic > Freshwater >...
CACCTTAGATTAAAGCATATTACCAAAATAAAAAAACTCCCCTATCTCCAAATTTGAATCGCCCCGGATCCGAACCCCTTCCTTTCGGCAAGTGGCACATTACTTGCTCATTTTGCAAAAGCTACTGTGGAACAGTGCAATTTGAACCTTTCCGAGACAATTCGGTATCTTTCAGCGTCTCTCGGACGGCATCAACGGTTAGCCTGAGACTTTCCTTCGACAAATATTTTATCATTTAAAACAGCACGTTGATTTCATTTTGAAGACGAAATCGACCAGGCGGAGCTGTATGATCACGACCTATTCGGCAACGGCCGTAAAAAAGCCCTTGCCTGAAATGCGTCGCATCAGGCCATGACTACCTCGGCACAGATCCCAGCAGATCCAATCGATTTTTCTTTCCAGCGCTACCATCCGGCCATGAGGGCGATCTGGCCCTGGCCGGCGATGCTTTTGGAAAAGACGGCGGAATGGATCAAGGCGCTTCCCGGGGACGCATGGCTGGATGCCGCCTGCGGCGACGGGTAACTGGCCGAATTGATCGGCCGCCATCAGCATTTGGTTGGGCTCGACAGCGAGCCGGCCCGATTGCGGCGCGCTCGACATCATCCCTGGAATCGACCGAGCGGAGCCATCTTTGACAGGTTGTTGAAAAACTGCGCCTGAGGCCGTTATGCGGCGTTGCTCGGACTATGGAAATGGGTTGCTCATCCACGCCGATGCGGGACTGCCTGTCCAAAACGCCGAACGACGTTCACTTCGCCCTATTCTAACCGTGCCATCCATCTCCTTATCACATAAAATAATTCGCAACACCGCCTGGAATTTCTTCTCGCGACTGATCCACCTTCCCATCAATATCTTGCTGATTCCCTTCATCATCCATCACGTGGGAGAGGCCCGATACGGGATCTGGGTAGCGCTGTTTGCCTTTGTGGACTACGTCTCACTGCTGGATTTCGGGATCGGAGCAGCGACCATCAAGTACGTCGCCGATTATCATACTTCTCGGGATATAAAAAAAATCGGCCAAGTGATTGCTACCACATCTCTTTTAAATCTCATTTTTATGACACCCCTGGCTGCGGCCTATTTCTGGGCAGAGGGTATCCTGAACTTCTTTCCCATCTCTACCCGGGATTTAGCCGAAGCTCTTTTCGTTTTTCGCTGGATTCTGGTCATTTTTGCCGTCGGCCAGTTCGCTAGCGTATTTCGGAACATTCTTATCGGGTTGCAGCATTTCCCGATCCAAAACCTGTGCGAAATCATCTACATCGTGGCGTATGCGTTGGCGACCATGGCGGTCCTCGGCAGCGGGGCCGGGCTGCGCGGCATGATCATCATGCTGTTTTGCCTGAGATGTGGTCTGGCGGTCTCACAAATTTCTTGTGTGTTCAAATTCCTTCCGGGTTTGCTGCAGGGATGTGGCCAAATTGATGTGGTCATGGCAAGAAGTTTACTTCGTTTTGGCATGAAGCTGCAACTGAGTTCTCTGGCCGGGTTGATCAATTTCCAGTTGGACAAATTGCTGATCGGTCATTTTCTTAAAATGGAATTTGTCGCCTATTATGAGCTCGGCGCCAAACTCGCCATGCTGGTCCGCTTGATCCCTTCGGTGCTCATGGGCCCCTTGCTGCCCGCCTCGGCGGAACTCGCTGTGCGCACGGACACCGTCAAGCTGAAGGAGCTGTACCTGCGCGGCACCCGATACATCGCGCTGATCGCAGCGCCGGCGGCGGCATTTCTGGTGGTCATGGCGCCGGAAATCATGAAGCTCTGGCTCGGTGAGCGCAGCCATGCCCATGCTGAACTGGCCCTGCAGCTTCTGGCGATCTCGTATTTCTTCAACATCCTGACCGGAGCGGTTAATTCGGTTGGGAGAGGAATCGGTGTGTTGACCTACGAACTTCAAGCAACCGGCCTGATGACCGCTTTGAACTTGGGACTCAGCCTGTCCCTGGTCATCCTATTCGGGTATGCCGGGGCGCTTATCGGAACCGCTGCGGCAATGACGATCGGGAATTCGGTCTACCTGTGGCGGTTCAGCCGTTTCATGGGAACGACTGCCGGTCAATTGCTTGCCACCGTGTTGAGCAAACCATTGGGATGCGCTTGTCTGGCGGGTGCCTCGCTTTACGGCCTTCATTACTTTCTCCTCGACACTGTCCACTGGATCGCCTTCAGCCGCCTGGAACTGGCCGCCTATGTGGTGGGTGCGGGGGGAGTTTATCTGGCAGTTTTTACTTTCATTCTATGGATGACGAAGTTTTTTACCCGCGCCGATGCGGAAACCTTGCACCAGTTGCTGACCGCCGTTCGGGCCGCATGAGCGCGGAAAAAATTTGCTTGGAAGACGTGGCCTGTCCTCTGTGCCAATCCCGTAAAGGCCGTCAGCTTTTTACGGGAACGGATCGGCTGCATCGGCGCGATGGGCGGTTTGCCGTGTCGGAATGCCTTGCGTGCGGATTTCGGTTCACCAATCCCCGGCCGACCCGCGAAAGCATGGTTCATTATTATCCGAATGACTATGGTCCCTATCGAGGATTCACGCCAACGGGAGTTGAACTCTTTGCAGACGGCGTCTCTTTTTTTTCCAGGTTGAAAAACGAGCTAAAAGCGATGGTGCTGCGCCGGCATTATGCCTATCGCCTCGAAAACGCGCCGGCTGGTAATGGTTTGTTGGAGATCCTGCCGAGGTCCTTTGCCGCAAGCCTGGAGCGCGCCGCCTGCCGGCTTTTTCAAATTCGGAACCCCCGGATCCCGCTGTATCGGGATGGGGGGATGGCTTTGGACATCGGCTGCGGAAACGGGCATTACCTGTTGTTTCTTAAGGAGTTGGGCTGGGAGCCGGCAGGTTTCGATATCGCCAACAACGTGGCGGCCGCAGTGACAGAGGCCGGGATTCCCATATACACGGGAAGCATCGACGGGCTTCAAGCCCAAGCCGGTTCTTTCGAGCTGATCACCATGTGGCACGCATTGGAGCACCTCCACGACCCGGTGGGGGATCTCCGAAGCATTTACCGATTGCTGGCGAATGGCGGCAAACTTCTCATCGAAGTCCCCAACAGCGACTCGATAGCGGCTAAACTATTTCGAAGCGACTGGTTCCAATGGGATCTCCCGCGCCATCTCAGCCATTTCACGCCGGAAAGCCTGGTGCGGCTTTTAGAAATAGTGGGTTTCCGAGTGAATCATCTAACACATCTTCATAAAACCACCTTGCCGGATACGCTGAGATATTGGTTCGAAACCCACAAGCGACCGGGCATGCTGGGAGCGCCGCATCAGGAAAGCAGATGGTGTCGCTGGGTCCGGATGCTGGGGTATCCCCTTCGGTGGTGCCGCTCGGGGGAAAACATCCTCGTTGGCGCTGCGAAATAAGACATGCAGGCTTCCCGTCCATCTCCGGTGCCATCCCTGCCAGCACCCGCTTTCCACCGGGCCGGACAGCATGTTGTGCTGACGGCACAACTTCGATGAATCCAAACGTATCCATTATCCTGCCCTACTATGAGGGCTTTCCGTGGCTTCAGCGAGCTGTTCAAAGCGTACGGCGCCAAACCCACGAGGCCTGGGAGCTGCTCATCGTGGACGATGGCTCTCGGCACGGGCCAGAACGGATCGTCGCGAAATTTCATGATGACCGGATTCGCCTTTTGCGCATCCCGCACGCCGGAAAAGGAGCAGCCCTCAATGCCGGAGTCGAAAACGCGCGGTCAGAGGCTGTGTGTTTTCTGGATCAAGACGACATCATGCTGCCGCAGCGGCTGGAGCGACAACTGGGCGCTCTGGACCGGTCCCCCCTCATCAACGGAGTGTACTCGGACTACGAACGCCGATATGACAGCGGGGAGTTCATCGACCGGTTCACCAGCCGGCAGGCGGCTCCGGGGGAGGTTTTGCACTCCTTGGCTACGGGGCGCAGCCTATTCACCATGCAGACGCTCATGGTCCGCAAGCCGTTCGTGGAGAAGGCCGGCGGCTTCTCGGAGGATCCCCGGCTGGTGGGACTGGATGACGTGGAGTTCTTCGTACGACTCATCCTCTCCGACCCGCTTCTGGTATACACGCCCGGGCTCGTTCAGTACTGGGTCCTCCATGGGCAGAATTTTTCCCGAAGCGACGATTTTCAGAAAGCGCGGCTGTGGTGGCTTAAACGCCTCTCTGAGCTTGCCGAGGACCATCCGTTGCTCAGAGCAGAGATGCCCCGCTTTGGCTTTCACTCCCGGTACATGCGGGGAATTTACTTTCTGGAAAATTGTCTTCCGGAACATGCCGTCGCCGAATTTCAAAAGGCGCTTGTCTTCCGTCCCGTCCGCTTGAATGCCTATTACCTTCTTTTGAAATCAGTTGCCTGGTGTGCGGCCAAGCGCTGGGGTATCGCTGCCTCGAGGTTGAAAACCCGATCATAGGGCGCCATGCGCATCCTGCTCAGCGGATATCACAACCCCCGTTACGTCACCGTGACGGAATATATCGAGCGAGCCTTACGCTCGCTTGGGCACGAGTTGATCATTTTCAATGACCGGAATCACATATTCCCGGGCCGTTTGCGCAAGATGGTCGGCATGCTGCAAACGATTAGTGTGAGTGCCATAAACCTGAAGCTGGTTCGGCATGCCGAAAGGGCTTGCCCCGATATCGCGATCATTACGGGGGGGCACCGGATAAACCGTTGGGCATTGAGACGTTTAGCGCAAGACCAGATACGCACCGTTCTCTGGACCATAGATGCACCGCGTACTTCCGACATCATGCCGACCACGGCAGGCGACTATCGTCACGTCTTCTGCCAGGGAACCGAATATGTGGACATATTGCGCGAGATGGGCGTCGCCGACGCCCATTGGCTACCGATGGGCTGTGACCCGAGAATCCACCGTCAGGTCGACGTTTCCCCTGAAGAACGTTTGCAGTGGGGGAGCCCCGTCGCGTTCGTCGGCTCCTTCTACCCCTGCCGCGCGGACGTGCTCGAGAAAGCGCTGCGGCACGAGCTGGCCATTTGGGGCCCCGGCTGGGAGGTATTGCCTTTCGATTCCCCCTTGCGAGCGTGCATTCGAAACGCTCACACCCCGCCCGACATTTGGACCAAGATCTACTCCGCGAGCAACATCGTTTTGTCGATTCACTATCGCGACCCCCAGAATCATTTTCGCGTTCACCAGGCCAGTCCCCGGGTGTTTGAAGCCATGGCCTGCGGCGCATTCGTGTTGACCGACCGGCAGAAGGATGTGCTGTCGTTGTTCAAGGACGGCGAACATCTGGTCAGTTTTTCCGACGCCGCCGACCTGGATCGCAAGATTGCTTACTTTTTAAAGCATGCTGATGAGCGCCGGGAAATCGCCGCAGCCGGAAAGCGAGAGGTTTTGAGAAATCACACTTACGAACATCGGATGCGTCAGCTCCTCAGCCGGATAGGAGCGCCGGTTACTCCGCCGGCACTCGCAGGGGGAACGGCATCGCCCTCCAACGCTCACCCTTTTGCGTCCTGAAAGTGCCATAGATGCATCCTATAACCCGTCGCATCAAAGTGATCCATGTAGTTGAGGATCTGAAAATCGGCGGCCAAGAAAAGGTGATCGCCACTATCGCCACTGGACTGAATCCGGAAAGATTTGACGTAGAGATCTGGTGCTTGGCGCGGGGCGGCGCCGTTGCCGACTGGCTCAGGCAGGCGGGGATTTCCGTGAAAGTCTTGAATCTCTCGAGCTATCACCGTCCCCTCAACATCGTCCGTCTGGCCAGCCGCATGCGGCGATCGCGGGCCGATATCGTCCACACCCATGGAAACTTCGCCAGCACTTTTGGACGTCTCGCTGCGATTCTGGCCTGCATCCGGAACGTCGTGGCCCACGTGCATACCAGCGATTTCAGCTTGCGCCGACGGCATATCCTTATTGAAAGATTCCTGGCGCGCTTTACGCGTCGCATCATCTGCGTATCTCGAGCGGTCCAGGATTTTGTCAAAAACATCGAACGCATTCCGGCTAAGAAAACCGGTGTGATCTTCAATGGCGTGAAGAGGTTTCATGGGGAGGAAAGAAATCTGATCTCACGCTCCACCCTGGGCTACGGTGCAGAAGACTGCGTCCTCGTCTCGGTCGGTTCTCTGGTGGAGAACAAGGGCCACCGGATCCTGATAGATGCCATGCGAATGCTGGTTCCCGAATATCCTGCCTTAAGGCTCCTGATCGTCGGCGACGGCCCGCTGCGCTCAGAGTTGGAAGGGCTGGTCGGCCGATTGAAATTGTCGGATCACATCAAATTCACGGGGATTGTGAGAGATATAGATTCGGTTTTGGCGCTGGCCGATATTTTCATTCTGCCGACCCGTTACCGGGAGGGATTGTCGTTGGCGCTGCTGGAGGCCATGCAGCAGGGACGGCCGATCATTTCTACGCTCATCGGGGGGATTCCCGAAGCGGTCGAACACGAACGCAACGGCCTGCTGGTTCCGGCTGGTAATGTTCGGGTGCTTGCCGATGCCATCGCGAGGCTTGCGGCGGATGCCCATTCGAGACAGGCTTTGGGGAATGCGGCCCGAAAGCGTTATGAGGAGCGATTCACGGCCGAGAAGATGGTGTCCCAAATCGAATCCCTTTACGCGACCCTTTTCCAAGGCGGTGAGCGTTTTGCGGCTTGAGCCTCATCGGGTCCTTCTGTTTTCGAGCTTCGCCCACTTGGGGCAGGGCGGGCAGGAGAGCTTGTTTCAACTGGTCTCTCGCCTGGACCGGGATCATTTTTGCCCTAGCGTCGTCGTGCCGAGGCATGGCAGCCTCTCGCAAAGCCTAACGGCGATCGGAATCGATGTGCATGTGCTGAATCTGCCCAAAGTCGCGATGGCAAACCTGCGGCACATGGCGGCCGGACTGTGTCGGCTGGCATTCCTAATTGACCGAGGGGGAGTGGATATCCTTCATACGGACGGACCGCGTAACACATTCTATGCCGGCTTGGTCGGCCGGCTGAAGCGCAAACCGGTTGTCTGGCATGTGCGGTCATCCGAATCTGACCCCTACGATCGGCTGCTCAGCTTTTTGGCCTCGAAAATTATTTTGGTGGCCAACGCGTTGTCGTTTCGATTTCCTACCGAAGGCCAGAAAGCGAAATGCGTCACGATCCGCAATGGCGTGGACCTGAAGCGATTCACCCCATTGACTCATGCGCGCCGAAAAGCCTCCGATCTCGGTTTGAGGAGTCCGAGCTTTGTGGTCACCCACACTGGCAGGGTCGAGCCGAGGAAAGGCCAACGGCAGCTGGTCGAAGCATGCGGACGTTTGCGTGATCAGGTCCCGCAATTGCGAATTGTATTCGCCGGCGAGATAATGGACGGTGCCTATCATAAGGAATGTCTTCAATGCGCCGGCAATATGGGAGTCCGGGAAAGGATACGATTCGTAGGACATCAAGAGGAAGTAAGTGCTCTTCTGCAGGCCAGTGACATCTGCGTACTACCCTCCATCCACGGCGAAGCATTCTCCAGGTCCATCCTTGAGGCAATGGCGGCCGGCAAGCCGGTCGTTACAACATCCTGTGGGGGGGCTGCTGAAGCGATTATAGACAACTTCAGCGGCTTCATAGTGTCTCCAGCGGATAGTGCCGCCTTGGCTAAAAAAATTGCCTTGCTGGCGGCATGCGAAGAACTTAGAAAGCAAATGGGTAGCGCAGCCCGTGCGCGCGCGGAGGCTTTTTTCGGGATCGAGAAAAACGTAGAACGCACCGTCCGGGTCTATGAGGAGGTTCTACGAGGCCGTTGACGGAATGCCTTTGCCCCCTCTGCAGTTCGACGCGGTGCGAGCTCGCCGAAACCACCGAACCGCCTCACCGCTTGGTGAGGTGTGCGGATTGCAGCCTGGTTTTTGTTGATCCGATCCCTGACTCCGGAGAACTATCCAGGCATTACGACCAGGACTATTATGCCGAGTGGGTGTCCACCCAGAGAGATAAGCGCGAGCGCATGTGGTCTCGCCGCCTGAAAGGCATCGAGAATAAGAGCACCGGCGGGGATATTCTCGATGTCGGCTGCGGTGACGGATTGTTCCTGGAATTGGCCAAGAGAAACGGGTGGCGGGTTCAGGGCACCGATGTATCCGCATATGCCGCAGAGTTTGCGTCAGAGAGGCTCGGGCAGAGCGTGTTCTGCGGGGAAATCTGGGACGCCGGATTCCATGCGCAGAGCTTCGATGTCGTCACCCTGTGGCATGTCCTGGAGCACACGACGCACCCCACGCGCGTATTGCAGGAAGCGAGGAAAGTCCTGAAGGCCGGAGGAACATTGGTGCTGGCCGTCCCCAACCTCAACGATCACCTCATGCGGCTGGCATATCGCCTGGTCAAAGGCCGGAAGCTCCGCCGCTTCTCGCTCCGCGACAAGGAAATCCACCTGTTCCACTTCTCCGTAAACAGCATCCAGTGGCTGCTGGAGGCCACAGGGTTTGAGTGCCGGCAGATTGGGCCCGACTTCGGCATTGTGGAGCTGGCGTATCGCCTGGTCAACTGGCCGGCGGCGGCCCTCTTCTACATTCTGGGAGTGCACTGGTATAACTCGATCCAGGCCGTGGCGAGTCCGAAATAGCCGCAGAGACCTACTGTGAATCCAGGCGCTAAGTTTTTCTATCTGCGATTCCGCCAGACGATTCTACGGCTGATCGGTCGGGTCCTGGTGTCCAATCATGTCTGCACGGCCCCCCGGCCGGCAGAAATTAAAAAGATCCTTTTCATCCGAACCGACCGCATTGGTGACATGGTTCTGTCCACACCGGCGATCCGGTCGCTGAAACGCAAATATCCCCAGGCCCGTCTCACCGTTCTCGCCAGCCCATCCAACCATGCCCTGCTGCGGCATAATCCGGATGTGGACGAGGTCGTTATCTTCGATGCCCCTTCCATAAACGATCCGCGAAAAGTTCTCCGGCTGCTGCAGCGCCTGCGGCATTCGGGCTTCGATGCCGTCGTCGATCCACTGGTCAGCCATGACCTGAAAACGGCTTTGATTGCCTTCGTCACCAGAGCACCGGTGAGAGTCGGCTTCGCCGGAAGCGGACGAGAAGTGTTTTTCAGCCGTTCCCTGCCCGGAATGGACGCAAAACGGCACATCGTCGATTTGACGTTGGATCTGATGATGGAGCTCGGAGCCGCTGAGCCAGAGCGAGCACCGCGAATTGTATTAACCCAACCCGAAATCACCTGGGCGCGCGGCTGGGTGAAGATAAACAACCCCGAGGACCGGCCGGTCGTGGGCGTTCATCCCGGCGCTCACTATCCCTCGCAGCGATGGCCGGTTGAGCACTACGCAACGCTAGCGGTCGCTTTGCAGAGGGAGCACCGTTGCCGGGTCGTTTTAACCGGGGGGCCGGCCGATCACGAGTGGATTGACCGGATTCGACATGCATCGAGTGAAACTCTGGCGGTCTACCGCGCTGCCGATCTTCGGAAAGCGGCTGCGTTGATGTCTCAATTCCACGTCATGGTCTGCAACAATTCGGGTCCACTTCACCTGGCTGCCGCTTTCGATGTGCCGACCGTTTCTTTCATGGGGCCGACGAACGCCTTACGATGGTGGCCCGTGGGGCCTGCGCACCGCGTTCTGAGAATCCAGGAATTGGTCTGTTTGGGGTGCGAGAGAGGCGTTTGTCCAAGGGGCACGCTGGAGTGCCTGCGGCGGATCCATCCCGTCACGGCGGTTGAGGCGGTCAAGGGTATTCTGGAGGACGCTCACCTCCGGGGATCTCAATACAGGCATTCATATGCGTAACCCCCCAAAGCTCCTTTTTATTGCGGATGTTTCGATTCACCGGGTGATCGGCGGCGCCGAGCGGGTGCTTTTCGAACAAACCACCCGTTTGGCGAAAAAGGGCCACAGCGTCTATTTGATCACCCGCAGACTACCCGAGCACCGGCAAGCCCAGGAGACGATCTGCGGCGTTCATGAGGTCCGATGCCGGTTTAATGCCAGGAATCCAGCCCGCCTGGTCACCGAGACGTGGCCGGAAGTGAGGCGTCAGGTAGTTCAACTCCATGATCGGATTCGATTCGACATCATCAACATCCACCAGCCGATCACGGCCTGCGGCGCGATGCGGGCGGCCGGCGCACGAAAGATCCCGATGGTGTACACCTGCCATTCTCTTTCCGCCGAGGAATACATTTCCCGGAACGCGGGAGGCGGACCGGCCAACAGACTATTATTCCCCTTGAACGCCGTGGCGCGAAAGTGGACTGAACGAAGGGTGCTCCGGAGCTGCGATCGTGCGATCACCCTGAGTCACTACACGCTCGAAAAATTGCGGTGCATACACGGCATTCCCGCCGATCGGGTGGACATTGTGCCGGGGGGAGTCGACCTGGAGC
>Ga0113563_10003032_pt1 | contig 10350 bp, 9 predicted proteins | sample Mud3Dept3metaG_FD_80117 | JGI IMG/M metagenome (GOLD analysis project Ga0113563, IMG submission 80117) | Freshwater wetland microbial communities from Ohio, USA, analyzing the effect of biotic and abiotic controls - Mud 3 Core 4 Depth 3... | ecosystem: Environmental > Aquatic > Freshwater >...
CCATCAGATTCATCCGGAATCCCACACTCCCAAAGGGAAGCAAACAAAACACCTTCCCCAAAAGCACATACAACGGATACCCGCTCCCGTGCGGCACCCCAAGACAAAACGCCGCCGCACTCAACTCCCCACTGTCCCCCAAATACACCGTAGGACAAAGCGTCAGGAGATACACCATTAGAGTGAGGGTGATGAGAATGGGAACAGCAGGCAAATTTGCAGCAGTGAATCTCATTGTTTTGGAATGAACGACCTCATGGCTGGCTAAGGGAATCCAGGAAACTGTCGTAATGTCACGCCCACGGAGGCGGGTGTCCAGGAACCCTTAGAAAGACTGGATTCCCGCCTTCGCGGGAATGACAACCATGCAGCATCGTGCGGCGAACCAGGTTCATAGGAATTCGATTATCCGCCGAAGGATTTTAGCGTTCTGTCTTCGCTCTTTGCTCTGCGGTCTGCGCTCAGTCCTCGATTGCCGCACTCTCGCCGGGGTTCTTCCCTGATTCCTTCTGAGAAAGGCCGTATCCCTTTCTCACAATGAAAAGGGGGCGCTGTTTCACCTCATCGTAGATCCTCGCAAGATACTCGCCCAACAGCCCGATAGCGATCAACTGGACGCCCCCCAGGAAAAGAACCAGAGTCACAAGGGTCGTGAATCCGGTCTGAGCGATTTCGAGGCCGAGGAGCCTCCGCAGGATGAAGAAACAAGCCAGGGCAAAGCCGATGCTACTGATTAAGATGCCCATGGCAGTCATCATTTTCAGCGGTTTGTAGGAGAAACTGAAGATGGCATCCAAGGCATACTTGATCAGGCGTTTGAAGGACTGTTTCGGTTCACCTCCGGCCCGCTCCTGCCGGTCATAATAGACAATGCCCTGTTCGAAACCGACCCAGCTTCTGAGGCCCGGGAAAAATCGATTTTTCTCCGTGAGTTTTTTGAGCTCGTTCAAGGCTTGCTTACCGACCAGACCGAAGATCCCCGTTTGTGCCGGGATCGGAAAGTCGCTGACCCACTTGAAGATGGTGTGAAACGCATCAAACCCGAGTCTTCGAAGACCGCTTTCCTTCCTGTTCCGTCGCTGGGCTCGAACGATTTGGGCCCCGCGTTGCCAGGCCTCAAGGAGATCCGGAATCACTTCAGGGGGATCCTGCAGATCACCGTCCATAAAGACCACTACGTCTCCCGAGGTTTGCATCAAACCGGCAGCGATCGCCGCCTGGTGACCGAAGTTCCGCGAGAGGTCCAAAACCGTGAACCGTGGATCGGCTCGGTGCTGCTCCAACATGATGGACAGAGATCGGTCTTCGCTTCCATCGTTCACATAGAGCACGTGCCAGTCGAAGCCCTCGATGCGGCTACACACATCGCGCAAACGACGCTGCAGTTCCCCGAGGTTCTCTTCTTCGTTGTAGATGGGTATGACGATATCAAGCTTCAAGGTGATTCTCTTTTTCAATTTTGGTTCTAAAGGCCACATATTTGCTGCCCAGGAAATTGAACACTGTTGCCGCTGCAATGCCTATGAGACTGGCCAGAATATACAATGGTTTCACTCCCATTCCGGCATAAGCGATCAAGAGATGCATGACTCCAATACGGATACCCAGACCACCGAGACAAATCGAAACGAAGAAAACATAGCTACTGGAAATGGGGGCGGATCTTCCATCGCGAAAGGTCCAGAGTCTGTTGAACAGATAGTTCCACGATACGGCGGCTGCAAACGCGAAGACGGCAGCAAACCGCGGATCCAGAGAAGCATAGTCCACCAAGGAAACAAGAACCGCGGTGTCTACCACGAGACCCGTCAAGCCCACCAGACAGAACTTGAAGAACTCCAGTAATAGAGGATATCGGTAAGCGTAGAGTCTCCCCAGATGGCGTAGGTAATCGACCTGGGCTCTTGGACCGAGTTTGCTTTCCCCCTCGATGCGGTCAGCAAACACGATGGGAATCTCCTTCACTTTCGATTTCGTTTTCACCACCACTTCAAGAACAATTTTCCATCCCAGTGGATCGAGTTCTACGCCTTGCAGGATGCTCCTGCGCACGGCCATGAATCCGCTCGTGGGATCGGAAAGCACCGTGACCCCTTTTGCAAGAAGCCCAGCCCCTTTGCTGACGATTTTTCTGACCAGAGGCCAGTTCTGGGCTCCTCCCCCATCCACGTAGCGGCTCCCCACTGTGGCGTCGCACTTGCCTTCGAGAATGGGCCGGACCATGTCAGGTATCTTTTCAACCGGGTGGCTCAAGTCAGCATCCATGACCACGCAGATATCCCCCCGCGCCATTCCAAAACCCTCTATGACTGCTTTCGAAAGACCCCTGCCGCTTTTGCGCACCTGGACCTTGACCGGATAAGAGTCCGCAAGATTCAAAGCAATGCCTGCTGTTCCATCCGGCGAGTTATCATCCACGACGATCACTTCCCCGTCCATCGCCTCATCCCGAAAGACTTTAACTATAGCAGGAATGATGCGCCCGATGTTCCGGGCTTCATTGTATGTGGGCAGGATGACGGAAATCATTGCTCAGCTTCGAGATCAATGCTCTAGACAACAGGCGTCACTCCGGTGAACCCGCCTAGACGGGCAACCTCCGGAGTTCAGAAGGCTTGTAACTATTTGAAACTGCTAGATTCCGGTATCCACCGGAATGACAAGAAAATCTATGCTCCGACTCTTGTGAGATCGTCCGGGTGCATTGAACCCTTTTCCCTTTGAACCTTTGAACCAGTGTTTTCTGTACCGCCATGAACGTAGCATTCATTAATTTTACTCAATCTTGCGATCTTTATCCAATAGTTTTTTCAGGTAACTACGTTGGGTTTGGAAAGCGTCCGAACTTTTGGTCATCACCTGATACAGGAAAGAAAGGATGATGTCACCGGACAACAGGACATCAGCGGCGCTTCCTTTTGTCACGATGAGATCCACGGTCTGCCGGAACAAGCCTAAGTCGCAGCCTAACATCTCTGAGAGTATTTCTCTTTGCTGCGAGGCCATCTCCTCCAAACCTGCTGTATGGTACACCTCGAGAAGATGAAGACGGGGAGTTAGATCTCTGGGATTCGCAGCCACAGAGGCATTCAAATACATGGCGGCGCGCCCCAGCTCCCCCTTTTGCTTGCAGATCATCCCTAAATAGAGAAGAGCGGAACCTTTTTTTCCTTCAGCCGCTGCAGCTCCCCTAAAGTGAGATTCGGCTCGAGCGAATTCTCCCATTTTCATATAATGAAGACCCATGTTGAAATTCACAGAGGGATTCTCAGGATCAACCTTTAACGCTCGTTCCAGATAAACCAATGCCGTTCCTGCGTTTCCCTCCGAGCCATAGAGAGCCGCAAGGTCAGCCAACGCTTGGGGCAGATTGGGGTCCATGTGGAGAGCCTTTTCATAGAACTTCTTTGACTTTTGAAGGTCCCCGAGTTGATCGTATGCCCGCCCCAGCTGGTAATAGGTGACCACCTTCTCTGTTGTTCGATTCACACCCTTGCTGTTCAGCGCTTTTTCGAACTCAGCGATTGCTTCCTGGAGCCTGCCCTGCTTTTGATAGGCCACTCCGAGATTGTGGTGAGGCCGGAACTGTTCCGGCGCTTTCATGGACGCGTCGGCCCAAAGAGCTTGTTCAGATCTCCAGTCGAAATTTCTCAAATACGTTGCGTGGCCCAATCCGACAAAGAGCAAAACAATGAAAGAGGCCAGGATACCTTTCATGGCCGGGGCGTTAGCATATCTCCCAAAGAGAAGGCAAATTCCGATTGCTATGGGAAGGAAGAGAACCATAGAGGGGATGTAGTTCCTGTGTTCAAACACCAACTCCAGGGGCAACAGGCTTGATTCAAGAAGGTGATTCACCAGAAAGAACAAAAAACAAAATGAGAGGATTCGATATTTCTTGCTGAAGAGGACTGCAAGAATAACCGCGCCGGCCATGGAGAGGATGGCGAAAAAGGTAATCCATGGATCGAAAAGAGATGTGGAAACGTCAAAAGAGTGAGCGATGCTCAACCGACCAGGAAGGGGATAGAAAATAAGGGAGAGGTAAAAGAAGAGCACCCGTGGTTGCGTGAGAAGCCTCTGCGCGAGGGTAAAAGGCCTTTCAGCATAATCGTTCAGGAAGAAGAGCACATCTCCCCTTCTGTAGTGCGTGTAGAGGATGGTCAGAGTCAAAAGAACCGCGAGGGCTGCAAACACATAGGCCCTGTTCCTCTTGATCCAGGAGCCGGTGTCGGTTTGAACAATGATGCCTTCGTACAAGAGGATGCTTACGGGGAGAAGGACCGCATTCTCCTTGGATCCAAAGGCCAAAACAAAGGCCGTGAAGCACAGGGCGCCATAAAGAAGCCGCGTTTTACCATCCAGGGCAGTCCGCCCCTTGACATAGAAAAACATGCTCATGATGTAGAACATGCCTGCCAGGGAGGTCATCCGTTGAACGATGTAGGTCACGGATTGCGTTTGAACAGGGTTGATCGCCCAGAGAAAAGCGGAGAGGAGAGCGATCGAGTAAGCGCTCGATGCATATTTATTGTTCAGGGAAGGGAGATTGAGGGTCTGGTATAGGAACAGGAAAAGGAAAACAGAAGAAAGCCAGTGAATGAGCAGGTTTGCCAGATGATAGGAGAACGGATCCGTCCCTGAGATGAAAAAGTTCAAAGCAAATGTGAGACCGGCAATGGGCCGGTAGAGCTTCTCAGGATAGTTCAGGTCGGAGTGGAGCGATCTAGAGATGCCCGCCCACGTCAACTCCTTCAAGTGAATGTTCGGATTTTGGGTGATACTGTGGAAATCGTCGAGGTGCCACGCGCAATTCAGAGAGTTGGAGTATACCCAAAAAAGAACAACGGCCAGGGTGACAGAGGAGAAAAAGAATTTTCTGCAGAGGGATTTCGGGTTTTCGCTCTCACAGCCTGTCACCGGCCGCCTCATTTCCATCCGTTAACTGACCCATCTCCACTTCTTTTACTCTTCGCCCCAAAAAAAAGTGAACCGGCCCGAAGGCCAGTTCACTTTTCTGGTTTAGTTCAAGACTCATTAGTTGGTTGTCACGCTCCCACCCGGACCGGCCAGCGTATAGGTCTTGTTTCCTGATGTGTGGTATGAGGTCATCGTATATCCCTGAGCACTAGCAGTACCTCCAACAGTAACACCTTGTGAGGTGTAGAATCCATATGTCGACCCGATGAGGTTTACTGGGGTGTCTAGGTACTTCTGGTTGTCTACATAGTAAGCTTCCTGGGCAGTTGCCGCATTCCTCAGGTCCGCTTCCGCTGCGGCATTGTAGGACCTGGTTCTGTAAGCGGAGAACTGTGGGATGGCGATGGCTGCCAGAATACCGATGATCGCAATAACAATCATCAATTCAATCAGCGTGAAACCTTCATTCTTCCTCATCATTCTCGTAAACATTTTTGTATCCTCCTTGACTCTATGTATTATTTGGCTCTAGACCTTTATTCTTCCTGATCTCTTCATTCCTCTGAAAACCTTTTTGCGTCTGTTTCACCTCCTCCCCTTCTCCCGGTTTCATCCTAGGGCTTGCGAGCGTTTTGCTATTTGCTGTGATGAATATTCAAGTCCCGTGCCACCGGCAGGCAACACGCCAAACAAAAAATAAATCATGTATTTACAGTGAGTTAATAGGCTTCTTCTCCGCAGGCTCGAATAAACCCTGTTTTGACCCCTTTCTGATTTATACGGAATGACACAATTTGGAGGGCAATTGCCACTTTTTGTCAGGGGTTTTGGGGAGTCCTGTCTCTTGAGGCTAATCCGGAGAAGTGGAGAGACCGAGCTTATCCAGGCGATATCGAAAGGACCGCATGGTGATCCCCAAAAGAGTAGCCGCTCTTTGTTTTGATCCATGAGCCATCTCTAACCCTCTCAGAACATAGTCCCTTTCGATCTCAGCAAGGATCTGATCCAAGTTGATTCCCTCCGGAGTGAGATCCCTGCGCCGGCGGCCTTCCCTGCTGCGCTCTCGCTGAAAATTGGAGAGGGTCAGGCTTTCAGGAAGCACAATGTTGGAGGTTTCAAGAGCCACGCTTCGTTCAATGATGTTCTCGAGCTCTCTCACATTGCCCGGAAAACTGTATTGCTTCAGGATGTCCATGGCATAGGCGGAGATCTTCTTCACGTTTTTGCCAAGGTCTCGAGAGTATTTCTCCAGGAAATGCTGTGACAGGAGCGCCAGGTCTCCTTCCCTTTCCCTCAAAGGAGGCATGGCGATGTGGATGACATTCAGCCTGAAAAAGAGATCTTCGCGAAACCGCCCGTGAATCACTTCGTTCTCAAGGTCCTTGTTGGTCGCGGAAATCAATCGCACATCCACGCTCTTCTCTTCTGTGCCTCCCACGGCCGTGAACGTGCGCTCCTGAATGACCCTCAAAAGCTTCACCTGAATCGCCGGGGTGAGCTCCCCGACTTCATCCAAGAACACGGTTCCGCCGTCCGCCACTTCGAAGAGACCTTCTTTATCCGTGGCTGCGCCTGTGAAGGCCCCTTTCTTGTAGCCGAAGAGTTCGCTTTCGATGAGGTTATCCGGAATGCCTGCGCAGTTGATGACCACGAAGTTCTTTTCGCTTCTCGGGCTCTGACGATGAATCGCTTTGGCCACCAGTTCTTTTCCAGTGCCGCTTTCACCGGAGATGAACACATTCGATTTGGTTGGTCCCACTCGCTCAACTAGATCGTAGATCCTCTTGATCTGTGGGCTTTCGCCGACAAGGCACCCGAAGTGATGGACGCTCTTGGATTCGCTTTCTCCTTCGACACCCGCGCTCGGCTTTCTGGATTCCAGGGCATCCCGTACGATCTTCTTGAAATCCCTTACCTTAAAAGGCTTGGGAATATAGTCGTAAGCCCCTTCCTTCATGGCCTCCACGGCCGTTTCCGCAGTGGCAAAGGCCGAAATCATGATCACAGTGCTCTCAGGGTTCAGCGCTTTGGCCTTCTTCAGGACATCGATTCCGTCGGTGTCCTGCATCCGAATATCCGTGACGATGAGATCAAAGGTGTTGGCTTCCAGAACCTTGAAAGCCTCTTCCCCGCTCGCCGCTAAGCTAACCCGATAGCCTTCTTTGCTGAGCAGGATTTCGAGGAATTCCCTCATGCTCCTCTCGTCATCAACGACCAGGACGCTATGTATCTCTTTCCCAGACAATTCGGCCTCCTACCATGGTCATGACATTGATTCCCTTCATGCTCCAACCGATGAAAGGAGAGTTCTTGCCCTTAGATCTCATGTCCTCGGCTCTCAGGACGTAGGAATACTCTGGATCAAGGACAGCCAGATCTGCCACGGCTCCTTCTGTCACAACTCCTCCGGCAACCCCCAGTAAGGTCGCAGGAGCATAGGAGAGTTTTCTTACGGCTTCAGGCCAATTCAGGATCCCCTCCCTGATGAGGCCAAGGGTGAGCGGGACTGCAGTCTCCAAGCCGACGATGCCAAAGGGGGCCTTTTCAAAGGCCACGTTCTTTTCCGTCTGGCTGTGGGGCGCGTGATCCGTGGCGATCACGTCAATGACCCCTTCAGCAAGCCCCTTCTTGATCGCCTCCACATCCTCAGGTCTTCTCAAGGGCGGGTTCATCTTGGCGGAGGTATTATACTCCTCCACGGCGCGATGATCTAAAGAAAAATAATGGGGAGCGGTCTCCGCGGTTACCGGGATTCCCTCCTCCTTGGCCCTTCGGATCCACTTCACGGAACCGGCGGTGCTGACATGGGCAATGTGCACGGGAAAGCCTGTTTCCTCGGCCAGGGAAATCTCCCTTCTGACCATCACCTCTTCACTCGCCGCCGGCATGCCCTTCAGGCCGAGGCGTGCAGAAACGGATCCCTCATGCATCACCCCGCCTGCGGACAGACCCAAGTCCTCGCAGTGGGAGATCACCACAAGGCCCAGGGCTCTTCCCCGTTCCATAGCGCGCCGCATGAGCTCACGGCTTTTCACCGGCCGACCGTCGTCCGACACGCCGACCGCCCCGGCTCTCCGCAGCTGAGCGAAATCGGTTAGCACTTCCCCCTTCTGCCTTACAGTGATCGCCCCTATGGGATGCACCCTGCACAGGTTCGCCTCCCTGGCGCGTAGCAGAATGAATTCCGTGACCTCTTTTCGATCGTTCACGGGGTTTGTGTTCGGCATGCACGCAAGTGCCGAAAAGCCTCCTGCAACACCCGAGAAACTCCCCGTGGCAATGGTCTCCTTGTGCACATCACCGGGTTCTCTCAGGTGAACATGCATATCCACCAGGCCAGGCACCACCAGGCGGTTTCGTGCATCGATTTTTCTGAGACGGGGCCCTGCTTCCGAGAATACACCGCTCGGCAGGATCTTCGCAATCCTCTCTCCTTCGATCAGGAGATCCTGCTCCTCCACGCGGTTGCGGACAGGATCAACCAGTTTTCCCCCTTGAATCAAAATCGCCACACCCTGACTCCCCTCCATGAGCTTCCTATCAGGCCCTAGCCCCACAAAAAAACCTCCTTGGGGGAGATCCGCCACAAGGAGGTTTTTTGAAAGATTGATTTTCAGCACTTACCATGCTCTCATGCCGTTTCCTTTTCCGCACGCTCGGGCTTCGCCTGTTTCGGTTTTTTCGCGGATCCGCTTTTTTCTTTGGGCTTTGTCTCTTTCTTCTTGGCAGCGGCCGTGTCAGCGGAACCAGCAGTGGTCTTCCTTTTTTTCTTGCCTTTCTTCTTCCCTTCTTCCTTCAGCAGCAGCTGAACGATTGAAATCAGGGCGCCGTCGCCTTTCCGATTCTCCTTTTTGACGATCCGGACATACCCTCCCTGCCTGTCCATGAAGCGATTCTTGAGTTCGTCGAACAGCTTGTGGACCACGGTCTTTTCCATGATCGTCGCCAAAGCCTGCCTACGGGCATGAAGGTCTCCTCTTTTGGCTAGGGTGATCATTCTCTCGGCGACCTGCCTCAACTCCTTTGCTCGCGCGTCCGTGGTTTCCATTTGCTCATGCTTGAACAAAGAGGTCACCATGTTCCGAATCATCGCCGAACGATGACTGGGCGCTCGCCCCAGGTTTCTTCCCGCTCTTAAGTGTCTCATGAATCTAAACCTTTTCTTGCTTAACCGACTCGCCCGGCGAGTCCGCTTTTTTGGGTAAGGGGATATTCTCGAGTTTCATGCCCAAGGAGAGTCCCATTTCTTCCAGAATGCCCTTGATTTCGTTGAGGGACTTCCTGCCGAAGTTTTTGGTCTTGAGCATTTCGCCTTCTGTCTTCTGGACAAGCTCCCCGATATAGGTGATGTTCGCATTCTTGAGACAGTTGGCTGAACGCACGGAGAGCTCGAGTTCGGAGACGGGTCTAAAGAGATTCGCATTGAGCTTCTCTTCGTCCTCGTGCTCTTCTGTTTCCAAGGGCTCGGGTTCTTCCTGGAAGTGGATAAAGGGCTGCATCTGCTCTTTGAGGATCTTCGCCGCATAAGCGACCGCATCCTCCGGAGTGACGCTCCCGTCCGTCCAGATCTCTAGGGTCAGTTTGTCATAGTCCGTGATCTGCCCCACCCGTGCGTTGGTGACCACGTAGTTGACCTTTTGAACGGGCGAAAAGATGGCATCCACGGGAATCTCTCCGATAGCTTGCTCCCCGCCCTTGACGGTCTCCGTGGAAAGATATCCCTTCCCCATCTTCACCACCATTTCCATTCCCAGCTTGGCTTCTTTGTTCAGGGTGGCGATGTGTTGGTCGGGATTAAGGATCTCCACGGCTCCGTCCGTCTCAATGTCGTGTGCTGTGACCGCTCCCTCTCCTTTTTTCGACAAACGGATCACCGCATCTTCTGAGTCGACCAACCGCAACTTGATTTGCTTGAGGTTGAGAATGATGTCTGTCACATCTTCTCTCGCCCCCGGAATGGTGGAAAACTCGTGGACCACGTCATCGAATTTCACGGACACAATGGCAGCCCCCTGCAAGGAAGAAAGGAGGATTCGCCTCAACGCATTTCCAATAGTAATGCCGAACCCTCTCTCGAGAGGTTCACACACAAATTTGCCGTACGAATGGGTGCGGCTCTCCTCCTCGATCGAGATGCTCTTCGGCTTAATCAACTCTCGCCAATTTTTCGCTTTTAGATCTGTCAAAAAAGACCTCCGATTAAGTGATTACTCTGGCCTTTTACTCGACCCCGCAGGGCCAACATGCCTCAGCCCGGTGGGTTTCCTATGACAGAAACAGGTACCATGAGCTCATATCCAACCATCCCTTTCCGCAGGTTCCCCCTCTATTTGGAGTAGAGCTCGACAATGAGGCTTTCCTGGATGGGCATGGTCAATTCCGCGCGGTTAGGCACGGTTTTCAGGATTCCCCTGAATTTCTCCTTCTCCA
>Ga0113563_10003034_pt1 | contig 10349 bp, 8 predicted proteins | sample Mud3Dept3metaG_FD_80117 | JGI IMG/M metagenome (GOLD analysis project Ga0113563, IMG submission 80117) | Freshwater wetland microbial communities from Ohio, USA, analyzing the effect of biotic and abiotic controls - Mud 3 Core 4 Depth 3... | ecosystem: Environmental > Aquatic > Freshwater >...
GAAATAATAATCTGCGCGCTTCTCAGCTGTTTGAGGAAAGCCGAGCGGAATCTCCCCAAACTCGATGCTTCTCTCCTTCCCTGGAAAGCAGGCCAGGGAAGGTGGGTCACTCCCTGGGACAGCCAGACGCAAGCGCACACTCTCCTACAAAATTATTGATTTTCCCATAAATTGCGCCGCAAGGAAGCGATTTTCTTTCCTAAAATAATAGCTGACTGCAAATAGCCGGAAGAAAATGACTTATTAATCTCAACCCGATGTGACCCGCCTGTGAAAGAAGGAAAAAACTTCTGCTGCGCCAGTCCCTCACAGACTCACACCAGGATCCCTCAGGGTTTCACGGGTGTCAGATTTCCAGGACCAATGCCAGCGCCTGTGCAATCTCGGTCATCTGTTCGTCCTCCATTTGGCCCAACCGGCGCACAAACCGCTCTTGAGCCAGGGAACGCACTTGGAATGCATCCGCCGCCGAGGGCTTATCCAGTCCGTTGAGCGCGGAAGGTTTGACCGGCACCATCCAGTGGGCGATACTGTAACGGTCTTTCCAATCAGTCAGCGGGACAATTACCTTCAATGGAAGAACTCCGATTGCGTCACTGCTGACGATCACAGCGGGGCGGGTCTTCTTGATTTCGGCGCCAATGGCGGGATCGAGGTTGATGAGCCAGATCTCACCGCGCGTCATCTCACATCCTCCGCGTCCAAGGCGGTAAAAGCAGTGAGTTCCTTGTCGCCCAGGTAGTCGGCGAGCAATGCCTGCGCCGCGAAAGCCATGTCCCGGCGCTTGCGCTCAGCCAGTTGCGCATCGAGCATTTCGCGCACAACGTCGGACAAACTCCTGTGTTCCCGCCGGGCAATCTCCTCCAAATCCTGATGCTGCTCGGGATCGAGTAAAAGCTGCGTTCGATGGTATTTAGATGCAGCCATGCGCCTCCATTATATGTAACTCTACTACATCACAATTATGCATAAAAATCATGCGACTGCAAGACCTTTGCGCACCACACACGGCTCTTCTGCGTTTCTTCGGCGCAGGTTCGCTCGCCACTGAGGTATCGCGCACGTGCCACACGTCGATTTGTTTGCCCCAGCCGGTTTCGGCATGCTGCGATGCGGCCGCTCGGACAACGACGTTTTTGGGAGTCTCGACAGCCCGCTAAAACGCAGGCAATCCACCCCGATATCCGGCGCCTCCGACATATTCCGCCAGGACGGTGTTGATCAGCAGATTCTGACATAGAATCCGTTCCGGGATGCGATTTCGGGATTCCGCTGCGCTTGGATCCGAACCATCCGGCGCGTGTAGGCCAATCCCCGAGCGTAGTATTCCGATTTCTGCAGCTGCCAGGCCCATTTGCCTGCTTCAGCCTCCAGCAGCGCCTGCACTTGTGAGGCTCCGACAAACGGCTGCCAATTCGCCCGCAGGAATCTGACATCCTGCGCCAGAAAACCGAGCACTGCTCCGGCGCCCGGCGAAGCGGTTAGGTCGGAAATCCTGAGGTCCAGATCCGAAATCGCCACGGCGAGCGCAGCCTTATCTCCACCGCGCTTGCTCACAGCGGGCAGTATAGCCTGATCGGCACGGAATTCGCCGATCGTCCGATCGGGCTTGGGATTCGCTGTTCCCAGATCGATCAAGGCTTTCAGCGTGCCATGCTGGTGTCTTTTCGAGATGGTAACGTAGTTTCCAACCGATGCCGGACGGTCCTGCGTGATGCCAGGTTGGATTTCCCCAGCTCTCAGCTTCCCTGCATCAGTGCGGACTTCCGGGAACCGAAGCGAAGGTAGAGGGAGGGCATGAGAAACAGATTCAGAACGGTCGATGTGACCAGACCGCCGACGATTACGACTGCCAGAGGATGTTCAATCTCATGGCCCGGCTTGTCGCCGCCGAGTACAATCGGCAGCAGCGCCAGTCCGGTCGCAAGAGCCGTCATCAGGATGGGGGCAAGTCTCTCTTCAGAGCCACGAAGCACCAATTCGCGACCGAACGCCTCTCCTTCCTCTTTTTCCAGATGCCGGAAATGACTGACCAGCATAATGCCGTTGCGCGCAGCAATCCCCAGGACGGTCACGAATCCAACCAGAGATCCGAGCGACAGGATTCCACCGGTCATGAAAGTCGCAATCACGCCACCAACAAGGGCGAACGGCAGGCTGGCGAAGACCAGCAACACAAGCCGGGGAGCCCGGAAATCGGTGTACAACAAAAGCACGATCCCGAGAAGCGATACACCCGCGAGCGCGATCAGCCGGTTCCTGGACTCCTGCCTGGCAGCATATTCTCCCAGAAACTCCGGGTGATATCCGCGATCGAATGGAATCGCCGCGATCTTGTACTCGATTTCGCGGGCGACACTGCCCAGGTCCCGTGCGCCGCTGATGTCGCAGGTGACGTCGATGCGGCGCGAAGCGCCTTCCCGCTGCACCACGTTCGGTGTGGGCATGATCTGGAGATCCGCCACATCGCCGAACAGGACGCTTCCGCCCGAGGGCGCATCGATCCGCATCTGCCGCAGGGCCGCCACGTCGCTGCGCACTTCGGGCACGCCCCACACCACGACATCGCTGATCTGCTGCGCTTCATACAGTTCGCCCACCTTGGTCCCTTTGATCAGAGTTTGGGCGGCGCGCCGAACATCGCCCGGAGTCATGCCGAACTTCTGCGCCGCCGCGTCGCGCACACGAATCTCGAGTTGGGGCACGAGCACCTGCGGTTCGACCTTCAGGTTGGCAACTCCGGGGATGGAAGCGATCGTTTTGCCTACTTCTTCCGCCTTGGCACGCAGCACGTCAAGGTCGGGGCCGTAGATCCGGACGACCACCGACGCACCCGAACCTGTCAGGACCTCCTTGATCCGTTCCTTAAGGTAAGTCAGCACGTCGCGATACAGCCCGGGATACCCGTCGACAACTTCCTGAATGCGTGCCACGGTGGGGCCGTAAGGCACATTGGGATCGATACTGATCCACAGTTCGGTGAAATTGGGTCCCACCACTTCATCTGCCACCTCTGCCCGCCCGATGTGAGCGCCGAAGTTGCGTACACCTGGAATCGCCCTCAGTTCCCTACTGACTCTGACCGTGATACGCTGCATGGCCTCGAGTGAAGATCCGGGCTTCTCCACCCAGTGCATGAGGAAGTCGGTCTCCTTAAAATTCGGCAGGAATTCTTCGCCGAGGAATGGGATGGATGCGAGGGTGATCACAAGCACTACGACGGCGACAGCCACCGCCCACACCGGCCTTTCCACCAGACTCGGCAGGAGCGCGCGATATCCGCGCTTGAGGAAGCGTGTGAGAGGCGGGTCTTGCTGTTTCCTCTCGGCGGCGCGCGGCAGCAGCAGCAGCGATAAAGCCGGCGTCAGCGTCAAGGCGACGCCGAGGGATGCGAGCACCGCAAGCACATACGACACGGCAAGCGGACGGAAGAAGGATCCCGCTAGCCCTTCCAGGAAGAAAACCGGGACAAATACCATCACCACGATCAGTGTCGCATAGACAATTGCGCTTCGCACTTCGATGGAGGCGTGCAGCACAACCTGGAACGCCGATGCCGGCTGAGCGAGGGAGCGGTTGAGCCGCAGCCTGCGCATGATGTTTTCCACGTCGATGATGGCGTCGTCGACCACTTCTCCCAGCGCGATCACCAGGCCCGCGATCACCATCGTGTTGATGGAATAGCCTCGGTAGTACAGCACCATTGCGGCGGCAATCAGGGAAATGGGGATTGCGAGGAGGCTGATCAGCATGGTGCGCCATTCGAAGAGAAATACGGCCAGAACCGCCACAACAAGGATGCAGCCGAACAGCAGCGCACGGTTCAGGTTCGCGAGCGCCATTTCGATGAAGGTGGCGGGGCGGAAGATGGTCGAATCGATCTCGACGTCCTTGAGCCCCGGTTTGAGAGACTCGAGCGCGGCTTCGACTTTGCGCGTCACATCGAGAGTGTTGCCCTCCGGCTGCTTTTCGACGATCAGCAGCAGACCGGGGCCGTCGTTGATCACCGCATCCCCGATGGGCGGCGGGAAGCCTTCCACGACTTCCGCGACTTGTCCGAGCTGCAGCGGCGCCCCCTGGCGGAACGCGACCGGGATGCGGGCCAAATCTTCGGGTGTGACAACCGGCGCCAGATGGGTGACCGCAAACCGCTGGTTTGGAGTGTCCAGAAACCCTCCGGCGGCCGGGGCCACCGCATCCGTCGTGGCGCGCACAACATCGTCGAGCGCGACATTGTGTGCGCGCAGCCGGTCGGGATCGACGAGCACCTGGAGCTGGCGATCCCTCTCCCCCCAGATCGCGACATTCGCCACACCCGGAATCGCCATCAGGCGCGGCCGGATGGTCCAGCGCGCCAGAGTGGTCAGTTCCATCTGCGACAACTTGGCGGAGGAGAGTCCGATTTTCAGCACCCGGCTGGTGGATGAAAGCGGCGAGAGTATCACGGGAGGTTTTGCTACCGAAGGCAGCCGGCCGGCGACGATCGCGAGCCGTTCCTGCACAAGTTGTCGCGACCGCATCAGATCCGTGCCCTGCTCGAAGATCAGCACGACGGAAGAGAGCCCCAGCACGGATTTGGAACGTAGGGTTTTCAGCCCGGCGGTGCCATTCAGGGCATTTTCCAATGGTACGGTGACAAGGCTTTCGACCTCGGTAGTCGAGATTCCGGGAGCTTCGGTTTGAATTTCAACCAGCGGCGGAGCAAACTCCGGGAACACGTCCAGCGGCGCCGTGCGCACGACGCGAATGCCGACAACCATCAGAAGAATCGCCAGTGCCACTACCACCACATGCAGATGCAGCGACTTCGAGACAATCCAGTTCATCGGCCCCCCAAACAGGCATCACTTGCCGGCGCCAAATTCCGTCCCGAACAGCTCCATGGCGCCGGCGCTGACCACTTTGGTGCCGGCCGCCAGACCGCGGCCCAATACTGCCAGGGAATTGACGACGTGCAGAACCTCCACACGGCGCCGGGCAAACACCTGTGGAGCAAGGCCTTCATACACCCAGGTTCCACCCGTACTGTCGTGCAAGACGGCAGACCAGGGAACTACCAGACTTTCGGCCGCAGCGCGGAGCGCGATGGAAGCCTGGACTCGCTGCCCCGGCCTCAGAAAATCCCTTCCGCCGAGCGTGCTGTTGGCAAGCTGGTAGTAAAGATCTACGGTAGAAGCATTGAGATCCGCAGTTGGAGGCGCCGCAACAGGCATGGCTCTGCGTCCTTCCTTGTCCCCCGCATCGGACAGGCCGCGCACCACAGCGTGATGCCCTGCATCCAGCAACCCCAGCTCGCCGGCATAAACCGGCACCCGGATCCACACCGTGGACAGATCCGCCACCTCAAACAAAGGAGCGCCGCCCGGCACGACTTGTCCCGGATTAGCCTGCACCGATTCGATCATGCCGTCACGCGGAGCGGGGATCGCAATCGCGGTGTCGGCGGCAAGCGGGGCGCTGAGGAACCGCTCGAGCCGGCTTCGCGCGGCGTTGAGATCGTTTGTGGCCAGGTCCAATTCTTCCCGCGCCTGTTGCGCAGCTTTCTCGCTGCCCGCGCGTTCCTTGAGCAGTAGCTCCGCACGATTCGAACGCACACGCGCCCCTTCGACCCGGGTCTGGGCTGCCGAAACTTCGCGTTCCATCTGCAGGCGCAGGTCCCGCTCCGGCGCAACATTGGGAAGAAGTCTATATACCGGCTGGCCTTTGCGCACAACGGTTCCCGCAGCCGGCGCTTTCTGGCCCTCCATCAGAGTCCCTCCCATCGGGGCGGTAACCACCGTCCGGCAATCCGGGGGCAGCACCACATCGGCGCCGAAACTGCGCGTCCGGGTGATCTTTTGCAGTGAGACCTGCGCAATGCGGATTCCCAGCCGCTCTTCCGCCTGAGGCGTCAGTGTAATGGTGGCAAGATCAGCCTCTTTGGGCGCGTTTTTTACGGTTGCAGGCGGCGTCTGGTGCGTCGCCTTGTCCGCAGCGCCGGGATTCGCGCACGCGTTGAGCAGGATCGCCACCAGACAGCTTGCCCGCGCCGCCGCCCACCGGCGCCGGTGTTTCGGCATAGAACTATTTATTGGCATGAAGTCTCCTTCCCATACTCCGGTCGAGCCGGGCGCTGGCCCGGCGCAAGTCGCTGACAAGCTCCGCTTCGCGCAGTCGCGCGTCCGTCATCCGGCGCGTTGCATCGAGCACAAAGAGATACGACTCCTCTCCCGATTGATGACTCTTCTCCGCCAGGCGCATGCGCTCCTCCGCCTGCGGCAGGATGCTGGATCGGTAGAACTGAAGACTCGTGCGGGCCTGCTGGAACTGCCCGTATGCCTCTCGCACCTCCTGGGAAATCCTCTGATGCACGACGAGGTACTGGAGACCTGCGCGTTCCACCTCCAGGTCTGCGCGACTGATTCCCCCTTGGTTGCGCTGAAACACCGGCAACTCAATCAGGAAGCCTCCGCGCGGAGAAAAATCCAGGCCTGCTCCTTGCTTGATGCTGAGAAGTCCCGCGAAAGCGAAGAGTTTGGAGCGCTCCCATTTCGCTCGTCCCGCCGCAGCCTCGATGGCGAGGGCGGCAGCTCCCAGATCGGGTCGGTTCGCAAAAGCCGTCTCCTGCAACGCCTCCACGTCCGCGGCCTGCGAATATGAGGCCGCTTCATCAGGTGTTCCGGATCCGCCGGGCGGGGCAATGTCGAACGTCCTTCGCTCACCCTCCAATCCAAGAAGGAACCGCAGGCGACCGTGAACCAGCACATGTTCCCGGGCAAACCGCGCGGCCTGCTCTTCCGCCATGCTGAGCTCCGTTCGTGCGGCATTGGCCTCCATTTCGCCGATATCCCCGGCGCGCAGCCGCACCTCCGTCAGCTCAAGTATCTCGCGCCTGAGCCGCACGGCATCTTCCCCCAGGCGCATACGGGCTTTGGCCAGCTGCAGATCGGCAAAAACCTCCCGGACGTTGCGCGCCAGATCGAGACCATTTTGTTCCAAGCCTGTGGCGACCCGCTCGACTTCGATCTTTGCCGCAGCGACCCGCTTCGGCCGCTGCCAAAAGACCTCGCCCGGCAGGTTCAAGAGCATTTCAAACTGCGAGTAGCCGAATGGCAGCAGCATCTGCAGAGTGGGATTGCGCAGCAGGCCCGCTTCGAGGAGATCCACTTTCGCCAGACCCAGCGCGGCGAGATCGGCTTGAAACGCGGCGTTGTTCCATAACGCTACAGCAACCGCATCCTCCTCAGAAAGTGGAACATCCAGCGAGATCCCATCCGGTAATCTCACCGGTGGGATGGCGGGAATCTGAACTCCCAGGTTCACTCCCTTTTCCTGGGAACGAAGAGAAACCACTCCTGAAGCGCCGGGAAACAGCAGTAGTAAAAGGACTACCCTTACTTTCCTCTTGGTCATCGGACATTCCCTGTCTTGACAGACAATTCGGAAGACAGCCTGCTCCGGTTCGGCTTGGTGATGCTTGCCGATTCCCATAGCGCAGGATTACCATGGACTCTGCAACGATAAAAATCGAAGCCCATTGTATTCTGGACGGGCGGAAATTCTACTTCAATATTGCAGGTCAGATCGGACGGCGCGCCGGGCCTGGATACCTAATTGCGGAGGAAAGCAGTCGTGGTTCTTCTTTGCGCTGTTCCCGAACGGTCGCCTTGGTATAGGATAGTTGGCGGCCTTTCATCCTGGAAGGCACGGCTTCGCCGATGCGAAGGGATCGCGGGTAACTTCTATTTTCCTATGTGGCCATGACAAATCTGCTCACACCGATTTCTTTTGCGGGCTTGACACTGCGCAACCGGATTGTCATGCCCCCCATGTGGTCCGGCCGGGCAATGCCGGATGGGAGCGTCACGGAACAAAACATCGAATATCACCGTCTGCGAGCCGCGGCAGGCTGCGGGCTCATCATCGTCGAGCATGCTTTTGTGCACCCCGGCGGCCGTCACAGCGCCACACAGATCGGTGTGTACTCCGACGACATGACCGCCGGGCTGGCACGACTGGCAGCCGCAATCAAGGCGGAGGGTGCAGTCGCCGCCCTGCAGATCTCGCATACCGGATCCAATGTCAGCCCGGAGACCCTGGGCCGAATCAGGCCGGTCGCCCCTTCGGCGATCCGGCATCCGTACGTGCCTTCCGGAGAGATCCCGGAAGCCCTCAGCCGGTCCGGCATCGAGGAAATCATTGCCGCCTTCGGCGACGCAGCAGTGCGTGCGCGCAATGCAGGCTTTGACGCCGTTGAAATCCACGCGGCGCACGGCTTTCTGCTTTCCGAGTTCCTTTCGCCACTGACCAATCAGCGGACTGACGCCTACGGCGGAGACATCAGGAACCGCGCCCGCATGCATCTCGAAGTGCTGCGCGGAGTCCGGAATCAGGTCGGTCCGGGATTCCCTGTCTTTGTGCGCCTGGGCGCTCATGACGAAACGCCGGGAGGGCTGGAGTTGGCGGATGCGTGCGAGGCTGCCGGAATGTTGGCGGACGTGGGAGCAGATCTCATAGACGTATCCGGCGGGCTGCAGGGCTCGCAGGGAATCGGACGAAGCCCCGCCTACTTTCTGCCTTATGCGACCGCAATCAAGGCCCGGATCAAGGTGCCCGTTATGGTCACGGGCGGGATTCGGGAGCCGGAGCTTGCGGATCGCATCGTGCGGGAAGGGCATGCGGATTTGGTGGGAGTCGGCCGCGCCATGCTGGAAGATGCCTCCTGGGCTGGCAAAGCCATTGCGGCCCTGTCCCGGCATACCATGGGGCCATCCCGGGTCCCGGAGGGTGAATGATGAGCAGTGTGCAGCGTATTGGTGTGCTTACCTCAGGTGGCGATTGCCCGGGCTTGAATGCAGTCATCCGCGCCGTGGCCAAGACCGCTCTCGGCAGATACGGCCTTGAGGTCGTGGGCATCGAAGACGGGTTTCTCGGCCTGATCCAGAACCGGATGCGTGTGCTCGACAATGAGTCGGTCAGCAATATCCTCACATTGGGAGGCACCATTCTGGGGACGAACAACAAGGTCGATCCCCGCCGTTACCCGGTCAAGGTCGACGGCAACACCGAAGTCCGCGATGTGACCGACCGCTGCCTCGAACATATCGACCACCATCATCTCGATGCCATTGTGGTCATCGGCGGCGACGGATCGATGACTGTCACCAGCGACTTCATCCGCCTCGGGATCAACTGCATCGGCGTGCCCAAGACGATTGACAACGACCTGTACGGGACCGACATCACCTTCGGTTTCTCCACCGCTGTCGCGGTGGCCGCCGATGCGCTTGACCGGGTGCACACCACCGCGGCCAGCCACCACCGTGCGATGGTGGTCGAAGTGATGGGGAGGAACGCGGGCTGGATCGCCCTGCATGCGGGGATCGCCAGCGGTTCCGACGTGATCCTCATTCCCGAAATCCCGTACGATATCGGGAAAATCTGCGAATCGGTGGTCAGCCGCTCCCGGCGGGGCAAGCGATTCAGCATTATCTGCATTTCCGAAGGCGCCCGCGCCCGAGACGGTCAGCAGGTCGTCAGCCGCATCGACCCGACCAGCCCGGATCCGGTCCGACTCGGGGGAATAGGTCAGAAAGTAGCCAATGAGATCGAGACGGAAACCGGTATCGAGACGCGCACGGTCTCGCTCGGCCATGTGCTTCGCGGCGGCACGCCGGTGGCAACCGACCGGGTTCTCGCGACTCAGTTTGGCGGCATGGCAGTGGATCTGCTCATGGCAGGAGAACGGAACCGCCTTGTGGTCATGAAAGGGCTGACCGCCACCCACATTCCTCTGGAAGATGCAGCAGGAAAACAGCGCCTGATCCCGCTCGACTGGCCTCTCCTGCGCGCTGCGCGCAATGTCGGCACCCGATTCGGCGATTGAAACCAGCCGTCGAAACGCAGAAATCAAGGATTCCAGAACCCGGAGCAGCATGAATATATAGCTGGCAAAGCTGTACCTATCAATGGATACAAGGGAGGATCTCATGGTCAACTACATATCAGGTCTCGTGTTTGTCGTTTTGGGGACGCTGGGTATGAGGATGCTGCTCTCAATCTTGCCGTTGCTGCACGGACCATGGCGGAAAGCCCCGGAGCCATGCAGTTGAGGACGCTGCAAACCATCGATGGGCTTGGACCGACTGCTTCCAACACCGTTGTGCTGGCGGTCCCGGTTGACATTATGGAGGCGATCAATGCTATTACCAAGGCCCTGTCCCGGTGATTCAGACAGTGAGTTCCGACAGGATTACGGACAGTCTTTTCGGGAGCCACATGGCAATTCAGAGACGCAATCGTCAGGGAGCGGGCGCCCCCGAATACCAAAGAAGCACCCGCTTGACGCGCGCGGCTCTGATCGCTCTGCC
>Ga0113563_10003036_pt1 | contig 10346 bp, 9 predicted proteins | sample Mud3Dept3metaG_FD_80117 | JGI IMG/M metagenome (GOLD analysis project Ga0113563, IMG submission 80117) | Freshwater wetland microbial communities from Ohio, USA, analyzing the effect of biotic and abiotic controls - Mud 3 Core 4 Depth 3... | ecosystem: Environmental > Aquatic > Freshwater >...
AAAGTCAACATTATATATTCTTGATGCATCTTTAATTGAAGACTTAACTTTAGCAACTTGATAATTGCAGATAGTCGCGACCTTATCGTTCCCGTACTTATCAATGAGATACTGCTTAACTGCGTCTCTAATATCGGGCCGGAAATCGATATCAACGTCGGGGAGGTCTGATCGTCCTTCGTCAAGGAATCGTTCGAACAGAAGATTATGTTTAATTGGGTCGATGTCTGTGATCTCAGTAAGATAGTTGACAAGTGAGCCTCCTGCAGATCCTCGGCCTGGGCCCACAGAATACCGACCAAAGGTCTTCTTTGTCCAGCGGATCATGTCTTCTAGAATTAGAAAATAATCAACGAAACCAAGTTTCACGATAACATCGTATTCTCTACGACACCTGGCTTTATATTCTGCCATTCGTTCTTTGGGAATTGCTCTAAACTTCAGGCCTTCAGCTATTTTATCATACAAAACCTTGGCACCATCGGGATACAATTGAGGAATCTTGATGGTTTTGTCGAGCTCTATGTTTTCAATCTTCGTAAACAATTCATATGTATTCTTTAAAATTTCAAACCTGTCGGCGGCCGTATATGGAATACTCTCGCCTCCCTCACCAAACAAATGTCCCTTTCTAGCATCTTCTTCTAGATGATTGAAGGTCTTGAGATATAAGTCCTTGACTGTAAATTCCCACAGTTTTTCATTTTCGGTTTCTTCAGGAACATCTTCATCTGTCACTTCTTCTATGGGCTCTTCTGCATCCTTATAAGACTTTTTAGTTTGAAGCAGAAGCATTGCTTCATGGACTTTCTGATCTTCTGGATAGAGATAGTGAGCGTCTGTTGTTAGGATGTTCTTTACATTTTTCTCTTTAGCTAGAGCGAACAGTTTTCTATTCAACATCCACTGATGGTCGTAATCCATTGACATCATTTCAAGATAGAAATCATCACCAAATTCTGCCTTATATTTATCAACATAAGCACTGGCTTCGTCCATCTTATCTTCGGCTAGAAGCTTATTGAGTTCGCCTCCTGCACATGCGGTCGATATAATCAACCCTTCCTTATTTTCGGCTAAAAGCTTGAAATCTATGAGCGGAAATCGATAGAATGATTCGATGAATGCAAGAGAGGTTATTCTGAAGAGGTTTTTGAGTCCTGTGTAATCTTTGGCAAGAATAAGTATGTGATGTCGAGGACTTCCGAACTCTTTGCGCTTTTCAACAGCACCTTCGGCATCCGATCCAATGAAAGGCATAAGGCTCGCACGGTCTGGAATAATGTATAATTCAGCCCCAAAGATCGGCTTGAGACCAACTTTACGGCAGGCTTCGAACTGCTTGAAGAAGACTGATATATTTCCATGATTTGTGATTGAGCAGGCAGGGGCTTTATGCTTGAGAGCCCAGAGGACATGCTCGTCAGCTGTTCCAATGCCGTCTCTAATGGAGAATTCATTATGAACATGAAGGTTGACGAAGCTTCGGGTGTTGATTTCTTCAATTTCTTTTTTGAGATACTCGAGGGCTTTTTCTGCACCTTTGCCTCCCTGTCTTGCAAAATAGCTTGGATGATATGCTTTTGCAACTAGATAGTCACCATTCATGTGTGGGAAATGATCGGTCGATATAAGTCCAAACAACTGAGCAACTTCATTTCCTAAACAAATAATAAGTTCAGGATCAACGATCTCTAATTCATGCAGGAATTTTTGCTCAATACATTTCGGAAGCACGGTCGAATCAATTTTATTATCTTCGGTAGAACATTTTTGAATATTTGTTATATAGACATTGTCCCTGGTCAAGCCGACACTCTTCAACATTTCATTTACAATTGAATAGTGTGTTTTGTCCTTCGCTCCAAAGATTTCGTTACCTCTGTGCCCACCAAGTTCTCGCTTATTAGACGGATTCATGGCAACAAACATAACTTTGGCCCTCGGATATCCGCTAGCCTTGATAACTTCTTTATTGAATTCTAATTTCTGGAGAGGACAATTCTGGCATGTCGAGGACGACATGTCATTGACTGAATCTACAACATCTGCAAAATCGCCACCAATTTCAATGGGTTCTAGCTTATGCTCAACTCCCGATATTGTAATCGCTTTGCTCATCAGTGTGATCCTTTATAAACTTAATTGCTTCCAATAGGTTGTCTACTGGCTTGCATTCGTCTGGGTGGTAAAATCCGCCGTCAATATTTTGATTAGTTTCATTTTTTACAAAAATGTTGCATACGTTGGGACGTTCATCGATATTAATAAGATTATACACATTATCTTCGATAAAGTACACCTCTTTTCCTTCGAAACGATCAAAGAAGTACTTTTTCTCACCGAGGTCTGTAAAATGAATCATGTCGACCCACTGAATCATTCCACGATTATAGAGCCACTCTACGGTTTGCATGTATAAAATTGGGTAAGATTTGACCGGTCTGTTGCTCAGCAACGAGACAATGCCTCGCTTATGACATTCACGAAGCAATTCTTTAGCATTATCTACAGCTGGCATAACCATCTTGTACCCAGACAGCCGGTATTCTTCTTTGATTTCACGATACTTGTCTATGTTCTTGCTACGCCAATCACAAAATTCATACCACGTGAGAAAGTTGAGACCGACCTTTTCTGAAAACCAGAATTTGTATGCCTTGACAATGTCAGATAGAACACCATCTATGTCGACGATAAACGCATAATGAGCATTTTTGAATTTTTCAGATGATAGGAACTGTCGCTGTTTGAACTTCTGGTCGATTGTCCTGTTCTTCATTTGAAATTTCTGCATCAAGTCGTCAAACCCAATTTCATATTCATGACAAACGTTGAATGCATATTTCATAATGTCAATAACAGCATCGGCTGCTTCTACCTTCTGATGGAGAACAGAGTTTGTCTTGTGCTCCTTTGAAGGGTCCCAGTCGAGTGTATTGATGACGTCTGTCACATTCTTATTAATTCCAATGCAATAGTCTTTAATTCTGTCAACATGAGTCTTATCAACATACTCTGCTGCATTTATACGATCAAAGAAAGCCTTTTGAGCATCATACAGTTTTTTCATTGTGGCTCCGTCCAATATTTATCGCAATCTTTGCATGTGATTTCATACCAATAAGCGTCATCGTTCTTATCCCAGTTACCAGTATTGCCCTTAGGAATCTTCTCGACGTGTTTGTGTTTGCAACTTGCTTGCAATTTACGAATCTTCTTATTGATCTTATCTATTTCTTTTTCGTAAGCCTTTACTCTTTCAAGCCTTGTCATCTTTTTTCCCATTGAACTTTCTTGTATAGTTGTGGGCCCAATGAACAACGTCCTCTGTCTTGATCGAATGGTTCATTTGAGCATAGCGACCTACAAGTTTCACATTACCAAGTTCTTTCAGGTTGAGGCTTTTTGAAATCTGTGTGGCGGTTTTTATTCTATCGAGGATAAATCCGCTGAATAGTGCCATAAACGGTTCGGGCGTCTTGGTTTCATACACCCATCTATCCATTTCGGGGATGTAGGTCTTCCTGTGCCATACATCTGTCACGCTGTAAACATAATCAAACTGCCCTCTGCCCTTCTCATCTACAAGAAAGAAATTCATAATCTCTGGTGCAGTTGAAATCTTCAATGTTACAGACGAATTTGATAACAGATTGGTTAGGGCCGGGAGAGGAATAGTTGATATAATATTATCTGCGTAATGCTCATTTTTCTCGGTCAATATTCTTCTGTGGGAAATGCTTCTAATGTTTTCAACTACGATATTATTGCTATCTGATTTTTGGGCTATGTCTAAGCATCTTTTTAAAAGAGACTTCCCTAATGCGACCTGTGATACTTCAAATGCAGTGAAACTTCCTCTCCCGCCTCCTGTGAGGTGAGAGCCTTCAGACTTGGCGGAACCATGAGCCTTTAAAGAATATTTCTCTTTAAACTCATCGGTTGCAAAGTTTCGAATCTCATCATTGACCTTATAGCCTATGAAGATTTCTCTTGTTTTAGTAGAAAATCCTAACCTCCGCAATAGTGCTTCTGTGTCTTTATTCTGATGCAGAAACCTCGGTCCCAACGGAAACTTTGTATTTGTCTGGCTTGCAATATTGTTTGTTATTACAAGGTTCCTCGTCTTTGTGCTTTCAGCGAGATAATAAAAAACTGTTAGACCTGCTATTCCGCTACCCAAAATGCAATTTGTGAAGTTAGGATTACCCATTATTTCCTCGCGTCGTAGATTTCTTCGTTGATAATCTCCTCAATAGGAGGAAACCAGCAAGATTCGCTGAGCATAAACTCTTCGTCGAACAAGATTTTGTCTCGAGGACTGAGTTTATCATAATCATTCTCGCCATACTTTATCCAGTCTGTCGGACCTGGGAGTTTGAAACCGTGTTCTGCAAGCTCTTCATAGCTGGAGCAGCTTACATTGAACTCTGAATATTGCTCTTTAGTCGGCCATCTTCCACAGCAGGCAAAGAGCGAACTAAAATATTTTGTCATTCCTTCTGGGCCTTCGTGGTAAATGCATCGTTTCGCGCCATCGCAAGCAGGCCTCAAGTAGTTTGCCAATAACGGGAATTTTCTGCCAACCAGCTCTCTCAATGCAATATGAAGGGCCACGATAGAGGATTCTTCGCAAGCCATTAACCTGCGGCTGCACTGCCCCTTTAGGGCCAAATAGTTCTGCGTAAACACGTAAGAATGATTTGTACTCATCGGGAGAAAGGCTCTTCCTGACTGCCAGGAACCTTGTCCCGTCTGGATCGTCTCTTCGTATAAGTCTTTCGTAGTCTTTATCCATTGTTCAACTCTTTCTCTATAACCAGGCTCCTCTGCCATTCGTCGACATACGTCTGGATAAAGTAGGAAATCTGAGTCAAGTTTGTTATTATCTCTAGTTCCGATTGAGGCGAAAGCGGTTCCGATTCGTGCTCGGGCATGTTGATCGAAAGTATGGCGGGGTGTTCCATTAACCTCGAAAGTGAACTGCACAGCTTCTGCAGCCTGCGGAAGCGTATTTCCTGTGAGAACTGAGAGCACGATTCTAAAGCGGTTTTCGGGTGTAAGTTTTTCCCACTTTCCAGTCGATCCTGTTTCATTGTCTCCCCACGTCGCTGCTGCCATTGAGGCTATTGCTCGATATGGATTTATGGTCCAATCGTTCAATTTGACGTACAGCGAATCTAGTGAATTTTTCCAACTATATGTTTTTGTTGCTACCTGAGACGGTAGGGTTCCCATTGCTTGACGCATATTATCTACGTCTTTTTTATAGTCGCTCATGATTTACTCCCTGGCATGAAAGTTTTTATATATCGTGCTGTGATATATTCTTTGATTGGGACGCCCGTGTTAGGGACAACCTGTACACATCTGTCGTCCCATAGTTCTACCATATCATAATCCTTCGTGGCTGTCACTTCAAGCTTAGGAAGGCCGTGTTTCTCGAGCCATTCATGAATCTCAGGAACTTGTGAATCATCAAAGCCGGCTCTAGCGGTAAAAATCTTCACCTTGTTTCCTTGAGCAAGCCACTCTTTCACTCTCTTCATCATCTCGGGAACAGGCTTACCAATTTTACCATCGCCCCAGCCGTGATATTCGGCTAGAGTACCGTCGAGGTCTACACCTATCCAGGGAATACGCTCTTTGCTCATAATGCATCCTTTATGATTTTAGCCACTTCTTTCTTGCTTTTATAAGAAGTATCAATATAGAGAGTCGTTAATCCAAATGCGTGAATAAATTCGTTATACTTGGCTTCAATCATTCTTTGTGATTTCATTTTTTCTTCTATCGTCGTAGGTTCGGGCACGAAACCCTTCTTGTCTCTAACTCCAAAGCCCTTGCCGACATCTTTCTTGAGACGTTCTGTGATTCTATCTCGTAAAATATTGTCGTCCTTGACAATTAAAAGAAAAATCGTATAATGAAAAGTTTTTAAGATTTTTACGAATTCGTGGTAAATCTGCCTGTCGTATAGTTCATTATACACCATTTCGGACAAGAAGCACCGGTCAAGCAAAACTTTCTTATCTTTTACGGAGGTCAAGTATTTCAGACAGGTCATATGCGAGATTTGATAAACAACATCTCTTGGGACATGTATGGTGTTTTCGTTAATAGGGGCGTCATCCAAATTTGACGGGTGAAATCTCGGATTTGCAACCCTATAGTTGAAATTATAATGCGGAGAATCATTGAATCTCGGGTGATAAAACGTCAGAATAGATTTATTTTTCTTAAGGATGTCCAGAGTCGTGGTCTTGCCAACATAATTGGCACCTTCAATGATACTTAACATTATGCGTCCTCCATTTTGATATAGACTACTTCAACGCCTGCTTCTGCAAAAAGAGCTTCAGCTAATTTGGCTTGCTCTTTCCATCTTTCAGTAAATTCACTTACAATTTTGGGCGAAACAACTTTTATAATTCCCGACTGAATGATATGAACAGCACATCTATCGCATGACTGACCGGGCCAATTGTATAGTGTATAGCCATCTAGTCTCTCCCTAGCTGAAAGAATAGCGTTCATTTCACAGTGAATCGTTCTTTTATATTTCTCTTCTCTATTATTTAAAATCTCAGGATTGTCTTTTATTGTCCTTGGAAATCCATTATACCCCACTGCAGCAACAGTTGTGTCCGGTCTGACAATAACGCAACCAGTTTTCGTCGATGGGTCCTTAGACCATTTTGAAACATGTTCAGCAAGATATATGAATCTCAGATTCTTTTTGGAGACTTCACTAATATCATATGCTTCAAAACTCATCGTCGTTCTCCGATCAGAATTTTTCTGACTGAATCAATAACTCTATCAACATCGTCATCGGTCATAGCAGGATATATAGGCAAGCTAACACACGACTCATAAAAACTCATCGTTACGGGAAAATCTAGCGGGCGATATTTGTATTTATTGACGTAATATGGATGCAGATGAAGAGGAATAAAGTGGACACTTGTCCCAACTCCCAACTCAGCCATTTTTACAATAAAATCATCTCTTTTAATATTAGTGCGCTGAGGGTCTAATCTTATAACATATAAATGCCACGATTGATTGTTGAATTCATTGGGAAGTCTGATTGGTAAGTCGGCGAAGGCATTACTATATTTTTCTGCAATCTCCACTCTGCGGCCCCAGAATTCATATGTCCTTTTTAGTTGAACAATTCCCATAGCAGCTGCAATGTCTGTCATGTTATACTTGAATCCAACATCTTCAACGAGATAATACCACTTCGGCTTATCTGAATTATATCTATTCCAAATGTCTCTATCTACTCCGTGAAGTCTCATTCTCTTTATGCGTTCTGCATACTTATCATTATTGGTTGTTACCATTCCACCTTCGCCTGTTGTAAGCGTTTTAGTGGCATAGAAACTAAAGCAGGTTAGATCTCCTATAGATCCTATCATATCTAAACCAATAGAAGCAGGGAAGGCGTGTGCGGCATCCTCAATAACATGTAATCCATTATAGTTGGCAATTTTTAATATTCTATTCATATCGCATGGTTGGCCAGCAAAATGAACAGGTAAGATTGTGGTTACTTCTTTTCCCTCATGTTGGGCTTTCTTTATGGCTATTTCAATTTCGCCGGGACTTATATTACCATTTTCATCAATGTCGGCAAATATGGGATGAGCTTTAAAGTATCTGATTACCTCAGCTGTTGCAGCAAATGTGAGAGGAGTTGTTATTACATATTGATTTTCTTTTAATCCAATAGCTTCTAATGACAAATGGAGTGCAGCAGTGCATGAGTTCACGGCAATAGCATGTTTTGCACTTACGTTCTGTGCAAATACTTCCTCAAACTGCTTGACTTTTGGCCCAGATGACAACCACCCAGATCTAATAGTCTCGGCAACTGCCTCAATTTCTTCTTCACCCACAGATGGTTTATGGAACGGAATCATGTTATTCCTCGAATTTGATATCTGCAAATACGTTGGCTGCTCCGATGTGCATTACTTGATTCCACATCTCTTTTGCCATTGCTCTAATTTCCCATTGGGCGTGTTTGGACGTCCTAAGCTTGAAGAAGTGACGGAGTTCTCTGAAGTTCATGGTAATAATGATTTCAGAGCAACAAGCATTTGGGAGGACGAATCTAGCATCTTCACCCTTGACTCCAAGTTTCAGTAAATCGTTATAAGCTCTCCAGGCATTTATCATCGCTTCTTCGAAAATAGATTTGGCATTTGTTAGATTGTTGTCACAACTTGGTGGCGTCACATATTGGGGCTCTGTTTCTTTGACGTACCGCTGAGACCTTTGCGAGTAACTAGCAAGCCTATGCCTAACCAGCTGATGAGTAAGAGCTCGGGAAACCCCACCCACCCTATAAGTGACGCTAGCATGCTCAAGAACTGACTCATGGCCACTCCTTATTAGATGGTCTATGATGCGAACATGACTACCAGGAGCTTTCTTCTCAAACGAATCATAACAAATTCTGGCAGCTTCTTCGATTAATAATTCAGGTGATGGTGTGAATGCAATAATTTCTACTTTCATATTGAACATGCCGCTCCGGGAGGACTAGATCCGCATACATTACAGATAAAGCACTTCCCGTCCTTTACCATTGAATTTTTAGCGTGACAATTGGGACATTCGTCATCCGATTCTTCTATTTCATCGTCCTCTTCATCTTCGTCCTTGATTAGTCCAATTTCAATGAGGCAATCCCAGATGCATTCTTTCATTGCTGACAAGAAGTGAGCGTATGTCTTTCCGTTGTACATGAACTTCTCGTCCATTTCAACATAGTCCATATCCTCAAGCTCTTGTAGAATCTCAAGGAGTTTCTCGAGGTTCTTCTCTTTATTGAACATGATAGAGAGGAGCCGGCAGTAGGGCAACATTTGTTTATAAAAGTCTACATCTCTAGAAACCACAAAAACTTGCGAAACTTGATTGTTGTTATAGGTTACATGAACATGAGCACTGGGAAGTCCTGAGCTTCTCTTGATCTGATATGTGAAGCTTCTTTTTCTATAACCATCTTCCTTCGTTTCAGGCCGAGCATCGTCATCGGTTAGAATTGACTGGATTGTGCCTTCCCTGAAAGTCGTGAGTCCTTTGATAGACATATCTGACGTGATGACATCAAACATGAATTTCTTGAATGAATCGAAGTCGGTGCCTTCTGGGAAGTTGATGGTCTTCGAGATGCTGTTGTCGACATATTTCTGGATGGTATTCTGCATTCGAAGATGGCCTTGAAGGGAGACGTCTTTGGTCGTTTGAAAATAATCTGGTCGTTCACCGTAGAGCTTATCAAACCCTGTCGCCTTGTAATATTTGTAGGAATAGTCAAGTAAATCAAATTGTCTCGTAAGATTTCCTTGATCATCTCTCATTCTCCTCTTTTGCTTCAGTGAAAAGATTGGTTCAATGCCGGACGACACGTTATTTAAGAGTAGTGAGATTGTTCCTGCGGGCTGACACGTAAGGATAGAACAATTTCTAATGCCGTAGTTCACCATTTCATTACGAAGGTATTCGGGCAATTCTTTGATGAATTTGCCGGCAAGAAATTTGTCCTTATCATACTTTGGAAAAGATCCTTTCAATTGCGCCAACTGGATTGATGCTTCGTATGCTGCATTTCTAATCGTTTGCATAAGAACATCGACAAAAGAAATTGCCTGGTCAGAGTCGTATTTGATTTTTAGCATTGCCAACATATCAGCAAGGCCTGTAACACCTAATCCAATTCTACGGTCTTGTAAAGCAACTTTTTCGTTTTGCTTCAACGGATAGTTGGTTACATCAAGAACTGTATCGAGCATGAATACAAGGCTCTTGACAGTTTCTTTCAGCCCTTCAATATCAACCTCTTGACTGATGAAAGGGTTCTTTACAAATGTCGGGAGGATAACCATTCCAAGATCGCAGCATCCCCATGCGGGAAGTGGAATTTCACCGCAGGGATTAGTAGACTCGATGCGTTGATAATAGTAGGTGTTGCTGACTTCGTTGACTCGGTCTTTGAAGAAAATTCCTGGCTCGTTATAGTTGTACGCATTTTCAACAAACTTGTCAAAGACCATTCTCGCCTTGATTCTTCCATAGACTTTGCTGTTGTGCTTGAGGTCATATTCTCTATCATTTTTTAGAGCCTCTATAAAATCGTTAGTGATGCCAATAGATACGTTAAAATTTGTTAAGCCGGAGTTTCTTTTCGCTGTGATGAACTCTAATATGTCTGGGTGGTTTACATCGAGGATTGCAATGCCGGCGCCTCTACGGTTGCCTGCTGATTTCATGGTCGCGATCATACTATCCCACGTATCCATAAAAGAGAGGGGACCGGAGGCGGT
>Ga0113563_10003037_pt1 | contig 10341 bp, 11 predicted proteins | sample Mud3Dept3metaG_FD_80117 | JGI IMG/M metagenome (GOLD analysis project Ga0113563, IMG submission 80117) | Freshwater wetland microbial communities from Ohio, USA, analyzing the effect of biotic and abiotic controls - Mud 3 Core 4 Depth 3... | ecosystem: Environmental > Aquatic > Freshwater >...
CCGGCGTCGGCGAGGAGCACGTCGCAGTCGATCGTCACCGTGCGCTCGCCGAGCTTCGACAGGTCCGTCACGCCGCGGAGCGCCCGACCGATCAGGCGCTGGATCTCCTGCGTGCGACCGCCGGGACGTCCGCGGTTCACCTCGCGGGAGGTGCGCTCCAGCGTCGAGCGCGGGAGCATCGAGTACTCCCCCGTGACCCATCCCTTGCCGGTGCCGCGCAGCCACCGCGCCGACTCGTCCTCGACCGACGCCGCGACGAGCACGCGGGTCCGGCCCTGGCGGAACAGGATGGAGCCCTCGGCCCAATCCTGATACCCGAGCTCGTACGCGATCGGACGGAGCTCGTCCGCCCGGCGGCCGTCCGGTCGATCGTTCACGCTCACACCTCGAGGGTCGTGCCCTCGGTCGCGAGCTCGATCGGACCGTCCCATTCCTCGCTCGCCTGAGCGAGCGAGACCTCGCGATCCAGGGTCGGCCAGATGTGCGTGAGCACGAGTCGCCCGGCCCCCGCCGCGCGTGCGTGGTCCGCCGCCTGACGCGCGGACATGTGGAACGGGAGCAGGTCGTCGCGATCCTGCCAGGTCGCCTCGGCGAGCAGGAGGTCGGCATCCTTCGCGAGGGTCTCGATGTGGTGGGTCGGACCGCTGTCGCCCGTGTAGGCGAGCACCTGTCCGTCGGCCTCGATGCGGTAGCCGAGCGCCGGCAGCCCGAGGTGCTCCATCGGCTCCGTCTTCACGCGGAACGGGCCGAGCTCGAACCCCTCACCCGGAGGGACCTCGTGGAACGCGAACGCCGTGTGCATCCCCACCTGGCTGTCGATCGAGACGACGTCGGCGAGCTTCTGCCGGAACTCCAGGGGCACGAAGACCGGGAGCCCGGGCTCCCCGAGCCCGCCGTAGAACAACGCGTAGAACGTCGGGTACAGGTCGACGAAGTGGTCGGGGTGCTCGTGGGTGATCGCGATGGCGTGGATCTCGGGGATCGCGATGTGCCGCTGCAGGTTCGCGAGCGTCCCGGTCCCCGCGTCCAGGTACAGGTTGAAGCCGTCGTGCTGCACGAGGTACCCGCTCGTGGCCGTGCCATCGTTCGGCCACGTACCGCTGCAGCCGAGGACCGTCAGCTTCACTCCGTCCCTCCGAGCTCCAACCTCCGCACCTGCAGGTCGCCGATCTCCGGCCCCAGGAACCGTTCGGCCAGCTCCTGGAAGCGCGCCGGGTCGCCGGTGCTCAGGAACTCGTGGGCGGGATGCCCATCATCCTCGCGGGCGAGCCCCTCGTGCAGCAGCGTAGCGTACACGTCCTTGGCCACCTCCTCCGCGGAGGAGACCAGCACCACGCCCGGCCCCAGCTCCATCTGGAGCAGGCCCGAGAGCAGCGGGTAGTGCGTGCACCCGAGGATCAGCGTGTCGATCCCCCGCTCCCTGAGCGGCGCGAGGTATCCGCGGGCGGCGGAGCGGAGCTCCTCGGATGTGGTGTCGCCGCGCTCGACGTGCTCCACGAACACCGGGCACGCTGCAGCGTGGAGCTCCGCCTCCGCCCCCACGGCCCGCTGGTACGCGCCGGTGGCGATCGTGGCCTGCGTCCCGATCACGCCGATGGTGCCATTGCGTGTAGCCCGGATCGCCGCCCGCGCGCCGGGGTTGATCACCCCGATCACGGGGACACCGTGACTCGCCGCGATATCCCCGATCGCGGACACCTCGATCGAGTTGCAGGCCACGACGAGCAGCTTCACGTTCCTGCCCACGAGGTAGGCCGCGATGTCGAGGGCGTACCGCCGGATCTCCTCGACGGACTTGGGCCCGTACGGGAAGTGCGCAGAGTCGCCGACGTACAGGACCCGCTCGTGGGGCAGTAGGTCCATGATCGCTCGGGCGACGGTGAGCCCGCCCACCCCCGAGTCGAAGAGACCGATCGCTCGATCGTCGCTCACTCGGCTACCACCACAGGGACTCCGAGACGCCCTTCTCGGCGCGCTCGATCGCGGGCGCCCAGGCCTCCGTGGACAGGTACTTCCATCCGCCGTCGGCGAGCAGGCAGACGATGTCGCCCTCGTCGAGCTCGCCGGCGATCCGCTGGGCCACGTGCACGACCGCACCCGAGGAGATCCCGGCGAAGATGCCCTCCCGGACCGTGAGCTCGCGCGTCGCCCGGAGCGAATCGGAGGAGTTCACGAGGAACTTCCGATCGACGACGCCCGGGTCGAAGATCGGCGGGACGAACCCTTCGTCGAGCGATCGGAGCCCGTAGACCAGGTCCCCGAGCTCCGGCTCGGCCGCGACGACCTGGATGCTCGGGTCGTGCTCGTGCAGCCGCCGGCCGTTCCCCGTCAAGGTGCCGCCGGTCCCCAGCCCGGCCACGAAGTGCGTCAGCTCCGGCAGGTCCTCCAGGATCTCCCCTGCGGTTCCCTCGTAGTGGGCCAGGGGGTTCGCCGGGTTCCCGTACTGGAACGGCATGTAGTACCGTTCGTCCTTCGCGAGCGCTCGGGCGACCTCGATCGAGCCGTTCGTCCCCTTGTCGCCTGGTGAGTACACGACCTCGGCCCCGAACAGCTCCAGCAGGCTGATCCGCTCCTCGCTCGCGTTGTCGGGGATCACGACGGTGAGGCGGTAGCCCTTCAGCTTCGCGACCATCGCGAGCGCGATGCCCGTGTTGCCCGAGGAAGGTTCGAGGATGGTCTTGTCCCGCGTCAGCTCACCCGAGGCCTCGGCGACCTCGACCATCTTCCTCGCGATGCGGTCCTTCGTGGAGCCGGTGGGGTTCGCGCCTTCGAGCTTGGCCCACAGGCGGACGCCCGGCTTCGGCGACATGCGGGGCATGCCGACGAGCGGCGTGTGGCCGATGGCGTCGAAGACGTCCTGGTAGCGCACGGGAAGTCAGTATCTCAGCGCCGACCCGAACGCCGACCGTCGAAGGCGGGCCCCCGGCGCGGGTGCGTCACCCAGCCGACGCGGGTGACTTGCGGATCGAGGTAACGAGCCCGTTCCGCACGACCACCTGGTAGTTGCCGTTCGCCAGCTCCGCCTGCGCGGGATCGGTGCTCGCGAGGATGCGGCCGAGTTGCTGCAGGGTCCGTTCGCGTCCGCCGGAGGTGATCTTCGCATCGGTGGCCACCTGCGCCACGCGGAAGTTCCCGGAGGCGTTGAAGATGATCACCCGGGGGTTGGTCTTCGCTCCCAGGATCGGACCGACGTACGTGCCGTCCCGGAGCACGATCTCCCCTACCTGGGCGAGCTGCGTCTGGGCGTCGAGGAGCTCGGCCTCGGTCGCCGCAAGCTCCTCGTTCGTCGCCGCGAGGTCGTCCTCCGTCGCCGCGAGCTCCTCGTTCGTCGCCTGGAGCTGTGCCTCGGTCTCCTCCAGGGTCGCCGTCTGCTCGTCCAGCTGGGCCTGCGTGTCTTCCAGCTGGCCCTGGGTGGCCTCGAGGTCCGTGTTCGTCTGGTCAAGCTCCGCCTCGAGGTCGGCGATCTGCTGCTCGTATTCGTCGTCGGTCGTGCCGCAGGCCGACAGCAGGAGGGCGAGGGCGGCGACAAGGGCGGCCACGAGCACGACCCCCCTGCGCGTGCGGGTGCGGGTGCCGGGCATGCGAACTCCTTCCGCGAGGTATCGCCGCGACGATACCCCGGCGGCAGCGGACCTGCCGCCACCCGAGAGGGATGACGGTCAGCCGCCGGCGACGGCCGGCAGGATCGAGATCATGTCGCCGTCCTTCAGCTCGGTCTCTAGAGACCCGAGGTAGCGCACGTCCTCATCGTTCACGTACACGTTGATGAACCGGTGCAGGCCGCCGTCGTCGGTGAGGACGTTCTTGGTGATCCCGGGGTACGAGGTCTCGAGGTCCTCGAGCAGCTCGCGCAGGGTGGCGCCGTCCGCCTCCACCCGCGCCTGCCCCCCCGCGTGCTTGCGGAGGATCGTGGGCAGCTTCACGTTCACGGGCATCGTCGCTTCGCTCTCCTCACTCGTCGCGGCTCGGTATGCCGCAGAACTGCTCGTAGTCGATCAGCTCTGTCACCGTAGGAGTCTTGCCGCAGACGGGGCAGTCTGCATCCCAACGCAGCTTCACGGTCTGGAAGTCCATCGTCATCGCGTCGAGGATCAGCAGCCGGCCGACGAGCGGCTCGCCGAGCCCGGTGATCAGCTTGATCGCCTCCGTGGCCTGGATCGTGCCGACGATGCCCGGCAGGACGCCGAACACGCCACCCTCGGCGCACGACGGCACCGTCCCCGGAGGCGGCGGCTGCGGGAACAGGCACCGGTAGCACGGCGCCTCCTGGCCCGGTAGGAACACGGTTGCCTGCCCCTCGAACTGGTAGATCGAGCCGTACACCAGCGGCTTGCCGAGCATCTGGGTCGCGTCGTTGACCAGGTAGCGGACGGGGAAGTTGTCGGTTCCGTCGATCACCACGTCCCAGGGCTCGAGCACCTCGAACGCGTTCTCGCTCGACAGCAGCGTGTCGTACGTGACCACCTCGACGTTCGGATTGATCTCGACCAGCGTGTCCTTCGCCGATTCGACCTTGGGGCGCCCAACGTCGCTCGTGCCGTGCGCGATCTGGCGCTGGAGGTTCGACAGGTCCACGATGTCGAAGTCGACGAGCCCGATCGTGCCCACCCCGGCCGCAGCGAGGTACATCGCGACCGGCGAGCCCAGGCCGCCCGTGCCGATGCAGAGCACCCTGGCCTCGAGCAGCTTGCGCTGCCCCTCCGCGCCGACACCCGGCAGGATGATGTGCCGTGCGTAGCGCTGGACCTCCTCGACGGTGAACCCGCGGCTCACGTGATCGTCAGCTCCTCCTCCTCGACCTCGTCCTCGAGGATGCGGAAGGCTCGGAGGTCGGGGTGCTCGCGGTCCGACAACGACATCACCAGGTACAGCGCCTCAGGGTAGAAGGCCAGCTTCATGTCCGTATCCGACGGGTAGGCCTCCGAGTGCGTGTGGGTGTGGAAGATCCCGAGCAGGTCCCAACCCTCCTCGTCCATCTCGTCGAACACCCGCAGCTGCTCCTTGGGGTCCAGCCTGTAGGACACGGGGCTCGCGTCCAGGTTGCGCATCGCGAAGAACTTCACGGGCTCGCCGTCCTTGCCGGCCAGCAACCCGCAGGCCTCGTTCGGGAACCCCCTGAGACCGTGCTCCACCATCTCCTCGAACAGGACGCCGTCGATACGTTGCATCTGCACCTGCAAGGAACCCTACCAGCGCGGTCGTATTCCCCGAGACCCGATCCCACGCACACGGCCGGCCACTTCGATCCGGCCAGGCTTCCCCGCGAGGGCCTCCCCGACCTCGGCGAAGGACACGCCGCGCTCCTCGAGCGATGCGGCGAGTCGCTCCCCGTCCGGAGCAGCGATGAGCAGCCCTCCGGAGGTCTGCGCGTCGGCGAGGACGAGCTGCTCCGGTTCCGTGAGGTCGGCCCAGTCGAGGTACGGATCCACGAACGCGTGGTTCCGGCCCGTGCCGCCGGGCACGACGCCCTGCCGCGCCAGCTCGAGCACGCCGTCCAGCACGGGGACCGCCGACGCGTCGATCCGCGCGGAGACGCCGGACGCCGCGAGCATCCGGTGGAGGTGGCCGAGGAAGCCGAAGCCCGTCACGTCGGTCGCCGCGACCGCCCCCGCCTCGAGCATCGCCTCGGCCGCCCGATCGTTGAGCGTGGTCATGAGCTCCACGGCCCGCTCGAGGAGATCCTCGGTGACCACCCCACGCTTGGCGGCCGTCGAGACGATCCCGAGGCCGAGCGGCTTGGTCAGGAACAGACGGGCTCCGGCCACCGCGGTCGAGTTCCGCACGAGGCGTTCGGCGTCGACGAGCCCGAGAGCCACCATCCCGTACTTCGGCTCGGGGTCGGTGATGGAGTGACCGCCGAGCACCGCCGCGCCGGCCGCGGTCGCCACGTCGATGCCTCCCTGCAGGACGCGCCCGAGCATCTCGAGCGGGAGGTCGTCAACGGGCCAGTTGACGATGTTGAGGGCCAGGAACGGCCGCCCGCCCATCGCGTAGACGTCGGAGAGCGCGTTGGTCGCCGCGATCCTGCCCCAGTCGTACGGGTCGTCGACGATCGGCGTGAAGTAGTCGAGCGTCGCGATGAGGGCACGGCCGTCGGGCAGCCGGACCACGGCGGCGTCATCGCCCGTGTCGGTCGCGACGAGGACCTCGGCCGTGACCTCGGGGAGATGGAGGGTTCCCAGGAGCGACGCGAGCTCGCGCGGTCCCAGCTTGCAGCCGCACCCGGCCCCGTGGCTGAAGCTCGTGAGACGCCGTTCCGCACGCACGCCCAGAGGATGCCACACCGCCGCGCGCGAGCCGCGGGCACGCCGAGCGCTAGGAGGACCCCGGGCCCGCCTCCGGGTCCGGGATGGCGACGGGTGCGGCGCCCATCGCGTGGAAGCCCCCGTCCACGTGGACCAGCTCACCCGTGATCCCGCGCGCGAGGTCGGAGAACAGGAACGCGACGGTGTCGCCGACCGCCGAAGGGTCGGTCATGTCCCAGCCGAGCGGCGCCCGGTCCGCCCATCCATCCGCGAGCGCCTGGAACCCGGGGATCCCCTTGCCGGCCACCGTTCGGATCGGCCCAGCGGAGACGGTGTTCACCCGGATCCCGTGCGGGCCAAGGTCCCGGGCGAGGTACCGCGTCACGGACTCCAGGCCCGCCTTCGCGACGCCCATCCAGTCGTACACCGGCCAGGCAAACCGCGCGTCGAAGTCGAGCGAGACCACGCTGCCACCGCGCTCCCGCATGAGCGGGAGCATCCGGACCGCGATCGTCTTGAGGCTGAACGCGCTGACCTGCACCGCGGTCGCGACGCTCTCCCAGGGCGTGTGGAGGAAGTTGCCGCCGAGCGCATCCGTGGGCGCGAACGCGATCGCGTGCAGGAACCCGTCGAGCCGTCCCCATCGGCGACCCAGCTCGTCGGCCACCAGCTGCACCTGCTCTTCGTCAGTGGCGTCGAGCTCCAGGATGTCCGGCGGCTCCGGGAGGTGCTTCGCGATCTTCTCGGTCAGACTGAACGCGCGCCCGAACGAGGTGAGGACGACCTCGGCGCCCTGCTCCTGCGCGGACTCGGCCGCGGCGAAGGCGATGCTCTCGCGCGTGAGCACCCCGGTGATCAGCACCTTCTTGCCCTCGAGCAGCATGCGTCCTCCTCGTCCGTCCGCAGCATGCTAGCCGCTCCCGGCACGACAGGCCCTCGTGAGGTGCGGGTCTGGTTCAATGGCCGGCATGGACCCGTCCGCCGTCGCGAAGGCCGATCTCCACCGCCACCTCGAAGGCGCCATGCGCCTGCAGACGATCATCGACCTCTACGCCGCGGCGGGTGACCCGCTGCCGGAGACGACCCCCGAGCAGCTCGCGCCGCGCGCTCAGGTCCGTTCACCGATGACGAGCCTCGGCGAGGTGCTGCGGGTCTTGGAGCTCGTCCAGGGATCCTTCCGCTCGTACGAGGCCGTCGAGCGCATCTCGACTGAGGCCGTCGAGGACCTGGCCCTCGACAACGTGCGCCTGGCAGAGCTGCGCTTCTCGCCCGAGTTCTTCTTCGGCCCCGCCGGCCTCGACTGGGATCGAGCGATGCAGGCGCTCGTGGCGGGGGTGACCCGAGCCGCCGAGCGCCACGACGTCGCCGTCGGGCTCATCGCGATCTTCTCCCGGGACTACGGCCTCACGTCGGCGGCCCGGACCGTGGACTTCGCGCTGCGCCACCGGGAGCACCTCGTGGGCTTCGACATCGCCGGTGACGAGCCGCCGTACCCGCCGACCCTCTACCGCGACGTCGTCGCCCCGATCCATGCCGCGGGGATCGCGCTCACCGCCCACTACGGTGAGAACGGTCCTCCGGGGTACGCGCGGGACGCGATCCTCGAGTTGGGTGTTCGCCGTCTCGCGCACGGGGTCTCGGTCGCGGCCGATCCCGAGGTGACGGCCCTCGCGAAGGGCCGTGGCATCGTCCTCGACATGTGCCCCACGTCGAACCGGCTGACGAACGCGGTCCCGTCGCTCGAGGAGCACCCCGCCCTGCGGCTGCTTCGCGAGGGGCTACGTGTCACGATCAACACGGACGATCCCGGGCTGTTCGGCATCGACCTCACCCACGAGCACGAGGTCGCGCGGGACGACCTCGGCTTCACCGACGAAGACCTCGCCCTGGCCACCCACCACGCGCTCGAGGGCAGCTTCCTGCCGGACCGGGTCAAAGCCGACGTCAGGCGGCGTCATTTCCGCTGGATCGAGGGGTTCGACACCGCATGACCGAGAACGACCGCGCCCGGGCGCTCGCGGACCGCTTCTGGGAGGACCTCCTGGAGGACGAGCCGCTCCTCGCGACCGCGGTCGGGGACGAGCGCTTCGACGACCGTCTGCCCGACCCCGGGCAGGGCGGTAGAGCACGACGGCTCGACCGCGCGCGGGAAGCGCTCCGCGAGCTCGATTCGATCGACCGCGGCGGCTCGGACGAGGACCTGCGGACCGCGCTGGACGTGCTCGAGTCGATCGCCGTGCGCGAGGTCGCGGAGATCGAGCATCGTCTCGATCGCCTGCGTTCGGTCTCCCACCTGTGGGGGCCGGGCCAGCTCCTGGCCGAGATCGCATCCTTCCAGCGGGCCGACACGCCCGAGCGGTTCGAGCGTCTGATCGCGAGGCTCTCGGCGACGCCCGGCTTCTACGCGGCCGTGGGAGAGGTGATGCGCGACGGTGCGAGCGCGGGCGTCACTGCACCGAGGGTCGTGGTCGAGCGGGCGATCGCCCAGGTGGAGCGGCTCCTCGAGGCCGGACCCGAGGGCTCGCCCGCGCTCAGGCCGGTGCCCGAGGACGGGACAGCGGAACGCGAGCGTGTGATCGAGGTCCTGCGCCGCACGGTGATGCCCGCACTCACCCGGTACCTCGAGGGCCTGCGCGAGTACCTCCCCGCGGCGACCGAGACGATCGGCCTGTCCGCGCTCCCTGACGGCGAGGCGATCTATGCGACCCAGATCCTCGCGTTCACGACGCTGCCGCTCGAGGCGGGCGAGGTGCACGAGCTGGGGCTCGCCGATCTCGAGACGATCCAGGACGAGCGGCGACGCTCCGCCCGGGCACTGGGGCACCAGGATGCCGAGGCCGCGGTCGCGGCGCTCAACGCGAGCGGCCGGAACCGCGCGGGGTCCCGCGAGGAGCTCGTCCGTCTCGCAGAAGCCCAGGTCGCGAAGGGCTGGGAGGCGGCGCCTGCGTACTTCGGCCGCATGCCGAGCGCGAACTGCGAGGTTCGGGCTGTCGAGGAGTTCCGCGAGCGGGACATGCCGTTCGCCTTCTACAACCCGCCGTCCCAGGACGGGAGCCGACGCGGCGTCTACTACGTGAACGCCTACGACCTCGCACGCAAGCCCCTGCACCACCTCGCGACGACCACCTACCACGAAGCGAACCCCGGTCACCACTTCCAGATCACGCTCGAGCAGGAGATGGGCGATCGCCCCGCGCTGCGCCGCTTCGGCGGGTACCTGGCCGGAGCAGCCTTCTGCGAGGGTTGGGGGCTGTACAGCGAGCGACTCGCCGACGAGATGGGGCTCTTCGAGGACGAGGCCGAGCGTCTCGGCATGCTCGAGGCTCAAGGGATGCGAGCGGCCCGCCTGGTGGTCGACACGGGCATCCACGCGTTCGGGTGGCAGCGGGAACGCGCGATCACCCTGCTCGAGGAGGTGGGGGTCCCGCCAGTGGACGCCGTGATCGAGGTCGATCGCTACATCACGATGCCCGGGCAGGCCCTGGCCTACAAGATCGGGCAGTTCGAGATCGAGCGGCAGCGCGCCGAGTCCGAGCGGCGCGAGGGGGCCCGCTTCTCGCTCAAGGGGTTCCACGACCGGTTGCTCTCGCTCGGGACCCTCCCGCTCCCGGCGCTCCGCCGGGAGCTCGGGGCCTGAGAGCGGGGTCCGGCGGCCCTCCGGACCCGGATGCACCCTGCTCGAGGCCTCCACGGCCGACCCGATGGTCCCCGGTGTGCAGGACCATGCGTCCCATGCTGCCCGTGTGGGCACCTGACAACGTGGAGCCCATGCAGACCAACCGACTCCTGGTGGGTGTGCCCCGGGAGACCTTCCCAGGGGAGACCAGGGTGGCACTCGTCCCCGCCGTGCTGCCTCAGCTGACCAAGGCGGGGATGGGCGTCATCGTGGAGTCGAGGGCCGGGGAGGCCGCCGGGTTCGCCGACGAGCAGTACGTCGCGCACGGCGCCGAGATCGGCAACCGCGAGCGCGTGTTCAAAGCCGACATCGTGGCGCAGGTCCGGACCTGCGGCGCGAACCCCGAGCTCGGCCGGGACGACATCCACCGGTTCCGTGAGGAACAGGTCATCGCCGGTATGGCCGACCCGCTCGTGTGTC
>Ga0113563_10003038_pt1 | contig 10337 bp, 10 predicted proteins | sample Mud3Dept3metaG_FD_80117 | JGI IMG/M metagenome (GOLD analysis project Ga0113563, IMG submission 80117) | Freshwater wetland microbial communities from Ohio, USA, analyzing the effect of biotic and abiotic controls - Mud 3 Core 4 Depth 3... | ecosystem: Environmental > Aquatic > Freshwater >...
GCTGAAGTTCGCCGGCGAGCACGCCGACGCCTTCTACTCGTGGCAGGGGTACATGGAAGGCGCGTGCCTGGCCGGCCTCCGTGCCGCCAACGAGTTGCTCGCCGACATCAAGGCCGGGCGGGTCTAGTCCCAATTCGATCGAGTCGCGTCGGTTCCTGGTCCGCGGCGTTTGGTTCTCGGCCCGTACTTCGCACGTTGGCTCTCGGTTCGTGCGACGGCCGAGCCGCTGGACTCCAGCCGTGTGCTACCCTCAGCCCTTACACACACGCCACGCGGAGGTGCCCATGCCCATGGTTCCCTTGACCGACCTCTGGCTGCCCATCGCGCTCGCCGCCGTGATCGTGTTCGTGGCGAGCTCCATCCTGCACATGGCGCTGCCGTGGCACCGCGGCGACTACCGCCGCCTGCCGGCGGAAGACGAGACGATGGCCGCGCTGCGCAAGTTCTCTATTCCGCCCGGCGACTACCTCGTGCCGTGCGCGGGCAGCCCGAAGGAGATGAGCGCGCCGGCCTTCATGGAGAAGATGAAGAAGGGCCCCGTGATGTTCGCCACGGTGATGCCGAGCGTGCCGAGCGGGCGACCCACGATGGGCGCGCAGCTGGCCTGGTGGTTCGTCTACTGCCTCGTGGTGGGCGTGTTTGCGGCCTACATCGCGGGGCGCGCGCTCGGCCCGGGCGCGCACTATCTCGCCGTGTTCCGCTTCGCCGGCGCAACCGCGTTCATCGGCTACAGCCTCGCGCTCTGGCAGAACACGATCTGGTACAAGCGGAACTGGGTGACCACGCTCAAGTCGAATGTGGACGGGCTGCTCTACGGCCTGCTGACGGCCGGCACCTTCGGCTGGCTCTGGCCGCGCTGACGCACGGCGGACGTTGGGGAGGTGGCACTCTCCTGATCGCGCGCGGGAAGAGGTGACACTCACCGTTTCCACTGGGAAAAGGTGACACTTTCCGTTTCCATCGTCACTGGGAAAAGGTGACACTTACCGTTTCCATCGTCACCGTTGTCCATCGTGGGGAAACGGTAAGTGTCACCTTTTCGGTGCCCTCACGGCGCGGGCGTCACCGCCAACACTTTGGCCTTCGTGACGTCGTTGGCCCGGGCCTTGATGCTCGCCTTGGTGACCGCCGTGACAGGGAACGTCGTGACGGTGACGGGCCCGGTCTGGGCCCCCTGCGGCACCACGACTTCGGCCACGTCCGGCGCCGCGACGCCGGGTCTTGTCGACCACAGCGTCACGGTGATGTCGGCGGGGTTCGCGGGGCACTCGAGCGTCACGAGTCCCGCCACGTCAGCTCCGCCAACCACCGAGAGCGGCGTGAGCGTGACGGACTTGGTGCCGATCGGCCGCAGCGTGAGGGTGGCCGTCAGCGGCGTGCCACCGGCGCTCGCCGAGATGGTGGCGGACTCCCGGCTCGCCACGACCTCGGTGAGGATGGGGAAACTCTTCGTGACGAGGCCGGCCTTCAGCGTGATGCTCGCCGGCACCGTCACCTTCGGGTTGCTGCTGGTGAGGCTGACCACCGTGCCGCCTGACGGGGCCGGCTCGGCCAGCGTCACCTTGCCCGTGGTCTTGAGGCACCCGGCGAGGAGCGTCTTCGACAGCCGCAACGACGACAGCAGTCCCTCGCCCTCCACGACGTGCACGTCGTCGATCACTGGGCCGTACCAGGTGTTGTCGAGACTCACGAACTTCAGGCGCGTGGAAGCGCCGGGCGCCACGAGCGACGGCACCGTGCGCAGTGTCCAGCCCATGTTCGCCGGGCCGCGGCCGGTCGTGTCGAACGTGAGGATGCCGAGCGACACGTCGTTCCAGAACACCTGCATCGACTTCACCGTCGGCGGGCCGGCGTAGTTGCCCGCCATCTGGAAGGTCAGGGTGTAGGTGCGGCCCGCCACCGTTGGAAGGTCCTGGTAGATGGACCCGGCGATGCTGCCCGAGAGATCCACCGACTGCGCTCCGACAGCCGCCGTCCAGATGCTGCGGACCAGATCGATCTGCCCGCTCCCCACGGTCCAGTTGCCAAAGGTCTGGCCCGCGTTGAAGGCGAGCAGGTTGTAGGGAACCACGGGTGTTTCGAAGTTCCCGTTGAGGACGAGGTCGTCCCCAGGTGCTGCGGGCGTCTCTTGCGCGGCTGGGATGCCGGGGATGCCGGCCCCCATGCCGATCAGGAGCACCAGCACGGTCGACCAACGCGCGATGCCCTTCATGTCCCGGCCCTCCCTGCGATCATCCAATCCGGCCGCGTGTGTTGCGCATCGCGGCGACGTGCGGATTCACACCAACAGGATGAACCCCGGTGTCAGGGCTTGAGGCTCCCCTCAATCGCGGCCGCTGCCTGCTGCGCGCGGGCCCTGGCCTCCGGTTCCCAGCTGCCCTTCGCGGCATAGGACTGCAGCAGACCCATCGCCCTGGCCTTCGTTCCCACCTCACGAGCCGAGAGCCCGACCCGTTCGACCGCGTGCAGCGCCATCATCCGCACCTCGAGGCCGCCGATCATCGCCTCGGACTCGAGCGCGGGCATCAGAATGTCGAGGGCGGCCCGGCAGGCTTGGTCACTGCCGGCCACCTCCGCCGCACGCACGACGGCGTTGATCGCCGGGATGCGGACGCCGTTGTTGCCGCTCCGCACGGCCGGAGCCAGCACCCGCAGGGCGGCCAGCGCCACGTCGTTGCCGCTGCCCGCGCGCGTGATGCTGTTGACGGCGTCGATGGCGACGTCCCGGATCGGGACCTGGCCGGCTTGCAGTGGCTCGGTCAGCGCCGAGAGCGCCTGCACCTTCACCCGTGCATCCTCCGTGCTATTGGCGATCTCGGCGATGGCGTACACCGCCGGCATCCGGATGTGATCCGAGGCGCTGCCAACCGGCTCGCCGAGCAGGCCGAGCGCCGTGAGCTTCACCTCCGGGTCGGGTGATGCGAGAGCGAGTGCCCACACGCGATGAAGAGCCGTCACGCGGACGCGCGTGTCCGGGTCGCCAACCTTTGCCCGGAGCGCGAACAGCTCGGCGAGCGCGGGAGCCGAGGCGGGGGATTGGGCCGCCGCCCCGGCCGGGTCCAGCAGGACCGCCATCGCTGCGGCGATCAGCGCACGGCACATGACGTCCACCTCCCGGGCTCCCAGCCCAACACGACCAGCAGTCCCGACCGGATCGGCCGGCCGGGGCGCGAGACGGCGGCCCGCTCAGGGCGCGGGCGTCACGACCAGCACCTTGGCCTTGGTGACATCGTTGGCCTTCGCCTTGATGCTGGGCTTGGTGATCACGGGGACGGGGTACGTTGTCACCTCGAACCCCGCCGACTGGCTGCCCCGCGGGACGACGAGCGTGGTGACGTCCGGTTCGGCCGCGCCGGGCTTCGTCGACCACAGGGTCACGGTGATGTCGGCCGGCTCGGCGGGGCACTCGAGCGTGACGGTGCCGGCCACGTCGCCGCCGCCCGTAATGGTGCCCGGCGACAAGGTCACGGCCTTTGTGCCGATCCGGCGCAGGGTGAGCGTCGCGTTCAGCGTCGTGCCCTCGGTGCTCGCCGAGACGGTCGCGCCTTCCGCGCTCGCCACCGGATCGGTCGTGATGGGGAAGCTCTTCGTCACGAGGCCAGCCTTCAGCGTGATGCTGGACGGCACCCTGACCTTCGGGCTGCTGCTCGCGAGCGTGACGATGGTGCCGGCCGCAGGGGCCGGCTCGTTGAGCGTCACCTTGCCGGTGGTCTTCAGGCAGCCCGCCAACAGCGTTTTCGTCAGCTTCAACGACAGGAGGCCCGGACCCCCTTCGACCACGTGCACATCGTCGAGCGCCGGCCCGTAGGCAGTGTTGACGAGGCTCACGAACTTCAAGCGCGTGGTGGGGCCCGTCGCGACGAGCGACGGCACCGTGCGTGTGGTCCAGCCCATGTTCGTCGCGCTGCGCCCGGTGACATCGAAGGTGAAGATACCCAGGGACGCGCCGTCCCAGAAGACCTCCATCGACTTTACCGTCGGGGTCGGGATGAAGTTGCCGGCCATCTGAAACGTGAGGGTGTACTGCCGGCCTGCCACCGTTGGCAGGTCCTGGTAGATCGTCCCCGCGCCCGCCCCTGACAGGTCCAGAGACTGCGCACCATCGGCGGCGGTCCAGATGGTGCGGACGACATCGAAGGAACCACTCTCCAGCGTCCAGCCGCCGAAGACGTAGGGTGCGTACTTGAGCCAGTGGCTGCCGCTGACCACAGGCGTCTCGAAACTGCCGTTCACCACGATGTCGTCGCCCGGCGCGGCAGGTGGCGCCTGTGCGGCTACGTTGGGGGGGATGCCGGACCAAAACGGCACCAGGAGGCAGAGGCAGGTCACCCCGCGCGAAACCGGAGTCATGGCTGAGCCCTCACTCTCAGGGCGCACCGCCGTCGCCAGACGGCCGTCGCGTCCACTGGTCACGCCGGCGGGGGCTCACCTCGCGCAGCCGATTGCGATTGTAGATCGCTCGCTCCGCGGCGTCGACCTTGGGCCGGGCGGCGAGGTGTGCGCCTCGTGTGCGGCGCGTTCTCGTGACCGTCTCGGCCGCACTCCTGCCGTCGTGGCACAGTGCCTGGCGATCCCGGCCGTCGTGGCACAGCGCTTCAGCGCTGTGCGGGCGCGCGCGGCGGCAGCCCCACGATGGTTGGCCGCGTCGTCGGGCCGAACCCGACGTTCATCGCCTGGTCGAACACGAGCGCGTCGCCGGCGAACCGCAGGCGCAGGGTCTGGCAGAAGGGGGTCTCGTAGAAGCAGGCCTTCACCGTGAAGGTGTCCTCGTCGGCCCAGGCGCCGCTCGCGGCGACGGGCTGCTCGGTGGTGGCCGGAAGAGTCGACTCCCACACGGGCAGGGTGCCACCGCGCATCCACGTGGCGCGGCCGACCGGGACCCGCCAGTCGCGGCCGTTGGCGCGAAGCACGAGCACGGCGTCGCCGCCGAAGGTGACGCGCACGGTCTCGATCCCGCCGTCGTTCTTCGGGAACTCGTACGCGCGGCCGGACACGCGCCGCTCGGCGAGAGGCGCGGCGGCGGCGCCGGCGGGTGGCGCGAGCGACAGCCCGGCGAGCGTCCTCGCGAGCGCGTCGCGCACCGCGGCGTTGGCGGGCAGCGTGCCGGGCGCCATTGCCGGGAGCAGGTGTTTCCACACCAGGTTCTGGATGGCGCCCATGTCGCGGGTGCCGGCCGTGAACACCACTACCGCGTCGTGCTGCGGGATGACGATGCAGTACTGGCCGAAGGCGCCATCGCCCCGGTACGTTCCGTGACGGGAGCGCCAGAACTGGAACCCATAGCCCTGGTCCCAGTCGCTGTCCGGGTTGCTGCCGTTCGACACCTGCCGTGCCGTCGCGGCCTCCACCCACGCATCGGGCAGCAGTCGCTGTCGGTTCCAGAGACCCCGCTGGAGGTACAGCTGTCCGAACCGCGCGATGTCCTCGGTCGTGATCGAGAGGCCGAAGCCGCCGAGCGACAGCCCGTGCGGCGTGGCCTCCCAGCGCGGGTTCTTGATGCCGAGCGGCTCGAACAGGCGGGGCCGCAGGTACTCGAGCAGCGTCGTGCCGGTCACCTGCTGCACGATCGCCGAGAGCATGTAGCTCGCCGGCGTGTTGTAGACGAAGTGCGTGCCGGGCTTGTGCGCCACGGGCAGCGAGAGGAACACGCGGGTCTGCGACACCGCCGGGTCGGTGTAGGGGAACGCTTCGATCGCCTCGGCGTGGTGCCCGGTGGACATCGACAGCAGGTCGCGCACGCGCATCGCGGTCAGGTTGGCGCTCGGTTCAGCCGGGGCGTCGTCGGGGAAGAACTCGAGCACGGTACCGTCGAGCGAGAGGCGACCCTCGGCGACCGCCAGGCCGATGCCGGTGGACGCGAAGCTCTTGCTCAGCGAGAAGAGCAGGTGCGGGTCCTCACGCCGGTAGGGGGCCCACCAGCCCTCGGCGATCACGCGCCCGTGCCGCAGCAGCATCATCGAGTGCAGCGCGTCCACCGTCGCCTCGGCGTCCGCGACGAACGCCAGGATGGCCGCCGAGGAGACGCCCTCGGCTTCGGGTGTGCTCCGAGGGAGGGGAGCGGGCTGCGCCGCGGCGAGCGTGGCCGCGGCCCACAGAATCAGCGAGAGGGCGAGCGCGCGCATGCGCGATTCTAGTCCCGCCGCCCGGCGCGGGCACCTGCAGCGGTTACGGACGCCCGCAACCCGTCCGCGTCGAGGACGCCGATGCGCGAGCGTTTCAGCTGGATCCACCCGTCCTGTTGCAGTCGGCGGAGCCGCGCGTTGAGGTTCGGGCGGCTGAGCCCCACGATCGCGGCCAGCCACGCCCCTTTGGCGAGGAACCGCTCGATCTCTCTCCGCTTCGCCTCGTCCAGCGCGCTGGCGCCCATGGGCCTCGAACTCCGTGGTTGTTGAGCCGGCGCCTAGCATAGGCCAGGGGCGTCCCGCGCGACCACCTCCAGCCAGTCGCCCCGGGCGATCTGTTCTCGGGATGACCTCGGGCGTGCTGCGAGGGAGGGACGTGGGCTGCGCCGCGGCGACCGTGGCGGCGGTTTCCCGGGATCCCGATATGCTTCGTCGCACCGGTGAGCCTCTTCCTGCGCCACACGGCAATTGCATCAGTATATATGCACGGTATATACTCAGCCAGTGGTGGGTTCGCGCCCGAGCCTGCCTCGACACGGAGGGATCCGTCGTGGCCAAGCTCGCGAAGCTGTTCGTGAACGGCGGCAGCCAGGCAGTGCGTCTGCCCCTGGAGTTCCGGTTTCCCGGTGACCGCGTGCGGGTGACGCGCTACGGCCGTGGTGTGCTGCTCGAGCCCGTCACCGCCGACGTGGACGAGTGGTTTGCCAGCCTCGACGCCTTCGGCCCGGAGCCGTTCATGTCACAAGGGCGGACGCAACCGCGCCCGCAGGTGCGCGAGACACTCAGGTGATCGAGTATGTCCTCGATACGAACGCCTGCATCGCGCTGATCAACGGCACGTCGATTCCGGTCCGGCGCGAGTTCACGCGAGCCCTCGCCGAGGGTTCGGTCGTGTGCGTCTCGTCAGTGGCCGTTCACGAGCTGTGGTACGGCGTCTCGAAGAGCGCGCGCTTGGAAGCGAACACCGCCCGGGTGCAGACGTTCCTGGGGGGGCCGATGGAGGTGCTCGAGTTCGACGATGCCGACGCGCGCGCCGCTGGCGCGCTGCGAGCCGAGTTGGAGCGGACGGGGCAATCGATTGGCGCCTACGACACGATGATCGCGGCGCAGGCGGTGCGCCGTGGCATCACGCTCGTCACCGCTGACACGAAGGATTTCGCGCGCGTCGACGGCCTGATGTGGGAAGACTGGTCGCGGGCCCGGGCCCGCCGCTGAACCGCCGGTCGGACGGTCGAGCCGTCACTCGTGACAGGAACCCCGGGCAATGGCCTGTTCGTCAGCGGCGGTCGTCGAGGGCGGGCTCGGACACCAGTTCCCGTACCCGAGGGACCACCACCGTCCCGTAGAGCTCGATGCTCCGCATCAGCGCGTCGTGCGGCAGCGCGCCGTTGCTGTATTTCATGTCGAACCGGGAGAGTCCCAGCGCCCGGACCGTGGTCGCGATCTTCTGCGCTACCGTCTCGGGTGATCCGACGTGCAGCGCCCCGTCGGGGCCGGCCTCGCGTTCGAAGTGCGCGCGCGTGATCGGCGGCCAGCCGCGCTCCGCGCCGATGCGCCCCATCAGGTCCGCGTAGTGCGGCCACAACTCCTCACGCGCCCGCTCGTCGGTGTCGGCGACGTGCCCGGGTGAGTGCGCGCCGATGGGCTGCGGTGCAAACCCGAACTGCCGCAGCGCCTGTTGGTAGATCTCGACGAACGGCAGGAACCGCCGTGCGCTGCCGCCGATGATGGCCAGCATGAGCGGCAGGTTGTGGCGCGCCGCGCGGACCGCCGACTGCGGGCTGCCGCCCACGCCCACCCAGGTCCGCAGCGGGCCCGATTCGAGCGGCGGATACACGGCCTGCCCCGTGAGCCCGGGGCGCGTTCGGCCCGACCAGGTCACGGGGCGGTCCTTCAGCAGCTCGGCGAAGAGGGCGAGCTTCTCCTCGAACAGTTGCTCGTATTGGTCGAGGCGGTATCCAAACAGCGGGAACGACTCGGTGAACGATCCTCGTCCCACGATCACTTCGGCGCGGCCGTTCGAGAGCGCGTTCAGCGTCGAGAACCGCTGGTAGACGCGCACGGGATCGTCGGAGCTGAGCACGGTGACGGCCGACCCCAGGTGGATGCGCGTGGTGCGGGCCCCGATCGCCGCCAGCACCACGTCGGGGGCTGACACCGCGAAGTCCGGACGGTGGTGCTCACCGACGCCGAAGAACTGGAGGCCGACCCGGTCGGCGAGCAGGCCTTCCTCGACCACGTCGCGGAGGACCTGCGCGTGCGAGAGCGACCGGCCGTCGGGGCCGATCGTGACGTCGCCGAAGGTGTCCAGGCCGAGCTCGATCGTGGTATGAGACATGCGGGTCCCGCGGCGGGCGCGTGCCAGCAGTGTAACCTCCCGTCCCTCGGCGCGCCCAAACCAAGAGCCCGGCCTCGTGGACCAGGAACGGTGCGTCGCTGGTGAAGGGCAGCGAGTCCATGACCGAGCCGATTTCCGAGACCCGTCCGCTCGCCATCGACGTCGTGTGCCACGCCGGCTACCGCGGGGAGGAGACCCCTCGCCGGTTCCGGCTCGGGGAAGCCGATGTGCACGTCGAGGCCATCCTCGACCAGTGGCTGTCGCCCGACCACCGCTACTTCAAGGTGCGCGGGGCCGACGAGGCCACCTACATCCTCCGGCACGACGTGACGACGGGGCGGTGGGAGCTGACGATGTTCCGGGCGGGTGTCGCCGGGCGGGGCTGAGGTGCCACGACCGCCACATGGCACGAACCAGCCCGCCTGTGGCAGGATGCTGACTGCCGCCCGGAGCCGACCATGCGCAACGCATTCCTCGCGACCGTCACGGTCTGTGCACTGCTGACCGCACCCGTCACCATGACATCACAGGCGCAATCACTGGACCTCAACGGCACCGCGTGGGTCCTCACGGAGCTGACGGGGCACGCGCTCGTCACCGAGGCGACCCTAACGATCCGCTTCGAGGACGGGCGGGTGCAGGGCACAGATGGATGTAACACCTACAGTGGGCCGTACACCGCCACGGGCACGGCGTTCCGGCTGTCACGAGGCGTCGTCTCGACGCGCAAGGCGTGTCCGGAGCCGCTGATGAGGCAGGCCGACGCGTTCCTCGGCGCCCTCGACGCGGCGCGTTCGGTTCGTGTGGAGGCCGGCCGGCTCCTGCTGCTCGACGAGGGCGGCAACGTGATGGCCTCGTTCCAGGCTCAGAACCAGGACCTCGCGGGCACGTCCTGGGAGGTCACCGGCTACAACAACGGCAAGCAGGCCCTGGTGAGCGTGATCCGCGACACGACGCTCATGATGGAATTCGGGGCCGACGGGCGGCTCGGCGGCTCGGCCGGCTGCAACACGTTCACGGCGACCTACACCGCCTCCGGCGAGCGCGTGACGATCGGCCCGGTGGCCGCCACGCGCAAGGTGTGCCCCAGCCCCGAGCGGATCATGGAGCAGGAAGCGGCCTTCCTGACGGCGCTCCGCATGGTTGCGCGCGGACGGATCGATGGCGACGACCTCGAACTGCGCGCGAGCGAGGGGGCGCTGGCCGTCAGGGCGCGGCGCGCGACGGCGCAGCCGGGAGCCGGCGCGGCGACGGGCCCGGGCGGAGGCGTCGCGGCCGCCGGGTCAGCCACGGCCGGCCAGGCCCTCCCCGCACACGGGCTGCGGCTGCCGGCCACCTTCACGGGGATGCTGCCCTGCGCCGACTGCGAGGGCATCCGCCACCACCTCGACATGTGGCCCGACCAGACGTTTCACCTGCGCCGCGAGTGGGTCGGCCGTGGCTTCACGCGCGACGAGCTGGGGCGGTGGCGGGCGGACCCGGCACGCGGCGCGCTCATCCTCGAGGGCGGCGGCGAGATGCCGCTGCAGTTCGAGATCAAGGGGCCCGGGACGCTGCGCCTGCTCGACCTGCAGGGCGCGCCGATCACCTCGAACCTGCCCTACGAGCTCTCGAGCGACGGGACCCTGCGGCCCACCGATCTCAACCTAGTGCTCGGCGGCGAGATGACCTACCTTGCCGATGCCGCGCGGTTCACCGAGTGCGCCACCGGCCGCAGCTACCCCATGGCGATGGAAGCGGATTACATCACGGCGGAGCGCGCCTACACCGGCGCGGTCAGCAAGCCCGGCGGTCCTCTCTACGTCACCTTCGAGGGCGCCATCACGGACCGCCCGAAGATGGAAGGCGAGGGCACGGAGCGCACCGTCGTCGTCTCC
>Ga0113563_10003039_pt1 | contig 10335 bp, 5 predicted proteins | sample Mud3Dept3metaG_FD_80117 | JGI IMG/M metagenome (GOLD analysis project Ga0113563, IMG submission 80117) | Freshwater wetland microbial communities from Ohio, USA, analyzing the effect of biotic and abiotic controls - Mud 3 Core 4 Depth 3... | ecosystem: Environmental > Aquatic > Freshwater >...
ATTGAAAGAGGTCTTGGAATTCTTCCAGATCGACCGATGTAATTTGATGAGACTTCTGCCAGGCAAGACGCATTTCATGGTTACCCACAATGCCGATGTTAATAGTATTTCGCCGTATCCCTTAGACACCCCTGTACCTGTATCACTTTTCCCATGGATATCAGAAAAGCTACAGAAGGGCGAGGTCCTCTCATTTGAAAGACTGGAGGAACTGCCAGAAGAGGCTGCAACCGACAAGCCGGCTGTTGAGAAGTTTGGTATTCGATCCGGCTTGTATATTCCCATTGCGGCGTTGAGGTCCGCTGAGTATAGCCTCGGTATCAGTTCAGCCAAGGAGGATCAAACCTGCCCGGAAGAATACATCCCGAGGCTGCGCCTGTTGGGGGAGCTTTTTGTCAACGCAATTGAGCGAAGCAGGGCCGAGCTGGCGCTGCGAGAGCACCTGGACGAGATCGAGAGGCTGAAGCTCCAGTTGGAGAAAGAGAACATCTATCTCCGCGAGGAGATCAAGACGGTTCAGGGTTTCGAGAAGATCGTCGGCAAAAGCGATGCGCTCCGGTATGTTCTTTTCAGGGTCAAACAGGTTGCCGCTACCGATGCCACCGTTCTCATTCTAGGGGAGACCGGCACTGGAAAGGGTCTGGTGGCTCACGCCATCCATGAATTGAGTGCCCGCAAGGGCAGGCAGATGATCACGGTTAACTGCGCTGCTCTTCCGGGAAACCTCATCGAGAGCGAGCTCTTCGGGCGGGAAAAGGGGGCTTTCACGGGGGCCGATGCGAAGCAGGTCGGACGTTTCGAGGTTGCCGACGGCGGAACGATCTTCCTGGACGAAATCGGCGAGCTGCCGCTGGAACTGCAGTCAAAGCTCCTGAGGGTGCTGGAGGAGGGGGAGTTCGAAAGGCTCGGGAGCCCCCGGACCACCAAGGTGGACGTGAGGGTGATCGCCTCGACAAACCGGGACTTGGCAACTGAGGTCAAAGGCAGGCGATTCAGAGAGGATCTCTATTACCGGCTGAACGTTTTCCCTGTTTCGATCCCGCCCCTGAGGACGAGACCCGAAGATATCCCGCAGCTTGTAAATCACTTCATCGACACCTACGCCCGGAAGTTCGGGAGGAACTATGAGACCATTCCGAAAAGTGTGATGAAAGTCCTTCAGGAGCACTCCTGGCCGGGCAATGTGAGGGAACTACAACATGTGATCGAAAGAGCCGTGATCACCAGCCCGGGCCCGGTGCTCCGGCTTGCGGACATGCTTGAGCGCGGAACTGCCGACTCAGGTGAGGGGGCGCTCAAAGCGCTTTCGGAAATGGAGCGGGACCACATCGTCAAAGTCCTCGAAAAAACCGGCTGGAAGATCGAGGGCGAAAACGGCGCCGCGTCCGTCCTCGGGCTGCATCCGAGCACTCTTCGGTTCCGGATCAAAAAGCTGGACATACCGCGCCCCTGAAAACCACCGGCCTTTCTGCGGCAGCCCTCAACATTTTGCGGGACCCGCAATATATTGAGGGTTTTTCTTCGCCCGTATCTTTTTCGAAAACCCCCTTAGTTCGGAAATAAATCAACATCCTGAGGCGCTTACAGCCTGCCTGCCGGATCTTCCCATTCTGGAATGCTTCTTGCCATTACTTCTGCGAACCTGCAGAAAGATGCCGAGAGCGCGGCGGTGAATCGCTCGAGAAGTTCCGGCACGAACATGCCGGCCGGAAACGAAAGGGGAGGCTCTATGGAACTCACGATCGAAATCAGACCCAGACCGGGAAAGTCTCAGGAGCTTTATCAGACGCTTCAGGCACTCCTTCCGACCATCCGCAACGAGAAACGCTGCCGGGGGTGCCGGATCTCCCTGGACGGGGAGGTCTTCTTTCTGTCGTCCGACTGGGAAGCACCGGCAGGCGTGGGAAATTACATGCGGTCCACCGGCGGCAGCGCGCTTCTCGGAGCGATCGACGTTCTGAGTGAAAGAGCCGCTGTCAAGACCGGTCGCGATGCGCCGTGGCAAGGGATCGATGTCCTGAAAAGGATGCGAAGAAAATGAATATAGAGGCAATCCCTTTGCCCATGGCGCAAAGAGAGACTTGGGTTAGCAAGAAGCGGTCGGTAAACGGTCTAAGTCCCCACCACTCCGGCAACGGGAGAGGGCACGAGGATTTCGAAAAAGAAAAACTGTTTATGAATCCCAACGAGGAGGCGTGTCAAATGAGAAACAGGAAAGCAAAACCACAGAGTTTCCAGGTAATACGTTCTTATCCATCCATCACAACAGGAGGTGCAACCATGAACAGTAATATTCGAAAACGCTTGATTTCTTCGGCCTTGGTTGTGGCAGTGATCCTGGCGTTGGTCGTAACCGCTGCTGCGTGGGCTCAGGATATCCTCCCGGGACCCGTGACCTCGCTGCCGGTGTATATCGGGGCGCCGGCCTTGGCAAATCCGCTTCCGCCGGTTCAGGTCCCACAGAACCCATTTCTGACGCTGAACCCCTGGAACAACGTCCACAATGACTCGTGGATGAGCGATGTCTACAATATCGCGGGGCCCTTGGGCCGCCAGCCGGTAATCCTCACCTCGAGGCTGGAGGCAGCGCGCAGACTGGCTGAATCCCGCTCTTTCATATGCGGAGCCCTCACCTTTGACAGCCGAGGCCGGATCGTCACGACGTGCGGCTCGCCTAACCGCGCGGGAGAGCCAAAGCCCGAGTCTAGCCTGGTACTCATCGATCCTCTCACGCTGGAGGTGTTGGCATACGAGCATCTGGATTTAACCTCCAACCAGGAGGCTGCATATGGCAGCTCCTATATGTACCTCGACAACCGCGATCGGGCGGTCGTGACCGTAACGGACCATGTGTTGGTATTTGAGCAGCATGGACCGCCGGGCAATCTCAGATTCAAGAAGGTCGAGGACTACGACCTGTCGGACTGGGTGGCCCCGAATGACAACATCCAAGTTGTGATGCCGGATTTCCAGGGCCGGCTCTGGTTCGCTGTCCGCCATTCCGGGCTGATCGGCGTGCTCGACCCGGCGACAGGCGCTGTTCTCGGCTCCCTGCTGCTGAGGGAGGAGAAGGAGGAGCCGGAGCAGATCGCCAACTCGTTTCCCTTCATCCAAGTCGATGCAGACACCTCTGATGCATTCGTTGTGACGACCAAGGCGATGTACCGGCTCACGGCCGGCTTCGACGGCGCCCCGCATATGGTATGGCGGTCTGAATACAAGAACTTCGGCGGCCAAAAGCCCGGCCAGCTCAGTCCAGGATCGGGCACCAGCCCGACAGTTATCGACGGGGGCAAATACGTGGCAATCACAGACAATGATGACCAGATGCACGTCGTCGTGTACCGAACAGCGGGTCCGGATGAAGAGCGGGTGGTCTGCGAGGTGCCGGTCTTTGAGCCGGGGGCCGGGGCCTGCGAGGACTCGCTCATAGGCTTGGGCCGCTCGTTGATCGTTGCGAACCAGTACGGCTACCAGTTCGACGAGGAAACATTTAGAAGCACACCGACCGAGCCCGGAATCGCCCGCGTCGACGTTGACGCGAAAGGCAAGCATTGCAAGCTTGTCTGGGCGAATGACCAAGTCGCGGCGCCCCAGGTCGGACCGAAGATGTCAACAGAGACCGGGCTCGCCTATTTCTTCACGAGGAAGTACGACCAGACCGTCCAGGGATACGAGCCGTTCGGCCTGGAGGTGTATTATTGGACCGCCGTCGACTTCCGCACGGGGGAGATCGTGTGGGAGCAGCAGATAGGCACCGGATCGCAATTCGACACCTATGTGCCGGGGCCGGCGATCGGGCCCACCGGCGCGCTTTACGTGGGCGTAAACGGTGGGTTTATCTCGATGCGGGACAAGTACTGATACCTGTTACAGTGGTTCTGGCCGAGCAGGCTACGCGGCCAGAACCGCGTCTAGGTTAGGACGACAATTCACCCTTAGTGAAGGAACTAGTGATGCATTTGGAGCGCACGGGCAGGGATAAGACCCATGCAGCGGGTGCGTTCTCGATATATCGATTTGAAGGTAGCTGCTGGGTTTGCGGCGGACGCGGGGACCTATGGTTTTCAAATTGGAAGTCTTTTCATAGGAGCTACATGTGTGGGGAGACTCTGCTTCACATATTGGGGACCTGACGCGACGTTTGCCCCCCATGACTTGCGGATCATGGCACAAGTGGAAAACGTCTCTGAGATATTCCGGATCCTCACCCGGTTCGTCTCCGCACACGCGAAGCGTCCGCCGCAAAGCGGCTTAGTTCAAGTCGCGTTCTGGGAAGTTGATGATTGGCCAGCCAAACGGGCGAAAGATCGGCGTTCCGGGCGAAATACGGCGTCATTGGACATTGAGCTCCGATTCCCCGAAAGGCTCAGCCCTGGTCGGAGGCGGTCACCTGGACGTGTTGTCGCGTAACCGGAAAAGTGACCTGAACCTGGACTGCCGAGAGCAAGTTTCGAGGAAGATAAAATCCCCCGCGGGCCAGTAATGGAAAGACCGAACAAAAGGGTCACACCTTCTTCAACGAAGGGGTTTTGTCCGGATAGCGTACAATTCGCCCGGCACTGCGATACTGGTATCGGAATCTGGACCAATCAGGTAACAGCGCGGCTACAACATTCCCCATCAGATACTAATAGCAGGCAACGCCAAGCAGCATGCAAATCGAGAGGGCACTTGGCTACGGCGAGAAGAATGGATCGGTGGAAAGGCGGGGGTTTTCCCGCCTTTCTTCCAAATCTTGACAGAATCACCACACTCCCTTAACGTGGAGGCCGGAACAAGGGGATACGATAGGGCCCGCCGACGGACGCCCGGGATCGCGAATGCTCGAAAACCTCCGCATCGCCGTCAGGAAACAGAAAAAGCTGATCCTGATCTTCTTTCTGACGATATTCCTGCCCGCGTTGACCCTCGGCGTTTTCGGAATCAGGACCATCCGAAACGAACGGTTCAGGCTTGCCAGGCAAGAGGAGAACGAAGGCCGCAGAGCCGCCCGCCTCATTCGGGCGCAATATGAGTCGAAATTCGAAGAGATCGCCCGTGCCCTCGATGATCTCGTCCGGAATCCGGCGTTCATTGGAAAGGACTACGCCGCCATCTCGGAATTGATCGAAAAACGGTTCGCAAACGATCCTCTCATCGGGCAAGCCGTCTACCTCTATAGGAATGAAGAGCCTCTGTTCCCCCGCCTTCTCGTCCCACCCGGCAAGAAATCCACCGACTCCCCGAAGACCGGCGACGCTCCGCTCGCCGTTAGGATCCGCAGGGCCGAAGCCCTCGAGTTCGTCGAGAGGAATCCCCGCGCCGCCGCTGCTCTCTACCGGGAACTCTCCGCACAGGCCGCGAGCCAAAATCTGCAGGCTGAGCTACTGACCGGACAAGCCCGTTGCCTCCGGAAAGCGGAGGCCTACGACGAAGCTATCCGAGCCTATACCCGGATCCTAAAAGAGTATTCCGACGTCACAACTTCTTCCGGTATTCCTTTGGGCGTCCAAGCCAGGCTGCAGATCGTCGAATGTTACCAACTTTCCGGAGATAGTAAGGGAGCTGCGACGCACGCGTTGGACACTTACCGAGAGCTGATCAAAAAGCCGTCGGCCCTCAATGAAGACCAGTTCAAGACATATCTTTCTCTCGTCGGGGAGATTATTGATACCCTGCTCGGAGGTAAAAAAGGCGCCCGGATCCCCGAAGATTATCGGAAAGAGTACGCGAGCCTGAAAGAGCTCCAGTCCGGCAGATTGAAAGAATGGGAAGCCGCGGGCCTCATCAAAAAAGAAGTCGTCCCGGAGCTCGCAAGACGGCTGTCCCAAGCCGGGGCGTACGGACCGAATTCGTATCGCTTCTCGCGAAATATCGGGGGAAGGGACCTCATCCTTCTGGCCGCCTTGATCCCGGACCTGACCAGAAGAGAGACAGCGGGGATGCTCTGCGTTCAGCTCGACAACCATCAACTGTGTGAGGTCGTTTTGCCCGAAGCCCTGAAAAACGTCCAGCTGAATGACGGGACGGAAGTGGTTCTCGCCGACCTCGCCGGACGTTGCCTGTCCCCGAAAAAGAGCCCGGCGGAGGCGTTTCCGCTCGCTACGGAGTATTTTGGGGAGAATTTCCCTCTCTGGAAGATCGAGGTCTTTCAAATCTCGGCCAAGGGATCGGGAATGCTCGACCTCCGTAGGAATTTTTACTTCTGGACGGTTCTGACACTGATTGTCGTCCTCGCATTCGGCGCCTTCCTCATCGCCCGGACGATCGCCCACGAGGTGGAGGTCCTCAAGATCAAGTCGGATTTCGTCTCATCCGTTTCCCACGAGTTCAAGACGCCGCTGACCTCCATCAAGGCCCTGATGGAGAGGCTCGTCGAAGGGAAGGTCCGCGACGAGGGAAAGATGAATCAGTATTTCTCGATCATCGCTCAGGACACCGACAAGCTGACTCGTCTGGTGAACAACCTGCTGGACTTTTCCAAGATCGAGGAAGGTAAAAAGGAATACGTATTCGCCGAGACGGATCTCGCCCGGATCACCGCGGACGAGGTCGAGCGCTTCAATAAAGAACGGGCGGAAGCCGGGCCGGCGATCCGCCTCGAAATCGCCGGCGAAATTCCGGCGCTTCGGGCGGACGCGGACGCCTTGTCCCGTGCTCTTGCCAACCTCCTGAGCAATGCCGTGAAATTCACGCCCGCCGGAAAAACCATCCGGGTGGGCCTCTCGAGCAACGGGAAAGACGTCGTTATTGACGTGGAAGACGAAGGCATCGGGATTCCTCCGGACGAGACGGCAAAGGTCTTCGAGAAGTTCTTTCAGGGGAGAAACGCCCTCGAGCAGTCCGCCAAGGGAACGGGGCTGGGCCTGACCCTGGTCAAGCACATCGTCGAGGCCCACGCGGGAAAGATCCTCGTCGAGAGCCGCCTGGGTCAAGGCAGCAAGTTCTCCATGGTTTTTCCGATAATATCTTGACCGGAGCGAAACGCCTATGGCGAAGAAGATCCTTGTTGTTGAGGACGAACCGGGGATTCAGCTGAGCCTCTCCGACGAGCTCGAATCAGCCGGATATCGGGTCTTCACGGCCGAGAACGGCGAAAAGGCGCTTGCGATTGCGGGCCACGAGAAACCAGATCTCATCATCCTCGACATCATGCTCCCGGTCCTCGACGGGACCGAGGTCTGCAAAAATCTGAGGATGCGGGGGGACCGGACGCCGATCATCATGCTGACGGTCAAAGACAAGGAGATCGACAAGGTTTTAGGGCTCGAGCTGGGCGCCGACGACTACATGACCAAGCCCTTCAGCCTGCGCGAGCTCATGGCCCGGGTGAAGGCCGTATTCCGGCGGACGGACGAGAGACCTTCCGAACCGAGTGTCTTCAGCTTCGGCGGGATCGAGCTGGACTTCAAGAAATTCGAAGCCTCCAAGAAGGGGAAAAAGCTTGAATTGACCCCCTTGGAATTCCACATGCTGAAGCTTCTGATCGGAAGAAAGGGCGAGGTCCTAAAACGGGACGATTTTCTGGACGGCGTCTGGGGAGAAGATAACGTCGCCGTGTCGTTTCGGACCGTCGACAGCCATATCGCCAATATCCGCAAGAAGCTCGAGGATGACCCGGCAAGGCCCAAGCATATCCTCAGCATCCGGGGCGTTGGATACAAGTTCGTGGGATGAAGAGCCGGGCGGCAGGAATTTCACGATGTCTTGATACTTCCTGAACGCATCCGTCTCCGCGCAGCGCTATATTGAGGCAAAACGCCGATCCGGAGGGATGCCATGAAGAAAATCAACAAAATCATATTCGTGATCGCGGCCATTTGCCTGGGGATGATCTTGCTCAGAGGCGCGTCTTTCTCCCAGCAGGCGGCCGGAGAGCTGTTTGAAAAAGCTCTTTATGTCGAAGAGGGTCAGGGCGATCTGCAGAAGGCCCTCGGGCTCTACCAGGACATTTTGAAACGGTTCCCTGAGAGCCGGGAAGTCGCCGCCAAGGCCCAGCTGAGGATCGGATTCTGCTACGAAAAGCTGGGCATTAAAGAAGCGGAAAAAGCCTTCCAGCAGGTGATCGACAACTACCCCGAGCAGTCGGGAACCGTGCGGGAAGCTCAAGAGAAATTGAAAACCCTTGCGAGGGCTCAAACGCCTTCCGAAAAGAATCCGGTCGGGCTGACGCTTCGTAAAATTTGGTCGGGCGAACTCGACATCACGGCCAGGATTTCTCCCGACGGCAGATCTCTAGCCCGCACAAATTGGACAACGGGCGATCTTTCCATCCTGGATATCGCCACTGGAAAAGCGCGGAACCTGACTGACAAGGGCCCTTTCACGAAATCCCCCGAATTCGCCATCACGATGGCCTGGTCACCCGATGGGAAACACATCGCTTACGGTTGGATGAAGGCACCGAATGACGTCGAGGTACGCCTTGTCTCTCTGGACAATCCGGTCCCCCGGACCATCTTCAAAGTGGATCATCCCGAGCTCGAAGGCCCGTTCCCCATCGATTGGACACCTGACGGAAAAGCCGTCCTGATCAACATCGAAGAGGTCAAGGGGCCCAAATGGTATGGCGCCGGAGGAAAGATCGGGCTGGTTTCCGTCGCCGACGGGTCCGTGCGGATCCTCAAGGACCTCGGATCCGTAGAAAACTGGCGAGGAGGGATCTTCTCCCCGAGGATCTCGCCGGACGGCCGTTGGATCGCCTATTCCTTCCAGACGGGGGATCCTCCGAATTGCGACATTTTTCTGCTCTCCGCCGACGGCAAGAAGGAGGGCGTCCTCGTCGAACACCCCGCCCAGGATTCCTTTTTCGGCTGGGCCCCGGACGGAAACAGCATTCTTTTCTCGAGCGATCGGACGGGGGCACTGGATGCCTATGTCCTTCGAGTCAAAGACGGAAAAGCCGTCGGACAGCCGGAACTGGTCAAAAAGGATATCGGGGAAGCTTCGCCGCACGGCATTTCCAGGGATGGGACGTTTTATTATATGGTCACAAAGGGAGCCGAGAACGTTTATCTGGTCCGGTTCGACCCCGACAGGAAAAAGATCCTCGATCAGCCGCCGGCGCCTGTCCCTCATCTTGGCGGCACCTCCCATTCGCCCGCCTTCTCGCCCGACGGCAAGTCCCTCGCCTTTGTCTCCGAGCGCGGCATCCAGTTTCGCGTCCGGCCGGTCCTCTGCGTCCGCTCGCTCGAAACGGGCAAGGATCGTGAATTCCGCCCGGAGATTTCGGGCCTCAAACAGCTCCGCTGGTCGCCGGACGGGTCGTCCATCTTGTTCCTGGCGACACCGGAGGACAACCATTCTCAGGTCTGTTCGATTAACATGGGAACGGGTCAAGTCACGATCATTTTTCGATGCGGAATGCCGAACATGGTGGAAGGGATCGAATCGGCGGATTGGTCTCGCGACGGGCGTTCGATCTATTACGTTCTCAGGAACTATAAAGAAAAGGTCAGCCGCCTCCTGGTCCGGGAGTGTGAAAAAGGCTCGGAAAATGAGCTCTTCCGCGGCCCGCAAGGGGAAACCCAATTCGGGACCGCCCTCTCGCCCGACGGAAAGCAGTTGGCGATCCTCTTTCGGTCTTGGGACCCCGTTCTCGACGTTATTCTGAGGATCATGCCGGTCGGCGGAGGGGAACCGCGGGACCTCCATAAGTTCGGTAGTGCGGCGAACGTTGGGCACATCGCCTGGACACCGGACGGGAAGGCGATCCTGGCTGCCGTCACCATCGGAGAGAAGAATACCAGGTCCCTATGGCGCGTTTCAGCGGACTCAGGGGCTGCCGAGGACCTCGGCCTGGGAATGCCCATCAAGCGAATCAGCATCCATCCCGATGGACGGCAAATCGCGGTCAGTTCCCCTGGCCCGACTCCGCAAATGCCGGAGCTTTGGATGATGGAGAATTTTCTGCCCGCGATCAAGAAATGAAGGGTTCTTTTTCTTCGTCTGGTCCTTGAGGACCGCGGCAATCTTCTTGACCAGGTCCTCGGAGACGCCCGTCTTCCCGGCGCCTTTGATCTTCAGGGTGATGATCCCCGAATCCTCCTCGAATTTCGGCCCGAGGGTCATCCCCTCGGGCAGCTCCGTCTTTAACTGGGCGACGGCCTTGAAGGATAGGGAAATTGGCTGACTTTTCCGGCGCTCCCTTCACGGGTTGCGCCGCTACAGATTCCGTCTCCGGCTGCTGATAAGACCCGTTCTGGGAACTGATGATTGGCCAGGGGCCAACCGGTCAAAGATCATCATTCCGGTCGGTTAACGCGCTTATCGTACATGTGGTTTTGGCTGCCGAACCAATCCCTGAACAGCATGACCCTCCATCCAGGTCCTGAGTACCGGCCGATTCCGGTC
>Ga0113563_10003040_pt1 | contig 10335 bp, 10 predicted proteins | sample Mud3Dept3metaG_FD_80117 | JGI IMG/M metagenome (GOLD analysis project Ga0113563, IMG submission 80117) | Freshwater wetland microbial communities from Ohio, USA, analyzing the effect of biotic and abiotic controls - Mud 3 Core 4 Depth 3... | ecosystem: Environmental > Aquatic > Freshwater >...
ACCATCGTCGACGACATCATGACCCGCGACCCCATCACCATCAAGGAGGACGACACGCTGCAGAAGGCGGTTGAAATGATGGACCGCAGCCGGGTCAAGCGGCTGATCGTGACCGACGCCGACAATCGCGTGAATGGGGTGGTTTCTCGGGGCGACGTCATCAAGCTGTTCGCAATGAAATAAGCGGGCTGGGTCGGGGAGAAGCGACATGGAAGCATCATCGCGCGGGGGCAGAAGGGCGTTTCTGCACGAACTGGTTCTGGGCGCGGTGGCGCTTGCCGCAACCGGACCCATTGCCATCCTGTCGAGTTCGCGCACCCGCGCTGCGGCTGCCCTGCCGGCAGCGAATGGCAAGGAGTACGCCTTCGTGGTCGATGTCAGCAAGTGCATCGGCTGCGGTTATTGCGTCCAGGCCTGTGCGATCGAGAACAATGTACCCAAGGAATCAATCCGCACCTGGGTGGAGCGCTATATCGCCACCGACGCGGGGGTCCATATCGACGCCATCGACCAGCCGGGAAAGATGCTCGACCCGCCGCCAGCTCGCCTCAAGGATCAAACCAAGTGGGAAGCCTTCATTCCCAAACTGTGCAATCACTGCGAGAACGCACCGTGCGTCCAGGTGTGCCCGGTGGGCGCCACCTTCACGGCGCCCGGAGGCTTCGTGCTGGTCGATCCCGAGCATTGCATCGGGTGCGGCTATTGCATCCAGGCCTGCCCCTATGGCGTGCGCTTCTTCAACAAGGAAACGCACGTTGCCGACAAGTGCACCTGGTGCTATCACCGGGTGGCAAAGGGCCTGGAACCGGCCTGCGTGACGGTCTGCCCCACCCAGGCGCGGCAGTTCGGTGACCGCAACGACCCGACCGATCCGGTGGGACAGATCTACAAGTCCGACAACTGGCACACGCTCAAGCCGGAAATGCATTCCCATAGCCGCGTCCTGTACCTGGGCCTGCCGCGCGAGGTTATCTGATGCTGCCGCAGGGCGCGCTCAACAACTACACGTTCCCCAACAACGCCCACATCGACTGGTCGTTGATGATCGTGCTTTATCCCTACATTACGGGCCTGGTCGCGGGGGCGTTTGTGGTGAGCGCGCTGTATCACGTATTCAAGGTCAAGGAATTCGAGCCCTTTGCCCGTTTTGCGCTGGTGGCGTCGTTCTGCTTCGGCCTGTTTGCCGCGGTGCCCTTGATGTTTCACCTGGGTCAGCCACTGCGCGCCTTCAATATCTTCTTCACGCCGCACACCACCTCGGCGATGAGCATTTTCGGCTATGTCTACTCCAGCTACATGGTTCTGGTGATGCTGGAACTGTGGCTGGTCTACCGCAAGTTTTTCATCGAGAAGGCACAATCGACACGAGGTCTGCAGCAACTGATCTGGAAGGTGCTGACCCTGGGGGTGACCCAGACCACGCCAGGTTCGCTGAGGTGGGACCACGGACTGATCTCGTTTTTCGCCGGCATCGGCATTCCTTGGGCCTTCGTGCTGCACGGCTATGTCGGATTCATTTTCGGCAGCGTCAAGGCCAATGCCTGGTGGGCAACCCCCCTGCAGCCGATCATCTTCCTGATGTCGGCCATTGTCAGCGGCATTGCGATGCTGATGCTCATGTACAGCTTCATCCGCTGGCGCTCAGGCAAGCCCTACGATTTCGCCGCCATGCGCCGGCTGATGGATTACCTGTGGGGGCTGTTCATCCTCGATGTGACATTCGAGACGCTGGAAATCGTCTACATGTTCTATGAGCACGGGCACCACTGGGCGGTGGTCGGCCCGTTGCTGCAGGGGAAACTGTTCGGCAGCTATGTGATCGGCCAGATGCTGATTTTTTCCGGTCTGCCTCTGCTGCTGCTGGGTTATGTGGTGCTGTTCGACGTATCCGACCGCCGCTTCCTGAAAGTCGCCAACTTCGCCGCCTTGTGCATCGTGATCCAGGTTTTGCTGATGCGCTTCAACGTGGTCATCGGCGGCCAGATGATTTCCAAATCCGACCGCGGCTACGTGGATTTCCACTTCGAATGGCTTGCGCGGGAAGGGGTGATCCCCGCGCTGATCATCCTGGCGGCGCCTTTCGTCACCTACTGGATCATCAGCCGCTTCCTGCCCATATTCAGCGATGACGCGCTTGCTTCATCCAACAACGGGAGGCATTGAGGCGTGCTTCCTTCCCCGCGTAACCACCTGTATCGCCTTGCCCTGTTGCTGATCGTGGCTGTTGCGGGCTTCATCTGGATCAAGGGCTGGTTCGTCCCCGCCGGCTGGGACCATGAGAAATGGTTCCGCACCGGGGCGCTGGAAGAACTCAAGCAGCAGCCCATCATGTTCAGCGGCAACCGGACTTGCACCGAGGGTTGTCACGGCAAAACCAAAAAGGATCACCGCGCGATCGGCTATACGCTCGCCGGCGGTGTGCACATGAATCTCGGCTGCGAATCCTGTCATGGCCCGCTGTATCAAACCGGGCACGACAGGCTTGCAGCGGCACAGATTCCGAGGGACAGCGGATTGTGCCTGCGCTGTCACGATGCGGTGGCTGCCCGTCCCAGAACGGTCGGCCTGTTCAGCGAATCGCTGATGGCGCATCAGGCGCTGGACGTCAAACGGAATTCGAACTGTGTTCAGTGTCATGATCCGCACGCGCCCAGAAAACGGACAGCGACCCCTGCGCGCGGGCAGGCTGACACGCCCGCAGACGCCAGTGTCATCGCGCTGGCCGAGGGGGCCTGCAATAGCTGCCACAGGGCGGGCGTGCCCTTCATGCCGCTGATTGCCGGTCAGCCGGAGGCCTATCTGAAGACCATCATGCGACAGCACCGCGATGGCACGCGTCATTCGCTGGTCATGGGCGACCTGCTGAAAGCCTATAGCAACGAGAACATCGACGCGCTGGCCAAGTACTACGCCAATGCCAACTGGATTTCGTCCGGTGAAATGACCCATCCTGATCTTGTCAACGCGGGCGCAGAACTGCACCAGCGTCGCTGTGCGGGCTGCCATGGTGCAGACGGGCGCAAGGCGGTCGGGATGACGCCCCGGCTGGCGGGCCAGACCATCAGCTACACCATGACCCAGTTGAACAGCTTCCTCGATCCGAAGACCCCGCTGCCGAACGAAGTGATGCGCATGGTCCTCAAAGGCCTGTCGCCCAGGGATGTCGAGGCGTTGGCGCATTTCTATGCGGCGGAGCCGAAATCGACTCAGCAGGGCGAAGACCTGGAGTCCGTGATTGCCAGCTGCAACACCTGTCATCGTCCAGGTTTCCTCGACATGCCGCTGATTGCAGGTCAACCCGAACGCTACCTGCGGACCGTCATGCAGCAACAGCGGGATGGCAGCCGCAGCACGCAGGTCATGGCGGATCTGCTGAAAAATTACTCGGACCAGAAAATCGCTGCGCTGGCGAGACACTACGCCAGCAGCCGGTGGGTATCGGCGCAGGAAAAAACCAACGCGGCCTGGGTCAAGGCCGGGGCCGCGCTGCATCAGAGTGGCTGTGCCGGCTGCCATGGCCCGGATGGGCGCAAGGCCGAAGGCATGACGCCTCGATTGGCGGGCCAGCCGGCCGGCTTGATCCAGTCCATGCTCAACGACTACAAGAATCCGAGGATAAAACAGCCCAGCCAGGTGATGCGGACCGCTGTCGCAACCCTTTCATCCGACGATATCCGGGCGCTTGCCCATTATTACGCGTCAAATCCCGAGACACCGCCGGCTGCGACAGCCGAAGCCGCAGCGCCCGTTTCCTTGGTTGACGTGTCGGGAATTATCGCCAGCTGCGACCGCTGCCATGCCTCAAGCGAGACAGACCCGCTGATTGGTGGGCAGCCCGAGGAATACCTGAAAACCGTCATGCTGCAGTTTCTCGATGGGACACGTGACGGCCCGTCGATGAACAAGATCATGAAGAAATACGATGCCAATCAGGTTGCGTCTCTCGCCCGGCATTACGCGCAGCAAAAGTGGACGTCGGCCAAGTCTGCGACGAAGCCTGATCTGGTGAGCCGGGGCAAGGCGCTGCATGACGCCCGTTGCGGCAGCTGCCACGCCAATGGCGGACGCAAGTCCAGCGGCAACACCCCGCGCATCGCGGGCCAGCCGCTTGAATTCATCGAGTCCGAGATCAAGCGTTATCAGGATCCCGCGGTGAAGTTGCCGGATCGCTTCATGCGTTCGGCCGTGCAGTCCCTGAGTTCGGAGGAGGTGAGCGCCCTGGCGAATTACTACGCCAGCCAGGGCAATTGAGGCAGAGGCTCGGAGATCCCGCCGCTCCGATCGCAACAGAACCAGGCGGAACTAAAGTGGCACATGCCGTATTTCAATCCATCATCAAAGGAGCCGTTATGCACACACCCGAAATCACCGAGGACATGATCTTTGAATGCTTTGCCGCCGCGCGTCAGGACACGGACAGCAAGCGGACAGCCGAGTCCTTCGTCGATGTGGAGGAATACGAGAACCAGATCATGTATCCCGAGTTTGCCCGCTGGGCCGAGAAGGCGGGCTATCACGATCTGGCCACCCTGTTCCGCCGCGTGGCGGGCGAGGAAAAGCTCCACGCCGTGTGGCTGCGCAAGCTCTACACCGAGATGGGGGTCCCCACCCGCGGCGAGGACACCCAGCGCGCGATCGACGCGCTTGAGACGATCCGCGCCAACTGCGATTCGCTGATCGGCCTGAATCCGGATGGCGTGGTGGAAAAGGCATTGAGTGTAGCGGTCCGGGTCGAAGAGCGGGAGGCGCTGAGCATCTATCCGAAATTCCGCGACCAGGCCCTGGCGGAAGGCAACCACGCCGCCGCCGAGGTGTACCAGAAAGTGGTGGATTCCGAGGCACAGCATGCGGCGTGGTTCAAGTCCGCGCTTGCTGCTTTCCCGCGGGTCAGCCAGGCCGCGGCGGCTGCGTGAGCCGCATGAATGGCGCCGCGAGGGCGCCGTCCGGATGGCGGGAGGCACTCAATCCCGCCATCTATCTGATTTCCTTGCTCCCCGGGCTCGTTGTCCTGATGCATGCGGAGGGCGCTGCCCGGGCGGACGTATTGGCCGCGACGATCGCGGTCATTCTGCTCCAGCATGCCATCAACGTGCTCAACGACGTGGCTGACTGGAGGCTCGGCGCCGACGTGGAGAAATGGGATTCGTGGGTACGGGTTCATGACGGAACACGGCTCGCCAGCTGGCATGGCGTGCTGAGCTTCATCGCCGGCAGCCTGCTCGGGCTGGCTGTCCTGATCGTCACGCACAAGCTGTGGATCGTTGGCGTCGCGGCGCCGCTGGTCCTGCTCGGGTATCTGTACAACGCCGGACCGCGGCCACTGTCCTATACGCAGTTGGGTGAATGGGCCACAGGCGTGTGCTATGGCGGGGTGTTCGCCTGTCTCTGGCTGCTCGCCGGAAAGGCATTCGATACGGCAGCCCTGGTCGGTGCGCTCGCATTCGCTGCCTTTGCCGTTGCCCTGCTGTTGTCGCACCAACCCCCGCAGATTGCCACTGATCGTGCAGCGGGAAAACATTCCTTTGCGGTGCGATATGGCGCTGACACGACACTCCGCGTGGCCCGCGGGCTATTCGCATTCGCACTGGTTTCCCTGACAGCGAACTTGTGGCTCGGCGGCCTCCAGGGAGTCGGTACGCTTGTCTTTGGACTGGTTGCGCTGGCCGCCATCGGCAATGTCTGGCGCAGCACGCCGAATCCGCGTGGAATCCTGCTTCAGGGCGCGATGGCGATCGGAGTGGGGGTGGCAGCCCATATCGCTGGGGCAGTGTTCGTTTGAGGCAGCCATTCAAGACGGCTCCCAAGCCGTCGCCTTAGCCCGGCTTGCCGTCGACCCGCGGGCGCAGCAGCATCGGGGCATACACCACGACGAAGAGTCCAAACGCTGCCACCCACGCCACCCCTGCAGCCATCATGATCTGGGCATACACCCCCGGGAAGGTCAGCGGCAGCGCGACACGGATCAGCGCGGCGAGATTGATCGCCACGAAGGCCCGTGTCATCACGGGCGCCGGTTCCAGCAGGCGCCCGGTGTGGCCGAGCGAGACGCGCGCCATCATGCCCAGGGTCAGCACCCCGATGCCACCGGCGGTGAACGCATGGAGCGAACTGACGGCGGTTGCGCTGAGTCCGGCAGCCGACAGTGCCAGCAGCGCGAAGCCGAGCGCGATCCAGGCGTAGCCCAGATGCAGGATCCATAACAGCGGCACCGACCAGTATTTGTGCGTGTACCAGCCGGCCAGCCGGATGGCATGCACCCCCGCGGCGAGCGCGGCGAGCAGCGCGGTGATGAGCGAGTCGGGTGCGATCAGCGCCGCCAGCAGCGCGGCCAGGGTGGCTGCCGGAACCAGCCATTCGATGGCTTTCCAGCGCCGCGCGCGCGTGCGCAGCTTGTTGTCGGTGAAGCTGGGGATGACGCGCCCGCCCATCACGACGATCATCGTCACCACGGCATAGACGGCGAGATGCAGCCCCAGGCTCGCCGAGGAAGTCGACCAGCCTGAGGTCCAGCCGAGCACTTCCGCATGCGCCAGCACATTGGCGGCGGTCAGCGCGAGCAGCATGACGGGGAAAGGTGCGTTGTGCAGCTGCTTCGCCTTGAGGATGGGCACGGCGAGCACGAGCGCCAGCACCGGCAGGAAGGCCAGATCGACCAGCGCAACGAGCCCTGGCGCCAGGCCGGGGATGAGGAAACCCAGCCGCCCCGCCAGCCATAGCAGGAACAGCGCGGCAAGCGGCGTGCCCGACGGCGTGCGGAGTCCGGTCCAGTTCTGTGCGGCGGTGAGCAGGAAGCCGGCGATCACCGCTACGGTGAAGCCGAACAGCATTTCGTGGCCGTGCCACACCAGCGCCGGCCAGGTTCCGAGATCTAGGCTGCCGCGCAGGACCAGCAGCCACAACCCCATCAGCAGCACGGCGTAGACGCCGGCGGCTAGGAAGAACGGCCGGAAGCCGAGGGCGAACGGCGCCCACCCGCCGGGTGGGGGCAGCTTGCCGGGAGGCTCGATGCTGTGCAGGGAGGTGGCCATGTTGTCGGGTCAATAGAAACGGACCGGGCACTACCCGGCCCCGATAGAGGCCTTCGCTCAGGCCGCAGCCGGTTGGGCGTGGACCAACGCCGGCCGTCTCTCGCCGCGTCCGATGGTCAGCATATCCCACACCAGCAGCACGAAGCCGGCGGCGAACATCCAGCCGAAGATCTGGCGCCACCACATGCCCTGCACGAACCAGGGATGCGCTTGGGCGACGAAGTAGCCGACCCAGGACGAGCCTTCGATGGCGCGCTCGATCTGCGACTGCTCGTAACCGGACACCAGCATCGCCATGACCATGCCGACCATGCCGAGGTTGAGCAGCAGCATCGACCACTTCCATCGCCATGCACCGGACAGGCCGCCGCTCATCCACACGTTGCCGCGCCATTTCTGCAGGGCAATGTAGAAGAAGGCGATCACCAGCGTGGCGTAGGCGCCGAAGAAGGCGAAGTGGCCGTGCGAGGCGGACCACTGGGTGCCGTGGGTGTAGAGGTTGATCTGCGGCAGGGTGTGCATGAAGCCCCACACCCCGGCGCCGAAGAAATTGCCGAAGGCGTGCGCGATGATCCACGCCAGCGCCGGGTGGTTGGTGTTCTTCATCTTGTGGGTTCCGGAATCGAACACCGAGTGCACCACCATCGCCACCAGCGGGATCGGTTCCAGCGCGGAGAAGAAGCCACCGATGGTGAACCAGTATTCCGGCGTGCCGATCCAGAAATAGTGGTGGCCGAGGCCGAGGATGCCGGATCCGAACATCAGGGCGACTTCGATATACAGCCAGGTCTCGACGATCTTGCGGCGCACCCCCAGGGTCAGCATCAGGCCGTAGGCCATGAGGCAGCCGACCAGCACTTCCCAGGTGGCTTCCACCCACAGGTGGATCACCCACCACCACCAGTACTGGTCGACCGAGATGTTGGGGGTGTAGAACATGCCAGCCAGGTACAGGCCGAACAAGGCGATCAGGTCGAGCACCAGCACCCCGCCGACGCCGGTGTAGCGGCCCTTGGCGAAGGTGGCGGCGACGTTGTAGAAGAAGGTCAGCACGCACACCACGATGCCGATGTCGGCCCAGCGCGGCGCCTCGATGTACTCGCGGCCTTCGTTGATCAGCCAGATTGAGGAATGGTCGCCGGGGCCGATCTGGATCAGCAGGTAGACCACCACGACCACGGCCACCGCCAGGGTGAATATCCAGAAGATCAGGTTGCCGAGCTTGAGCCCTACCACCGGGATGCCGGATTCGTCCTCCAGCATCCAGTACACCGAGCCGATGAAGCCGAACAGCAGCCACACCACCAGGGCGTTGATGTGCACCATGCGGTTGACGCTGAAATCGAGCACGCCGTAGAGAAAATCGGGCTTCAGGTACTGGATGCCGGCCAGCAGGCCGAACAGGATCTGTGCGCCGAACAGGGCGAGCGCCACGGTGAAGTATTTCACCGCCAGCTTCTGGCCGCCATTGAGATTGGCGCTATCGAGCTTTCCGAGCGTAGCCATGTCAGCCTCCTTGCTGTTGAACCGGGGAACCGTTCACTGCGGGCGCTTCGGCAGGGGGCGGGTCGGATTGATCGATCGGTTTGAAGTTGTACGGAAATCCATTGGTGTCGATGGAGGACATCCACTTCAGGAAGGCCACGGTCGCACGCGCTTCCGCCTCGGTGATGCCGAGGTTGGGCATGCGGCGGCCGACCGCGTTGTGCAGGCGGTCCTGCGGATTCATCAGGAAGTCGACCATTTCCTGCTCGCGCACTTCCTTGGTGCCCCAGGAGGGATCGAGCCAGGCCTTGGTCAGGTCGGGCGCGTAGTAGGCGCCGTTGCCGAGCAGGGTGTGGCAGTTCATGCAGTTCTTCGCCTGGGTGGTCAGCTTGCCGTGGCTGACCAGGGCTTCCGCTTCCGCTTCGGTCAGTTTCTTGCCGAACAGCGGCTCCTCGACGCCGATGACCGGCACCTGGAAGTTGCGCTTCTCATCGAACACATAATCAATGCGGTGGTTGATCACCGAATACGACGGCACGCGCTTGCTGCCCGCCGTGATCGCGGACATGCTGTCCAGCGTGAGGAAAATGAGTGCGACGAACGAGCCTGCCGTGACCCAAATGGCGGTTTTGCGCCAGAAGGACTCGGATGCCCACCATTCTGTTTGCGACATGGCCAACCCTCCCTTGAATGTCATGAATGTTGTTGAAGTCCTTCGGATTCCTCGCCGGCGTGCGCCTGCGCATGGGTGCCGACGCACAGATGCCAGATGGCATGCGGCGCGAGCAGGTAGCCGAGCAGCATCAGCGCGACGATGAAGGTCCAGAAGGCGGTGGCGAACAGATTGGCGACCAGCGCCAGCACCAGCACCGACACCACCAGGCCGCCATAGGCAAGGTAGGCCAGCGGCATCAGCCGTGGCCGCTGCCTGACGCGCGCATAGGCGAACAGCAGGGCATACAGCGCGCCGGTCAGGATCACCATGGCCGCCGAGAAAAAGGTCAGAAAAAAGTTCTGCAGCGCGACCGGTTCGATCATTTGGCGGGCTCGATCATCGGATGCTTTCGAAAGCCGTCAGAAAAGACAGCGGGACACGCCGGCCGGCGTTCAACCCGTGCTCCAGGCGCGCGGCCGGCGCATGCCGGCGATCTTGCAGGCCTGTTTCACGTAGCCGTAGGGATACAGCTCGAACAGTTTCTTCTGCGCTTCTTTTCCCACGCGCTCGGCCAGATGCTTGATGACGAAACGGGCATCGGCGATGACCTGGTGCTCGTCGTAGTAATCGCGCATGAAGCGGATCGTGTCCCAGTGGTCGTCGTTGAGCTGGATGTTCTCCTCCTGGGCCAGGGCTTGGGCGATATCCTCGTTCCAGTCGCCGGGCTCGATCAGATAGCCTTCGGCATCGCGTTCGGGCATGTCGGTGCTCATGCTTGAAACCTCCTGTGCATCGGTTAAAAAATGCCGGTCGGCTGCGTCGAGATCAGGTTCCGCCGCCATGGAACTCGACGCCGGGCTGGCGCTCCGGCAGTTCTTCCACCAGCAGTTCGCGCCGCGACAGTGCAAGCGCCTCGACACCGGCCTCATTCAGGAAGGACTTGGCATCGGATACCGCGGCGGCCAGCAAGTCGGCCGCCAGCGCGTCGGGTGAGCGTCCCAGCGACTTGGCGAGTGCCCGCAGCTCGATGCAGGGATCCTGCGGCAAGCGGATTTCCAGCGGCTTGCCTGCGCCAGCCGGAATAGGGGCGGGCGGAGTGGGCGCACCGGTTTCGGCGAGCACCTTACTCATCACGCCGGCAATCCGGGAGGCGGCCGAAGGCGCCTG
>Ga0113563_10003041_pt1 | contig 10332 bp, 7 predicted proteins | sample Mud3Dept3metaG_FD_80117 | JGI IMG/M metagenome (GOLD analysis project Ga0113563, IMG submission 80117) | Freshwater wetland microbial communities from Ohio, USA, analyzing the effect of biotic and abiotic controls - Mud 3 Core 4 Depth 3... | ecosystem: Environmental > Aquatic > Freshwater >...
ATATCCGGGCACTGGTTTGTTTAATTCATCTGTTCCTCAAAGACTTAAAAAGCCTGGATCGTTCTTATATCCTTAATATTGGCAGTATTTCCGCATTCTATTCCATACCATATAAAAGTGTATATTGTGCATCCAAGGCATTTGTGCTTAGATTTTCGAGAGCTTTAAATGCAGAATTAAAGAATACACCGGTTTCTATTACAGTAGTCTGTCCGAATGGTGTAAAAACCAATCCCGACACATATAAAAGAATAAACACACATGGATTACTGTCCCGGTTGATAATTCTTTCGGCTGAAGAAGTAGCAAGAATATCAATTAATGGTATGCTGAAAAATAAAATTGTGGTTATCCCGGGGTTTTTCAACAAAATACTTTTATTAATATCAAAAATCATTCCCTCCGGAATTGCTGAAAGAAGGACAGCCAAAATATTTACAAAAGAATTAATATAAAATATGCAGAGTAATATTGCCATTTGATTTCTCTGGTTGCATAATTAATGCTATTTTTAAAGATCAAATACTTAATTGAAATGGCCAGAGAAGTAGTCATCGGAATTGACATCGGTGGTACCTATACAAAGTACGGTTTTGTTGAAAGTAAAGGTGATTGCTTTCTGGATGGCTCTGTTAACACAAATGAATATCCGGACGTTCATTCTTTTTTAAAAGATCTTTTCATATCCATTAACAAATCAATCGAATCATCTGATACTGAATTAAAAATAATGGGGATCGGTGTCGGAGCTCCAATTGGAAATTATTATAGCGGGACCATTGAAGATGCATCCAATCTGAACTGGAAAGGAATTATCCCGCTGGTTGATCTGATCAAACAATATTATGATATCCCGGTTGTGCTCTCCAATGATGCAAACGCTGCAGCATTAGGGGAAATGATGTTTGGTGGTGCAAAAAACATGAAAGATTTTATCGTTATTACTCTGGGAACTGGCTTAGGCAGCGGTATTGTCGTAAACGGTAATGTCGCCTATGGACATGATGGTTATGCCGGTGAACTGGGTCATATTGTAGCTGTGGATGATGGAAGACTATGTGGTTGTGGTAAGAGAGGTTGTCTTGAAACCTATGCTTCTGCTACCGGAATCAGACGAACTGTTTTTGAATTGCTGGCAGAGTATACTGATGATAGTGATCTGCGTAAAATAACCTTCGAAGATCTTACTGCAAAAATGATTACCGAGGCAGCGAAAAAAGGTGACAAAATCGCATTACAAGCATTTGAAATAACTGGTAAAATACTTGGCAGGAATCTGGCCAATGCCGTTGCATTTTCCAGTCCAGAAGCCATTTTCCTGTTTGGGGGATTGGCTGCAGCCGGAGATTTTATCTTCTCTCCCACTAAAGAACATATGGAAAAAAATCTACTTAAGATTTTTCAGAATAAAGTCAAACTTTTACCATCCGGCCTGCAGGATAAAAATGCAGCTGTACTGGGAGCCGCCGGACTCATCTGGAAAGAGCTTCTTCATCTTTAATACTCCAGTTCACTTCCAGATCCCAATTTGCCCTTACATTGATTTCCCCTGAATAGAATAGTACTTTTTCTGGTTGTAACTGCTGTAAATATTTTCCAGTATCCCACTTCCCATTTTTATTAGCATCAAAAATGACTTTTAATTTATACTTTCCCGGTTCCAGAAATGAAAACTCAGTAATACCTGATTCATTTTGTTGATTGATCCTTAATACATTATCCTTTTCATTCAATAACTGAATAATTATACTCTGGTCTACATTTGTCAGGTTTAATATGAGTTTCCCATAATGATCCAGAGATTGGGTTTTAAAAGCAATAGTAATGGTATCATTTGTCACGCCATAAATATCAGTAAATGCAAGTGGTTCGAGGAATAACCTGTAATTCATTACTTCTTCCCATTGATAATCAATCCAGTATTTTCGGAAATAAACTGAATCTGAACGTAAAGTAAACTCCTGAAAATATTCAAGTGTGTCTTTTAATTTGAATAAACTAATTTTTGATTTATCTGCATTCAAAATCGGATATCCTGAATTCAGGGATATGGATTTGTGCAGATCCTGTGTAGCACCATTCCCAATGCTTAATTGAAGACTGAGATTTTCAGGTTTTTGTTCTGTTTTTTCCTTTTTTTTACTTTTTGCTATTTCTGTAGAATAAACAAGTTTCACAGTATCGTCAAAAAAGATATAATTAAACAAAGAATCTGTAATAAGATATTTCAAATGTAATCTGAGTGTATCACGTTTATATACCAGGGAGTCTTTGATCCAGTAAATAAGAGTATCCCTGGTAATGTTTTCTTCTAACACATACCAGTTGCTGTCGCAGGTAAAATTTAATGGTTCAATCGTCAAGGAATCTTGCTTGGGTCTGTTAAAATAGAATGCCAGTTTCTTACTTTCACTCCGGTTTGAGCCCAATAGGTATTGTGGTTTATTATCTTCCATAAATAAAAACAAGTCGAATGAAACAGAATATTTATTCCTTTTGGGAAATGTTATAGTGTCCTGAACTAATGAATCCTGAAGTAATGTATCCTGAAGGGGTGCAGCGAGAGTATCTGTTTTAATTGTGATAAGTGAATCAATTAAGGTTGTGTCCGTTGACGTTTTAACTGAATCTAAAAATTCCTGGATCAATTTACCAGATAATATAAAGGTTGTATCCAGAAAAGCTATTTCTTCATCCGGCAAATCATATATTAAATTATAATTCTTGTCCTTAAGGGCAAAAACCTTGAACGTATCATTTTTTACATTATTAATTTCAAAGTACCCTTTTTTAGTAGATTTACCAATATACATTGGAATTTCCTTATATGGGACTGAATCCTTAAGGTCATCATAAAGCATAATAGTAATTGGTTCTTCGCTGGGCTTCAGATCAAATGCATTCAGAATAATACCTGAAATACCAAGAGAATCAATATAATTCCCTGTAGAAAAAACGAACTGGTAATTTTCAAGTAAATTCGCTTCATTATTATCCACAATTGCCTGGCCAAAATTCAGGGTGTAAGTCGTACTGTCAAGCAAGTTTCCATTCAAATCAATGATTACCGACTTATTCCTTAATCTTACGGCTGGCTTCTCTTCAGGTGGCGGAGAAATAATGAGTTCCTGATTTATATTTTTAAGTTGTATAAATTCATTGAATTCTATTTCAATCCGTTTATCATTAAATCCCGTAGAATAATTATTGGGGGTTGATTTGACCACTCTGGGAGGTATTTCATCCTTCGGTCCACCCATAGGACTACCAATTTTTGCACAATCCTGTAAAAACAACAAAGCAGATAATCCTATTAAGAAGACCTGATATTTTTTCAACTGCTTAATTTAAGTGAACGAAAAACCTGTTTTAATTTAGTATTATCTTAACAGATAACTGAACTGAACTACCTTACAAACATACAAAGTTTAGATTTTATTTTATAAGATTGACACATTGTATATTAATAACCTGTAACTTGTAACTTGCAACTTGCAACTTGCAACTTGTAACTTGCAACTATTTTGAGAATTACTTAAGTTTACACTCTTAATAAAATTTACCATGATTATAGATGCGATTAACTGGAACGTGAATCCGGAAATATTCCGGATTGGAAATTTTGCTGTTCGCTGGTATGGATTATTATTTGCGTCAGGATTTGTTTTTGGTTACCTGATATTCTTTAAATTTTTTAAAAAAGAAGGGCTTACTGTTGAAATGCTCGATAAATTGACCATTTATATGGCCCTGGGAGTAGTAATCGGGGCAAGACTTGGCCATTGCTTATTTTATGAACCAGATTATTATCTTAAAAATCCAATAGAAATTCTTAAAGTCTGGCGGGGTGGCCTTGCCAGTCATGGTGCTGCTTTAGGTATTCTTTTAGCCTTGTACCTGTTTATAAGAAAATATAAAAAATCATATATCTGGATCCTGGACAGGATTGTCGTTGTGGTAGCCCTGGGTGGAGCAATGATTCGCCTGGGGAATCTTATGAATTCTGAAATTTATGGCATTGAAACCAAATTGCCGTGGGGATTTGTTTTTTTAAGAAATCATGAAATTGTTCCCAAACATCCGACTCAGATATATGAAGCTCTGACTTATCTTATTGTATTCGGAATCCTGTTCCGAACCTATCTGAAAACCGATGGTAAATTCAGGGACGGGACTTTATTTGGTTGGTTTCTCATTATGGTTTTCGGTATGCGGTTTTTAATCGAATTTATCAAAGAAGTTCAGGTACCTTTCGAGGAAGGAATGGTATTGAATATGGGACAATTATTAAGCATTCCTTTTATTATTATTGGGATATTTGTTCTTTATTTCTACTACCGTAAAGAAAAGAAGTCCAAAATACCTGCAGTATCTTAAGATTTGATTAATAAAAAATCCGATCAGACTAGCTTTATATCATAATTTATTATTTTTGTTTTTATTTAGTCCAAATTGAAACAAGTTGGGATTTTTTATGGTTCATCTACCGGCGACACGGAAAAAGTTGCTGCGCTGATGCAGGAAAAAATAGGTTTAGAAAAAGTTGCATTACACGATATTTTTGAATCAAAATCAGAAGATCTTAAAAAATATCCATTCTTGATTCTGGGAATATCGACCTGGGGAATTGGTCAAATACAGGATGATTGGAAAGTATTTCTTCCTGAATTAAAAAATGATATTTTCAACGGACAAAAAATTGCATTATTCGGATTGGGCGACCAGGAATCATATCCCGACACATTTGCGGATGCACTTGGTATTTTATATGATGAGTTAAAAAATCTGGGATTTGAATCTTTGGGTAAATGGCCGGTTGACGGGTATGAATATTTAAATTCCCTGGCTGTAAGAGATGGTAAATTTGTCGGGCTTGTCCTGGATGAAAGAAATCAACCTGAATTAACAGAAGAAAGAGTTGTTTTATGGTTAAAAAGTATAGGATTTTAGTCATTTTTTATTATTGAACACTAAAAAGATTCTATGGAAGGTAATATACTCTTTGCATTTGGATTGACCTTATTTGCAGGATTATCAACCGGTATTGGAAGTTCTTTGGCCTTTTTTACTAAAACTACAAATACGAAATTTTTGTCCTGGTCATTGGGATTTTCAGGAGGTGTAATGATTTATGTTGCTTTTACTGAAATACTCGGAAAATCAAGAGATCTGCTGACAGACATGTATGGTAATGTGCCCGGGAACTGGTATGCAGTTATTTCATTTTTCGCAGGAATTTTTTTGATTGCCATCATTGACCTTCTGGTTCCCTCATACGAAAATCCTCATGAAGTACATCGGGTTGAAGAAATGTTAGCCAATGGCAGAAAAAATGCAGGATCAAAAAATGTAAATGGACTTTTAAGAATGGGTGCTTTCATGGCTCTTGCTATTGCCATTCATAATTTCCCGGAAGGATTGGCCACTTTTGCTGCAGGAATTACAGATACTAAAATCGCAATACCAATTGCCATAGCAATAGCCATTCATAATATACCAGAAGGCATAGCTATATCAATCCCTATTTATTATGCCACCGGTAAAAAAAGAAAAGCATTTTTCTTTTCATTTTTATCAGGCCTGGCTGAACCACTGGGGGCTTTCATTGGTTATTTATTTTTATCAATATTCTTCAGCAAATCCATTCTGGGTATTCTTTTTGGTTCTGTTGCGGGTATAATGGTTTATATTTCGCTGGATGAACTGTTGCCAACTGCACGCGAATATGGTTACCATCATCATGCTGTCTTTGGTTTGATCACTGGTATGATTGTGATGGCTGTCAGTCTTTTATTGTTTCTTTAATAGTCATAAAATGGGATCAGAAGAAAAAAAGAATCCACACTCCCATCTTCCTTATCATTTAAACCAAAAAATCAATGATAAAAAGTTATTGGTAGCCGTATTTTTAAATTTTACCATTACCCTTGCGGAGTTAATAGGTGGATTCATTTCAAACAGCCTGGCTCTGCTTTCAGATGCACTCCATAACCTGGGTGATGGTATTGCCATACTTATAGCTTATATTGCCCATCAGATCAGTAAAAAAGATTCTGATAAAAGAAAAACATTTGGATATAAACGAATAGAAATTCTGGCTGCTTTTATAAATTCTGTATTTCTTGTTGCTATATGTATCTTCCTTATTTATCAGGCCATTGAGCGTTTTAAACACCCTCAGTCAATTGATGGTCTTATCATGTTAATAGTAGCCGGAATTGGACTGCTGGCAAACCTGTTTGCGGTCATTCTTCTGAAAAGTGATCGAGCAAAAAATTTAAATATACGGGCAGCTTATTTACATCTATTGGGTGATACACTGTCATCTGCTATGGTTATTGCAGGTGGTATTTTAATATATTTCTTTAACATCAGGTGGCTCGATCCCCTTATAACCATATTGATCAGTTTTTATATCATCAGGGAAACTTATAGCTTACTTAAAGATTCAGTGAATATTCTGATGCAATCGGCTCCTGAAAAACTGGATCTTGAAAGCATAAAAAGAGATATTGAATCTTTTCCTGAAGTTCTTAATATTCATCATATACATGCATGGAATCTGAATGAACGGGATATTCATTTTGAGGGACATATAGACCTTGATAAAGATTTACATGTGAGTCAAACAGATATTGTCCGAAAAAAAATAGAAGAAATGCTTGCTGAAAAATATGAGATATCACATGTTACATTACAACTGGAGTTCAGATGTTGTGATGATACAGAAATGATCCATCATAAACTGATCTGAAGTATCAGGTAAAATTTCTTTTAAAACTTACTCTGTGCAATTATTTATAGATTAGTCTAACTTTTCCTGAACCATTAAATGGCTTGATTAGTACAGATTCTGTCTCATCCAGATATGTTCCACCAGTTATTTCTACAGGTTTAAATCCATCAGGATGTGGTAACCGCAGGGTAACAATTTCAGGTAATCTTTCCGAATCACATTTAAGTTCTGCTTCAATACATTTATTCTTCATATCTGATTTAACGATCAGATTAAAAAGTCCAAAATAACTACAGGCATTTTCTAATTCAATTTTTTCACCATTTTTCATCCAGCAGCGCGGTATTCCTGGTAATAATTTTAGAGTATCACCCGACTCCATATATAACATCCATCTTGTCTCCATTAGAAACCATGCTTCTTCATGGGTTTTATGCGAACTTACGTGATATATATGTTCCCAGAAAGAATATGTCTCACGATCCGCAAGTGATGAAAATGTGGTATAATACGTTTTCAGGAAAGGTTTTACCAGATCTTGTTTCAACTGAAGCCACGCATGCCGGCTATAATATGGCTGACTGAAGGCTGCATTATTCTGATAAAATAACTCAGAATGATATTTCAACATCATTTTGGAAGCGGTTTCCCAGGGATCCAGAACTTCACAGAATATTACATATAAAGGACCAAGTAATACATCCCTTACTGTAAAAGTTCCGTGAGAAAAGCAATTTCCTGGATTTACATACAGTGACAGGGGGCCAGTAGCCTCAGTCCAGGGAGGTACTGTCGGACACCAGCTTCCATCCCCCAGTGGAATAACAGGAGAATGTGCCATTGCATTAAACAACGAATTTCGTATATCCCGTTTCCAGGACTCAGCTTCATTCTTTAATCTGATTGAATTATCCGGATCAATATCTGAAAGTATTTCCGATACTCTCTTAATTCCAATATAAGCATATGCATTTAACATAAACTGATGGTAAGCATCTTCCGGATCAGCCACCTTCCCACTTATCATTCCATAACCGTAATCCTTTAAGGCTGGATCCTTGTTTTCTTCCCTCCATTTTATAAGGAATTCACAGGATTTCAAGAATTTGTTTTTCATTGCATTTGCCCATATTGTATCCTGTGTATATCTGAAATATTCCCCCATTGTCCAGAGGGCTGCACCTGTCTCAACCATGTAACCACCAAAATTTTGAATCATTCCATCATCGTGTTGCTTATCAAGAAAATAATTTACAGAACGTCTTGCAACATCGTTCCACCCCATAGAATTGAAATACTGAATGATTGGTGAACTTTCTGTACCTATTGGTGAATATACCCCGATGGTGGGTGCCAGGGTTCCATCTGGTTCATTTCCATATGCGACTATATCAAGATGTAATAATCCAGCTTTCATCATTTCTTCTATCCTTTTTTCAGGCAGGCTTATATTGGCAGCATATTCAAGCTTATGAAGCCAGAATTCCTTGCATTCCTGATATCTTTCTTCAAATGACTGATTAAAAAGATTTTGTGCCCTTTCCCTGGAAATGGGACTGTGAGGAATAAAAAATTCAAAAATAGCATTCTGTCCCGGTTGAAGTATTATTGCTATTTCCTCATCAGGTAATGGTTTCCCGTTCAATTTTGATATACAAAATATTTTACCATTTTCATATATTGAATAACCAGTATTTCTTTCAAACGACCATTTGTAATTTGCCCACCAACCATACCCGGGTCTTATTGTCTTAAACCAGGCATACCTGGGAACGGGTGAATTATTTTCAGCAATCACACGAAAATAAAGTACTGTTTGTTCATCATTTAAGGTTTGTTTTTCCAATTCCTGCGTAAGTAGTTCCTTTTGATCTGCAGTAAACATATTCCCATAACCATAATGGTCAGCGACCAGATAGTGTGTACCTTTAATAATTTCAGATTTCAGGGGTGAATATTCCATTGAAACAAAACATTTTGACTTATATGAAATATCCTCATCCACCAATATTGTATTTAGAATGGGTAAAAATCCTTCTTCAAGTTCTCTTTTTACATTTAATACCGGTCCCTGGCCTCTTCCTGTAACAAAACCATAATTTGCACTCTGATTATTTAATTCCTCTAGTTGAATTGGTTCAGAAACCAAACGTGGTGTGATTATATCCCATTCATTTGATTCATTCTTTCTGGCATAATTAATCTCGAAAGTTCTCATATCTCTGCTGATTCCCAGCCATGTCGGGCATGGCTGGTCTCTTGTTACAGATGCTGCGGAAATAAAAGATTCTTCTTCTTCATCTTCTATTATTTCAAGCTTTGTCCTGAGTTGTGCATCCCGGATACTTTGTTCAATAGTATTGTAATCCCTTGCATCTTCAGCAGAAGTAACAATAACCTGATATTCCGGAATATAAATCGGAAATTCAGAATTTACATCACGGAGAAAAAATGAAAAAGGATTTCTATTGCTGTTTACAGAAATTAATGTCGATCCGCTACCTGGACCTGTCTTAATATCGGTAAATCCAACAAACATGCGTATAAAATCCTGTGATTTGCAACTGAATTCATTTCCTTTAATTTTACATCTGGCATTTAAAACTGCCAGTCCATCAAATGAACCATTTTTTACTTCTATCGTTCCGTTCACCGGTCCTTTATTCCATAAAATTGCTATTTGATATTGATCTGAAGGATTTTCACCAGTACCTGCTGCAAATATTTCATTCAAGCTCACATTAAATAATAAAGAAAAACATATCATTGCAGTTTTAAATAAAGGATGTATTTGAACTTTATTCATTTTGATATATGTTATATTAATGATTCATAAATTCGTTTTTATTTTTCTTCTCTCTGATAGGATCACCATAAATAATTTAATAGCTTTTAAATATTAAACCAGAACAGGTAAAATATTTGTTAAATTAAATAATATTTTAGCCTTATTAAAATTGAAAGTATTGGGTATAATTGGGGTGGTGTTGTTGAATTAAATTTTGATATCACTATCTTTGTCAAATAGTATCATTCAATATTTTCTTAATGCGCCTGTTATATTAAAATTAAATTATCTGCTATGTATAAAGTAGTTCTTTTACGACATGGTGAAAGTGTCTGGAACAAGGAAAACCGTTTTACTGGCTGGACCGATGTGGATCTGTCCCAAAAGGGTATGGAAGAAGCAACCAGCGCAGGAAAGATCATGAAAGAAAAAGGTTACACCTTTGATATTGTGTTTACTTCAGTTCTTAAAAGAGCACTTCGCACTACATGGATTGCTCTGGAACAGATGGATCTTTTATGGATCCCCGAAGAAAAATCCTGGCGTCTTAATGAACGGCATTATGGTGCACTCCAGGGTTTGAACAAGGCTGAAACAGCTGCAAAACATGGCGAAGAACAGGTAATGGTCTGGAGACGAAGCTATGATATACCACCACCCGAGCTTGAAAAATCGGATCCAAGGTATCCTGGTCACGAGCCTCGTTACAAAAACATGGATGAGAAAGATATACCTAAAACCGAGTCTTTGAAAGACACCGTTGCCAGGTTTCTTCCATACTGGCATGAGGTTATTGCACCTACTATTA
>Ga0113563_10003042_pt1 | contig 10332 bp, 9 predicted proteins | sample Mud3Dept3metaG_FD_80117 | JGI IMG/M metagenome (GOLD analysis project Ga0113563, IMG submission 80117) | Freshwater wetland microbial communities from Ohio, USA, analyzing the effect of biotic and abiotic controls - Mud 3 Core 4 Depth 3... | ecosystem: Environmental > Aquatic > Freshwater >...
AGAAATCCTGACGTGGAGCCTCTCGGGAGCGCGGCGCATTCCCGCTGACTCTTTCTGGCTGGGAGCGAGAAAAACAATTCTGCATCCGGAAGAAATCATCACGGGAGTGGAAATACCTCTTCACCAGGAGAGTTCCTCGGCATACACAAAGTTGGGGATTCGAAGGAGCATGGATATTGCGATTGCCAGCGCGGCCGTCGTCCTCAAAGGTGACCGGGGCGTCATCCAAAAGGTGCGCGTTGCCCTGGGCGGCGCAGGGCCGACGCCCGTGCGCGCCCGTTCGGCAGAAGCCTATTTGACAGGGCGTTCGTCGCTTGCCGGACATATCATTCAAGCGGGGAAAGAGGCGGCGAAGGACAGCCATCCCCGCACCAGCAGCCGGGCCAGCCGGGAGTACCGCCTCTCCGTCATTCCCGTGCTGGTGGAGCGGTCCATCCGGTCTGCTTTCGAGCGGCTGGAAAATCGGCCACACTAAGGTGGGACAGGAGCCTATGCCAAAGACCGTTGTTATTACTGTAAATGATGTGAAACACCGGGACCCCCTGCCCTGTAACATGACCCTTCTGGAATATCTTCGTGAGAGCCTGGGTTTAAAGGGAGTCAAGGAGGGATGCGGGGTGGGTGACTGCGGAGCATGTACCGTGCTTCTGGACGGAGTGCCTGTCAACGCCTGTCTCACCCTGGCCGTGGAAGCTGACGGCCGCCATGTGATGACGATTGAAGGGCTGTGCAAGGACGGCAGGCTGTCCGAGCTGCAGCAGGCCTTCATCGACCATGGCGCGGTTCAGTGCGGCTATTGTTCTCCCGGGATGATTCTTACATCCCAGGGCCTGTTGGAGGAAAACCCCAACCCCACGGAGTTGGACGTGAGAAGAGCGTTGGCGGGAAATTTGTGTCGCTGCACAGGTTATCAAAGCATTCTTGCCGCAGTTCTGGATGTGGCCGGAAAACGAAGGGAGAAAAAGGAGGAAGCGAGATGAAGAAATATCAGGTATGCTCATTGCTATTAGCGGTCTTGATGGCGGCCTTTACGGCAACGAACGCGGTTGCAGCAAAAACGCAGTTCATTTCCATCGCCACAGCGACGATGGGAGGATCCTATTACCCCATCGGCGTCGGTTTCTCTGAAGCCATCAAGGCCAAGGTCCCCGGGGTCGAGGCCAAGGTCGAAGTGACGGGAGGCGCGACCGAGAACCCCAAGCTGGTGGGCTCCGGCGACTCGGACATCGGGTTTACAAATGCCAACCTGGCCTACAATGCGTATACGGGAACGGGTATCTTCAAGGAGAAGAAATACGACAAGCTCCGCCTCCTCTTCGGCGGTGTGGCGCCCGGCACCTTGCACATCGTGACACTGGCTGCTTCGAAAGTGAAAACATATGCCGATTTAAAAGGCAAGAAAGTGGCCGTCGGTCCGCAGGGGGGAGGCGGGTTAAGCATGCTGCCCGATATCCTGGGCATCTACAACCTCACGATGAACGATTTTTCGGCCAGTTATATGTCCTTTGACGAAGGGGTGCAGGCCGTCATCGACAGGCATGTGGACGCAGCGCTGGTCCAGGCTCCCCATCCGGCCCCGGCCGTCAAGAACATACAGGCGAGCGGCGTCAAGTTTATCCTGCTGGAAATGGCCGATGCCGAGCGGGATCAGCTCGTTCAGAAATTCCCCTACTACAACAAAGTGGATCTGCCGTCCAACGTCTACAATCTGCCTGCCGTGTCGAAACTGGTGGGATCCACCAACGTGGTGGTCGTGAATGCGGACCTGAGTGCCGACCTGGTCTACCAGATCACCAAGGCCATCTTCGAAAGCGTGGACCAACTGCGCAAGGTGCATCCTTCGGCTGCTTCCATCTCGGTAAAGAATGCCGTCTCCAACGTGATCCCGCTCCATCCGGGAGCCGCGAGATACTTCAAGGAAGTCGGTGCGATAAAGTAGAAGACGTGAGGCACGCGAACGCAGCGCGGCATAGCCGCGCCCAAATCCGAATTTCGAAATTCGAAACTCAAAACAAATTCGAACGACCAGATTTCAGTTGCTCCAAACACCTTGGAAGAAGATACCGCAAAACGCTTAACAGAATTTTGAGAAATCAGACGTTCATCGTGCAGGGGAGCCCGCATGTCGGCCCCTCGGCGCAGATTCGAGGGAAAACGTTGAAAACCGAAGGAGCGTCCGGATCTCCAACAAGCAACAGAAGGCCCCCTCAAGGTCTATTGGGCAAAGGGGTCATCTGGCTGATGATCGCCGGTTCCCTGTTCCACCTTTACACGGGCGGATTCGGCCTGCTGTCGACGATGAGTCAGCGTTCCCTGCACCTGATGTTCATGCTCGTCCCGGTTTTTTTTCTCTTTGCCGCGGGCCGGAGAGGGGCAGCGAAGCTGCCCTGGTATGACATCGCGCTTGGGGCCCTGGTTCTGATCTCCAGCCTCTATCTCTTCTTCACGTGGTCAAAGCAGACCATGAGGGTGGCGGATGTTTCGATCTGGACAGTGATCTTCGGGACGATCATGTTGATCGGTGTCATCGAAGGGACACGGAGGACGGCGAGCAGTGCGCTTGCCCTGATCGCCTCCCTGTTCCTTCTGTATACATATTTCGGCAAATACGTGCCGGGGGGACTCGGCCACCGGGGCTACAGCGTGACGAGGATTATCGACTTCTTCTATTCCACATCGGAAGGAATCTATGGGATGCCGATCGGCGTATCGGCTTCCTTAATCGTCCTCTTTGTCATTTTTGGCGGTATGCTGAGCGTTACGGGGGGCGGACAGTTTTTCATCGATTCGACCTTTTCCCTTGCCGGTCGATGGCGCGGCGGCACGGCGAAGACCGCGGTGGTGGGAAGCAGCCTCATGGGCATGATCTCCGGCTCGCCAATCGCCAATGTGGCGACGGTGGGGACCTTCACCATTCCCCTCATGAAACGGGGCGGGTTCACCCCTAACGTGGCCGCTGCGATCGAGGCCCTCTCTTCATCAGGGGGGATCCTCATGCCGCCTGTCATGGGGGCGGCCGCGTTCATCATGGCCGAGTACCTGGGCCGATCCTACAACGAAGTCTGTGTCTCTGCGATCATCCCGGCCATGCTTTACTACGCCTGCATCTTCGTCATCGTGGACCTGAAGGCGGTGAAGAACGGGCTGCGCGGCTTCCCGAAAGAGCAGCTGCCGGACATTAAACAGGTGCTGAAGAAAGGGTGGCACCTGATCATCCCCATCGTTACGCTCATCGCCTTCCTGATGATGGCATGGTCTCCCAACAAGGCCGTCTTCTGGTCGATCGCCATTCTCATCCTGGTGTCTTTTCTCTATCGCCACACGCGGCTCACCTGGAGGAATTTCCTGCGTGCCATGGAGGACGGCGCCAGGGAAACGATCCCTATTGCCGTCGCGTGCGCCGGCGCCGGCATCATTGTGGGCAGCCTCGGCATGACCGGCCTCGGGGTCAAGTTCTCCAGCTCTCTGATCGCCCTTTGCCACGGTTCACAGATCTTGGCTCTCTTTCTCACCATGATCGCCAGTTTGATCCTCGGCATGGGGATGCCGGCGACAGCGGTCTACATTCTGGCTGCCGCCCTTCTGGCCCCTCCGCTCATCAATCTCGGGATCACACCTGTCGCAGCCCATTTCTTCATCTTCTACTTCAGCGTGATCAGCTGCATCACTCCGCCGGTTGCGCTCACCGCCTATGCCGCGGCAGGGCTGGCCAAGACCGACCCGGGCAAAGCCGGGTGGACCGCTTTCTATTACGGCCTTCTGGCTTACATCATCCCTTATATGTTCGTGTACACGCCGGTGCTGCTCTGGCAGGGCGACCTCGGATGGATCATTCTCTCTTTCCTGGTTGCCCTGATCGGTGTTTTTGCCCTGGGCATCGCCCTTGAAGGCTATCTTTTCGGGCGGTGCACGGCCATTGAGAGGGCGGCCTTTGCAGTGGGCGGGCTGATGTGTGTCTACGCCGAGCCTGTCACGGATATCATAGGCGTGGCCGGTATCATTGTCCTGATTTGTCTGCACAGGAGAAGGCAGACCAAGGTGAGCGTCCCAGGCACGTGACCTTCGATCAAGCCCCCCGCCTTCGAGGCTGTGTCACAATGTGAAAAAACCAACTTCTTGCCATGGGCTTGCGATTACGACACAGCCTCTTCATGCAGGGGGCGTCGAGAGGGTCACTTTGATTCCAAGTACGTGTGCGCCAGGTAACCCCATATATTCTTGACCCAATTCTTATGGGTCTGGCCCATAATGTGCCGGCCGTCCAGATACTTGGACTCGATCGGTTTGGGTGTCCCGAGGTTCGAGGCGATGTATTGCATCTGAGCCGTCCTCTCGAGGATAGCGCAGACCGCGACGCACTCTTCCGGAGACTCTCCCACGGTAACTGCCCCGTGACCTCTGACCAGAAGCGCCGGTCCCTGTCCGAGGGCTTCAGCCAGCTGCTGCCCTAATTCGGGCTTATCGATCTGTCCGGGATAGTCCCAGATGGGCACACCGGGATGAAAGATGGCTGCCCTGTGATAAACCGGCAAAATCTTCACCCCTGCGATGCTGAAGCAGGTGGCCATCTGGGGATGGCAGTGGATCACGGCCCCCACGTCCGGTCGGGCGGCATAGATCTGGGTGTGTATGAATCGTTCCCCCACCGCCGAAAGCTCCCCCTCCACCTTGTTGCCATCCATATCTATCGTGATAATGTCAGCGAGGGTCAGGGTGTCCAGTGTTCGGGCCTGGTCGTGCAGGTGTCCGGGCATGCAGACAAGGCTGCTTCCCGGCACCTTGATGCTCAAATGGCCGGTGTTGAGCTCCATCAGCCCGTCACGAAGAAGAATTCTCATCCCATCCACGATCTTCTTCTTGATCTGATCAACTTGGTCGGTCATGGCGTTCTCCTTTTCTTTGTTTTGTAGCGCTCTCCGATAGCTGACGAAACGTGGTCGTTCATGGCAGCAAGTATAGCGGTTTCTCCCTTGCATGTCAATCACATGTGTCATCCAGAAAAGGTCAAAAAAAGGTTCTTGACTTGGCCTTTACGTTACAATAAAATTCCAATGCAACAGGATGGGGCGAGGAGTCTGTTTGAATACCCGGCCGAAAGCATTTTTCGGGGGTATTGGATCCCCCCGCCGAACGTGGAGCCTCCAATGTTTCCGAAAAAGTTCAAAGACCCCGTTTTCATCTTCAACGGGTCCCTCCTGATCGTATTCATCTGGATGAACCACCTGGCCGACCGTTTTTCTGAAAGGGCGCAGAAGTTTCCGAAATTTGTCCTCGGGATCGGCATCCTTGCCCTGACGTTCTGGATGGTCGCGTATCTCATTTTTCCTGGACTGCTCAAATTCATCGAAGCCCAGGCAGAGAAAGAGGAGGATTCGGCAGGAAACCGCTCCCGGTATTACGGGGCATGGTTGTGTATTGCCGGTTCAATTTTGATGGGCTATCTTTTCGGGTTTATTTTCGTTGTTCCCACCGCCTTTCTGAGTTATGGCCTCATTCCGGGTGAGAAAAAAAGATGGATTTCCCTGATCGCGCTCATGCTGGTCATGACGGCTTGCTTTTACGTCGGTTTTTATCGGATTTTGCATATTCCTGTCTTGAAGGGCGTCGTTCTGGACATCGACTGAGAAGGGGTTGCGACGGAACAGAGGGAAGGTCGTTTCTTATGGTGCCTCTTGGTATCATTTATCAGGGGATCGCAGGGACATTCACCCTGGAGAATTTGCTGCTGCTCCTTTTGGGTTTGGTTGTCGGAGTGGTGGTGGGCATTTTGCCGGGGGTCGGGCCTGCGGCGGGCATGGTCCTTGTGCTGCCTTTCAGTGTGAGCCTGCAGGCCAGCAGCGCCTTGATTCTGATGAGCGGAGTCTATTTTGCCTCCAGTTATGGCGGTTCGGTGGCAGCCATCCTTGTCAATACTCCGGGCGAATCAGCGAGCGCGGCGACGCTGCTGGACGGATATCCGATGACTCAACGGGGGCGCGGAGCAGAAGCGCTGGGCATCTCTGCCACGGCGGGTTGCCTGGGTGCGGTCTTTGGGCTTCTTGTCCTGGCTTTCACCGCTCCGCTTCTGGCGTCTCTCGCCCTGCGGTTCGGGCCGGCGGAGAATTGCCTCCTGGCGCTCTTCGCCCTTTCCGTGATCTCCGCGATCGTGAAGAGAAATCCGATGAAAGGGCTGATCTCGGCCTGCATCGGGCTCGTTCTGGCAACGGTCGGTTCGGATCAGGTGAGCAACAGCATTCGGTTCACTTTCGGATTGGAGCCTCTGGAAGACGGGATACCTTTCATCCAGACCATGATCGGGCTGTTTGCGATTTCCCAGGTCCTCACGTTATCCGAACAAAACCAGACCATCAGCAGGGTCGAACTCGCCGGCTCCGGATTCCTGACGGGGTTTAAGACCACGTTCAAACATCCCTTCACCCTCCTTCGGTCTTTTATCATAGGGATCTGGATAGGAGCCCTTCCTGCGGCTGGAAGGAGCACGGCTTCGTTTATGGCCTATGCGGAAGAGATTCGGGTCGCCAGGGACAAATCCCAGTTCGGAAAAGGAAATCCCGTTGGAGTGATTGCGAGCGAGATGGGAAATAACGCCTGCGCCATGGGAGACCTCATCCCCACCCTCTCGCTGGGTATCCCCGGAAGTGTCGGCGCCGCGGTCTTCCTCGGCATCATGATCATCTTCGGCGTCATCCCGGGCCACAGGGTCTTCATCGATCAAGGGAAGACCATCTACGGTCTTTTCACCGCCTTTTTTATTGAGAGCCTCCTCATCCTGGGGTTGGGGTTGACCTACGCGAAATATTTCGCCAAGATCGCCATGGTCCGGAACGACTTCATCGTTCCGATCATCCTGATCTTTTCGTTGCTCGGCAGTTATACGATTCAGAATTCCTTTTTTGATCTTCTGATTACCGCTGTTTTCGGGGCCCTGGGCTATTTCATGAACAAACATGGATATTCGCCTGTGCCTCTCGTCCTCGCCCTGGTCCTCGGGCCCATGCTGGAGAAGAATTTTCAGAGAGCTTTGATTATGAGTGAAGGATCCTATCGGATCTTCTTTCACTCCGGGATCAGCCTCGTTCTGGTGGCGCTGACCGTCTTCTCTCTGGGCTATCCTTACCTTTCGCCCCTTTTAAAAAGGCGGGAGAAACACAGTCGATGAAACAATGGCACCCTTCGGTGAAAAAAGGAAAGGAGGTTTCAGGTATGTATTCCGCGAGAAAGTATTGGATCCTTTTTATGGTTCTGTCGCTCGCCCTCTCTCTGGCCCAGGCCGTCGCTGCGCAGGAAAAATTCCCCGGCAAGCCGGTCAGGATGGTCATCACCCACGCCGCTGGTGGAAGTGTGGACCTTCCGGGGAGAGCCATGGCCCTCTACATGCAGAAATATCTTAAAGTCCCGGTCATGTGCGAAAACATGCTGGGAGGGGGTGGCCGGAAAGCCATGGAATACGTATTTGGGGATGCCAAGGCCGACGGGTACACGATCGTTGCAAGTGCATTTCCGTCGCGCTTGATCGGAGAAATGGTCTACGAGTCCAAATATAAGATGAAGGAGTTCATCCATCTGGGAAGCTGGGTCGGAGGGGATTATCGGACGATCTTTGTTGCGAAAAACTCTCCCTTCAAGGATTTCAACCAAGTGATGGAGGAATCGAAAAAGCGAAAGATCAATGTGGGCGGCGGCGGAGGCCTGGGTTCGACCTCCCAGCTTCAAATTGTGTACTTGAAGGAGGTTGTCAAGTTGAACCTGAATTTTGTGCCCTTTGACAGTGACGCCGAAGTGGCTGCCGCCGTCCTCGGAAAGCATCTGGATATCGGGACCGGTCCTCTGTCAGGAGCGATCCGGGTCTATAAGTCCGGAGACACCCGGATCCTGGCTGTCCATTCACCGAAACGCATCAAGGAGATCCCGGAAATCCCGACCATGAAAGAATTGGGGTTCGACGGCGTGGTCATTCCCTACGGCGTAGGAGCCTGGGCTCCGCCCAAGACCCCCAAGGATCGAGCGAAAATCCTCTCCGATGCCATCATGACTGCCAGCAAAGATCCGGAATTCATCAAGTGGGCGGAAAAGAGCTCCACCATGCTGGACCCCATGGGCCCCGAGGAATTCTACAAAGTCACCTTGGAGGATTACAGAAACATCGAGAAGGTGCTTCCTCTCTTGATGAAGGAAAAATAGGCTCGGGTTCAGCTCTTCAGGGGCATGATGGGTCGAGGCATCTCTGGATCTCAATCCTGACGGGACTGATCCGAGGGGCGGTCCTCTTCATCGAGGATGAGGGAGTGATCCAAAAGATCCTCGGGCATCTTGGACTCCGGGAGGCGAAGGCCAGACGTCCACCTGAAGCGAGTTCTTATCAATTTATATCCTCCAGTAATCGCTGAGGCCACAGATCATCCTGCTTTGCGGACAGGGAGGTGAAATCTTAGGAGGACTTTCGCAGGGAAGGCGGGGTGAGCAGCAAGGTCGAGACGAAACCGGTCAGGGCCAGGACCGCACAGAGGATGAAAGCCACGGTATAGGAGCCCAGGACATCGAAAATGTACCCCGTGACGATCGGGCCCAAGGCCGCACCGACGGAACCGGCCAGCGCTCCTGCGGCCAGAATGACCCCGTGGGAGCGGGTCCCGAAGATCTCGGCCACCAGGGGTGAAAAGAGCACCTGCATCCCTCCATACGCAAACCCGAAGGCAATTGAAAAGAGAAAAAGAGACCCCTCCGAACCGGAAGAGATCAACCAGAAAAGAGACAGGACCATGACGGCGTAGCTGATCCCCAGGGCAGCCCGGTTGCTGAAACGGTCGGCGAGGTTTCCCATGACGTTCATCCCGATGATGCACGCGCCGCCGATGAGGGCGAGCGTGATGGTTGCTTCCCTCGCCGGAATCCCCAGCCCGGTGGCGTGGATGACCAGGTGGACAGTGATGGCCACGTTACTGTAAAGAAATGAGAAGTAGAGGACGCAGAGCAGCCGGAACTCCCTGCTGCGGAGCGCCTGCCCGAGGGCCTGCCTGGAGGCCTGCCTGGAGGCAGGTCCCTCGTCATGAGGGTCGGTCGCCCCGGCGGGAGAAGCAGCCTCCCCGGGAGGGTTCCTGAGAAACTGGCAAGCGGTGACCATGACAACGATGGTCAGGAGTGCGATGGCGAGATAGGCGTTGCGCCACTGCCAGAGGAAGATGAGATATCCGGCGACCGGCGGCATCACCATCTGTCCGAGCCCCATGCCGGACATGACGATGGCATTCATTCTGCCGCGCTTCGTCGGAAACCACCTGGGAACGAGGGAAAGCAGGGGAATATAGGGGCTCATCCCGATCGCGACAAAGACCCCCAGATAAAGATAGAGCTCCCGGGGGCTGGCGATCCGTGCCATCAGAAAGTAGCTCAGCCCGAGAATAGCCCCGCAGACCGTCGTCACCCAGCGGGGGCCGAACCGTTCGCTCAGGCCCGCCGAAAAAACACAGAGGATGCCGAAGATGATCGTGTTCAGCGCCGAGGCTCCGGAGGTCATGGCCCGGGTCCAGCCGAACTCCTTGATGAGGGGTTCAAAAAAAACGCCGAAGGTGTTGAACGTCCCCCAGATGATCATCATCATGACGAACGCCACGATGACGATCGTGTAGCCGGACTCCAGCCGCGGTCTTCCGCTGCACTTCAAATCAGGGCTTCCTCTGATAGAGGGTAGAATGCAGGAGGTGGATCGTCGATTGAATGAATTCTCTACCCGCTACCCCCTGCTCTCCACTTTCCAGCAACCTGTCAGGCTCTGCGGATCGAGCAGAGCTGGGACTTCATCTGCGGGTAGCCCATGATCGGCTCCCGGCAGTGAACATCGGTTAGAATGTTCACGTTTCCAGTCCCGGACCACCCGTGGGGAATGCTGACCACCCCCTTCATCAACTCTTTCGTGAGGTGCGCCTTCACCCGGATCTGCCCGCGGTTTGATTCGACAACGATCGGATCCCCGTCTTTCACGCCATACTTCTGCGCGGTTTCAGGGTGGACCTCTGCAAAGGGTTCAGGGCTCCTCTCTTTGAGACCCTCGACGTTCCTGTGCTGAGAATGCGTGTAGTAGAGGACTCTGGCCCCTGTCGTGAGGATGAGCGGGTATTTCTCGAACAGCGGCGAGCTGATCATCGGACTCTGATCCGGTTCCAGATAGGTGGGCAACGGATCAAAGCCCACGTCCGTAAAAGCCTTAGAGTAGATATCGATCTTCTTCGACGGCGTAGAGAACCCTTTGACCCCGTCCATCTCATACTTCTTCTCCATGTAAAAGGCCCCCGCCGGCTTCTCCTCTTTCAGTTGCTTGAAACTCAGACCGCTCGA
>Ga0113563_10003044_pt1 | contig 10328 bp, 10 predicted proteins | sample Mud3Dept3metaG_FD_80117 | JGI IMG/M metagenome (GOLD analysis project Ga0113563, IMG submission 80117) | Freshwater wetland microbial communities from Ohio, USA, analyzing the effect of biotic and abiotic controls - Mud 3 Core 4 Depth 3... | ecosystem: Environmental > Aquatic > Freshwater >...
CCCGTTCCGGCTCGCGGTGCCCGGCCTGCTGCACTGAGCCGATGGCGACGTACGCGATCGGCGACGTCCAGGGCTGCTGTGACGAACTCGAGGCCCTGCTCTGCGAGCTTGCCTTCGACCCATCGCGCGACCGGCTCTGGTTCGTCGGCGACCTGGTGAACCGCGGACCGCGCTCGCTCGACGTGCTGCGGCTGGTGCGGCGCCTCGGCGATGCCGCCGTCGCCGTACTCGGCAACCACGACCTCCACCTGCTTGCCATCGCGCGCGGCGCGGCGCACCTGCGCCCGGCCGACCACACGCTGCTGCCGGTCCTCGAGGCGCCGGATCGCGACGCACTGCTCGACTGGCTGCAGGCACGGCCCCTTCTGCACCACGACGCCGCGCTCGGCGTCACGATGGTGCATGCGGGACTGCCACCGCAATGGGACATCCCGCTCGCGCGGCGCTGCGCTGCCGAGCTCGAGTCCGCGCTGTGCGGCGAGCACAGCGGCCGTCTGTTCGCCGGGATGTACGGTAACCACCCGGACCTGTGGGACGACTCTCTCGAGGGCGCCGATCGCCTGCGCTTCATCACCAATGCCCTGACGCGCCTGCGCGTCTGCGATGCAGGCGGAAGACTGCTGCTCAAGTACAAGGGGCCGCCGGCGAAGATGCCGGCCGGCGCGATCCCGTGGTTCCGGGTGCCGGGTCGCCGCTCGTCCGGGGGGCGCATCGTCTGCGGCCACTGGTCGGCGCTCGGCTATCACGACGGCGACGGCGTGCTCGCGCTCGACACGGGTTGCGTGTGGGGCGGCCGGCTCACCGCGCAGCGCCTGGATGCGCCGGAGCCGCCCGTGGCGGTGCCGAGCACGCTGCCGTCGATGTTCAGCGACGCATGATGCGGTGATAGACCGGCGCGGTCGCCGAGCCCAGCAGGCGAACGGCGAAATTTGTCAGCCGGGCGTCGAGCCCGACGCGCCAGTGCACGCGGTTTCCGTGCACCGCCTTCCAGACAGTGGCTGCGACGCGCTGCGGCGTGATCTTGACGCCGAGACGCTCGATCGAGGCCGGCTTCACCTCGGCGTCGAACACCATGCCGGTCTGCACGTAGGCGACGTAGATCGCCGACACCTGGATGCCGTGCGCGCGGTACTCGATGTTGAGCGCCTCGGTGAGCCCACGCACGAAGAACTTGGTCGCACTGTAGACCGCGTGCTCCGGCGATCCGTACTCGGCCGAGGTGGACGCCATCGCCACGAGGTGCGCGCCGGGCGTCCGCGCGAGGAACGGAAAGCCGGCGTCGACCGCGTGGATGACGCCCTTCACGTTCACGTCGACCAGCAGTTCCTTCTGGGCGGGTGCGATCGTCTCGTCCGGCCCCATGAACAGCACGCCGGCGTTGGCGAACAGCGCATCGAGACGGCCGCCGGTGCTCGCGGTGAACTCGCGCAGCGCCGCGGCGATCGCGACTCGGTCGCGCACGTCGGCGACGTGCAGGCTGACACGGTCGGCGCCGAGGTCGCCCTGCAGCGCGACGAGCGCCGCCTGGTTCACGTCGGACGCGCCGACCCGCCAGCCGTTGCGGGCGAACAGCCGGGTCGTCTCGGCGCCGATGCCTGCCGCGGCGCCCGTGATGAAGATCGACTTCGGGTGGATCATCGTTCCGCCACGGGCTGCAGCACCTCGACGGTCATGCGCACCGCACCCAGCGTGACCTGCCGCGGCACGCAGCGGATCTGCGACTCGACCACCTTGACGCCGAGCTTGCCGAACACGTCGTGCCGCACCAGCTGCTCCATCAGCTCGCAGTCGCCGTCCTGCAGGTCCGCGAGCGACGAGCGGCTGCTGCTGAACTCGACGCGCTTCATGCGGGCCGGGAACTGCGCCGTGGCTTCGGCAACGGGGTCCGGCTTGCCGGTTGCGCGCGCCGCGAGCTGGCGCTTCGCGGCCTCGCCCGCCAATTGCTCGAGCAACTCGGGCGTGGCGGCCGCCGGGAACGCGGCGATGATCTCGACGCCGGGGGACGGCTCGGGTCCCTGCAACTCGACGCAGCCGCGCGTCCTCACTGCGAAATCCGGCCGGGCTCCGAGTTGCTCCAGCACCCAGCGGACCTTGTTGCGCAGTCCTTCGCAGGAGTAGTAGCCGGTGATCGGCATGTAGGTGAAATTCACCTGGCGCTCGACCCAGACCGCGCTGACGGTCGCGGCCGACTCGGGCGCGGCTGCCGTCTCCTGCGCTGCGGCCAGCGGCGGCAACGCCCACAGTACCGTCGCGAGCCAGGCACCCTGCCAAGAGCGTCTCATGGCACTCCCTCCTGCCCCGTGAGGGGGCTCGCGTCTATACTGCCACACGTCCCGAACCGCCGGCCGCCACGCCATGCTCGACCTGGAATTCGCCACCTGCGGACGACGCTGGCAGGCCGACGTCTCTGCGCCGGTGGACCTCGCCATCACGCTGCAGTTCCCCGGCCCGCAGCCGCGCTTCTTCGCGGACGCGCCGGCCAGCGCGGCACCGTTGCGTGCCGGCGGCTTCGTCGGCGCGGTGTCGGGCGGCGCGAGCTGCAACTGCAGCGTGTACGTGCTTTCGCCGCACTGCCACGGCACACACACGGAGTGCGTCGGCCACGTGACCGACAACGCGGCGGCACTCGCAGGGTTGACGCCCGTGCCGCCGGCGCTGGCCTTGCTGGTGAGCGTGCGGCCCGAGAGGCTGGGCACGGCGGCTGCCGGTCAGGCGGGCCGGCGCGCGGCCGATGACCCGGTGGTCACCCGGGCGCTGCTGGCCACTGCCGCCGCCCGCTGGGCCCGCGAACCGTGGACGGCGTTGGTCGTACGCACGCTGCCGAACGATCCCGGCAAGCGGCACCGGCTCTACGAGGGGCCCTGCCCTGCCGCGTATTTCACTGCCGACGCGATGCACTGGGTCGTCGAGCGGGGCGTGACCTCGCTGGTGGTCGACCTGCCGAGCCTCGATCGCGCCGACGACGGCGGCTCGCTCACCGCGCATCGTGTGTTCTGGGGACTGGCCCCGGACGTGCTCGACGCCCGTCAGGCGCGCCGCGGGCGGGCGCTGGTGACGGAACTCGCCTACGTCCCGGACACGGTGCACGACGGCCTATACCTGCTCGACCTGCACGTGCCCGCGTTCGCCACCGACGCCGCGCCGAGCCGCCCGGTGCTCTATCCGCTGAGGAAGGTCGCGCCGTGAGGCTCGACCGCGACCACGCTCGCGCACTCGATGCCGCCGATCCGCTGCGGGCCTGGCGCGAACGCTTCGTGCTGCCGCAGGACGACACGGGCCGGGAACTCGTCTACCTCTGCGGCCATTCGCTCGGCGCGCAGCCCGCGCTCGCGGCGGACTACGTCGAGGAGATCATGCGCGACTGGCGCCGGCTCGGCGTGGACGGCTTCTTCGCGGGCCGGCGCCGCTGGATCGACTACCACGAGCGCGCCGTGCCTGCGCTGGCCGCGCTGGCCGGTGCCGAGCCGCGCGAGGTGACGGTGATGAACACGCTCACCGTCAACCTGCACCTGCTGCTCGCCAGCTTCTATCGCCCGGCCGGCACGCGCACGGCTTTGCTCGTGGAGCGGCCCGCATTCCCCTCCGATCTCTACGCCGCAGAGTCGCAGGTACGTTTCCACGGGCTCGACCCGGCGCACGACCTGATCGAGATCGAGCCGCGCCCAGGCGAGCAGTGTCTCCGCACCGAGGACATCGTCGCCGCCATCGAGCGCGACGGCCCGCGCATCGCGACGATCCTGCTGCCCGGGGTGCAGTACCTGACCGGGCAGCGCCTCGACGTCCGCGCCATCACCGCGGCGGGCCGGCGCGCTGGCTGCACTGTCGGTTGGGACCTCGCCCACGCGATCGGCAACGTGCCGCTCGCCCTGCACGACGACGACGTCGACTTCGCGGTCTGGTGCCACTACAAGTACGTGAATGGCGGACCGGGCGCCGCCGGCGGAGCATTCGTGCACGCGCGGCACGTCGCGCGCCGCGACCTGCCGCGCCTCGCCGGCTGGTGGGGCCACGACAAGGCCACCCGCTTCCGGATGGGACCGGCATTCGAACCGATTCCGGGAGCCGACGGCTGGCAGGTCAGCACGCCATCGTTGCTGGCATTGGCGCCAGTGGTCGCATCGCTCGAGCACTTCGCGGCCGTGGGGCTCCCGGCGCTGCGCCTCAAGTCGATCGCCCTCACGCGCTACCTGGAGGCACTGATCGACTCGCGGCTGGCGGGCCGCGTCACAGCGCTCACACCGCGCGATCCCGAGCAGCGTGGTGCCGCCCTGTCGCTGCAACTGGAGTGCGGGCGCGATGCCGCCCGCGGCGCATTCGACGGGCTGCGACGGCGCGGCGTCGTGCTCGACTGGCGCGAGCCCGGCGTCATCCGCGCGGCACCCGCACCGTTCTACAACAGCCACGAGGACGCCTGGCTGTTCGTGGACGCGCTGGACGCGGAACTGCGCCGCCAATGAACGTCCCACCGCCGCCTGGCGAGCCAAGCACGCGACCGACGACACGCATCCCGCCGGTCGCGGTGTTCCTGGTGATCGGTTTTTTGATGTGGGCCGTCGCCGCGTGGCTGCCTTCGTGGCGCATCGTGCTGCCGGGCCGCACGGCGATCGCCATCCTGCTGTTGCTCGCGGCCGCAGCCATCGGCCTTGCCGGCCTCCGTGCCTTCAGTCGCGCGCGCACGACCGTCGACCCGCTGAGGCCCGGGAGGGCCTCCGCGCTCGTCACCACCGGCATCTACCGGAGGACGCGCAATCCGATGTACGTGGCGCTCGCCATCGCCTTGCTGGGATGGGCTGTCGTGCTGGGCCAGCCACTGGCCCTGGCCGGGATCGCGGCGTTCGTCGCGTGGATGAACCGCTTCCAGATAGCAGCCGAGGAGCGCGCGCTGCGCGCCCTGTTCGGCGCGGAGTTCGAGCGCTACTGCCGCGACGCACCGCGGTGGCTGTGAGCGGCGCCGTTCAGGCAGGCAGCGGGCGCGCGGCGCCGGTGCGCTGCAGCGTGAGGAAACTGTAGGCCTGCGCGTGGCGCTCGTCCGCCGGGCGATCCTCGCGCGCGATTTCCTCCCATTCGGCCGGCTCGAGCGCGGGAAAGAACGTGTCGGCCTCGACCGAGGCGTGCACGCGCGTAAGGTGGACGATCTCCGCGTATGGCAGCACCTGGCGGTAGATCTCGGCGCCGCCGATCACGCAGGTCTCCGGCGCGCCTTGCGCCCCCCGCAGCGCCGCCTCCAGCGAATCGAAGACCTCGACACCGTCGATCGCCAACCCGGGCTGGCGCGACACCACGAGGCTGCGCCGCCCCGGCAGCGGCCGGCCGATCGAGTCCCAGGTCCTGCGCCCCATCACGATGGGCTTGCCCATGGTCAGCGCCTTGAAGCGCTTCAGGTCCTCGGGCAGGTGCCACGGCAAAGTGCCGCCGCGGCCGATGCCGCCGCGCTCGTCGGCCGCGACGATGATCGAAACCAGCGTCACCTCCGCGCTTTCTTGCGCGCCGGCGCGGCCTTCTTCTGCGCGGCCTTGCGCTTCGCCTTCCGCTTCTTGTCGAGCGGCACCGGGTCGAGCATCGAGCCCCGGCACTTTGCGGCCCCGCAGCGGCAGGCGTAGTTGGCCAGTTCGTCCGGGTCGTCGGTGCTCTCCCACGTGAGCCCGTACTCGTACCCGAGTTCCTCGCCCTTGCGGATGTCGCGCAGGGCCTCGATGAACACGCGGCCGCCCTCGATCACCGTCTCGCAATTCGGGTCGCAGGAGTGGTTGATGTAGCGGGCGTCGTTGCCGTCCACGCCGGCATCGATCACCACCTTGCTGCTCACGACGAACAGGAACGTATGGCCGTCGTCCTGGCCCTTCTCCTCGTAGCGGGCGTCGGCCTGCGCGTGCGAGATGCGCTCGCCGAGGTACTCCACGATGCGGGTGCCCCTGGGGATCTCGCGGGCCGCGTACACGCCGTTGCCGTGGATCTTCGAGCGGCGCACCAGGTACAGCGGCGCGTCGGTGCGCATGGCGTGGCGCATGTGGGCGTGGTGCGGATGCTTGCGGGTCTGCTTGGCCTTCTTCATACGGCGATCGGTGCCTTGATGGCGGGATGTGACTGGTAACCCGTGATCTCGAAGTCATCGAAGCGGTAGTCGAAGATCGAGTCCGGGCGGCGCTTGATCGTGAGGGTGGGCAGGGGCAGCGGCTCGCGCGAGAGCTGCAGGCGCGCCTGCTCGAGGTGGTTGACGTACAGGTGGCAGTCGCCACCCGTCCAGATGAACTCGCCCACGCCCAGGTCGCACTGCTCGGCCATCATGTGCGTGAGCAGCGCGTAGGAGGCGATGTTGAACGGCACGCCAAGGAAGATGTCGGCGCTGCGCTGGTAGAGCTGGCACGACAGGCGACCGTCGGCGACGTAGAACTGGAACATCGCGTGGCAGGGCGTGAGCGCCATCCGGTCGAGCTCGCCGACGTTCCAGGCGTTGACGATGATGCGGCGCGAGTGCGGATCGCGCTGCAGCAGGTCCACGGCGGCGGCGATCTGGTCGTGCGTGCGGCCGTCGGCGCCGCGCCAGGAGCGCCACTGCACGCCGTACACCGGGCCGAGCTCACCCTCGGCGTCGGCCCACTCGTCCCAGATGGTGACGCCGTTCTCGCGCAGGTAGCGCACGTTGGTGTCGCCGCGCAGGAACCACAGCAGTTCGTGGATGATCGACTTGAGGTGCAGCTTCTTGGTGGTGACCAGCGGGAAGCCGGTGTTCAGGTCGAAACGCATCTGCCAGCCGAACGTGGCGAGCGTGCCGGTGCCGGTGCGGTCGGTCTTGCGCGCGCCGTGCTCGAGAACGTGGCGCAACAGGTCGAGGTACTGGCGCATGGTTCAGGCGTAGTTGCCGGATGGCTGGTTGCGGCGGTAGGCGACCGCCAGCATCCAGAGGCCGGCGACGATCATCGGCAGCGACAGGATCTGGCCCATCGTCATCCAGTCGAACAGCAGGTAGCCACGGTTGGCGTCGGGCACGCGCACGAACTCGACCGCGAAGCGGAATACGCCGTAGCCCAGGAGGAACAGGCCCGACGGCGCCCAGCGCGGCCGCGGCTTCGCCGTGAACCACCACAGGACCACGAACAGCACCAGGCCCTCGAGGAACGCCTCGTAGAGCTGCGAGGCGTGCAGCGGCACGCCGTCGACGATCACCGCCCAGGGCACGTCGGTGGGCTTGCCCCACAGTTCGCCGTTGATGAAGTTACCGATGCGCCCGGCGCCGAATCCGACGGCGGGCAGCGGCGCCGTGAAGTCGAACACGTCCACGAGCTGCTTGCCGCGCCGGCTCGCGAACAGCGCGAGCGCCACGAGCACGCCGATCAGCCCGCCGTGGAACGACATGCCGCCTTCCCAGATGCGCAGCACGCTCAGGGGATCGGCCAGGATGCGCTCCGTGCCGTAGAACAGCATCCAGCCGAGGCGGCCGCCCAGGATCACGCCGAGCGCGCAGTAGAAGATCAGGTCGTCCACCTCGGTGGGCGTCCAGGTGGAGTGCGGCTGCGCGGCGCGCCGGCGCGCCAGCCACCAGGCCGCGACGAAGCCCGCCAGGTACATGAGGCCGTACCAGCGGACGGAGAGCGGCCCGAGCGAAAGGGCGACGGGGTCGGGATGAGAATAGACGAACATGAAGCGCGTATTCTAGGCAAACTGCCCGGCGAGTGCTGGGGCGGGTGAGCGCCGATCGGGTGGCTTGTCTCGGTGATGACGGCGGCGCCAAGGAGAGGGGAGCAGTGACCGAGGCGAGCATCGGACGGATCGAGGCTCTCTGGCAGACGTTGCAGCGCCGCAAGGTGGTGCAGTGGGGACTGGCGTACGGGCTGTTCGCCTGGGGCCTGCTGCAGGGCCTCGAATACCTCACCGACACCTTCGGCTGGCCGCAGCTGCTGCAGCAGCTGGCGACTCTGGCCTTCCTGATCGGGTTGCCGATCGTACTGGTCATCGCCTGGTACCACGGCGACCGCGGGGAGCAGCAGGTCACGCCCGCGGAGTTCCTGATCCTGTTCGGGCTGCTGCTGCTCGGTGGCGCCTTGTTCTGGTGGTTCGGCGCCTCCGGCGTTTCCACGACGGCGCAACGAGGCGGATCCGGCGAAGCGATACCGGCGCCGGACCGTTCGATCGCCGTGCTGCCCTTCGACAATCTGAGCGGCGATCCCGCCAACGAGTTCCTGGGCGACGGCCTGGCGGAGGAACTCGCCAACCTGCTGATCCGCATTCCGGACCTCGAGGTCGCGTCGCGGACTTCCGCGTTCAGCTTCAAGGATCGCAAGATAACGATCTGCGAGATCGCGGCGGAACTCGGGGTCAAGTACCTGGTCGAGGGCAGTCTCCGGCGCAACGGCGACACCCTCGCGATCACCGCCCAGCTCATCGAATGCCCGCGCGGCACCCACGCGTGGTCGAAGACCTACCGCCGCCTGCTCACGGAGCTGCCGAGCGTCGAGCAGGACATCACCGAGTCGGTCGCCGAGGCGCTCAAGATCATCCTTGCGGCCGAGACCCTGGAGCGGGTGCGGCGTCGCTCCGAGGTGAGCCAGGGCGGTTACCAGTTGTACCTGCAGGCCGTGAGCGAGTTGCGGAGCCTCGAGGACGCGGGTGCGCTGGACCGGGCGATCGAGATCTTCCAGCAGGCGACCGCGGCCGACCCGACCTTTGCCGAGGCCTACGCAGGCCTGTGCGAGGCGCTCGTGATGCGCTACCGGAAGGGGAACACCGTGCGGGACGTGGGCGACGCCGAGAATGCCTGTGCGCAGGCGGTGAAGCTCGACCGCGGACTGCCAGAGGTGCACGTGGCCCTCGGCATGCTGTATGTCGCGACCGGGCAGAACGACTTTGCCGAGCGCGAGTTCCGGCGGGCGGTCGAGCTCGACGCGAGCAGCGTGGACGCACAGCTCGGGCTCGGAAGGGTGCTCACGGCGAAGGGCGACGTCGAAGCTGCCGAGCGCGCCTACCAGGAGGCCATCCGTCTCCGCAGCCGCTACTGGCGGGTCTACGACGCCTACGGCGGGTTCCTCTACGGGCTGGGACGCTGGCCCGAGGCGATCGCTCAATACCGGCGCGGCATCGAGCTGGCGCCCCGGAATACCTCGCTGCTCAACAACCTCGGCGGCGTGCTGTTCATGAGCGGCGACTTCGCCGCGGCCGCTGACGCGTTCCGGCGATCGGTCGACATCGCGCCGACCAGCACGGGCTACACCAACACGGGGACGAACTATTACTACGCCGGACGCTACGGCGATGCCGTGGCCATGTTCGAGCAGGCGACCCGCCTCGAGCCGGAGGACCACGCGCTGTGGGGAAACCTCGGTGACGGGTACCGTCGCACGCCCGGCCAGGAAGACCTTGCGCGGGCAGCCTACGCCAACGCGGCGGAGCTCGCCCGCGGGGCCCTGCGTGTCAATCCGGACGCAGCCGCGACACGCATGACGCTCGCCTATTACCTCGTCCGCCAGGGCCAGTCGACCGAGGCAGCGACCGAGCTTGCCACCGCCGGCGCCGCGCCCGAGGGCGACCTGTACTCGCACTACTACGCGGCACTCGTGTACAAGGAACTTGGGAACCTCTCAGCTGCGGTCGCCGAGACTCGCAAGGCGGTTCAGCTTGGCTATCCCGCGACGCTGTTGCGCGCCGACCCGGAGTTTGCGGTGATCCTGCGCGACAAGGGGCTGGCGGCAGAGATGAAGGCGACCACCAAGTCTTCGCAGTGACCGGTCCAAACAGGGAAGCCGGCATACCTGACGCGAGACGGCCGTCATGACGACGGCATGACGGCGGTTGCACTCGGCACGCGGCGCGCCCGGCCACTGCAGGTGACGGCAGCCGTCGCCGAGGGCGCCGTGCTTACAGCGCTCCTTTCAGGGTCATCCAGACAGCAGCGGTCGCCCAGAGAGCCTGACGAAGGGCGCGCCTAATGACGCGCCCCTCCCTCACTCCTGCACCACCCTGCAAGTCAGTGCCTTGAGGTAGCGCGTCTCCGGGATCGCGGGGTGGATCGGGTGATCCGGCGCGTGACCGCCCACCTCGATGACCTGCACGAACCGCCCGAGGTGCCGCCCCGCCTGCTGGATCGCGCCGATCAGCTCGTCCTGCGCCAGGTGATGTGAGCACGAGCACGAGACGAGGATGCCGTCGCGCGGCAGCAGCTGCATTGCGAGCTGGTTGAGCTTGCGATAGGCCGCCTGGCCCTTGGGGATGTCGCGACGGCGCTTGATGAACGCCGGCGGATCGATGACCACCACGTCGAAGCGCTCGCCAGCCTCGCGCAGTGCGGCCAGCACGTCGAATGCGTCGCCGCGCCGGGTCCGCACGGCCCGCCCGCC
>Ga0113563_10003046_pt1 | contig 10323 bp, 6 predicted proteins | sample Mud3Dept3metaG_FD_80117 | JGI IMG/M metagenome (GOLD analysis project Ga0113563, IMG submission 80117) | Freshwater wetland microbial communities from Ohio, USA, analyzing the effect of biotic and abiotic controls - Mud 3 Core 4 Depth 3... | ecosystem: Environmental > Aquatic > Freshwater >...
AAGCCGGGCCTATCCGGCGAAACAAAAGACTTGACAAGTTGCTATTATATTGATATCATTTTGAAATCAAAGGAGGAGACCTTGAAAAACATCCAGGAATCCAAAGTTTTTTCCATCAGCGGCTGGCCCGTTCTATTCATCGACCTCATTCTCGCCGCGCTCGCTGTGCGGACCCTGATCCGGGCCGACCAAAGCGGCGCGACCGGCCCGATCGTCCTCGGCATTGTTTTGGCCCTTTTGGTGATTATGACACTCCCCGGGTTGTTCATCATCCATCCCAACGAGGCCAAAGTCTTCACCTTTTTCGGGAGGTACGCGGGGACGAGCCGGACGGCCGGACTCCATTGGACAAACCCTTTTGTCGTCAGGAAGAGGGTGACACTTCGCATCCTCAACTTCGACAGCGAGAAGATCAAGGTCAATGACGCCGCGGGTAATCCGATCGAGATCGCCGCGGTCATCGTCTGGCACGTGGTCGACACGGCCAAGGCAACCTTCAACGTCGAAAATTACCACAATTTCGTCGCCATCCAGAGTGAGACGGCAATCCGCCAGCTGGCCTCTCACTTTCCCTATGATTCTCATGAGGCCGACCAGGAGTCTCTCCGGGCCAACCCCGACAGCATCGCCGCCAAGCTGCGGGACCAGGTCCAGGCGAGGCTCGAAGTGTCCGGCGTCCAGGTGGACGAAGCCCGCATTTCCCACCTGTCCTACGCGCCCGAAATCGCCCAGGTCATGCTGAGACGGCAACAGGCCCAAGCCATCATCGCGGCCCGCCGCCAGATTGTCGACGGCGCCGTGGGCATGGTTGAGATGGCCCTCAAGAGCCTCGAGCAGCAGGGCGTCGTCGCCCTGGATGAAGAGAAGAAAGCGGCCATGGTCAACAACCTGCTCGTCGCCCTCGTTTCCGAGACCGAGGTTCAGCCTATCATCAACACGGGAACTTTGTATTCGTGAGCGAAAAGAAGAAGTTCCTTCTGCGGCTCGATGCCGGGCTCTACGGCGTGCTCGAAAAATGGGCGGCCGATGAGATCCGCAGCGTCAACGCCCAGATCGAATATCTTCTCCAGGAAATGGCTCGCCAGGCCAAGCGGCTGAAAAAAAGGGAGGGGTCGGGATGAAAGGGAAATTCGTCTTTTGGGTGATCGTCCTTTTCCTGGCCGTATTCTTCACATTTTGACAACGGGGGACGGAGGGAGAGGGATTCGAACCCCCGTTCCGGAGAACCGGAAAGCGGTTTTCAAGACCGCCGCCTTCAACCACTCGGCCATCCCTCCGGCGGAGCCCCTATTGTACTCGCCGATGGGAGGACCCGCAACTCAATAGCGGCGGATCGACTCCCAGTTGAGGAGCGCGTTCCAGAGAAGCCGGTAGTCCGAGTGATTGAGCTCGCGATAGACGGGGTTGAAATTATAGGCCAGAACCCGTCCTTTTCCGACGGGGATATCGAGGATGGCCGGCCGGCCCTCCAGAATTTCTTCTCCCTTGATCCCACCGCTTATGAGAAACGGCGGAGTCTTGGCCGGCACGTCTTTTGAGGGCTTCTCTTCCTCGGCCTCATCATCCCGGAGCTCTTTGGGCGGGCGGCTCCCCCATTGAAGAACGACCAGCCCGCGATCGACGCGCCGCACGTTGTAGACGGGGGTGTTGCTTCTGAATGCGGACATCGGCCCGCCGTACCCATAAGCAATCGGATGCTCCGGCCGAAGGAAGGCCGCCGCGAGCTCGACACCCGGCGTCCAGACCGAGCTCTCACCGCGGGCCCGCCGGACCCGGGAAACCATCCCCCCATCCAATGCCAGGGCCGATCCGTTGCCCAAGGTGATCAGCAGCCCGCCGGCCTCAATAAAGCTCTGCAGGTTGGCCATCCCGGACCAGCCGATTCCCCCCGTAATATCCTCGGAGGCGGCGGGAGAGCCATGACTGGGGAATTCCAGGGTCTTGGTAAAGGGCAATGGTGAAAATTTCCGGTCAAGGCCGTGGATCTGGCCCTTCAAGTCCTCTTCCGTATCGCCATGGATGATAATGTCGAAGCGGTCTCTCAGGCCTCCCGCCCGGATGTCGTCGTCCCTGAGGATCGTATATGAGATGCCCTGGCGGTCGAAGACAAGCCGCAGCCAGCCGATCATCTGGGTATCCGCCCAGGGATGCCAGAGGGCCATCCGGGGCAGAGGCGATTCGTGCCGGCTGATTTCGGGCAGGGCCTTGGCGCTCCCGAAGTCGAGTCCGAGTTCCGAGGCGAGTCCCTCGAGAGCGGCGGCCAGGCCTTCCTGGGGCGCCATGATCCAGGACCCCGCCGGGTATTCCGCTTCGCCCACCTTGAACGGCTTCTCGGCGATCTCAACCCTGAATCCGGCCAGCTTCGCCCGCGCCGCGAGCAGGGACTCTTGGCCGGTGTCTCTGAGAAGAAAGACAGGCCCCGTCTCCAGCACCCGTCCGCTTGCCTTCACCTCCCCCTTCAATGGTTCAAGGGGAATTTTCAGGATCTGTTCATCTTCGACTTGCGCCGCCGTCAATCCAAAATGGACCGGGAGCGCCCAGGAGATATCATCATAGGGTTGGGACTCGGTGTCTTTGGGGAATTTTTGTGGGGCCAGCAGGTCAACCGCATAGTTTCTATAGGGTTGGTCCAGACGGACGACGTAACTGCCCACGGGGAAGTCCCCTTCCTTGACCGTAACCGGCTGCGCCGCCCGCCCGACCTCGATCTTCTGTCCGAGGAGCAGGTTGACCATTTGGGCGACACGACGGCGGTCGCCCTGATCCGGCGGGATGACAAACGCCCGCGGCTTCCCTTTGACCCCTTTTTGCCACGATTCGTAGCCCTTCCGATAAAAATCACGGAGCAGGTCCTGACTGTTAAGGGCCGCATAGTTGAGGGCGGCCAGGCAGCCGGTCTGCATATAGTTGACGTTGTCCCGCAGGGACCATTTGAATTTCCTTGGCGGAGGCAAGGGCCGGTACCACTCCGGATGTGTCACCGGACGGCCCTGAGGCCGCCATTCCCCGACTTCGCGCTCCACCGTCTCCGCCGTGGCGTTCCCGAACGTCTCGTAGCCGCGCCCGATCCCATTGTGGTTGGTCGCCACCGATTCCATGTAGTGGTGGCCGAAGCCCTCCCCGAAAGCCCAGGTCCAGACTCCCGGCATCCCCAGCGCCGTCAGCGTTTTCACCTCGGCAAAAGACATATCGAACATCTCGCCGATGACGATCGGCTCGAGGTTCGGGTTGAACGGCCCGGTGCCGTTCCAGGTCAGGAGGAGGGCGATCGATTCGTGGAGATCATGGACGGCTACGGGGTGGTATTCGAAGTACGCCCGACGGACGGCCCGGGTCGTTTCCAATGCGGCCTGATGGGCATCGCGGTTGTTATCGTGGTAGACATACTTCCCCCAGTAGGGCGGCGAGACGGGAGGCAGGCTCTCGTAGTCCGTCTTGCCTTTGAGGTGTCGGTAAAACCATTCGACAAATCGGTCCCGTCCATCCGGCTCCGAGACAGGGTTGATGAGCACGATCACGTTGCGGCGGATGGCTTTGATCATCGGCTGCTCCGAGACGGCCAGCCGGTAGGCCAGCTCCATCACCATCTCGGGGCTTCCGGTCTCGGACGAGTGGAGCCCGGCGTTCAGGAAATAAAACGGTTTCGAAGTCGCGATGAGGGCTTCCGCCTTCTCCGGGCTTGTCATCCGGGGATCGGCCAGCGCCGCTGTCGCCGCTTTGAGCTTTTCCAGATCCCGGATCGACGCTTCGTCCGAGATGATGACCAGAAGGATATCCCGGCCTTCGTCCGACCGCCCGATCGTCTCGACTTCGACCCGCGGCGACGTCCGGGAGAGCTCGCGGAAATAGCCTTGGATAGCAGCGACGCTGGAGAGCTCGCCCGCCGCTCCGACGACGTGTTTCAGGTATTTTGTGGGAGAAACCACGGTCGGGGAGTCGGGAAGATAGGCCACCCAGGGGTTGGTGAAGCGCGAGTCGGTCACATATCTTGAGATGGCCTCGACAGAGCCGGGCTCGGGCTTGTCCGGCCCAACGGGGGTCTGCGCGGCGAGGGACGCGGCCGCCAACAGGCAAAAGAGCAAACGGCTTGGGTTTATCGGCCATGACTGCTTCAATTTCTCCTCCCGGTTTTTTCGCACTTTGAGGGTAGAGTATATTGCCGGAAGAGGCGTGGGTCAACTCGGAGGGGAAGACCCCTTCCGACGTTCGGCCAATATCATCGGCCTCTCTGCCTCCCCTTCTCGGGCGGGGCATGAAACCCCGCCCTTCGACCAAGGGGGTGGCTCCCCCTTGGAACCCTCTACGCCCGGCTCCCCGTGGCAAGCCACGGGGCATAGTCGCCGTTCGTCAAAAGAAAAACGGACCGCAGGAAATCAGGCGGAAATGATTTTTTCCAGCCCGTTCATGTAGGGTCGGAGGGCCTCCGGGATGATGACGGAACCGTCCGGCTGCTGGTAATTTTCGAGAATGGCGCTCACCGTCCGGCCGACGGCCAGGCCCGAGCCGTTGAGCGTGTGGACGAGCTCCGGCTTAGCCTTGGGCTCGCGCCGGAACCGGATGTTGGCGCGGCCGGCCTGGAAGTCCGTGCAGTTCGAGCAGGAGGAAATCTCCATGTAGCTTTGCCGGCTCGGCATCCAGACCTCGAGGTCGTAGGTTTTGGCGCTGGCGAAACCCAGGTCCGCGGTGCAGAGAGAAACGACCCTGTAGGCCAGCCCAAGCCGTTTGAGGACCTCTTCGGCGGCCGCCGTCATTTTTTCCAGCTCGACGAAGGAATTCTCGGGCAGAGAGAAAACCATCAGCTCGACCTTGTTGAACTGGTGCTGGCGGATGAGCCCGCGGACGTCCTTGCCGTAGGACCCGGCCTCGCTCCGGAAGCAGGGCGTATAGGCGACGAACCGCTGCGGCAAGAGGCCCCCCTCCAGTGTCTCGCTTCGGTAGATATTGGTCAGAGGGACCTCGGCGGTCGGGATCATGTACCAGTCGTACCCTTCGAGCTTGAACAGGTCCGTGGCGAACTTCGGCAGGTTGCCCGTGCTGGTCAGGCTTGCCGCGTTGGCGATGAACGGAGGGATGACCTCTTTGAAGCCCTTTTCCTTGGTGTGGATGTCCAGCATGAAATTGATGAGAGCGCGTTCGAGGAGCGCTCCCGCGCCGAAATAGACGGCAAAGCGGGACCCCGTGATCTTGGCCGCCCGTTCAAAATCCAGGATGCCCAGCCTCGTCCCGATGTCCCAATGCGCTTCGGGGGGAAACCCGAATTCGGGCGGCTTCCCGACGATCCGTTCGACGACATTGTCCTCGGAGTTTTTCCCGAAGGGCACGGACTCATGGGGGATGTTGGGGATGGATTGCGCAAGCTCGTTCCACCGCCTGGCGATCCCGGTCATCTCTTCGCCCAGAGAATTGATCTGCTCCCCGATCCTGCGGCTCTCGCGGGCCAGGCCTTCCGTCTCTTTCCCGTCCTTCTTGTCTTGGCTGAACTGTTCGGACAACCGGTTCTTTTTGGCCCTCAGCTCCTCGAGCTCCCGGAGCTTCTCGCGCTCGGTCAGGCCGATGTCCCGGACATCGTCCATCAGGCGCCCGAAGGGGCCCCGGGATTCGATTCTTTTCTTGATCTCTTCGAAATTTTCGAGAATGTATCTGGGAGTCAGCATCGGCGTCGATTATAACAAAGAGGACTCCGGCTGTCATCTTGAATCTCAAGCCCCCTCCTGTCCCCTGACCATTTCCAAGCTCCCTTGTGAAGGAACAGCGGGTTATGATATGAAAGGATTCCAATGACCGGCCGGTTTGCCTCGATCGCCTCCCGCATGGACGGACTCTACGAGTTCGACCGGGAACCGGTCGCTCCGGGAAAGCTCCAGTCGGGCGGGAAATTCGCCGGGCTTTTCGCCGGAGAACACGTGGCCGCGACCGAATTCGTCATCGGCGCGTTCTTCGTCCTCCACGGAGTCACCGCACGGGACCTCTTTAGCGGCCTGCTTCTCGGCAACCTCCTGGCCGTTCTTTCCTGGACCTTCATCTGCGCTCCGATCGCCGTCCGCACTCGCCTGACCCTTTACTGGTACCTGAGAAAGATCGCCGGGCCGGGACTGACGATTGTCTACAACCTGGCCAACGCCGTCCTCTATTGCATCCTGGCCGGTGCCATGATCGCCGTTTCGGCGACTGCCGTCGGCCTGGCCTTCGGCATCAAAACGCCCGCACTCGGTGCCGTTCTGCCCTCCAGCCTCTCCTGGGTTTTGCTGACGATCGTCATCGGAGCGCTATTTACCGCGCTCGCCATCCTGGGTTTCGAGAGACTGAGCCGTTTCGCCGAGGTCTGCTCTCCCTGGATTTTCATCGTTTTTGTCGCCGGAGGGCTCGCCGTTCTCCCGCGGCTCGGCGTCCGCCCCGGTTTCGGAAATTTCTGGGAGATTGCCACGACGAAAATCTGGAACGGCCTGCCCGTTTCGGGTCAGGACAAGTTCGGCCTCTGGCACGTGGTATTTTTCGCCTGGTTCTGCAACCTGGCGATGCACGTGGGGCTCTCGGATATGGCCGTCCTCCGGTATGCCCGGAAATGGACTTACGGCCTTTATTCGGCTTTCGGGATGTACCCCGGCCATATGCTGGCCTGGATCTGTTCGGGCATCATGGTGGCGGGGGTGGGCCGGGAGATGAATCCCGGCCTCATGGCCTATGAAGCCCTCGGGCTGGCCGGGGTGGCCGGACTGCTCCTGGCGGGATGGACGACGGCCAACCCGACTCTCTACCGGGCCGGCCTTGCGCTCCAGACGATCACTCCCGGTTGGCCCCGGTGGAAAGTAACGCTGGCGGCCGGGGCCATAACCTCCGTCCTCTCCTGCTTCCCTGTCTTCTTTGTCAAGCTTCTTGACTACGTGGCCATCTACGGCCTCGTCCTGATGCCCATCGGGGCCGTTGTCTTTGCCGAGCACTGGCTCTTTCCTCGGCTGGGAATCGAGCAATACAGCGCCGAGAAGCGGAACTGGGCCTTCAACCGGGCCGCTCTGGGGGTCTGGGCGGGAACATTGACCGCCTGCTTCCTGATGCCGATCCACCTCTACTTCCGCTGGCTTCCCGGCTATCTTCTGGCCCTGGTCTCCTATGTGATTCTCAGCCTGGGGCGGAAGAACTAGGATGAGGAAAAAAATACTGGCCGTTCTCTCGCTGGCCTGCCTGGCGGGCTGCCTGGCCGCTCCCGTCCTGCATTTCCTGGGAAAGTTGAGTTTGGAGGGCAACAAGCGGCTTTTCCTGGCCGCATCGGTCGGCTGGTTCGTGCTGGCGCCCCTTTGGGCGCGCCGAAGATAGTCCCGACGGCCGGGTCGAGCTTCGAATTCCAAGGGCGCCGGCTGGTGGCAAGGGAGGAGATTACTCGAACCAATACGGGAAGCTGTCGTTTCCGTTTGAGGTCAGGATCCGCGCGACTTCGCCGCTCTGAAGGTCGAGCGTATGGAGCTGGTAGCCGGTCTTGCCCTTTTCCTTGGGACTCGACGAAAAGACGATCATCTTCCCATCCGGGGAAAAGCAAGGATAGTAATCGTGGGTCTTCGAGCGATTCCGGGTCAGGTTTCTCTTGCCCGAGCCGTCGGGCGCCATGACAAAGACGTCGCCCAGCTTGTCGTCTTCGTGGGAGACATAGGCGACCAGCGCGCCGTCCGGAGACGGTTTCGGCCGGCAGCTCCCCCTCTTCGCCAGCTCAGTGTAGGCTCCGCTGGCAGTGTTGAATTTTGCCACGAGCCAGCCGAGGAAGACCTTGGCCGTGAAATAAACCGCGTCCCCTCGCCGGCTCTGGAAAGCGACGATCGTGCTTTTATAAGGAGGGTCGGGGAAAAGCGGAGATAAAACGCCGGAGTCGACATCCAGTTTTGTCGTCTGCCACGAGCCTTTTTTGACTTCCCGGTCGAAATACACGGAGCTGCCGTCGGCGCTCCATGACGGGGAAACCTCGTCGCGGGAATCCGAGGTCAGCCGTTTGATCTCCCGGCTCGCCAGGTTCATGAGGTAGATGTCGAAATTGCCGCTCCGGTTGGAGGTAAAGAGGATCGCTTCCCCCTCGGGGTCAGGGACCGGCCACTCGTCCGTGGCGGGGTCATCCGTCAGCCGCGTCAATTGATTCCGGGTCAGGAGGTAGATGTCCGCGTTCCCTCCCATATCGGAAGAGAAGACGATCCTGGAGTCGAGGTTGAAATTGACGGTCTGGCCGGGGAGACTGAGAAGAGGCGCCCCGCCCAGCATAAAAATGGCCGCGAGCGCTTTCCCTATCATTCTTCGAGTCCCCATTCATTATAGCCTAAGGCCGGCCCCTATCATAGACCCATGTGGGCCATCTGCAGAATTGGGGCTCAAAGTCATAACTCCGATAGCGGAGATGGGTTAAAAGCCGGGTTCAATTTGACGGCTTCCGATGGGGGACGCTATAATAGCCCACCGCCAGGAGGAATGAATGAACCGGTGGAAAGTCCTGTTTGTGATCGCCGCCGTTACTTTTTCCACCATGCTCGCCGAGGTCCTGCTGACCCGGGTCTTTTCCGTCGTCTATTTCGGACAGTTCGCCTTCCTGATCATCTCCCTGGCTCTCTTTGGCTACGGACTGAGCGGCGTCTACCTGGCCCTGCGCAAACCGGCGAAACCCGCCCCGCCCGAGGTTCGCCTGAGCCGCTTTCTCCTGGGATTCACCCTCTCTCTCCCTCTGGCGTACAAGGGCACCTTGGTCTTCACCATCGACTTTCTCCGGCTCTTCCACCCCTTCACCAATTTCCTGGCCCTCGGGCTCAATTTCGCCGTCCTTCTCATCCCGTTTTTTTTCGGCGGGGTCGTCCTGGCGCTCATCTTCACCCATTTTTCGGAGAATATCGGCCGGTTGTATTTTATCGACCTGGCGGCCGCCAGCCTCGGCTCCCTGGCCATCATTCCGCTGATCCCTCCGCTCGGACCAAACCGGATCCTGGTCTTGCTTTATCTGATCCTGGCGCTGGCCTGGTTTTCGATGGCGGGAGGGCGCCGGTCCGTTCGTCTCGCCGTTTTCTCCCTTCTCGCCGTCTCTTCGGTTCTCTTGTTTCGTTTTGAGGCGGACGTTTTTCCCATCATCCCCAAGCTCGTCGAGGCGAAAAGACACTACAACGAGCAGTACGACAACGGCCTGATTGAATTCAGCCGCTGGAGCACGATCGACAAGATCGACGTCGCGCCCTGGAAACCCAACCGCAAGGTCATCTGGATCAACGGCGGGACCATGCAGTCCTTCCTGCGCAAATTCGACGGCGACCTCGATTCCCTGAAAAAGATAGAATGGGACCCGGCGTCTCTTCCCTACCAGGTGGCCCGTCCCGGCTCGGCCGTCATCATCGGCTCCGCCGGCGGGTTTGAGGTCCTCTGCGCCCTTTCCCACGGGTTTAAGAGGGTTGTAGCCATAGAGATGGACCCGGTCATCTGTGGGCTCCTTAAGAAGGAATACGCGGACTATACGGGGAACATCTTCCACCTCCCTCAAGTGACCCTCCTGGCCGACGAGGGCCGCAGCGCCCTCAAGCGGATGAACCTCAAGTTCGACGTCATCCAGATGGTCAATTCCCACAACGCGGATTCGCTGCTCTCCGGCGCCCTCAGCATCTCGGAGACCTATATCTACACCGTCGAAAGCTTCAAGGACTACTGGGACCGGCTCCAGCCCGGCGGGTTCGTTCATATCCTGCACTGGAACGGAGAGCGCTTATTCGCCACGGCGCTCCAGGCGTTGAGGGAGATGGGTGTCGACCGCCCCGAGGACAAGTTCTTCATCGTGCAATACGCCCGGGGCTTCAATCATTTCTTCCTCAAAAGGGGGGAGTTCAGCCCCTCCGACTATGAGACCCTCGAAGCCTCGGTCGGGGCCAACGGCCGGGTCGTTTACGCGCCGAACAAGACGGAGGACAACCTCTACTACCGGATGATCGCCGACCCGGAGACGACCCGGCGGGGCTCGTCCGTCAACATCGCTCCCGTCTATGACAATTCGCCCTATTTCAACCAGCCGAACCGGATCGGGCAGTTCCGCTTCCGGAATGTCCAGATCAAAGGCATGGGCGAATCCATCGTCCATTACTCCCTGGTGTACTCCAACTCGATCTATCTCTCAATCCTCGGCCTGTCTCTGCTGTTCTCTTTTTTCCTGATTTATCTCCCCTTGAGCAGAAGGTCCTTGGGGGCCGGCCAGAAATCCCTGATTTCCTATTTCTTCTTCATCGGCCTGGCCTTCATCATGGTCGAGATCATCTTTATCAAGGTCTTTCAGCTGTTCCTGGGCAGTCCGGCCATCTCCATCTCGATCATCATCTTCTCGCT
>Ga0113563_10003048_pt1 | contig 10320 bp, 6 predicted proteins | sample Mud3Dept3metaG_FD_80117 | JGI IMG/M metagenome (GOLD analysis project Ga0113563, IMG submission 80117) | Freshwater wetland microbial communities from Ohio, USA, analyzing the effect of biotic and abiotic controls - Mud 3 Core 4 Depth 3... | ecosystem: Environmental > Aquatic > Freshwater >...
ATATGGTCTTTTACTTCAACTTCTCCGGCAGGTCCATGGGGGAATAAAACACTGGTATATGATACTCCCAAACTTGCAGATGATGCATTTACATATAATGCATACCCTCATCCTCAGTTCGACGAAAATGACAAGCTTCTCTTTTCGTATAATAATAATGGCAATTTCTGGGATATTTTCAGTAATGTGGAATTATACAGGCCTGTATTTGTAAGGGTTCCATATGCACAACTGGATCCGGCATTTGATACCGGCACTGGTATAAAAATAAATTTACCAGGAACAGAAAATATTGAAATATCGGTGAATTATCCAAATCCATTCATAAATCTTACAACAATAGACTATTCAGTAAAGGAAAGAGAATTTGTTGAACTGGTGATTTATGACATATCAGGAAGAAAGATCGCTTCATATATAAACAGGAAACTGGATCCCGGTACCTATTCTGTTACCATAAATACCAGTGATCTTGAGGAAGGCATTTATTTTTACCGGATGGCAGGTTCATCTTCTGAAACCAGGCAGATGATAAAAGTTTCATCTTATTAAAATGAAATTTGAGATTGATCATAAAAGTATTGTTCCGCTTCACGCCCAGGTTGAACAGTTGATCCGTGAGATGGCAATCAAGCCTGAATATAAAAATGGAAAGCTTTTGCCAAATGAGATCGATATGGCAAAGCAGTTGGGGATATCCAGGAATACTGTCAGACAGGCAACCAATAAACTGGTATATGAAGGAGTACTGATCAGAAAAAAGGGAGTTGGAACGTGGTTTGCCGATCAGAGTGTAAATACCAGGATCAAAAACTGGTTGAGTTTTTCGCAGGAAATGCAATCAAAAGGCATTCAAATCATTAATTATGAAATTAATGTGGAGTGGATTCTGCCAGATCCGGGAGTAGCTGATTTTTTTAGTATACCGAAAAATATTAAAATTCTTAAAATGGAACGTTTAAGGGGGAGAGAAGATGGTCCATTTGTATTCTTCATTTCTTACTTTCATCCAAGGATCGGGCTTACGGGTAAAGAGGATTACACACGTCCATTATATGAAGTTCTGGAAAAAGATTATTCCACTGTTGTAAAGATATCCAAAGAGGAATTAAGTGCCCTGTCGGCGGATAAATTTCTGGCGAAAAAACTCAGGATAAAACCTGGTGATCCCATTCTGAAACGAAAAAGGTTGGTATATGATCCGGGAAGCCGTCCGGTAGAGTATAATATTGGATATTACAGGGCCGACAGTTTTGTCTATACAATAGAAAGTGAAAGGGAATGAAAAGAGCCAGGTCAGGTCCTTCAGCCCTGATAACAGAAATTTCAAAATGACAAAAGAAATAACAAAGAATCTAAAACTAATCATATGAGAATCAATTCATTATCGCTGTTCGGGAAAGGATTAGCAGGACATATTATGCAACTACTTGCTTGCATAATATTACTGGGATTATCTCCTCAGCTCAATCACCTGGCTGCGCAGGCGACCAGGACAATCACAGGGAATATTCAGGGCTCATCCGGAGATATGGGTATTCCCGGTGTGAATGTCATTGAAAAAGGCACTACCAACGGAACCATAACAAATCTTGACGGGAATTATTCCATTACGGTTTCAGGTAATGCAGAATACCTTATTTTTTCATTTGTAGGAATGAAATCGCAGGAAATAGCCATTGGGAATAGAAGCGTTATTAATGTGGTAATGGAAGAAGATATAATAGGACTGGAAGAAGTGGTTGCCATTGGTTATGGAACAGTCAGGAAAAGTGATCTGACCGGTGCTGTAGGAACGGTGAAATCTGAAGAAATCAGGAAAGTTCCTGTAACATCCCTCGATCAGTCACTCCAGGGACGTGTGGCAGGAGTGCAGGTTGTACAGGTATCTGCTCAGCCAGGCGGGAACACGCTTTTCCGTGTCAGAGGTGGCAATTCAATCTATGCAGGAAATGAACCGCTATATGTCATAGACGGTATGCCAGTGGATTCAAAGGAGAATCTATCCTGGCTAAGTGCTCCCGTCATTAATGCTCTCAGTTCCTTAAATCCGAATGATATTGAATCCATTGAGATCCTTAAAGATGCCTCAGCCACATCCATATATGGAGCAAGGGGTGCCAACGGTGTGGTTCTGATCACAACAAAACGTGGGAAATCAGGCTTTGACAGGGTAGCTTTCGAAGCTTATTACGGGATACAGCAAATTACGAAGAGAATAGATGTAATGAATGCAGCCCAGTATGGAAAATTGTATGATGAAGCAGGATTGAATGCTGCCATAGATAATGGAACCACTTATACTCCGGTATATCCGAATCCGGATTCACTGGGTGAGGGAACCGACTGGCAGGATGAAATTTACAGGGATGCTCCCATTCAGAATTATCAGCTGGGGGTTTCAGGTGGAAGCCCGGCCACACAATATGCCCTGTCGGCTAACTATTTTGCACAGGATGGAGTAATTATCGGATCAGACTTTAAGAGATATTCTTTCAGGACAAATTTAGACCATAGCATCAGGGAAAAACTGAAAGTCGGAACCAGTTTTTCGGTGAGCCATACAAAAGCCAATACGGTTGGATCTTCAACCCCTGCAGGGTTTTTCCCCGGAGTAGTGAATACAGCTCTTACCATAAGCCCTGCTCTGCCGATCTATGATTCTACAGGCCAATATACCCTGACAGATCCTAATGCGGATGCATGGCTGGATAATCCTGTAGCCGTTACCAGGGAGGTAAAATCCATTGATAAGACCACCCGATTCGTAGGGAATATATATGCCAACTATACCATTATAAAAGGCCTGGATCTGAGGGTAACATTAGGTCTGGATCAGTCACACAACATCCAGGATTATTATGATCCGACTTATATCTATTCCGGATCATTTAACGATGGACAGTCGCGGTTTGCCACCACAGATTTCAGGACAATTCTAAATGAAAATACCTTAACATATTCCAATACTTTTAAAGATCGTCACAGGATCAATATCCTGGGTGGATTTACATACAATTATGCTGATAGCCGGACATTTATCGACATTGCTACAGGGTATCCGAATGACAGGCTTGAATATTATGCCATTGCGAGTGCTCAGAACAAACCATCCATTTATACGGGTTTTGGAGAGGAAGCTCTCATATCATACCTGGCAAGAGTAAACTACAGTCTGGATGATAAATATCTGATTACAGTCACTGACCGGATCGATGGTTCTTCTAAATTCGGACCCAATAACCGTTACGCAAATTTCCCCTCCGTCGCAGCAGCATGGCGGATTTCTTCTGAAGAATTCATTCAGAATCTAAATTTTTTGTATAACCTGAAATTGCGTGCCAGCATAGGAGTAAGCGGAAATGAAAGTATTCCAAATTATTTGTATATCCCGACCATGGGTACTTCAGTGTATTATTTCAATAACAGTTATCCGGGGAGTGGGTATTCACCTGACAGGATCGGGAATGATGATCTGAAATGGGAAAGTACACGTCAGATCGATATCGGACTCGATGCAGCCTTCTTCGAAGGAAGAATTTCTTTCACGACTGATTATTATAACAAGCTTACTTATGACATGCTCTATTACGCTGAGGTACCCTATACATCCGGGTTCTCAAACGCCATGATCAATGTTGGATCAATGGTTAATAATGGTTTTGAATTCACACTGAACACAGCAAACCTGGTTCAGGCTTTCAAATGGAATACCGATCTCAGTTTCAGTATGAATAAGAGCAGAGTAACGGATCTGAACAACAACGATGCTACATATATCAGTGACGACGAGTATAAACTGAAAATCGGTTATTGGTCTGTGATCGATGTGGGTGAAGAACTGGGCAGTTTTTTTGGTCTCGAATCGGATGGCATATGGCAACAGGATGAAGCAGATGAAGCAGCATTATATGATGCACAGCCCGGTGATTTTAAATATATTGATCAGAATAACGACACTCTGATCAATGCTGATGACAGGTTGATCATCGGTCATGCCCAGCCTGATTTTATATGGAGCCTGAACAACACATTCAGTTATAAGAATTTCGAACTGACGTTATATGTACAGGCTGTTCATGGTAATGATATTCTCAACAGCAACCGCTTTGAACTGGAATCAGGGAACGGATTATCAAATGCCTCAATTGATATGTTAGATCGCTGGACACCAGACAATCCAAGCAATAAATATCCCAGGGCGAACAGGAATGTCGATTACCTGTATATGTCTGACCGTTACCTGGAAGATGGTTCATATATCAGGCTCCAGTTACTGTCTTTATCATATAATTTTCCGGCAAAACTTCTGGGGAAAACCGGGATATATGGAGCGAAGATATACTTTACCGGTAAGAACCTGCTGACATTCACCAGGTACACTGGATTCGATCCGGAAGTAGGAGCTTTTGGAACTTCCAATACACGTCAGGGTTATGACCTGGGAGGATATCCTACAGCGAGGGTTTACACGGTTGGTTTTAATATAGAATTCTGATCTGAAATAACACAAAAAAAATAAAGATATGAAAAGGCAATTAGTATTCCTCATAATTTTTGTGATCCTGTTTACCGGTTGTGAAGAAGCACTTGATTTCCCGGTCAGGGATAAAATCACACAGGAAAACTTCTATCAGAATGAAGATGATGCAGTCGCTGCCATTAACGCTATTTATGATGTTCTGGGCGCAGTTGAACTTTATTGTTCCAGTCTGTGGCTCATTCAGGATATCTCTTCCGATGACTTTGATGCCCTGGAGACATGGAATGATCCGAATGCCCATCAGCTGGACCAGTATACCATTCAGGCTACGAATAATTACCTGAGCGGGTTATGGCAGGCAAGTTATCGTGGCATCAGCAATGCAAACATAGCAATCAGTAAAATTCCGGATATTGATATGTATGAGAATCCAAAGAACCGCTTACTGGCTGAAGCACGGTTTTTGCGTGGACTTTTTTATTTTAACCTGGTAAGATTATTTGGGGATGTACCTCTGATTCTTCAACCCGGTTCAACTATTGATGATTACCTGGTAAGTCGGGAAGCTGCTGATGTAGTTTATAGTACTATTATTAACGACCTGTCATTTGCATCGGAACATCTTCCGTTAAGTTATACAGGGAGTGATAAAGGCCGTGCAACTAAAGGAGCAGCGCTGGGTATTCTTTCAAAAGTCTATCTCACAACGGAACAATGGGATTTAGCTGCCGGGACAGCCAGGCAGGTCATGGATCTGGAAAATGAAGGGATCTATGGACTGTTTGCAGATTATGCTGACAATTTCAAGGATAAAAATAAAAATGGACTGGAAGCAGTATACCAGGTGCAATTTTTCACAGGTTCGCAACCAGAGAATACGCGGATCGTGATCAGCGGGCTTCCTTCCATTCCTCCATTTACTGCCGGTGTTGGTATCATAATACCAACGGAGGACCTTCTGGCCAGTTTTGATTCCGGAGACTACCGTTATGATGTTACATTTTTTGCTGAATATTCATATTTTGGAACCATTTATACTTTTGAACCTCATGTGTGGAAACACTGGGACAGAGAAACTTATACAGCCAGTAAAACCGGACAATCAGGTGCAAATTTCCCCGTTATTCGGTATTCAGAAATCCTCCTCATTTATGCAGAAGCCCTGAATGAAATCAATAATGGCCCGACACAGGAAGCATATGATGCCATTAACAGAGTCAGGGCCAGGGCAAGGCATGATGATAATGGGGTTCTGCCTGATCTCAGCGGACTTTCACAGGCTGAATTTCGCGAAGCAGTGTTGAAAGAAAAAAGATGTGAAACGGTCAACGAAGGACAGCGATGGTTTGATCTGACCAGAACGGGGAACCTCGTGGAGTATGTCAAGAGAGCCAAAGGAGACAAAGCCAATCCGACAGAATTTAATAATGTGTTTCCTATACCCCAGAGGGAAATGGATCTTAACTCAAAATTAGTTCAAAATCCCGGCAGCTGGTAATCATCAGTGAATGCATGAGGCTTAAATTATCCGTTATATGAAACCGTAATGAATCAAAAGCCAACATTTAATTTGAATCCGTTCATAGAAGTCACTGGATGGGAGCATGAATGTTACACAGGATGGGAAAATATCTGCGGTGTTATAATGAATCGGCTGAATCATTTAAAAAAATCCAGGAAGATCATAGTGATCGAGTGTTATCAGGGTGTACATGATGAAGAGATATTAGATAACCTGAGGCGTTTAGTTCAGTTTCAGCATTTCATTTCAACGGCCGATTTATTCCTTTTGGAAAAAACAATCCTTGACCTTACCTATCCTGATGTTACCGATGACCGGATTTTTGGTTTTATGACCCGGCTAAATATGACTGATTTTTTTGATCCGGATGCATTCAGCCTGGCTGTAAGTAAACTCAAAGAAATCAAAGATGGTACTATTCTGGTTTATGGACACGGAGCATCCCTGCTCGTTAAGGAACCTGATTTACTTGTTTATATGGATATGGCCCGTTGGGAAATCCAGTTAAGAATGCGAAGGAATGAGATTTGTAATCTGGGCATTTCAAATAGGAAGGAACATTTTGAGTTACAGTATAAGCGAGGCTTTTTTGTCGACTGGCGGGTATGTGACAAGCTGAAAAAGGAACTGATGCATAAATGGGATTATATACTGGATACAAATGTCAGTGATCAACCTAAGATGCTATCGGGCGATGCATTCAGGGCTGGACTCAGGACTGCTGTAACCAGTCCATTCAGTGTTATTCCCTACTTTGATCCGGGCCCATGGGGAGGCCAGTGGATGAAGGAGAAGCTTGGACTGGATAAAAACGTTGAAAATTATGCATGGTGTTTCAACTGTGTTCCGGAGGAAAATAGCATGTATCTGGCTTATGGAGATATTCTTTTTGAAACGCCAGCCATAAACCTTGTATTTTACCATCCTCTGGAACTACTAGGCCATTCTGTATACAAACGTTTTGGTGATGAATTCCCGATCCGTTTCGATTTCCTTGATACTATGCAAGGAGGAAATCTCAGCCTGCAGGTACATCCCACAACAGAATATATCTTTGAAAAATTCGGCATGAGTTATACCCAGGATGAGAGTTACTACCTTATGGATGCAGGTGAGGATGGTTTAGTTTACCTGGGCCTGAAAGAAGGAATAAATCCTGATGATATGATACGGGACCTCAGGCAGGCCGAAGAGAACGGAACCATGTTTGATGATACTAAATATGTCGAAAAATGGCCTGCCAGAAAACATGACCATTTCCTGATTCCATGCGGCACTGTTCACTGTTCAGGAAAAAACAGCCTGGTGCTGGAGATCAGTTCCACACCTTATATTTTCACTTTTAAATTATGGGATTGGGGCAGAAAAGGTCTCGACGGGAAACCACGACCCATCAATATAGCACATGGATCAAATGTGATCCAATGGGACAGGACAACAAAGTGGACCCGGGAACAACTGATCAATAGAATTTCTAAAATCGCGGAAGGTGATGGTTGGATTGAAGAAAGGACGGGCCTGCATGAAAAGGAATTCATTGAAACCCGCCGGCACTGGTTTACGAAGAGAGTTCATCACAACACCAATGGAGGTGTCAATGTTCTGAATCTGGTGGAAGGTGATGAAGCAATTGTAGAAAGTCCTTCTCAGGCTTTTAAACCTTTTGTAGTACATTATGCTGAGACCTTCATAGTCCCGGCTATTGTAGGAGAATACACAATCCGGCCGGGTAACGGATCGGCAGGCCAGAAATGTGCTACCATTAAAGCTTTTGTAAGAACCAATCCTTAAAACGGATGCATCACCGATGGTTAAACTGCGAATTGATATAAGAATGCCATTCAAAAAAACAATATAATTTGTGATACATTAAAATTATTTCAATGAAAAAACAAAATTCTCTGAAATATGTCCTGCCTGTTTTATTAAGCTTTTATGTGATGGGTTTTGTAGACCTGGTGGGCGTCGCAACAGGTTATGTAAAAAAAGATTTTCAATTATCAGACAGCATGGCACAGCTTTTACCTTCAATGGTTTTTTTATGGTTTGCCCTGATCTCAATTCCTACAGGAATATTTCAGGACCGGAAGGGGAAACGGTTTACGGTTAATCTGGGTATGGCCATAACCGGAATCGGGATGTTGTTCCCGTTTATTCACTATACTTATTTTACAGCCATCCTGGGATTTATGGTACTGGGAATCGGGAATACCATTTTACAGGTATCAGCAAATCCCCTTATGCTTGATATTTCTTCAGATGAAAGCAAGGCTGCCAACATGAGCCTTTCACAATTCATTAAAGCCATTGCAGCTATGCTTGGCCCGATCATAATCACTGCCCTGGTAAAATATACCGGCAACTGGAAACTGATCTTCCCTATTTATGCAGGACTGTCAGCTCTCTCAGTCATATGGCTCTATTCAGTAAAAATTGAAGAATACAAATCAGATAAAGAACCGGCAACCTTTGGAAGTGTATTGTCATTGTTTAAAAAACCATTTGTCATAATAATGATCCTGTCCACATTTCTGATGGTAGGATTTGATGTAGGGATCAATTCCAATATTGCTAATTTCCTGAAAACAAGATTTTCCATAAGCCTGGAGTCTGCCAGTCTGGGTATCAGTATCTATTTTGCATCTCTCATGGTTGGCCGGTTCATGGGGGCCATTATGTTAAGAAAAATCAATCCGTATGGATTCCTTTCATGGAGCATAGTAATAACATTGATTGGACTGGCTGGAATTATTATTTCTGACAATCTGACCGTAACCAGAATCATGATTTTTGTAGCCGGGTTGGGATTCTCAAATACTTTCCCAATCGTTTTTTCGCTTATAGTCGGACGTATGCCTGAATATGCAAATGAACTTTCCAGCCTTATTATTCTGTCGGTCGTCGGAGGTGCCATAATACCTCCTGTAATGGGACTTATCAGTGAACATATAAGTGTCACTGCCTGTCTGTATGTTCTTGTGATATGTGTTCTTTATGTTGGTTTCGCTTCCTGGTATGCCATTCGCACGAAATCTAAATGATCCTTCTATGGTAAAAACATTTGATAATGATAAAAGGGTGGTCCTGACCCTTGATGCTGGTGGGACCAATTTCGTCTTTTCAGCCATCCAGGGGAATAAGGAAATTGTAAAGCCCATTCTTAAGAAAGCCCATCCGGATGATCTTGAAAAATGTCTTTCAATGGTCATCAGCGGATTTAAGGAAGTTGCCGGGAAAATAACCATTGAAGCTTCAGCTATCAGTTTTGCATTCCCTGGCCCGGCTGATTATGAAAAGGGAATCATCGGTATCCTGCCCAATTTTCCTGCTTTCAGAGGAGGAGTTCCGCTTGGTCCCATGCTTGAAGAAGAATTCAGAATACCTGTCTTTATTGATAATGATGGATCACTGTTTGCTTATGGTGAAGCCCTGGCCGGTTATCTGCCCATGTTGAATAAGAGACTAAGGGATGCCGGGAGTATCAAGCAATATAAAAATCTCATCGGACTTACTCTGGGAACTGGATTTGGAGGAGGGGTTGTAATGCAGGGGCACCTGATGACCGGTGATAATTCCTGCGGAGCAGAAGTGCATAATACACTGAATGCATATCATACTGACTGGAATGCTGAAGAAAGTATCAGTACCAGGGCCATTCAGCATGTGTATACCGATATGGCCGGTATACCATTCTCTACAGAGCTCATGCCCAAAGATATTTATGATATTGCTAAAGGTGTAAAATATGGAAACCAGGAAGCCGCTATAGAATCTTTCAGTCAATTCGGGATCGGACTGGGGAATGCCATTGCTAATATTGTTTCCCTGGTGGATGGTATAGTCGTCCTGGGAGGAGGATTAACGGCGGCATGGGACCTGTTTTCGCCGGCCATGTTTAAAGAGTTGCTTCGTCCATATGAAAATTTCAAAGGAGTTAAGTCTCCAAGGTTATCTTTTAAAATCTACAATCTGGAAGATGATTCGGTTTTTAATGAGTTTGCTGCCGGTAAAATAACTGAGATCATTGTCCCGGGAAGTGGCCGTAAAATTTTATTTGATGACCTGCCGAGGACTGGTATTGGAGTATCGAAACTGGGTGCCAGCAAAGCCATATGGCTGGGAGCGTATGTTTATGCATTACAGAAGATGGATAAACAACATATATCATGAAAAAGAAAATATCTCTTATAATCGCCATTATCATAAGCCTTGCAGGTTGTACTAAGAATCAGCAGAAGATGAAAAACATCAGCGACAATATCCCTTCCCTGGAAGAGGTATCAGGTATCTGGGTGTCTGCAGATACGGCAGCTTA
>Ga0113563_10003050_pt1 | contig 10319 bp, 8 predicted proteins | sample Mud3Dept3metaG_FD_80117 | JGI IMG/M metagenome (GOLD analysis project Ga0113563, IMG submission 80117) | Freshwater wetland microbial communities from Ohio, USA, analyzing the effect of biotic and abiotic controls - Mud 3 Core 4 Depth 3... | ecosystem: Environmental > Aquatic > Freshwater >...
CAGCGCCCGGCCGACGCGAATCACGTGGGTATCGAGGGGCACGACCAGCTGAGCCGGCGCAACCTGCGACCACACACCCAGGTCGATCCCGTCGCGCCGGACCATCCAGCGCAGGAAGAGATTCAGGCGCTTGCAGGCACTGCCGGCCGACGGGCGGGGGAAGAAGCTGCGGACCCCCGGCTTTCGCGGCACGCGGCCGTAGGCGGGCCGGAGATCCATCGATAGCGCCCGCGCCGAGAACGACTCGAGTCCGCCCTGCACGTCCGGCGCCGTCCGATCGAAGCCGTCGGCGAAGAAGCCTTCGATGGTGCCCGACGATGCGATCATCGTGTGCAGCACCCAGAGCAGGGCCACCAGGTCGCGGCCCCGAATCCAGCGGTGGGCGATGGACGCAACCGCCCGGCCGTCGCGCGCCGGGTCGAATCGCCGGACGTAGGCCGCCGGCGACGGCCCCATCGGCTCGAGCAGCCGCTCGATCACGCGCATCGCGCCCGCGACGCGTCCCAAGGCGAGGGCCGACGCGCAGAATCCGGCAATCTCCCGGTCGGCCGGCTGCTCGTAGCGCCGGACGATGTGGATGGGATCGAGCGCGGACGGGGCGTGATTCTGCGCGCGGTAGAGGCGATCGAGCGCGCCGCCGAGCCCGCGGTTGGCGGCGTTCACTCGGTCGCGAACGCGCCCGCGCCGGGCGCCTCCGGGTTGACGTAGACCGCCCGCCCCCCGACGATGGTCGCAGCCACGCCGCCCCGGAGCGTCCAGCCGCCGAACGGCGTGTTGCGCGCCTTCGACCGGAACCGGTCCGGCGTGACCGTCACGGCGAGGTCGGGCGCGAGGATGGTCAGGTCGGCCTGGGCGCCTACGGCGAGGGTGCCGCCGGGAACCTGGAGGATCCGCGCAGGGTTCACCGACCAGAGCTCGACGAGCCGCGCCAGCGTGATCACGCCCGCGTGCACGACGCGGTCGACGAGCAGCGACACGGCCGTCTCGAGCCCTGCGATCCCGAACGGGGCGCGGTCGAACTCGACGTGCTTCTCGTCCGCGTGATGCGGCGCGTGATCGGTGGCGATCGCATCGACGCTGCCGTCGGCCAGGCCTCCGACGAGCGCGTCGCGGTCGGCCGCCTCGCGCAGCGGCGGGTTCATCTTCAGGTTGGTGTCGTAGCTCTTCGGCCCCATCAGAGCGTCATCGCAGAGCACGAGGTGGTGCGGCGTCACCTCGCACGTCACTCGCACGCCGCGGGCCTTCGCCGCGCGGACGGCCCGCAGCGCCCCGCGCGTGCTCAGGTGGGCGATGTGGACGCGGCCCCCGAAGGCCTCGGCCAGCACGACGTCGCGCTCGACCATGACGTCCTCGGCGGCCGCGGGGATGCCCCGCAGGCCCAGCACGGCTGCGACGTGGCCCTCGTGGGCCACGCCCTCGCCCTTGAGCGTCGGCTCCTCGCAATGGTCGATGACCGGCATCCCGAACATGCCGGCGTACTCCAGCGCGCGCCGCATCATCATCGCGCTCGCGACCGGCCGGCCGTCGTCGGACACCGCAACGCAGCCGGCCTGGTTGAGCTCGCCGATCTCGGCGAGCTGCTCGCCCTTCGATCCCTTGGTTACGGCCCCAATCGGGTACACGCGCACCACGCCGCTCTCGGCCGCCCTGTCCCTGATGAAACGTGTCACGCTGGCGTTGTCGTTGATCGGCGCTGTGTTGGGCATGCACGCGACAGCCGTGAACCCGCCGGCTGCCGCGGCCGCCGTGCCGGTTTCGATCGTCTCCTTGTGCTCCTGGCCCGGCTCGCGCAGATGCACGTGCATGTCGATGAAGCCCGGGCAGATCACGAGGCCGTGCGGCACCTCGACGACCGCCGCCGTACCGGTGGCGAGGCCGCGCCCTACGGCGGCGATGCGCCCGTTCTCGATGAGCACGTCACAGGCGCCGTCGAGGCCCTGCGCGGGGTCGATCACCCGGCCGCCCTTAAGCAATCGCGTCATGCTCAGCCCCCCCAGCCAGCAGGTACAGCACCGCCATCCTCACCGCCACGCCGTTGGCCACCTGGTCCAGGATGACCGAGTTCGGGGCGTCGGCCACCTCGGAGGCGATCTCCACGCCGCGGTTCATCGGGCCGGGGTGCATGATGATCACGTCCGGCCGCGCCAGCCTCACCCGTTCGGGGGTCATGCCGAAGACCGTGAAGTACTCCCGCAGCGAGGGGAAGAACCCGCCCTGCATCCGCTCGAGCTGGATGCGCAGCATCATGATGGCGTCGGCGCCGTCCAGCGCGCGCGCGATCGACGAGGTCACGTGCGCGCCGAGCCGCTCGAACCCGATCGGGATCAGCGTCGGCGGCCCGCAGATCCAGACCTCGGCGCCGAGCTTCGCCAGCAGCAGCACGTTCGATCGCAGCACGCGGCTGTGCAGGAGATCGCCGAGGATCGCGATCTTGAGGCCCTCGATCCGCCCCTTGTGCTCGCGGATCGTGAACGCGTCGAGCAGCGCCTGCGTCGGGTGCTCGTGCATGCCGTCGCCCGCGTTGATGATCCCCGCGCGGCAGATCCGCGAGAGGAAGTGACAGCTGCCCGAGCTGGAGTGCCGCATGACCAGCAGGTCCGGCGCCATCGCCTCGAGGTTCATCGCCGTGTCGGCCAGCGTCTCGCCCTTGACCACCGAGGACGTGGTGGCCGCGATGTTGAGCGAGTCTGCGCTGAGCCGCTTCTCGGCGATCTCGAACGACGTGCGCGTCCGCGTGCTCGGCTCGAAGAACAGGTTGATGACCGTCTTGCCCCGGAGCGCCGGCACCTTCTTGATCGGGCGGGTCCCGACCTCCTTCATCGCCACCGCCGTGTCGAGGATCAGCAGGATTTCCTCGCGCGACAGCTCCGCAATGCCGAGCAAATCCTTGCCGCGCAGACGGGTCGCGGGCGCGTCGCTTTCGCCGTGCATGCCGTCAGGCCTCCTTCTCGATGACCACTTCGTCGCGACCGTCGATCTCCGCCAGGCGGACCGCTACGCTCTCCGCGAGCGAGGTCGGCAGGTTCTTGCCCACGAAATCGGCCTTGATCGGCAGCTCGCGGTGGCCGCGGTCCACCATCACGGCCAGCTGGATCGCCTTCGGCCGGCCGAAGTCCACCAGCGCGTCCAGCGCTGCGCGGATCGTCCGGCCCGTGAACAGCACGTCGTCGACGAGCAGGATCCTCCGGTCGTCGATCGAGAACCCGATGTCCGTGCTCCTCACGACCGGCTGCGGCCCCACGGTGTGGCGCATGAGGTCGTCGCGGTACAGCGTGATGTCCAGAGCGCCGGTCGGCACCTCGTCGCCGGTGATGTCGGCGAGGAGCTTCGCGAGCCGCCGTGCCAGCGGAACGCCTCTCGTCCGGATGCCGACGAGGGCGAGCTGCTCGGTCCCGTGGTTGCGCTCGACGATCTCGTGGGCCATGCGCGTCAGCGCGCGGCTCATGTGGTCCGCGTCAATCACCAGCGGCATGATTCGCTCCTGGAGGAACAGGGGGGCCCGAGGGTGCCGGGAGGGCGCCGCGAACCGGAATGGGCGCACATGAGGGACGTCTTCTCGGCCTCGCCGGGCCGCACTTAAAGAACGCGGGGAGTATAGCTGGGGTCAGGTCGTGCATGCCAGCAAAATGCACGACCTGACCCCTCCTTGACCCCTCCTACCGGTCGTAGGTCGGGATGAAGGTGATCGGCCGCTCGACCGTGAACTCGCGGCGGAAGATGTCCGTCCGCGCGTACCCGTCCATGTCCCTCCCGACCGGCAGCCCCAGGTAGTACAGCAGCGTCGGCACCACGTCGGCCAGCGACGCGCGGGCCTTGCGTCCGGGCGCGACCGCCGTGCCGTACGCCAGCAGGAAGCCGTCCGGCGCGGGTTCGTGCGTGCTCGTCAGGTCGGGGTTCCCCAGCGCCCGCTCGAGCAGGCGCTTGCCGGGATCGAGCGGCTCCATCCCGAAGCCCGAAACCACCAGGAGCAGATCGCCGGCGGCGAGCGACGCGATCGTACGGCCGATCGTCGCGTCGACGATGGCGTAGGCGGCCTCCACGACGCGGCCGTAACGGTGCGCCTCGTCCTCGGGCACGTCCCCGAACTGCCGCGGCCGCGCGTAGCGCAGGTAGTAGTGTCCGGCGGTGTCAATCCCGCGAAACCGCACGGCGGTCACCCGCACGGGAATCTGGGCGTTGAGCGTCCGCCAGATCTGCTCGTAGGCGCGATCCGTGGAGAACGTCCGGCCGCTGAACACCGCCGACACCACGTCCGGCGACACCGGCCACGCCAGATCGCCGCCGGACATCGTCGTCGCCCACGTCCGCGCCTCGGCCGCAATCCTGACCGAGAGCAGCGTGTCCGCCGGATACCCGACCGCGGGATCGGTGGGATCGAGCGGCGCATCCCCCAGCCGGTCGAGCTCATCGGTCACCAGGAAGCCCCTGACGGGCTGCGCGGGATAGGTCAGCGGCCAGCCCACGATGCCGACCGGCACGCTCGCGCCGCCCAGGATGCTCCAGAACGTGCGCGTCCGCACACCGGTCGACGTGTGCGGGATCTCGGCCACGAGCCCGAACCGGACGAGCGCCCGCGCGAAGCAGTAGTCCGGCAGCAGCTCGATCGGCTCGCCGAGCGCCCGCATCTGGTACCGCGCCGACGATCGGATGCCTGTCTTGGCCGGCAGCTTGCCGGTCGCAACCGTGGTCCACACCGGCTCCGGCTGGGTCGGCCGGAGGGTGGCCAGGTGCATCGCGGCGCCGGAGTCGAGGATCTTCCCGAAGTTCGGCAGCCGCCCCTCGATGGTCGCCGCCGACACGAAGTCCAGCGAGCCGCCGTCGATCAGGATGATGGCGACGCGCGGCGACACGCCGACCTGGCGGTGGCCCAGGTCGAGGTCGAAGTCGAACCGCTGCGACTCCAGCGGGGAGGGGGTCCCGGGCCCTCGCGCCACAATCGGCAGGGCGACCGACGCGAGCACGGTCAGCGCGAAGACCGGCGCCCCGACGGGGCGTCCCCGCCGGCCGAACGAGTAGTGCACCAGCGCGATGCCGAGGAACGCCAGCGCGCAGAACGTCAGTGCGGCTGCCCCCATCGCCATCCGGCGCGCCGTGTCGGCATCAAGCATCGGACCGAACCCGCGCAGGTTGGCCCACATGAGCGCGGCGCCGCCCCCGGCGGACACGGTGCACAGCCAGGACAGCAGCCGGAGGCTGATCCAACCCGGAGAGATGATCTTCGCCGCGAACACCTGGCGCACGACGATGAGGGCGTAGAAGATGGCGGCCAGGTGCGCGCCGTAGGACACCCCGATGGTCACGAGCAGCGGCGCGAGCATGCCGGGGTAGAGCGGCAGGTTGGGGTTCAGCTGCAGGATCAGCAGGCTGACGTAGGCGGAGGCCAGGCCTCCGGCAATCGCCGCGTTGCTGAACATCCGCAGGTAGCGCATCGGCCCACCATCATAACGCCGGTAGGGTATACTCCCGCCGATGACGGTCGACGATGCCGCGGTCGTGCGCACGAACACGCGCCTCTCCGGTGATTTCAGCGTGCTCGCGCTCGACGCCCGGGCCATTGCGGGCCGGGCCGAGCCGGGCCAGTTCGTCATGGTGAAGACGTCGCCGGGCGTCACCCCCCTGCTCAGGCGCCCGTACTCGCTGTTCGAGATCCTCCGGGATGCCCGCGGCACGCCCACGGGCTTCTCCCTGCTCGTCAAGCGCGTCGGCGTCGGCAGCCAGCTCCTCTACGACGCGTCGCCGGGCCACGTCTTCCCGTGCCTCGGCCCGCTCGGCCGTCCCTTCGTGCTCGCCGCCGCACCGGCGCGCGCGTGGATGGTCGCGGGCGGCGTGGGTCTCGCACCGTTCGCCGCGCTGGCCGAGGCGTGCCGGGCCCGCGGCATCCGGCCGACGCTCTTCTACGGCGCCCGCACGGCTGCCGAGCTGTTCTGCCTCGACCTCTTCGAGCGGGCGGGCGCCGACATCGTGCTGGCGACCGAGGACGGCAGCCGGGGCGCGACGGGGCGCGTGACCGTCCCGCTCGAGCAGGCGCTCGCCGGCGCAGGCGCGCATCCGCCCCTGACGCTGTATGCCTGCGGCCCGGAGGCCATGCTGAAGCAGGTCGCAGCCCTCGCCGGACGGCACGGCTGCGCGTCGCAGGTGTCGATGGAGCGCCTGATGGGATGCGGCGTCGGCGGCTGCTACAGCTGCGTGGTGCGAGTCCGCGGCGCGGGCGGGGAATCGCGGTACGACCGGGTGTGCCTCGACGGCCCCGTCTTCCGCGGCGAGGACGTCGTCTGGGACTAGCGCATGGACCTCTCCGTCCGACTCGGCTCGCTGCACCTGTCGAACCCGCTGATCGCGGCCAGCGGGTGCTTCGGCTACGGCCTCGAGTACGCCGACGTGGTGGATCTCGCCAGCCTCGGCGCGGTGGCCGTCAAGGGGCTGTTCCTGACGGCGCGCGAGGGCCACCCGCCGCCGCGGATTGTCGAGACACCGGCCGGCATGCTCAACGCCATCGGGCTGCAGGGCATCGGCATCCGCCGATTTCTCAGCGAGAAGCTGCCGGAGCTGCGCGCGCGCGGCGCGGTCGTGATCGTCAACATCTGCGGGTCGACGCTGGAGGAGTACGTCGAGCTGGCGCGGATCCTGGACGGCGAGCCGGGCGTCGCCGCGCTCGAGCTCAACATCTCGTGCCCGAACATCAAGGAGGGCGGCATCACGTTCGGCTGCAATCTCGGCGCGACCTCCGCCGTCGTCGGCGCCGTCCGCCGGGCCACCCGCCTGCCGATCATCCCCAAGCTGACGCCGAACGTGGCCGACATCTCGGCGTTCGCGCGCGCGGCGGAGGACGCGGGCGCCGACGCCGTCTCGCTCGTCAACACGTTCCTGGCGATGGCCATCGACGTCGAGACCCGCCGGCCGCTGCTGTCGAACGTCATGGGCGGCCTGAGCGGACCCGCTATCCGGCCGATCGCCGTGCGCATGGTCTACGAGTGCGCGCGCAAGGTGAAGATCCCCGTGATCGGCATCGGGGGAATCGCCACCGCCCGCGACGTGCTCGAGTTCCTGATCGCCGGGGCCACCGCCGTCCAGGTGGGAACGGCCAGCTTCGTCGACCCGTTCATCTGGCCGAAGCTCCTCGACGGCCTGCGCGACTACATGGACCGTCACCGCCTGGCGCGACTTGCCGACGTGATCGGCAGCCTCAGGCTGGGGAGGCCGGACAACGATGGACCAACTGATTGTTGCGCTTGACGTCGATTCGGCGGACAGGGCAGGTGCGCTGGCGGACCAGCTTGCGGGCCTCGCCGGGGGATTCAAGATCGGCAGCCGCCTGTTCACGGCCGAGGGGCCGCCGATCGTCGAGACGCTGGTTCGCAAGGGCCACCGCGTGTTCCTGGATCTGAAGTTCCACGACATCCCGAACACGGTGGCCGGCGCCGTCGGCGCGGCGACGCGACTCGGCGTCTGGATGCTCAACGTGCACGCGTCCGGCGGGGTGGAGATGATGCGCGCGGCGAGGCGCGCCGCCGTCGAGACCGCCGATCGCCTGAACACGCGGCCGCCGCTCGTCATCGCCGTGACGGTGCTCACCAGCCTCGACGAGGCGGCCCTCGGCCCGCTGGGCGTCAGCCGGCCCCTCGCCGAGCACGTGGAGTCGCTGGCCATGCTCGCGAAACAGGCCGGGCTCGACGGCGTGGTGGCCTCCCCGCAGGAGACCGCGCGGCTTCGCGCGGTGTGCGGCCCGGAGTTCGCGATCGTGACGCCCGGCATCCGCGGTGCCGCGGACCAGGGGACGCCGCGCGACGACCAGGCGCGGACGCTCACCGCCGCCGGCGCCATCGCGGCCGGGGCCAGCTACATCGTCGTAGGCCGGCCGATCATCGGCGCGCCGGACCCGGCCGCTGCGGCCGCCCGGATTGCCGCGGACGTCGGCGGCGTGAAGCCCTCGCCCCCCGACCGGCCGTAGAAACCGCGCGTCGCGTCGAGCTGGTCCGCTAGAATGCTGGCGTGGACGCCCTGCTCGAGGCAACCGCGCGCGCCGAGGCGCGCCATTTCTGGTTTGTCGGCTTCCGGGACTTCGTCGGGCCCCTGATCGAGGAGGCGAGGGCGGGGCGGGCCGGGTTGCGCGTGCTGGACTGCGGATGCGGCACCGGCGCCAACCTCTCCCTGCTCGGCCAGCCTGGGCTGGCGTTCGGCTTCGACCTCAGCCTGCGGGGTCTGTCCTTCGCGAGGGCTTCCGGACACACGCGGGTCGTCCGTGCGACGGTGGAGGCCATCCCATTTCCCGACGCCTCGTTCGATCTGGCCGCCTCGTTCGACGTCATCTACGCGCTGTCAGAGCAGGCGGAGGTCGCAGCGCTGGCGGAAATGCACCGCGTGCTGAGGCCGGGCGGCGCACTGCTCGTCAACGTCGCGGCCATGCCGATCCTCCGGGGCGGCCACTCGGTGCTCTCCGCGGAGCTGCGCCGCTACACGCCCCGGCGCCTGCGATCGGTCGTCGAGGCCGCCGGGTTCGAGATCGAGCGGCTGACGTACACGAATGCGTCGCTCTTCCCGCTGATGCTCGCGATCCGCCTGGCGCAGCGCCTCGCCGGGCTGGCGACGCCCGAGCATGCTCACGCGGAGATCACGACGCCGCCAGGCCCCGTCAACGCCGCGCTCGCCAGGATCCTGAAGCTCGAGGCGCGCGCGCTCCGGCGCGTGAACATGCCGTTCGGGAGTTCGCTCTTGTGCCTGGGCCGGAAGAAGCCGGCCGTCAGCGGGCCGCCGGCGCGCGCCGAGGCTGGACGGTGAGGCTGTAGACTCTGAGGCCGAGTTGCCGCTTGTCCCCGTTGTGTGTCCGCTCGTCCGGCACGAAGGTCTGATCGGTCTCGAGCGTCACCACCCCGCCCGCCCGCTCGAGCGCCCCGCGTGGCACCGCGACGTCGAACGAGAACGCGGATGACACGTCGAACGCTCCCAGCCCCTCGGTCCCGGCGCGGATGGTGACGTGAGATGGGCGCGGGAAGTCCTTCGGGGACAGCTCGCCGACGACCTGCAGCAGCAGATCGTCCGCGGCGCCGTGGATGCGGATGCCCGCGGACGCGCTCGCCCAGCGCCACAAGCGCCCCGTCGCCGGGTTGTACTCGAGCTCATGCCAGCCGTCAGCGTAGCCGAGCACGGCCCGGCCCGCATCCTGCACGTCGAACTGCTCGACGGCCGACGCCGTGGCTGCGCCGCCGGCCACACCGGTCGCCTGCACCGCGACACGGGCGTACTGCCCCTCGCCGCCGAGGCTGCCTGCCGGCAGGTCGAATACGCGGAGGAAGAAGCCCGGGGCCGGCTTCACCAGGACGGAATCGAGGGTCCGTCCGTCGAGCGCGATCTCGAACCGCACCTCCGGATCGGCCGCCCCGCCCAGGTTGCGCCCGCCGACGAGCATCGTCGCCGCGCCCGGCCGCCGCCTCACCCATGCCTCGACCGGCTGGCGATCCGGGCCGCGGCCGTCGGCCCGGGCAACGCCCGCCGTTTCCGGCGTGAGGCCCCATCCCTCGACGGCAAACCACCCCGGCGGCCGGATCTCGTACCAGTCGATGTCCCCGGGCCGCACGCCCCCGACGAAGGGACCGGGCGCGAACGGCCAGCGATAGGCCCGCAGCAGTCGCCGCGACGCCGGATCGACGAGCGCCAGATCGGTGCGCAGCGGCTCGGCCAGGAACCAGATCGGGCGGTCGCCGCCCCCCTGCCAGTACCTGACGAGCTCCAGCCATTCATGATGCACCGGCGACGCCAGCGTGCTCGACCAGTAGGTCGAGCCGTTCAGCTCCCAGAGGAACGCGCGTCGGGTCTCCGAGAAGACGCGCCGGTGCATGCCCAGCAGGCGGTCGGCTCCGTCGGACAGATGGTGCCGGCGCATGTCGGCGAACATCCGGCTGACCGGGCTCCCGTCGCGGGCGTAGCGGACGACAGGCGGCACGACGACCACCAGGCTCGCCGCAATCAGCGCCCCGGCGACGAGCGCCCGATAGCGGCCCGCCACGAAGTCCGCACCGCTCACGGCGAGGTAGGCCATCGGCAGCATGAGCGGCAGCGCGTAGCGCGTCGTGACGGTCTCATGGAACAGCAGGTGGAACACGGCGTAGGGCAGGAACGCGGCGGCAAGCACGTACAGCGCCGCCGGCCTGCGCCTGAGCAGCACGAGGACCCCGACGAGGGCGAGCAGGATGACGGCGCCCGCGAGCAGCACGCTGCCCCAGGGCACGACGAGCGTATCGATCAGGCCGCTCGCGAGCCGCCTCGGCGTGCGGTTCCGCCACAGCATGTCGACGCCGGAGAAGTCCTCGCCGCCCTGCCTGACC
>Ga0113563_10003052_pt1 | contig 10314 bp, 9 predicted proteins | sample Mud3Dept3metaG_FD_80117 | JGI IMG/M metagenome (GOLD analysis project Ga0113563, IMG submission 80117) | Freshwater wetland microbial communities from Ohio, USA, analyzing the effect of biotic and abiotic controls - Mud 3 Core 4 Depth 3... | ecosystem: Environmental > Aquatic > Freshwater >...
CATCCCGACAACTACAAGGGCATCGAAGCCGCCGCGCGCGCAGCCGGGCTGCTGAAGTAGCGCGCGCACCGCAAGGGTTGTGACCGAGCACTCCGTGAGTATCAGCCTCGACGAGATTACTCTCGTTCACCCCAACGGCACCCGCGCCCTCCACGGCGTTAATCTCGACGTCGGCGCCGGCGAGCGCGTTGCCGTCATCGGTCCATCGGGCGCCGGCAAGACTACTTTGCTGCGACTGCTCGCGACCGCGTTGCGTCCTACCAGCGGCGCGCTCAAGGTGCTGGGCGGCGACCCGTGGCAACTCGACCGCGGCGCTCTGCGCCGGCTGCGTGCCCGCATCGGCATGGTGCACCAGGCGCCGCCGATTCCGCCACGCCAGCGCGTCGTGACCGCAGTGCTCGCGGGCCGTCTCGGCCGCTGGCCGCTCTGGAAAGGTCTTGCGTCGCTGTTATATCCGGTCGACATCGCAGGTGCGCACGGGATGCTCGCGCGCATGCAGATCGCCGACAAGTTGTTTGAGCGTTGCGACCGGCTGTCGGGCGGCCAGTTGCAGCGGGTCGGCGTCGCGCGCGTGCTCTACCAGCAGCCTGGCCTGATCCTGACCGATGAGCCCGTCTCGGCGGTGGATCCCGCGCTGTCCGACCATGTCATCGGTGAACTCAGCCGCGAGGCGATCGCGCGTGGCGTGACCCTGGTCGCAAGCCTGCATGCGGTAGACCTCGCGTTGCACTGGTTTCCGCGCATCGTGGGCGTCAAGGCCGGTGAAATCGTGTTCGATTTGCCCCCGGTGCGCATCACCGACGAAATGCTGCGCGAGCTCTACGCGTCGGAGTCGGCGGTGGTGCCGACCCAGGCCAATGAGCCGCTCTCCATGCCGGCGCGCGGCATCCGGCGCAAGCCGCTGTGCTCTTGATGCATCCGGCACGCGATCCCGCTGCGCTGCCGCGTTTCGCGCTGACGGCGGTGATCGTGCTTCTGCTGTGGCCGGGCTTCAGGCTTACCGAGTTCGACCTCGGCGTCTTGTTCGATCCGCGCAACCGGGACGTCATGGGCAAGTTCCTCGGCACGTTCTTCCCGCCCGCGTTGTCGGTGGATTTTTTGCGACTGATATTGAAATCCACGCTCGAGACGCTGGCGATTGCGACCGCCGGCATGACCATCGCGATGGCGATTGCGTTCCCGCTGTCGTTGTTGGTGACGCGCAGCTTGTCGATCTCGCGTATCGGCCCCGGCCCCGGCCGCTGGTCCGGCCGCGCAGCGCGCGTGCCGGCGCGCATCACGTTGACGTTTTTCCGCAGCATTCCCGAAATCGTGTGGGCATTGCTGTTCGTGCGCGCCGTCGGGCTCGGGCCGGCGGCGGGCGTGCTTGCGATTGGCATCACCTATGGCGGCATGCTCGGCAAGGTCTATTCGGAAATCTTCGAGTCCGGCGATACGCGGCCCGCGGTGGCATTACTTGAAACCGGCGGTGGACGCCTCGCTGCGTTCTGCTACGGCATGTGGCCGGTGGCGCTGCCCGAGCTCGTGTCGTACACCGTTTATCGCTGGGAGTGCGCGGTGCGCGCGTCCGTGATCATGGGTTTCGTCGGCGCGGGCGGCCTCGGCCAGCAGATGGAATTGTCGATGCGCATGCTGAGCGGCGGTGAAGTCAGCACCATCCTGCTCGTGTTCCTGTTGCTGGTGGCGCTCGCCGACGCGGTGAGTGCGTGGCTACGCAAGGTGACGGCATGAGGCGCTCCCACGCTCTGGTGGTGATACTGCTGCTCCTCGCAGCGTGGGCGAGCTTCGCCTATCTCGCACTCGATTTCGGCCAGTTGTTTTCAGTTGAGGCGGGCAGCCAAATGCTGAAATACGTGGTGTCGTTCTTCCCGCCGGATATCTCAGTGGACTACCTCGCGCAAGCGTGGCGCGGGACGCTCGAGACGATCGCGATCTCGGCGATCGGCACGCTGCTCGCGGCGGCGCTCGGACTCGTGCTCGCGCTGCCGGCATCCGGCCGCTTCGGCGTCGTACCGCGCATGATCGCGCGGCTCACGCTCAATTTTCTGCGTTCGATTCCGGAGCTGGTGTGGGCAGCGCTGATGGTGTTTGCGGCCGGTCTGGGCCCGTTCGCCGGCACGCTGGCGCTCGCGCTGCATACCACTGGCGTGATCGGCAGGCTGTTTGCCGAGACGCTCGAAAACACGCCGCCGGAGCCGGCGCACGCGTTACGCTTCAGCGGCAGCCGCCCCGCGCTGGCGTTTTTCTACGGCACCCTGCCGGGCGTCGTCCCGCAGTTCGTCGCCTACTCGTTGTATCGCTGGGAGATCAATATCCGCATGGCGGCGATACTCGGTTTTGTCGGCGCGGGTGGCCTCGGCCAGATGCTGTACATGAGCCTGAGCTTGTTCCAGCAGCCGCAGGCGATGACCATTATTCTCGCGATGCTGGGGTTGGTGGCGCTGGTCGATGCGGCAAGTGCATGGTTGCGCCAGCATCTGGTGGACTGATTGGCCGGTCGGTTAGAGCGGGCCCCGGATTACAGGTCGTAGTCGAGCTTCGACTTGCTGTAGATCGCTTCCTCGATGGTCTTGTGTCCCAGGTGAGGCGCGAACATTTCGATGAAATCGTAGACGTAGCCGCGCAAGTAGGCGTTGCGCGGGACGCCGATGCGCGTCGTGCTCGATTCGAACAGATGGCTCGCGTCGAGCGCGCGCAGGTTCTTGTCGCGCGCCGGATCGAACGCCATTTTTGCCAGAATGCCGATGCCCAGACCGAGCGCGACGTAGGTTTTGATCACATCGGAATCGATCGCCGTCAGCACCACGTTGGGCTTGAGCCCGCGCGTCTCGAACGCGTGGTTGATCTGTGAGCGTCCGGTAAAGGCGAAGTCGTAGGTAATCACCGGGTATTCGGCGATCGCCTCGAGCGTGAGCGCCTTTAAGCCGAGGATCGGGTGGCGCGGCGGCGCAATCACGCAGCGGTTCCAGGTGTAGCAGGGCAACATCACGAGCTCATCGAAGGTCGCGATTGCCTCGGTGGCGATGCAGAAGTCGGCAAGGCCGCTCACCGTGTGCTGGCAGATCTGCACCGGGTTGCCCTGAATCAGATTCAGCTTGACCTGCGGGTAGCGCGCGGTAAAGCGCTTGACCACGTCGGGCAACATGTAACGCGCCTGGGTGTGGGTGGTTGCGATGGTGAGCTTGCCGCTGTCCTGAGCGGAGAAATCACGCGCCGCCTGTTTCAGGCTTTCGGCGTCCTGCAGGATGCGCTGCGCGATCGCCAGTATGGCCTTGCCCGGCGGCGTGACTGCGGTCACGCGTTTGCCGTTGCGCACGAAGATTTCCACCCCGAGCTCGTCCTCGAGCAGCTTGATCTGCTTGCTGATGCCGGGTTGCGACGTGTGCAGCTCCAGCGCGGCGGCGGACAGATTCAGTCCCTGGCGTTCCACTTCGCGCAGGTAACGCAGTTGTTGGAGCTTCATATCCGTTCCCGCTAAATTCTATTAAGTTATATCATCGTAACATAATATTCGTTTGTAGTATAACAACCCGTTGTTACGATGTGGCTCGAACATGCAATGAGGCGGGTTGCGGGGATGTATCTCTACGACGAAATCGATCAGCGGCTGGTGGACGAGCGGGTTGCCCAGTTTCGGGGCCAGACCCGGCGCTTTCTCGCGGGCAAGTTGTCCGAGGACGAGTTCCGGCCATTGCGGTTGCGCAACGGTCTCTACATCCAGCGTTACGCGCCGATGCTGCGCGTGGCGATTCCCTACGGGCTCCTGTCCGCGAAGCAGTTGCGCAAGTTCGCGCACCTTGCCCGCACCTACGACCGCGGCTATGGGCATTTCTCGACGCGCCAGAATCTCCAGTTCAACTGGCCGAAGCTCGAGGATGTTCCCGACATACTCGCCGAGCTGGCCACCGTGCAGATGCACGCGATACAGACATCCGGCAATTGCGTGCGCAACATCACCACTGATCACTACGCGGGAGTCGCGCGGGACGAGATCGTGGATTCCCTGGTCTGGTGCGAGGTGCTGCGGCAGTGGTCCACGTTTAACCCTGAGTTCAGCTACCTGCCGCGCAAGTTCAAGATCGCGGTAAACGGAGCCGAAGCGGACCGCGCTGCGGTCCGGGTACACGACGTCGGCCTGCACGCGGTTCGTGACGCGAATGGTGACGTGGGTTTCCGCGTGCTGGTCGGGGGCGGGCTCGGGCGCACGCCGATCATCGGCCACGTCCTCCGCGAATTTCTGCCATGGCCGCATTTGCTGACCTACCTCGATGCGATCCTGCGCGTCTACAACCGCTACGGGCGCCGCGATAACCTCCAACGGGCCCGCATCAAGATACTGGTCAAGGAGCGCACGCCGGAAGTTTTCCGCAAGGAAGTCGAAACCGAGTGGACGCACCTCAAAGATGGCCCGGCAACGCTGATCCCCGGGGAAATCGCGCGCATCGAGCGCCGTTTCACCCGGCCGCGCTACCAGAAACTCGACCCGCTTGCGTCCGGTTACGTGCTGGCGCTGACGCGTGACAGGGCGTTTGCCAACTGGGTGCGGCGCAACGTCCACCCCCACAAGGTGCCGGGCTACGCGGCGGTAACGCTGTCGCTCAAGAAAACCGGCGTGCCGCCGGGCGACGTCACGGCAGCGCAGATGGACGCGATCGCGGATCTCTCCGATCGCTACTCGTTTGGCGAATTGCGCGTTTCGCATGAGCAAAATTTGATCCTCGCCGACGTGCAGCTGTCGCAGTTGCATGCGCTGTGGCACGAAGCGCGCGCGCTGGGGCTCGCGACACCGAACGTTGGCCTGCTCACTAACATCATCTGTTGCCCGGGCGGCGACTTCTGCTCGCTCGCCAACGCCAAGTCGATCCCGGTGGCGGCGGCGATCCAGCGCCGTTTCGACGACCTCGATTACCTGCACGACATCGGTGAACTCGACCTCAACATTTCCGGTTGTATGAACGCCTGCGGCCACCACCACATCGGCCACATCGGCATCCTCGGTGTCGACAAGCAGGGTGCGGAGTATTACCAGATTTCCATCGGCGGCGCGCAGGGCAGCGACGCGGCGCTGGGCAGGATAATCGGACCCTCCGTCTCGCAGGCCGACGTGCCGGATGTGATCGAGAAACTGATCGATCTGTATTTGGCACGCCGCGACAGCGAAGAAGAACGTTTCATCGACGTTGTGCGGCGCATCGGTATCGAACCCTTCAAGGAGCATGTGTATGGCAACCATAATCAAGAATCAGCAAATCGTAGCCGACAGCTGGCAGCTGCTTAAGCTGGGCCCGAACGGCGAACTGCCGCCGGTCGCGCCGGCGGGCGACATAATCGTGCCACTTGCTTTGTGGCTTGCGCTGCGCGAGTTGCTTACATCCCGCGCCGGGCGGCTCGGGGTGTGGCTCGACAGCCACGAGGACCCCGCGGCGATTGCCGGCGACTTCGATCGGCTCGCGCTCGTCGCCGTGAACTTCTCAGCGTTCGGCGATGGTCGAGGGTATTCGATTGCACGGCTGCTGCGCGAACGCTACGGCTGGCGCGGCGAGTTGCGCGCCATCGGGGTGGTGGGTCGCGAGCATTTGTTTTTCATGGCGGGCTGCGGGTTCGACGCATTTATGCTGCGCGAGGACCACGACGCGGCAGAAGCGCTCACCGCCTTTGGCGACTTCAGCGATGCCTACCAGGCCTCGGTGGAGCGGCCGCTGCCGCTGTTCCGGCGCCGCTTCCTCGCCTCGCCGGACGGTATGGAATGGTCGTGATGCCATGAAGCCGGGCATGGGCGTTACGCGGCTCGAAGCCCTGAGCGCCTAGACCGTCCTTCGCCAAACACGCTACAATTCAAGCTTTTAGCTTGGTTGTATGCTGATCCGCCGCTGTATTCCCGCTGCTGCCACTATTCCGGTTGCGCTCACCATCGGCAATTTCGATGGCTTGCATCTCGGGCATCAGGCCATGCTCGCGCGGCTTGCCGAGGCCGCGCGCCGGCTCAAGGTGCCGTCGTGCGTGATGACGTTCGAGCCGCATCCGCGCGAGTTCTTCGCGCCGGATCAGGCGCCAACGCGGCTCACCTCGCTGCGCGAAAAGCTCGAGTGGCTCGAGCGCGCCGGAATCGAGCGCGTGCAGATTTGCCGTTTCAATTTCGAATTTGCGAAGACCACGGCTGAGGATTTCATCGCGCGCATCCTCTATCGGGGGCTGGCAGCGCGCTGGATTCTGATCGGCGATGACTTTCGCTTCGGCGCGCGCCGCGCCGGCGACCTCTCGCTGCTGAAGCAGGCGGAAGCGGAATGCGGATTTCGCGTGCATGCGATGCACAGCGTGATGGCGGACGGCGTGCGTGTTTCCAGCACCGCGGTGCGCGAGGCGCTGGCCCGCGGTGACATGGCGCGCGCGCAGCGCCTGCTCGGCCGCCCTTACAGCATCAGCGGCCGCGTAGTCGGCGGCGACCGCATTGGCCGCAAGCTCGGCTGGCCGACGGCGAACGTGCTGATGAAACACAACCGCCCGCCGCTGGCGGGTATTTTCGCGGTTGAAGTTCACGGCATCGAGGCTCGCGCGCTGCCGGGTGTCGCAAGTCTCGGGGTGCGGCCGACGCTCGCGCGCGATGCGCGCCCCTGCCTGGAAGTTCATCTGCTCGACTTTGCGCGCGAGATTTACGGCGCGCATCTGAGGGTCGATTTCCTGCACAAATTCCGCGACGAGCAAAAGTATGCCGACGTCGAAACGCTGCAGCGCCAGATCGCGATCGACGTGGAAAATGCACGGGAATACTTTCGCCACAGAGATGCAGAGGCGCAGAGAAGTGCGCAAAAATGAAACGCAAGGCTGGATGGACTGGTCCGATCGATGGCTGATTACAAGAAAACGCTGAACCTGCCGGACACGCCGTTCCCGATGCGCGGGGACCTCGCGAAGCGCGAGCCGCTGATGCTGCGCGCGTGGCAGGAGCGCCGGCTCTACCAGCGTATTCGGGAGGCCAGCCGCGGCCGGCCGAAGTTCGTGCTGCACGATGGGCCGCCGTACGCGAACGGCAATATTCACCTCGGGCACGCGATCAACAAGATCCTCAAGGACATGATCGTCAAGTCGAAATCGCTGTCCGGGTTCGACGCGCCCTACGTACCGGGCTGGGACTGCCACGGCATGCCGATCGAGCGCGAGATCGAAAAGCTGCACGGCAAGAACCTGCCGGTTGAAACTACGCAAAGCCTGTGCCGGGCTTATGCCGCCGAGCAGATCGAGCGCCAGAAGCAGGACTTCCAGCGCCTGGGCGTGCTGGGCGACTGGGACAATCCGTACCTGACCATGGCCTACGCGAACGAGGCCGGCGAAATCCGCGTGCTGGGCAGGCTGCTGCAAAAAGGCTATGTTTATCGGGGACTCAAGCCGGTCAACTGGTGCTTTGACTGCGGCTCGGCGCTCGCCGAAGCCGAAGTCGAATACATGGATCGCAAGGACACCGCGATCGACGTTGGTTTTGCTTTCGCCGAGCCTGACAAGGTCGCCAAGGCGTTCGGGCTCGCGGTGCTGCCGGATGTGCGCGGCCAGATCGTGATCTGGACCACGACGCCGTGGACCATACCCGCCAATCAGGCGCTCAACGTGCATCCCGGGTTCGTCTACCACCTGGTCCAGACCGGGCGCGGGTTACTGATACTCGCGGCCGATTTGCAGCAGGCCTGCCTCGAGCGCTATGGACTGACCGGTGTGACCCTCGGTTCATGCCTCGGCAAGCAACTCGAGCACATCGGTTTTCATCATCCGTTCTACGACCGCATCGCGCCGGTTTATCTCGGCGATTACGTGACGCGCGAGCAGGGCACCGGCATCGTGCACAGCTCGCCCGCGTACGGGATCGAAGACTTCAATTCGTGCCGCGCGTACGGCATGAAAGACGACGCGATGCTGGCGCCGGTCGGAGTCGACGGCCGTTACGCGGAATCGCTGCCGTTGTTTGGCGGCCTCAACATCTGGAAAGCGAATCCGCAAATCGTTGAGACTATCAAGCAGCACGATGCGCTGTTGCATGCAGAGCCTTCGGTGCACAGCTACATGCATTGCTGGCGGCATAAGACGCCGATCATCTATCGTGCCAGCACGCAATGGTTCGTCGCGATGGACGAGGCGCCGGGTTTTGACGGAGCCAAACCCGCCGAGACGCTGCGCACTGTTGCCCTGCGCGGCATCGAGAACACGCGCTTCTACCCGGATTGGGGTCAGGCGCGGCTGCAGGGTATGATCGCCAACCGTCCGGACTGGACGCTGTCGCGCCAGCGCCAGTGGGGCGTGCCGATGCCGTTTTTCGTCGACCGGGAAACCGGCGCGCTGCATCCGCGCACGCCGGAGCTGCTGGAGCAGGTGGCGCAGCGCGTCGAGCGGGCCGGAATCGAAGCGTGGCAGACCCTCGACGCGCAGGAGTTGCTGGGCGCGGAAGCCGGACAATACATCAAGATCAAGGACACGCTGGATGTGTGGTTCGATTCGGGTTCGACGCATGAAACCGTGCTGCGCGGCTCGCATGCGACTGAACTCAAGTTTCCGGCGGATCTGTACCTCGAGGGATCGGACCAGCATCGCGGCTGGTTCCACTCTTCGCTGCTGGTCTCGTGCATGCTGAACGGCGTGCCTCCCTACGAGGGGCTGCTCACGCACGGTTTCTTCGTCGATGGCGAAGGGCGCAAGATGAGCAAGTCGGCGGGCAACGCGCTCGAGCCGCAGAAAGTGGTCGGCACCCTTGGCGCCGACATCCTGCGGCTGTGGGTGGCGCAGACCGACTACTCGGGCGAGCTGTCGATCTCGGATGAAATCCTCAAGCGCGTGGTGGAATCGTATCGCCGCATCCGCAACACGCTGCGCTTTCTGCTCGCCAACCTCGCTGATTTCGATATCAAGGTGCATGCGTTGCCCGTAGAAGAGTGGCTGGAGATCGATCGCTACGCAGCGGTCATGACCGCCGATCTGCAGGCGGCACTGGCGCCGTCCGAACCCGGGTCGACGCGACCGCAGTCGCCGGGGCATTACGGCAAGTATGAATTTCACCTGGTCGCGCAGAAGCTGCAGACGTTCTGCTCGGAAGACCTCGGCGGTTTCTACCTCGACATCCTGAAGGACCGGCTGTATACCGCCGGCACCGACACGCGCGCCCGGCGCTCGGCGCAGAACGCGCTCTATCACATGACGCAGGCGCTGGTGCGGTTGATGGCACCGGTACTGAGCTTCACCGCCCACGAGGTGTGGGAGACGTTGAACGGCGGCGCGGCGAGTGTCTTCGAGCAAACCTGGTATCAGTGCCCACTGCCGCGCGAGGCCTCCGCATTGCGCGCGCGCTGGCAGAAGCTGCGCGGGCTGCGCGCGGACGTGCAGAAACTGCTCGAGGAACTGCGCGTGACGGGCAGGATCGGCTCATCGCTCGCCGGCGAAGTCGATCTTTACGCCGAGGGCGAGAATTACTCGTTCCTCGAATCATTCGGCGACGACCTGCGCTTTGTGTTCATTACTTCGCGCGCCACCGTGAATGCCGGCAGGCACGCCGCCGGCGTGCCGTCTTCCCTCGATAGCGTGGGCATCAAGGTCAGTGCGACAGCCCAGCCCAAGTGCGAACGCTGCTGGCATTACCGCAGTGATGTCGGCGCGGATGCCGCGCATCCCGATATCTGCGGGCGTTGTGCCGCCAGCCTGCACGGCGCCGGCGAGCCGCGCGCTTACGCATGATACGCTGGCTCGCGCTCTCCGCGCTCATCGCAGCGCTCGATCAACTGTCGAAGTTCGCGGTCACGCGTCGCCTGATTACCGGCGACAGCATCGAGCTCGCGCCGTTCTTCAACCTGGTGCTGGTCCGCAACCGGGGCGCGGCATTCAGCCTGTTCTCCAGCGCCTCGGGCTGGCAGCGCGAGTTTTTCATCGCGATCGCAGTCATTGCATCGGTGTGGGTCGTTTATCTGCTGCGCAGGCATCCGCGCGAGTCGCTGTTCTGCCTCGCGTTGAGCCTGATTCTGGGCGGCGCGATCGGCAATGTCATCGACCGCGTGCTGTTCGACGCAGTGATCGATTTTCTGGACTTTCACTTCGCGGGCTACCATTGGCCGGCGTTCAATGTCGCCGATTCCGCGATCACCTGCGGCGCGGCACTGCTGGTGTGGGACAGCCTGCGGCCGGAAAAGCGGAGAGGCGAGGGTTAAGTAGGGTGGATGAAGCGCAGCGGAATCCACCAAACGCTACTATAATTCGCGCTATGCAGGTTTTACTCGCCCAACCGCGCGGTTTTTGTGCCGGCGTTGATCGCGCCATCGAGATCGTCGAGCGCGCGTTGCAGCTCCA
>Ga0113563_10003055_pt1 | contig 10312 bp, 5 predicted proteins | sample Mud3Dept3metaG_FD_80117 | JGI IMG/M metagenome (GOLD analysis project Ga0113563, IMG submission 80117) | Freshwater wetland microbial communities from Ohio, USA, analyzing the effect of biotic and abiotic controls - Mud 3 Core 4 Depth 3... | ecosystem: Environmental > Aquatic > Freshwater >...
CATGGAGTACCAATGCAGTTGAGATAACCCAGAATATGGGCATCACGGGAATAAAGAGAATCGAAGAGTTTCATGCGACGACTTTCAAAAAGCCGCACTTTGACCCAATGCTTCAGTCGCTGTACAAAGGACTCGATCAGGGCATTTTCACCATAGATAGTCTTCCTGATCCTGTTTTTTACATTAACGATATTAAAGAATACAATCTCAAAGAAGGACTTGCACTCAACGATGAAGAGATTGCTTACCTTGATAAATTAAGCAGGTCAATCGGACGAAAATTAACCGACAGTGAGGTTTTTGGTTTTTCACAGGTTAATTCCGAACACTGCCGTCACAAAATTTTTAATGGCACTTTCATTATTTCAGGTGAAGAAAAAGAGCTCACTCTTTTTCAAATGATCAAGGAGACAACAAAAACCAATCCAAATAAGGTTGTCTCGGCATATAAAGATAACTGTGCATTTATCGATGGCCCTGTTATTGAACAATTTGCCCCGGTAACCAAGGACAAGCCTGATTATTTCAGAATAAAAGATTATAAATCGGTCCTCTCATTGAAAGCGGAAACGCATAACTTTCCCACAACCGTTGAGCCTTTCAACGGCGCTTCAACAGGGACCGGAGGTGAAATAAGGGACCGGATTGCAGGCGGAAAAGGAGCATTTCCCGTTGCAGGAACCGCCGTATATATGACATCATATCCACGGCCTGAAGGTGGCCGCCCGTGGGAAAAAGCTACAAAAGAACGTCAATGGCTATACCATCCGCCTCTGGATATTCTCATCAAAGCATCCAATGGAGCAAGCGACTTCGGCAATAAGTTCGGACAGCCTCTTATTTGTGGATCACTGTTCACATTTGAACATTCAGAGAACCAGAAGCAATACGGATACGACAAAGTAATTATGCTTGCAGGAGGCATCGGAACCGGAAAGAAAAATGACAGCAAAAAAGACATTCCTGAAAAGGGCGATATTATTGTGCTGCTTGGGGGTGACAACTACAGGATAGGTATGGGAGGCAGCGCTGTATCGTCAGTCGATACCGGAGAATTTGACAGTTCCATTGAGCTTAATGCTGTACAGCGGGCAAATCCGGAAATGCAGAAAAGGGTATACAATGCAATAAGAGCGTTAGGTGAAATGGACGGGAATCCTGTTATCTCCATCCATGATCACGGAGCAGGCGGTCATCTGAACTGCCTCTCAGAGCTGGTAGCGGCAACCGGTGGTAAAATTGATATCAGCAAGCTTCCGGTAGGAGATCCGACACTTTCGGCAAGGGAGATCATAGGAAATGAGTCCCAGGAAAGAATTGGACTTGTGATGAATAAAACAGATGCCGGATTGCTTCTCAGGATAGCCGAGAGGGAACGGGCACCGGTCTATCTGATTGGCGAGATCACCGGAGATCATCAGTTCACATTTATCAATCCAGTAACCGGTGAGAAGCCTGTCGATCTTAAGCTGGAATCTCTTTTTGGCGATCCTCCCGGAACAATAATGAACGATGTTACTGCGGAATCCGCATACAGGAAGGTGGAATATGAACCATCTAAAATAGAGGAATATGCGGAAATGATCCTGCAGATAGAAGAGGTTGCCTGCAAAGACTGGCTCACAAACAAAGCAGACAGATCAGTTACGGGCAGGGTAGCTAAACAACAGTGTGCAGGTCCCCTGCAATTACCGCTGAATAATCTGGGGGCAATTGCGCTTGATTACAGGGGGAAATATGGCATGGCCATTTCGATCGGTCATGCTCCGGCTGCCGGTCTTGTGGATCCTGCTGCGGGTTCTGTACTCTCAATAGCTGAGGCACTTACAAATATTATCTGGGCTCCCCTTGCAGATAAGCTGAAAAGTGTCTCCCTTTCGGCAAACTGGACGTGGCCGTGTAAAAACACTGGAGAGGATTCGAGGTTGTATGAAGCAGTAAAGGCTGCCAGTGATTTTACAATTGCCCTCGGGATTAATATTCCAACCGGGAAAGACAGTCTTTCCATGACACAAAGATACAGGGACCAGGTTGTCATTTCTCCCGGAACGGTTATAATCTCGGCAACAGCTGAAATAAAAGATATCAGGAAAATTGTCGGGCCGGTGGTGCTCAACGATCCGGATTCAAGTCTTTTATATATTGACATGAGCCGGGATACATTTAAGCTGGGCGGAAGCAGCTTTGCACAGACCGTCAACAGGCTGGGTAATGAAGTTCCGACCGTCAGGGATCCTGCATATTTTGCCCTGGTCTTCAATACCATCCAGAAGCTTGTGTCTGATAGTAAAATTCTGGCTGGACATGACATTTCTGCAGGAGGAATGCTTACTACTCTTCTTGAAATGTGCTTTTCAAACCTGCATGGCGGATTGTCGGTAAACCTTTCAGCCATTGATGAAAAAGATATTGTAAAGATCCTTTTCAGCCAGAATCCGGGAATAATAATCCAGGTCAGGAACATAAATGAAGTAGCCGGAATACTCAGTGAGAAAGGTATTTCATATGTACCGGTCGGGCATCCGGTAAATGAAAGGTCTCTTTTTATCACCAGCGGCGATTTCTCAGGGAAATTTGATATTGATGCACTTCGTGACAAATGGTTCAGAACCTCTTACCTTCTTGACAGGATGCAGACAGGGAATAACCTTGCAGAGGAGAGATTCAGCAGTTATGCAATGCATGGACTTGAACTGAAACTGTCTGACTTCCCGGGAACATTTAAATCACTGGGAATATCGCCCTCCCGAAGGAAGAATAGTGGCATAAGAGCTGCGATCATCAGGGAAAAAGGAGTCAACGGTGACCGTGAGATGGCCTATTTCCTGTATCTCGCAGGTTTCGATGTTAAGGATGTTCATATGACAGATCTTATTTCCGGCAGGGAAACTCTTGATGACATAAATATGATCGTCTTTGTCGGGGGATTTTCCAATTCGGATGTGCTGGGATCGGCTAAAGGATGGGCAGGTGCTTTCAGATATAATCCCGAAGCAAAAAAAGCCCTGAATAAATTTTATGAACGGAATGACACTCTGTCTCTTGGTGTCTGCAACGGGTGCCAGCTCATTGCCGAGCTAAACCTTATTTACCCTCACCACAATGAAATACCAAAGCTCCTTCACAACAGGTCGGAAAAATTTGAGTCTGCTTTTCTTGCAGTGAAGATCCCTGAAAACAGATCCGTAATGCTGGGCAACATGTCAGGTATGGAGCTGGGTATCTGGGTCGCTCATGGAGAAGGACGTTTCAGTTTGCCCTGCCCTGAGGTTATGTATGATATCCCTATGAAATACTCAAAACATACATATCCTGCAAATCCAAACGGATCAGATTATGATACAGCAGCCTTATGTTCGGATGATGGACGGCATCTGGTAATGATGCCTCATATTGAAAGGTCATTCTTTCCGTGGCAATGCGGCCATTATCCTGCTGACAGGAATAATGATGATGTCACCCCATGGATGAAAGCTTTTGTAAATGCCAGAAAATGGATCGAATCAGCGCTTGATGACCGGCGTAAATGAAACCGCTATCAGTTTAGAATTATCAGCACTAGTCTTATCACTCCTCCTGAAATCCTCAGGGAGGATCTTTTCACTGATTACCTGAATGTTATATTCTCCGGGGTCCTTGATATACATTGATCCCATAAATGAGTCAGCCCTGAAATAAGGATATGAAACATCGGATGAATTACGGACTATTTTATCGCATTCGGGAACAGCTTCAATTCTTGCATCATGAACGCTGACCAGTACTGAATGTTTGTACCTCAGATTATTGGTATCTTTTGTAGCGCTTGATATCCAGACATTATAACGACCTGATTTTGAAACCACAACGTTCCACTCGGCAGTGTTAACCGAAGGATCAACCACATCACTGTAACAGTCAGCTTTATCCAGCTTCAGGGAGATAGTACCGTCTGGCTGCTGAACAATTGTATTCGAACTTATGTGATTATTTTCGGATTTGTAACCGGAATTACATGAAATTAATAAGCCCACACCCGCTGCAAACATTACCGATACAAATACTGTTTTTTTCATAATTGATGTTTATTTTTATTGTAATGTATGGATATAAAACGTAACAAAAATCATTCCATTGTGTTCATTTATTTATTTTATAATTGTTAAAAGATTAACAGAAAAGTATACTACAAAAAAGATTTCATGGAAGTAAAAATAAACCGGAGAAAATGAAGATTTAATGAAATCCAGGATCAATCTATGCTTGCCGGTTCTTTCAGATTGGATACCAGTGCTGGTTTGCTTTTTTTTGATGGTGCCGCTACCAGAGCTTCAACAACGATCTCGGCAATATCTGCCACTTTAGTTTCAGTTGCTGAGGAAAATGTTCTTTTACATAACGGACAGGCCGTGATAAGCATGTCAGGATCAGATTTTGTAAGTTCAGCTGCTGCATCGCGGGCTATTTTGCTCTTTTTCTGATAACTGATCTTCATGTTACCGAGACTTCCGCCACAGCATAGTGAATTTTCATCATCAAACCCGGTTTCCTGAAGTCGTGCGACATGCTTCAGTACCTGTCTTGGCTCATCATAGACGCCTGATCCCCTGCCAAGCTCACATGGCGTATGATAAGCTACTTTTTTTTGCAGGAAATTCAGTTTAAGCGAACCCTTCTCAATAAGCATCTGAATGAACTGTGTATGATGCATCACTTCAACATCAAGATAATAGCTTTCTTTGAATATCTTATAACATATCGGGCATGATGTAACAAGAGTGTGGGCTCCTGACTTCCAGATTATCTGTGAGTTATAATTGATAAGTTCCCTGGCTTCCTTGTCCTGGCCGGCCAGCATCAAAGGACGTCCACAGCAAACGCCGCCCTGCTCATCCATGAAATTATATTTTACACCGGAGGCATCCAGTATCTTAACCATGGAGTTTTTTATGGCTGGTGTGAGGTGAGTCATACATCCCGCATAATACAAAACATCGGTTTTCGCGGATTCAGTTTCAGGTAGCCAGCCATATGATGGCTGTCCATTTAGTTTTGAAGCCGGAAGGGTTTGACGATCCGGGAAGTATCTTTTCCAGATATTCCCCTCACTCTTCACCACCTCTCCTGCTCTTCTCATGACCATCCTTAGAGGAGTCAGCTCGATTCCAACAGGGCATTTCTGATCACACCGCCCGCACATCAGGCAGTTATTTGCTATCTCACTTACATCTTCTTCATTGCGAATCCCTTTCAGAAGATAAGCTGACTGAATATTCGAAATACCTGCCGAAAAGTTCAGCTGACATGCATCGATGCAAATACCGCAGGAGGAACAGGAATATGTCTGGATCTCCTTGAATGCGCCGGGCTTATCGCCGGTTCTGATACCTGAATTTCTTGCAAAGATCAGAAACAGTTCAGTGGGAATATGCATATAACGTGTTACCGGCAGAAGTACAAAAAAAGTACCCAGTGAAAGAGAGTACAGCCACCAGAATGGATAGGAGAGTTCCATTGCCGGCAAAAATGAAGCGAGCGCCGAGCCAAGGGTACCTGTAAGAAAACTGCCTGTTCCGTAAGCGCCGCTTGTGAAGCTTTCCGCGAGTAAACGGCTCGGGAAGATGAGCCATAATGATGTCAGAGCAACTTTGTCGAGAGTTTTCAGGCGCGTAGTTTTTTTCATCCCAACAGCATGTGAAGAAAATCTTTTTATCACTGCAAGCAACAGCCCTGATAAAATGAAAGCAAGAAGAAGATCCATCCAGAATGAGTAGGCTGCTTCAATGCCGGATCTCCCATGGTCGGGATTGAAAAATTTGAAGAATATGGCTTTGTAAGGAGGATTGAGGTGGCTTTGTCCAAAAACATCAGCCTCGATGGTACCGAATAATATGAGAAGAAACCAGCCGAAGGCCAGACTCATATGCATATATCCAAGCCGGATGTTCGACTTGAGAATTTTTCTGTGAATGAGGCTCTCAAGGAATATATCCTTCAGGCTCTGCCCGAATGCCCTTCCAAAGAATCCGCGCTGAAGCCTCAGCTTATCCGGCCGGGAAAGATCCCTGAACCAGATGACGCTTCTTGCTACCGCATAAAAAAGAATGAAGTAGAGGCCAACATTAAATGGTATTATGAAAGGATCAAACTGCATTTTTCAATCTCTTTTGAAAAGCTTCCCTTGCCAGCATAATCACGTTCCTGGTATTGACTCCCCGCGGACAAACAAGCGTGCACTTCCCGCAGAGCATACACTTTTTTAAATTTTCACGGACCAGGTCGTTTTCTCCCCTTTTAATGAGGATCTGGAGTTCCCTGATGCTGAATTTCGTAAAAGCGCCGGTGGTACATGTTGCTGAACAACATCCGCATTCGATACATATCCTGAAGCTATTTTCACGTTCAAGGATATATTCGGCTATATGCCTGCTATTGGTATCATAATTAATCTGACGCCCCTTTGAAATTGTATATCCGAATTTATCCATCTAGCTGTTACGATTATTTAAAAAATCGACAACATCAGAAACTGCTGCCCTTGCATGAGAAATAGTTTCGGTAATGTTCATGGGCATAGTACAGGTACCGGCATAAAAAACGCCCCGGATATTACTCCTGTTACTTCCAAAATGGTTGTCAGACGGTGTAAAGAATCTGTTCTCTCCCCTATTCAGTCCGGATTCCTCAGCAATTATGTTCCCGCCTTCTGACATTTCCATACCGGCCATTAAAACAAGCATATCAAGCTCCATCTTAAGTGGTCTTCCGGCAAGGGTATCTTCAACTTTAACAATCAGCCTGTCATTAATTGATTCACTTGCTTCAGATACTTTGCCCCTGATAAAGTTTACACCCCATTCTTCCTGCGCTTCACGATAAAGTTCTTCATAATATGCACCCCCCATCCTCATATCCATATAAAAACAGAAAACTTTTGATTCGGGAAGAAACTCTCTTATTTCTATTGCTTGTTTTACCGCTGTTACGCAGCACAGTTTTGAACAATAAAGATTGCCGACTTTTTCATCACGCGATCCGACACAATGAACAATCCCGATTACTTTTGGAGATTCCCCGTTTAATCTGGTGATCTTTCCCTTTCTGAACATTTTTTCCAGATCGGCTGAAGTTATTACGTCATCGTATATGCCATAACCATATTCTTCTTTCCGGGAGCTATTAAAGAGATCAAAACCTGTTGCCACGACAACAGCATCAGCTACCAGTTCTTCACCATCTTCTGTAAAAGCTGAAAGACCATGTCTTGTGCTTGTCACCTTTTCTATTGAAGTCCCGGTAATTAAGTTTATAGCTTTATCTGAAGTAACCGTTTCAAGGTAATCCTTCACTTCAATACTGTCTCTTCTGTCAGGAAAAAGCCGGTACCAGTCATTCAGGTGTCCACCTGTAATTTTTTCCTTTTCAACCAGGCTTACCTTACAACCATTTTTTGAAAGCTGACCTGCAGCTTCCATGCCAGCGACTCCGCCTCCAATAACTACAACATGCTTATTCACTAATTATCAAGCATTTATCAGTTTATGCGTACCTTCTTTTTTAATTACCCCATTGATCATATATTTGGCATCAGGATCATAATCAAGACCCATTTTATCCAACACGGGTTCACAGTCGGTCTGGTGCATCTGTAATCCCAGATCCCATGGATCATAGCCAAGAACAAGCCCGGCCACTTCTTCGTAAGTGAATACAGGAATACCTTCACCATCCCTGCCATATCTTTTACCCTCCATCTCGTTGATCACATATTGCCATCTGTCGAGAAACATCGGACAGCCGGGGCAATTAGTGATAATCATATCGGGCTTATAAGGTTGCATTGATTCAAACTTTTCCTTCGAACAGGCAACTGAAAAGCCTCTGTTAGCCTGAACCAGGTATTGTCTGAATCCAAAGCCGCAACAATGTCTGCGTTCAGGATAATCAATCACCTGGCCTCCCCATTCTTCAACCATTCCTGCAAGAACATATGGATATTCAGCGCCACCTACACCTTTTGATGGAAACATTTTAGCATAATGGCATCCTATATGATCTACTACTTTCAGAGGTTCTCCAGTGTTTTTATTGATTAATTTATATTTGGCCTTTGCAGCAATCTCCTTCCTGAATTTATAAACGACATCACTTGCATGAGCAAGATTGTCAGGAATTTCAAATTCCCTACCAGTGGCTTTTCTAAGTTGTTCCCGCACTTTTTCCTCAACCTCCGGAAAGTGGTGCCATGTCTCGAGGATTTCGGTATACAGACCAAATGAAGTAATACAGGAAGGAACATAGTTTGTATAACCGGCTTCCGTCATTAATGCAAACTGCCTTGCTACAACAGTCATGGCTGTTTCGACCGGAACAACATCTCCATGATATCCAATGCCGGAACAAGTAGTGTGGCATGGATGTTCGTATATGTCCTTCCCAAGCTCTTCCCTCATTATCCGTAAGAAAGCCACCTCCGATCCCGGGAAAAAATTTTGCCTTATGCAGCTTCTTACATAAAAGTATTTGTCATCAGCTATCTCTTTCTGATAGTCACTCCAGATTGCTCTTTTGCCTTCAATTTTCATTCAGGTTATTGCTTTGTATGAGATCCGTTATTTGTCTTGTAAATGTGTCTGAAATATTCATTATCAGTGGTATCATCAAATTCGAGATTTAATTCATCAGCCTTCTTCTTTGAAGATGACTCGATTTTTTCATATCGCTTCATAGCACCTGTCACTTCGAAAATCTTTCTTAGTTCATTAAGCGATTCTTCAGGGATCTTTCTTAAGATACCCGGACCCTCTCCTTTATAATTTCCGCCCAGTCTGTTCACAACGTCCTTACGATTTTCATAAACCCATTCCCAATTTGGTCCCTGTTCAGGGTGTAAGGATGGTGTTATCATATCGATATAAACGCAGTATCCGGTATTTAAAATAGATTCCCCCACTGTTCGTTTTATTGCCAGCTGTTGTCTACCCTTCTCTGATTCCACAAAAAAGCCAAGGTCCTGTGATAGTCCGCGCAATGCCATTATTATTAATCCTGGTGCATTTCCTCTCGGACAGCGTGTTTTACAGGACATGCACTCTCCGCAATACCAGATAACCTCGGACTTAAGCAGTTTTTCGATTTCGTTATTATCACCTGATTGCACAACATCCACAATCTGGCGTGGATCATAGTTATAGAATTCCGCGGCCGGACAAATGGCTGTGCATACACCGCAATTCATGCAGGCATTAAGGCCCTCTTCGAACCTGATATCCTGCATGAGCATTTCATGGTAATTTTCCAAGCTCAGCTTTTGTTTTTATTGTTAAAAGATTAACAACAAAAGTATGCTAAACCGGAATAGCAGGTAAGACGATTAAAGCCTATTTTGGGAGGGGTATTTATACCTATGCGGAACGGTATTACGGCTTTACGGTTTTACGGCTTTATGGCATTACAGTAAAAAGGATTCAACGGAAAATCACCATGCAACCGTGTCATTTCTTCGGGTTATCTGCTTTATCTTTTCCTCAGGGTCAAGATGTATGCTGCCACTACTCAGATCGATACCGCCGGCAACAGTAAGCCTGATGTCAATCCGGCGTGGTTTAAGGTCCAGAGGGGCTTCAAGGGAAGGTATTCTTGCAGTTCCAACTGTTATCCCTTTTGCATCCCTCAACTCCAGTGTTGTTTCCGGGACGGCTACAGCACCCAAACTATGAACGCGGACAGTAACCTCATTTCCGGATATTTTAACATCCTCAGGTCCGATCCCGGCATCCGGGAGTTCCCGGTAACTTTTTTCAGAAGGTTCAGCAAGTTCCAATGACACGATAGTATATTTATGCGGAGCAAAGGCCAGTTTCAGTGATTCACCACGTAAAAGATAAGCTGAAGATTCAGTGACACCACTGTCAGCCTTCAGATCATCATCAGTATCAATGCCTAGCCTTACCCTCCACTTTCCGGGTTTGATATTCCAGAGAGTCATTTCAGAACTCACCGGGATCAGGTCAAGATTATATGCTATTACATCAATTTTTTCAGTTGTGGGTCCTGGCAGAAAAACTGCCACACTCTCCCATGTGGCTGGTTCTTTGAATTTCCAGCTGACAAAATGTTGAGGGAACAGGACGTTTGTCCGGGTTAAGGCAACACCCCCGAGGCGATCCTGCTGGATAATCGGATTAAAGGATGATATCCGGTCGATCCAGATGCTACCTTCTGTATTTATATACTCCCGCACGCCAAGGTTCGTTATCTCGTTCCTGTAATCTGACACAAGCTTCTCCTTATTGAATTCGCGCCGGAAAAAATAACCTGCCGGAACCGGTTC
>Ga0113563_10003056_pt1 | contig 10310 bp, 3 predicted proteins | sample Mud3Dept3metaG_FD_80117 | JGI IMG/M metagenome (GOLD analysis project Ga0113563, IMG submission 80117) | Freshwater wetland microbial communities from Ohio, USA, analyzing the effect of biotic and abiotic controls - Mud 3 Core 4 Depth 3... | ecosystem: Environmental > Aquatic > Freshwater >...
CATCGCGCGGTCGTCGAAGAACGACTCGCGCCCAAGGGGCGTGTTGATCAAGAGCGCCAGCTCGCCGTTGACGATGTGGTCAGCCACGTGCGGCCGGCCCTCGTTGATCTTGTAGACGACGTCCGCGGGGACGCCGTGCGCCCGAAGGAAGGCCGCCGTGCCGCGCGTCGCCGCGATCCGGAAGCCGAGGTCCTGCAAGCCGCGAACGATCGGCAGGACGTTGGGTTTGTCGTCGTTGTTCACGCTGACGAACGCCGTGCCTTCGAGGGGCAGCGCCTGACCCGCTGCGATCTGGGCCTTGGCGAACGCGGTCCCGAAGCTGAGGGCCCCGCCCATGACCTCGCCGGTCGACTTCATCTCGGGTCCCAGGATCGTGTCGACCCCCGGAAACCTGACGAACGGGAAGACGGGCGTCTTGACAAACACCCCGGCCACCGACAGGTCGTCGACCAGACCGAGCGCCTCGAGGGTTCGGCCCGTCATCACGCGGGCTGCGATCTTCGCCAGCGGCACGCCGGTGGCCTTCGAGAGATACGGCACTGTCCGCGAGGCGCGCGGGTTCACCTCGAGCACGAACACGACGTCGTCTTTGATCGCGAACTGGATGTTCATCAGCCCGACCACCCCGAGCGCCCGCGCGATGCGACGCGTGTAGTCGCGAATCGTCTCGAGGTGCCGCTCGGGCACCAGGTAGGGCGGCACGACGCACGAGCTGTCACCCGAGTGGATGCCGGCCTCCTCGATGTGCTCCATGATGCCGCCGATCACGACGGCGCCAGTGTGGTCGGCGACCGCATCGACGTCGAGCTCGAACGCGTCCTCGAGAAACCTGTCGACCAGCACCGGGTGCTCCGGCGACGCGTCGACGGCGCTCGTCATGTAACGATCGAGACTCCCCGCGTCGTAAACGATGGCCATCGCGCGGCCACCGAGTACATACGACGGCCGCACGACCACGGGGTAGCCCACCGACTCGGCCACCTCCCGGGCCTCGCGGCGCGAGGTGGCCATGCCGCTCGGAGGCTGAGACACGCCGAGGTCCCACAGCAGCTTCGCAAACCGCTCGCGATCCTCCGCCAAGTCGATCGAGTCGGGCGAGGTACCGATGATCTCGACGCCCGCGTGTTGGAGCGGCAGCGCCAGCTTGAGCGGCGTCTGCCCGCCAAACTGCACCACGCACGACACCTGCCCCCCGGCTGACCGCTCGCGCTCGATGATCGCCATGACGTCTTCGAACGTGAGCGGCTCGAAGTACAGCCGGTCCACGGTGTCGTAGTCGGTCGAGACCGTCTCGGGATTGCAGTTCACCATGATGGTCTCGAACCCGTCCTCGCGAAGCGCGAACGCCGCGTGCACGCAGCAGTAGTCGAACTCGATTCCCTGGCCGATCCGGTTCGGGCCGCTCCCGAGGATCACGACCTTGCGCCGCGGTGTCGGAGCCGCCTCGCACTCGGCGTCGTAGCTCGCGTAGAGGTATGGCGTGTGCGACTCGAACTCGGCCGCGCACGTGTCAATCCGTTTGAAGGCCGGCACGACCCCCAGCTCGTGCCGTCGGTCGCGAACGAGCTCCTCTGTGGTGTCGCAAATGGCCGCAATGTCGGTATCGCCGAACCCCGCCTGCTTGAGCACCCGGAGCAGGTCGGCTGACATCGACCGCGCTTCGCCGAGCCCAGCGGTCCGCGCCAGCTCGACGATCTCGGCGAACTGGACCAGGAACCAGGGGTCGATATGCGTGAGCTGGTTGAGCTCATCCACACCCAGACCACGCTGCAACGCACGGACGATCGCCCACATGCGCCGGTGGTTCGGCACGATGAGCTGCCGGTGCAGCTCCGCGAGGGCGTCCTCCCCCTCCTCGAGCCGCTGTCCGAACAGCGCCCCTTCTCCCCCCAGCTCCAGCGACCGGATGGCCTTGAGGAACGCCTGCTTGAACGTCCGTCCGATCGCCATCGCCTCGCCCACCGACTTCATCTGGGTCGTCAACGTCTGGTCAGCCTGTGGGAACTTCTCGAACGCCCAACGCGGAATCTTCACGACCACGTAGTCGATGGTGGGCTCGAAGGAGGCCGGGGTGACCCGCGTGATGTCGTTGGGAATCTCGTCGAGCCGGTAGCCGAGCGCGAGCTTGGCCGCGATCTTCGCAATCGGGAACCCTGTCGCCTTCGACGCGAGCGCCGACGATCGCGACACGCGGGGGTTCATCTCGATCGCCACCATGCGCCCGTCGGCCGGGTCGATGGCGAACTGGATGTTCGACCCGCCGGTCTCGACGCCAACCCGCCGGATGATGCGGCGCGCCGCGTCGCGCATCCGCTGGTATTCCTTGTCCGTGAGCGTCAGGGCCGGCGCCACCGTGATGCTGTCACCGGTGTGCACCCCCATCGGATCGATGTTCTCGATCGAGCAGATGACGACGAAGTTGTCGGCGACGTCGCGCATCACCTCGAGCTCGAATTCCTTCCAGCCGATCACCGACTCTTCGACCAGCACCTGGTGCACCGGGCTCAGGCCGAGCCCGCGCACCACCACCTCCCGGTACTCCTCGATGTTGTAGGCAATGCCGCCGCCGACGCCGCCCAGGGTGAACGACGGGCGGATGATGGCTGGAAAGCCGACGTCGCCGATCGCCGCCAGGGCCTCCTCGAGCGAGTGCACGACGGCGCTGCGGGGCACCTCGATGCCGATCTCGCGCATCGCCTCGCGGAACTGGAGCCGGTCCTCGGCCACCCGGATGGCCGGGATGGACGCGCCAATCAGCGTGACCCCGTACTGGTCGAGCGTCCCCCGCTCGGCCACCTCGACCGCGAGGTTGAGCGCCGTCTGCCCGCCGACGGTCGGCAGGAGCGCGTCCGGGCGCTCGCGTTCGATGATCGCGGCGATCGAATCGGCCGTCAGCGGCTCGACGTACGTGCGATCCGCGAACTCGGGATCGGTCATGATCGTCGCGGGGTTGCTGTTGACCAGCACGACTTCAAGCCCCTCGGCCCGCAGCGCCTTGCACGCCTGCGTGCCCGAGTAGTCGAACTCGCAGGCCTGCCCGATGACGATCGGACCCGATCCGATCACCAGCACGCGGTGGATGTCTGTGCGTTTCGGCATGGCGACGACTCAGCCTGCTCGCCGCTCCATCTCGTCGATGAACAGCCCGAACAGGTAGTCGGCATCGTGTGGGCCGGGGGCCGCTTCGGGGTGGTACTGCACGCAGAAGACCGGGCGCGATCGATGGCGCAAGCCCTCGACGGTGCCGTCGTAGAGGTTGACGTGGGTCACCTCCACGTGGTCCGGCAGCGAGTCGGGATCCACGGCAAACCCGTGGTTCTGCGACGTGATCTCGACCTGCCCCGTCGCGACGTGCTTGACGGGGTGATTGATGCCGCGATGACCGAACTTCAGCTTGAAGGTGGTGCCGCCCAGGGCCTGCGCAAGGATCTGGTGTCCCAGGCAGATGCCGAACACCGGCACGTCGGCCTCCACAATCTGCGCGGCGTTTCGGACGACGTAGTCGAGCGCTGCCGGATCGCCGGGTCCGTTGCTCAGGAACACCCCGTCGGGCCTCGTGTCGAGCAGGGTGCTCGCCTCCGCCGTGGCGGGAAACACGCGCACCTGGCACCCGTAGGCGTCGAGCCGTCGCAGGATGTTCCACTTCATCCCCAGGTCGTACGCGGCGACGCGCAAGGGACGGCCAGCCCTTCTCTGCGCCTGTGGATGGTAGATCGCCGTCTCGGGCGCCTCGCGCTCCGGTGGCCCCGTCCAGTCGAACGGTTCCCGACACGTCACGAGCCGCACGAGATCGCTTCCGACCATCAGCGGCGCGCAGCACGCACGGTCGACGAGGTCCGCCGGGGTGGCTCCCCCGGTCGCGATGACGCCGCGCATCACGCCCGCCGATCGCAGCACGCGCGTCAGGGCGCGGGTATCGATGTCGGCGATCGCCACAATACCGTTCGTGGCTAGGTAGTCACGGAGCGTCCCGCTGGCCCGCCAGTTGCTGGCCACCGGTGACAACTCGCGCACCACGAAACCGGACACCTGCACTCCGCGCGACTCGACGTCGTCGGGCGCCACCCCGTAGTTGCCGATCTGGGGTGCGGTCATCGTGACGATCTGGCCCGCGTACGAAGGGTCGGTCAGCACCTCCTGATAGCCGGTCAGGCTCGTGTTGAACACGACCTCCCCGGCCGTCTCGCCCGGGGCGCCAACGGAGGTCCCCTCGAACCACTGCCCGTTCTCGAGCGCGAGGACGGCTCTCATCGCGGGACGTCCTCTTCGAGCGAGGCGGTCACACGCTCCGCCTGGCCGGCGCGGAGCGACACCGTCGTCGTCCACGGGCGGTGGCCCGCGAGTTCGAGACGGATGGTGTGAGAACCCGCCGCGAGTTCCGGCAGGCGAAGCGGCGTCAGGCCCACGGGTGATCCGTCGACGAACACACGCGCGCCCGGCGGCTTCGACACGATGTCGAGCGAGGCGACCTCGGCCCTTCGCGTCGGTTCTCCAAGAGGCGGAACCGCGCCCGCGACGAGCGACACCGAGAACGACACCGCGGGGGCTCGGTCGGACAGGACCACGCGGCGAGTGTCGGGCGCGTATCCGGGTCGTGCGACCTGCACCTCGTATGTCCCAAAGGCGACGTCGCGCAGGTCGAGCGGCGTCACGCCCCGAGGCTGACCGTTGAGAGTGACGAGCGCACCGGACGGGGAGGACCGAACGCTGAGTCGCCCGCGTGCAACCTCGGCCTTTCGGGTCGGTGTCGGCGGCTCGCGGCGCGGAACCGGCGCCGTCGCGGCGTCGCGCGGAGCTGCTGGAACCGTCGCGGCGGGACCGGGCGTCGCCGTGGCAGACGGCTCGGGTTTCCGGGGCGTGGGTGGGCTGGGCGCTGGCCGAGCGGGCGTCGAGGAGATGACCGTCGGCTCGGACGGCGGCTGCCCGGGCGGCACAGGCACCGACCGGCCCCATAGGGAGTAGCCGAGAGCAAGGCCGATTGCGACGCCAGCTAGCGCGCCAAGTGCGGGGGCAAGCCAGCGCCACTGCACCCCCTCCTCGGGCGCTGGCTCCGGAGGCCACGGCGTGCGAACAGCCTCCCTGACGGGGGGGCGCGGCAGCTCGCCGACTCGACCCTCAGGCGCCGGGGCTGCCTCCACGACGGGAGGCGGCATCACCTGGGGCTGGCGTGCCGCTGAATGGGCGAGCGGTGCGGCACCATGCGCTGGCTCGCCTTCGACAGGCTCCTCGAGCGGTTCCGATGGTCTTTCGAGCAGGTCGAGCAGCGAGGGCTCCAGAGCTTCGGACGACTTCTCGCGCACCTGCACGTCGCTCAGGTCGAAGGCTCCGGGTGGTTCAAGGTCGATGGCGTCCAGATCGTCCGCGTCACGGCGGCCGTCGACGTCGGGCTCGGCCACCTGCCGGTCCTCTTCAATCGCGACCGGCGTCACCGGCCACTCCGGCTCGGCCGGTTCAAACGGCTCGGCCACCTCCTCGGAAGGCGCCACCCGCTCGAGACGCGCCGAGGCACCGAGCGCGTCGGACTTCTCCTCGGCACGCCCCTCGAGGGCGTCGATGAGCTGTCCTGCGGAGGCGAACCGGTCGTTTGGTGATTCAGCCAGACCGCGTGCAAGCGCCTGCTGCCAACGGGCGACGTCGACGTCCGCGTCCTCCAACTCGAATTGCAGGGCTGCCACCGCGCCTGTGCCGGTTGGCCGTCGCCCGCTGAGCATTTCGAACGCCAGCACAGCCACCGTGAACACGTCGGCCCGGTGGTCCCACGGCCGCCCGGTCACCCGCTCCGGCGCGGCATAAGGCCGGCGCACGGGAGCGCTGGCGCCCACGGCCTCGAGCGCATCGGCGACACCGAGCCCCGTGACCATGACGTCGCCGGTCGTCGACACCAGGATGTCGCGCGGATGGAGAGCGCCGTGGCGCACACCCACCCCATGTGCCGCCTCGAGCGCGTCGGCCACCTGGCGAAGCAGTGCCAGCGCCTCTTCGGCGCTCCCGGTGCCACCGCGGCGCAGGTGCATGTCGAGCGTGTCGAACGGCACGTACTGCTGGACGAGATAGGCGCACGTCCCTTCGACCCCGGCCTGGACCGGCATCGCGATCGACGGGTGCGGCGCACAGCGCTCTGCCATGACCTCGAGCGCGCGCGCGAGCTCGGCTGTCTGCTCGGGCGTCAAGTCGAGTCGAAAGACTTTGACGGCGACCAGCCGGTCGCGGTCGGGGTCGAACGCCCGAAACACCGGCCCCAGCGCACCGGCGCCGAGTTGGTGCAGGACGCGAAACGGGCCGATCGAGGACGGCGTCTCGTGCGGTGCGGACTCGTCGTGGACCAGGGTGAACTCCTGCCGGGGCTGGCGGCGCGTTCCCGCGGGCGCCATGAGTATAGCGCGCGTTGCGGCCGCCCGGTTCCGTAGTTGACAGCCTCGTCGGGGCTCTGAGACAGTAGCGGTTCTGTGCAGGAATCGACGGGCGCGGAAGGACGCGTCGCCATAGAGCTCGCGCGCATGCCGGGCATCCGGCGCCTCGCGGTCGACTATACGAGCCGCTTCGCGGAGCTTGCGCCGTTCTACGCGGGTGACCCGTTGGCATCTGGCGCGTGGCAGGACGCGATCGGCCGAACCCAGCGCCATCGACGGGACCGTGCTGGTCTCGTCTCGCTCCTTGCCGCACAGCAGGAACGCCGGGGTGCGCCGCCGGCCGCCCGCGCGGCTGTCCAAAGGCTGGCCGGCGACACGACCGTCGCGGTGATCACGGGTCAGCAGGCCGGGCTCTTCGGTGGCCCGCTGTACACGCTGCTCAAGGCCCTGACCACGATCAGGCTCGCCGAGGATGTCTCGCGCATCCACGGCACGCCGGCCGTGCCGGTGTTCTGGATCGACTCCGAGGATCACGACTGGGACGAGGTGGCCTCGACCACCGTCCTCGACGGCGAGTCGCACCCGCATGTGATCTCGCTCCCCCGGCCGCTCGCCGCAGGCGAGGTGCCGGTCGCGACGGTCGTCCTGAGTGAAGACGTGACCGCGGCCATCGGCACGCTGCGGGCGGCGTTGGCCGAGACCGAGTTCTCCGCAGACCTGATCGACGGTCTCTCCAGGGCCTACCGACCAGGGGTGGGCATGTCGGACGCGTTTGGCCGCTGGCTCGAGCACGTGCTGGGCCCGCACGGCCTGATCGTGTTCGACTGCGCCGACCCGGCCGCGAAACCGCTCGTGGCAGGCGTGTTTGCCCACGAGCTCTCGCATCCCGGCACGACAGCCGCCCTGGCAGCCAAGGCCGGTGACGCGCTGGCCGCCCGCGGCTATCACGCCCAGGTCGAGCCACACGACGGGGTCGCGCTGTTTCACCTGGCGGAGGGACGGCAGGCCATCAAGCTCGTCGATGGCCGCTTCATCATTGGCGCGCGCGCCTGCGAGCCCTCGGCCCTGCTCGCCGAAGCGTCGACGCATCCCGAGCGCTTCAGCCCCAACGTGCTGCTGCGCCCGCTCGTGCAGGACGCGCTGTTCCCGACGGTGTGCTACGTGGCGGGACCTTCCGAGCTGGCTTACCTCGGACAGCTGCGCGAGGTCTACGCGCACTTCGGCGTCCCGATGCCGCTCATCTATCCGCGCCAGACGGCGACGGTGCTCGACTCGGCCGCGACCAGGTTCCTCACCCGCTACGGCGTCGCTCTGGAGGCGCTGCAGGCGCAGGACGAGGCCGAGCTCAACCACCTGCTCGAAGCGCAGCTGCCGCCGGGCGTCGAGGCCTCGTTGCACGACGCGTCGCGCGCGGTCGAGGAGCGAATGGCCGCCGTCATTGCGGCCGTGCCAGCGCTCGACCCGACCCTCGAAGGCGCGGCGCGGTCGACCCTGGGCCGCATGACGCACGATCTGCGCGCGCTGCACTCGAAGGTGATTCACGCCGCCAAGCGCCGTGACGAGACGCTCCGCCGCCAGTTTCACCGCGCACAGGTGCAGGCCTTTCCGCAGGGCCATCTGCAGGAACGCACCCTGGGCTTCGTGTACTTTCTGAATCGGTACGGTCCCGTCCTCGTCGACATCCTGCGCCGCGACATCCCGCTGGCGCCCGGAGCGCACTGGGTGGTGACCCCGTAGTGAGTTCGTCCCCCAGGGTCCACGTGCGCCTGCCGCTCCTCCCGTGAGTCACGAACGCCCACCGCAGTCGCCACGTCGAACGCTGACCCGCAAACGCAGACGGTGGCCGCGGGTCCTGCTGGTCCTCGCGACCCTCGCGTTCGTCTCGGCGTCGGCCGTGGCAGGCTTCTACTACGCGCGCTTCGCCCGGGTGATTGACGAGCGCATGCACGGCGAGCGCACCCGCTCGTACCCCCGGGTGTTTGCACGCCCGTTCGAACTCCGCCGTCAACAGGCCCTGACCGAGACGGAGCTGGTCGAGCGCCTCAACGACATGGGGTACGCGCTCAAGCCGGCGCTTCAGGCGCCTGGCGAGTTCGCCGTCGACCAGGAAACGGTGCGCCTCATGCCCCGTGGGGGCGAGTGGCACGGCAAGGCCGTTCGCGTCGTGTTCAGGCCGCCGCGCGGCGCGGGCGAGGCCGAACGGGTCGACGCCCTCGACGTCGAGGGCGGCGGCGCGGTCGAGTCGTTGTTCCTGGCGCCACACCTCATCACGGAACTGGTGGCGACGGCCCGCGAGAAGCGACGGACCGTCCCGCTCGACACCATCCCGAAGGTCATGCGCGAGGCAGTCCTCGCGATCGAAGATCGGCGCTTCTACGACCATCCCGGCGTGGACGTCGTGCGCACGATCGGCGCGATCGTGACCAACATCAAGGGCGACCGGCCCTACCTCGTCGGCGGCAGCACGCTCACGCAGCAGCTGGTGAAGAACTTCTTCCTCACCCGCGAGAAGACCATTCGGCGCAAGGTGCTGGAGCAGTTCATGGCGCTCGTGATGGAGCGTCGGCTGTCGAAGGACGAGATCCTCGAGCTGTACCTCAACGACGTGTACCTCGGCCAGCGTGGCTCCTTTGCCATTCACGGCGTGGCGGAGGCCGCTCGCCTGTACTTCAACAAGGACATCAGCAACGTGAGCCTCGCCGAAGCCGCCACGATCGCGGGCCTCATCCAGTCTCCGCCCGTCTATTCGCCGTTCCGGGCACCCGAGCGGTCGAAAGAACGACGTAACGTCGTGCTCCGGGCCATGGTCGAGGCCGGCTACGTCACCGCCGACGCGGCCGAGCGCGCCATCGCGGAGCCACTCGAGGCGGTCTCGCGGGGGCTGGACGCCGAGGCGCCGTACTTCGTCGACGTGGTCGCCGAGGCGTTTTCCACGGGCTACCCGGCGGCCGCCGACGGCGCACGCCCGGTGGACCTCTACACCACGCTCGATCTGCACCTCCAGCGCGTGGCCGAAGCCGTATTGCGTGAGGGCCTCGCCAGCGTCGATGAGACGCTCGCCAAGAAGAAAAGGCCTGGCCGCGTGCAGGGAGCGCTGGTCGCAGTCGATCCGACCTCCGGCGACGTCCTGGCACTGGTGGGTGGGCGAAACTACGGGGTCTCGCAGTTCAACCGCGTGACGACGGCCAGGCGCCAGCCCGGGTCGGTCGCCAAGCCTTTCGTGTACCTGGCGGCCTTCGAATCGGCAGCCGCCGAGGGACGCACCGACATCACCCCCGCCACGCTCGTGGTGGACGAGCCGACCACCTTCGTGTTTGGCGACCAGGAGTGGGCGCCCAGCAACTACGGCGACGAGTACGACGGCACCATCACGCTCCGTCGCGCCATCGCCATGTCGCGCAACGTGGCCACGGCCAGAGTGGGCGAGATGGTGGGGTTCGGCCGCGTCGCGGAGCTGTGGCGCCGTGTGGGCACGGCTGCCGAGGTGCGAGCGTACCCTTCGATCGCCCTGGGAGTGTTCGAGGTGACGCCGTGGGAAGTCGCGGAAGCCTTCACGCTGTTCGTCAACGCGGGGGAAGTCCGACCGCTCCGCACCATTTCGCGTGTGACGACCGAGGGCCGCGACCTCGGCTCGGCACAGGATGCCGGGGCCCGCAGGGTGGCGCGCCCGGACACGACGTTCCTCGTCACGAACATGCTGCGCAGCGTCATCAACGAGGGCACCGGAGCCGCGGCGCGGGCGGCCGGCTTTGCTCTCGACGCGGCTGGCAAGTCGGGCACGACCAACGACCTGCGTGACGCCTGGTTCGTTGGATTCACTCCCGAGTTGCTCACCGTGGTCTGGGTGGGGTTCGACGACAATCAGGCCGTGGGCCTGAGCGGCAGCCAGGCCGCGCTGCCCATCTGGACCAGTTTCATGCAGCGCGCGCTGGCGGGCCATCCGAACCGCCCGTTCGAGGC
>Ga0113563_10003057_pt1 | contig 10308 bp, 9 predicted proteins | sample Mud3Dept3metaG_FD_80117 | JGI IMG/M metagenome (GOLD analysis project Ga0113563, IMG submission 80117) | Freshwater wetland microbial communities from Ohio, USA, analyzing the effect of biotic and abiotic controls - Mud 3 Core 4 Depth 3... | ecosystem: Environmental > Aquatic > Freshwater >...
ATAATACTACGAAGCCTGTAGTAGTCAAGCTGCTGAGGATACCTTTTTGGAACGACGAGAAAGTTTATATAACTGCTTTCATAACAACTCATCAGGGGAGGGATTTAGTCTGTAGAGAATAGTCAGTTACAATCACTCTAAAAGTAAGTAAAATTTACAGAAGTACGCTCAGTGATCTGCTTCAGTGACCATCGGAAGACCAATGCGGTGGGTCTTTTGGATTGAAATTAAGACCTTTGATAACACCATACCCCTTTCCTACTGTGTGCAGTTCCGTATTGCCCGGATCCCCACCATTGTGGGGCGTTGATTTGATTATGACCTCAACTCCGTCTTTATTCGTGATTTTTAACTCGGGGGTTGTCCATTCGATGGTCCAGTCGATGGCTTTGCCTTCGATATGCCTGGACGTTAGCGAGGGTTTACTTGCCACATTGGCTGCCGTAATAATCTCGTTGGCTCCCGCCTTTGATTTCGCATCGTCGCCATGATCCCATATGATATCCACGCCGTCCATAACCGGAACGTCGCTGGCTTTGACGGTACCCTTGCCGACCTGCCAAGCGTAATGCAATACGTGGGCACGCTCTTTAGGTCTTAACGTGGTATCGATTGATATGCTCGCACCGGCATCTTCGAGTGCCTTCTTAAATGCCTCTACATTCTCTTTGAAAGGTGACTTCAGATCCGCAGTATCAGAGCTTTTTTTATTTAAGGGTTCTTTATTTTCATTGGCATCCCACCACGCCTTGCCGCTCAACTTCGCTGGGTCCGGAGCCTTTGGTACAGGGGTCTTTGTATTATTTACATTTGTCTCAGGAATATTAGTCTCCGTGGGCGTAGCCGCTTGTCGTCGTAATAATGATACGGATGATTGTTGCACCACATGCGTCAATTCGTGTGCCAGCAGCCTCTTTCCCTCGGTCGTTTCCAGGTTGGTTTTCCCTTCTCCAAGATATATGTCCTGGCCGTGAGTGAAAGCCTGGGCGGAAAGGGCACGGTTTAACTCAGCAGATTCATTATCTGCATGTAGTCGGACTCCGCTGAAATCAGCCCCAAACCTCGGCTCCATAAAGGAACGGGTTTCATCAGGAAGCGGACTACCCTGACCTTTCAGAGATTTTATTTTTTCTTCTATCGCATCTTCCACTTCAAAACTATCACCCGTCTCTGGTCTCTGGACTACAGGCATAACCTCCGCAGATATTGGTTTCTCCTCTACTTCGTCATCCTCTTCAGTAACACGTTTATGTATGGATAGTCCGATGTCTACAGCTACCCGGGCGGCTGCCGGCAGAGCCGGCATCTTCATAACTATCTCGGCTACCTGGTCGGCTTCGTGTTCTAAGGGATCATTGGCAGCCCCGACGGTAATCTTAGGCTGCACTACCTCATCCTGTTGCACCACGTGCGTCAACTCATGCGCCACTGGTTTCTTTCCTTCGGTAGTTTGGAGATTATCTTTCCCTTTTCCAAGATATATGTCCTGACCGCCAGTGAAAGCCTGAGCAGAAAGATCACGGTTTAACTCGGCAGATTCATCTTTCGTATGTATCCTGACGCTGCTGAAGTCGGCCCTGAACCTTGGCTCCATGAAAGAACGTACTTCACCAGGAAACGGATTTCTCCGTCCTCTCCCGGATTCAAGTTTTTCCTGTATCTTTTCTCCGGCCTCAAAACTATCGCTTGGATTAGGTTGCGTTACTACCGTCGTATCCTGCGCAGCTATGGGTTTTTCCTGTACTTCTTCATCCCCTTCATTGTCACGTTTATGTACCTTTGGTCCGATGTCTATAGCCACCCGGCCGGCTGCCGAAGGCGCCGGCATCGTCATGACCTTCTCCGCTACACTGTCGGCTTCATTCTCCAGGGGATCGTTGGCAACCCCGACGGTAAGTTTAGTCTGTACTACTATCGAACTAACTAGCCGCTGTACATACCTGTTCCCGTACATCTGCTGCAATTGCCGTGTGATGGTTATCCGTTCGCCGGGTGACGCTTTTGAAAGAAGTGCTTTGTGTTTTTGCGTTTGTCCGCCGGCGGCACTCCCACCGACCAGGTATGAGGTCAAGTCCCATGAGAGTAAGCCCTGGGTTATCGGCTTTTTTTCTCGCCCATCATTATGGCGGGTGTTGTCTGCCTTCTCCGGCTTCTTTTGTGCTACAAGGTTACCCTCTGGCATTTTTATCCCACTAAGTTATCAACTATCTAAGAAACAACAAACCACACAAAAACCAGCCTTTATTCGCCAATTTTGTGTTGACAATTCTTTCCTGAATACTACACCTCAATAGTTAATTTGCAGATAATTTTTAGTAAATTCACAAGAGTAAAAAGGAGAGTAAAAAAATCTGTAATATATCAGCAATTTTCCGGGGTCCTAACATCAATACCAGTCAACGGTCAACAGGTGACTCTTGGTATATACCATTAATGTATGACCCGCTACCGGACTTGACGTCTATCTGAAACTATGATTAACTTTGCGATACAACGGGAATACGCTTGCCGGCCATTTTTTATGCTATGTCTATATACTGTCAGACAATAAAGAACTCCATTTATGGCAACGGCACTTCAGTCGATGCCTGGAACCTAAGGTGATAAGGCCGGGTAGAGTAGTCGTCTCGAAATTTGAAAGCGGAGGTTAAGCCATCATGACTCTTCTTTCGTATAGAGACATAGATTGGCTACTTGGCATATGACAGTAGAAGACTTTAGCAAATTCCAATTAAAGCGTGTTAATCCTTTTGAGGGACTCATCATCGACGCCGATGCGTGGCGTGATGCCCATGAATATCACCGGGACCATCTCCGACTCCACCTTCTAGCTTTTCATTTTAACGGCATTGTACAAGGGCTTGAGGTTGTAGCTAGTAGCCCACCGGACAAGTCTGTCATCGTTCAACCCGGTATAGGTGTTGACCCCGAAGGTAATGTAATTGTCGTTCGACAACAGCAGAAGTACCAATTGCAGACCCAAAAAGCAGGAATGGTATATATCGTCATCCAGTTCCGTGATGTACCAGGAGAACCTTATCAGCCACCTAATGGCGGCCAACCGACTCGTATGCTGGATGCTTACCGCATTCAGGAGAGAGATAAGCTACCGAACGAACCATATCTCGAACTGACTCGTATTGACTACGATCCGAATACCGGTTCGATTCAGGATACCCGTGGAAATCTGTCACCCGGGAAGAATATTATCGACCTCAGGTATCGGAAATCATCTGCCCCAGCGGCTGTTGAGAGAGCGCCTGCCCCGAAGAAAAAGGAGGTTACTCCAACTCAACCAGAAATTGTTATACCTCAGGTACCCCAGGTAGAAGAAATGCTTGTCGGTCACATTGTCCTCGGTGAAGCGGATAAAACCCTGCATTCTGCCGGCCTTCAAAACCTGATAAATAAATCGACTAAACCCGGAGAACTGGTCATCAAACTAAGTGAAATTACTTCGCTTGCCCAAGAATTGGATCGCTATTCGCTACTGTACCTTTCTGGAACCGGTCGGTTCGATCTCGATACCACACAGCAGGAATCGTTATCGAAATATCTGCAAGCAGGGGGAGTGATATTCGGGGAAGGTTGCTCCGAAGGTTCGGAGGCGGGTATTTCCCGTGGGGCGAGAGACTTCGGGTTGGCCTTCAATCAATTGGCAGGACAATTAAAACGTAAACTGGAGATTGTAAAACGGGGTCACCCTCTTCTTTCTGCATTTCATGTTTTTTCAGAGGTCCCTCCGGGTACGGAGAACGGCATGCTGATGGAAGGCGGGAATATGGTATATAGTGGAAGCGATTACGGATGCGCCTGGCAAGGAGGGCGGCAAGCCAAGCCCCTACCAAGAGAAGTCATCCGCGCCTCCTTTGAAATAGGAGAGAATATCCTTTTATTTTCACACATGACAAAGACTGGCGGGAAGTAGTACCGCTAAGTGAGGAGGGTACGCATGGCGGATTCAATCAAGGTCTCAGTGGCGTCAAATTCATACTCTGTTACGCCTGGCTCCAATACCCAGGTCACTGTTACCGTGCAGAACACCGGACAGACGGTTGACCAGTTAATGGTTTCTGTAGAAGGATTGGCAACTAGCTGGTATAGTCTGCCGGTTTCCAGTGTCGCCCTTTTCCCTAACGACCAGGATACAGTATATATACAATTAAGCCCTCCGGCCGGAGAAATTAAGGGAGGGGCATACCCTTTCCGTGTCAAGGTCACTTCACAAGACAACCCATCATTGTTTACTACCGCCAACCTTACTCTCCAGGTCATCGCAATTCCCGAGCTTAAACTGGAAATATCGCCACAGAGTATCACAGGTCGTAAGGGACACTACCATGTCTTGGTCACCAATCCGGGGATTAGTGAGGCGACACTTGATCTTAAAGCGACTACGGCTAATCGCCGGCTTAAACTCTCACCGGCTTCTAAAAATATACAAATACCAGCCGGCGGGCGTATCGAATCGGAAGTAAATGCTTCGCTGTGGTGGCTTTCTTTGTTTTTCGGTAAAAAAGAGAATGATTTCCAGGTTAGCGCCACTGTACCTGGCTTCCCCGATGCTATTACTGCTAATGCCACTCAGATCCGTATCACCTGGTATAGACTATTATCGCAATTTTTCTCGCAGATACGGCTGCCCTGGCTAAGTAAACCACCGCAGATTAATACCTTCAGAGCTACAACCGATGACAAGCGGGAATTCCGGCTTAAATGGTCGGTTAAAAGGGCTTCTGAGATTAAACTCGACGACGAAAGTGTTAACCGGCAGGGAGAAAAAGCCGTACGGCCCTCTGAATCCAGGGCTTATATCATCTCCGCCAATAATAAATATGGTAGTGTAACCCAAAAAGTAGAGGTGCAGCCGATTACCGTGCCGCAAGTCAGGACTTGCGACAGGATAAAAGTAACCCTATCACAGACATCTTTACAGGTTAATGCCGGGGGAGTACCTGTCTTTATTTCAGTCCAGGTACAAAACACAGGCCAGATAGTAGACAAGTTCCTGATAGACGTTGAAGGTATTGACCAGTCCTGGTACACCCGGTCGGCTTCCAGTCTTGCCTGCATGCCCCAGACATCCGGAAATACACAAATAACACTACAACCACCCAAACAGAAGCCGGTGCGCCAGGGAGCATACCCGTTCGCAGTGGTGGTCCGTTCCCAGGCAACTCCCGCTGATGCCACAATCGTACTTGGTCAAATGGAAGTCCTGCCCTTGGTAGACTTCAAGTTGGGAATACGTCCTGCCCGTATCACCACACACGGTAAAGGTAAATGTAGATTAAATATAACCAATACCGGTGTTACCGATATAAAATTGAATCTGGAGGCTGTCGACGCGGATGATGGTCTGACTTTCCGGTTTAAAGATGACACTCCCTCCTTGCCGGCCTGGAGTACTACTGAAGTGCTAACGGTTGCCAAACCCAAGCGCGGTTCGTTTGTCGGAGAGCAAAAACGCTACGATATTACATTGACAGCACGTTCCGGAGATAAGCATCAAACAATTACCTGTTCGATGACCCATGCCCCATGGTTCTCGTCATGGCGCCCGATACTCCGCTTTATCCGGATTATCATCGCCCTCGCAATTATTATTGTCATTATTATCTTGATTTTTAATATGGGCGGAGGATTAGGTACTCTGATAAAACATCCGCAAACCTGGGTTGAAAACTTCGTGAATACGATTGAAGGATGGTTCACCAGATAAGTCCTATTAAGGTGGAGGCATAGATGAAAAAACTCAGTATACTGTTAATTTTCTCTATACTAATCGCCGGTCTGAGTATCGGTCTGGTTTCTTCCCAAGTAAACTCACAAATACCAGGAGCTGCATCAATCACCTTGACTCCGTCAACCGGATTCGCGGCTACTACTGTTGTAGGAACGAATTTTTTTGGAGTAGTAAATATTTATTGGGATGGACAACTGATACCGACCATTCCTGCGACAATATATCCGGGAGATAATGGCCAGTTTACGGCCATTATCTCTATACCGACCCAAACAACACCTGGTGCACACGTTGTGACAGCCAAAGATATTACAAGCACTTCTGCTCCGGCAACAGATAGTGAATATTTTACTGTCGTTGATATGAAAGGCACCGTAGGACCAGAAGGACCGGCTGGACCGGCTGGGCCTACCGGACCATCTGGAGCCGGGGCACCCGGACCAGCCGGTCCTCCAGGTGAGAAAGGTGATACCGGTGATACGGGTCCGCGAGGGCCTGCCGGTGAGCAAGGCCCTGCCGGACCACAGGGGACATCCGGGACGGCACCAATCATCGGTATTATAGCTGTGGTCCTAGCTGTTATCGCCATCATAATATCTCTTTTCGGAATACTAAGAAAGTTAATATTCGGATAAATTCTAGGTAGGTAAATATTATGACATCGTTATCACCTGAAGAAAGAAGAAAAATTTACGAGGAAGAGAAAGCCCGGATCGAAGCAGACGGGAAAAAGGCTTCAGGCAACGAGTCATCGACAAACCTTGATCCCAAGACCGGTGCTTTTCTTTCTTACCTGGGTCTTTGGGTCACCGGTATTATTTTCCTGATAATCGAACAGAAGAACAGGTATATCCGCTTCCATGCCACCCAGTCGATCATCGTCTTCGGCTCCCTCAATATTATCGGCCTACTACTACAATTAGTCCCGTTTATGGGGTGGTTCTTAGGCGTTATTATCGGGATCCTTGCTTTCGTCCTCTGGATAGTGTCAATGGTTAAAGCGTACCAGGGGGAATTCTTCAAGCTTCCGGTTGCCGGTGAGTTGGCTGAGAGATTTATCGGGCGGGTAGAAAAACCTTATTCCGGAGAAGCTGCTTCAAACAGGGAAAAAGAACCGCCAACTGGAGTTAAACCCGGTAGCAAAGAGACTGCTACCTTACGGGAACAGACAGATAGAGGCCGTGCTGGTAGAATTGCATCTTCCGCCTTCGCTATTGCATGGAGTCTCGCCCTTATTATCCTCTTCATCTACTTCCATGATTACATCGCTTTCTACCAACTGGAAAAAGTTAACGGGGCATCTGTTTGGATACGTGAACCGGTCTTGACATCAGATTTCAGCTTATGGCTGCCAATAGTAATAACGGTACTTTTCCTCTCTATCGCCGGTCATGCCCTGCTACTTGCTATTGACAAATATATCCTCAGGGAGACGACACTATTAGTTCTTGATATCTTCGGAGCTATGGTCATAATTAATCTAATTGCGATTTTCCCTTTCGACTTCAGCACATTTGCTAATGCCGATCTGACTGCCTGGCTTGAGCTTGGTCTGAAAGTAACGCTGGGTATTATCGTCTTCGGAATTGGGATTGCCGTAATCGTCCGGATGATCAAGATTCTGGTGAATATTATAAAAAGGACAGCCACCTACTAGAAAAAAATCGGATTTTTACTGAAGACATAGATCATCCGGTTCTTAGTATCCAGACTAACGGGGAAAATTCTTTTCTGTGTTTTTCCGGAGTCTTACTTGGGGTGAGTGGAGGGATTTGAACCCTCGATATTCAGATCCACAGTCTGATGCCTTGACCGCTGGGCTACACTCACCATGTTTCCGGCTAATGCTGTTGCCGGTATTCTGCCAGTTGAAATCAAGCTATACAATTGACTTTCTCATTATAGCTAAAAATGAGGGTTATTTTCAATTATAGTGGGCTGCCTGCCTTAAAATGAATGGGAAAACAATACAACACCGGTCACCTACATTCACGAGATAAGAAATAAGGATTTTTTTATATCTCTTTAGGCTAACCGGAAATAGGGTACCTAGTTTAGGTAGTTGACTAACTCGGTTAGAGTGTGAAGGCAGGGACAATCCTTGATGTCGGTAGAGGTATTATACCGGTCAATGAGTAAGGGTTTGATACCTACGCCTCTCGCCCCTAATACATCCACCTGATACTGGTCCCCGACATGAATGGCTTTAGCTGCTTGCACCGATACCCTCTTTAAAGCCGCCAGAAAGATCGGTGCGTTTGGTTTGTCTGCCCCGACCTCACTCGTGGTAATCACGAAGTCGACGTATTTATCGAGGCCAAGCTCATGGCAAAGCGGCGTCATATCACGATCCAGGTTAGTCAGTATCCCGATTATCAGTTTACGTTCTTTGACTTTCTGCATCGCCGGAAGAACGTCCTGGAACAAAACAAAATGCATTTTCGAGGACGTTTCCTGCATTCTCTTGACCAGTTTACCTAATATCTGAGGTTTTCCACTTATGTCGATACCCACCGTAGCCAGCACGGTCTGCTGGTACTGCATATACATATTTGCCTGTTCCGCAACACTCCGTTTCCTTATCGGAGATCGTGTGTTTTCTTCGAACCAGCCCCGGTCGGCCGTAAATACTGCGGCGCGTACTTTCTCAAGCGGTACATCAAATCCCAGCTCGCGCAAAACCAGGCTCTCGGTTTCTTCACGCGGGGGATCATATCGCGCTAGAGTATTGAACCAGTCGAAAAAGACGGCCTTGATCACACCGCTACATCCGTTATTTGTCTTCGATGCCCTGGTCTTTGATATAGTCGACGGCATCCTGAACGGTAGCGATTTTCTCGGCTTCATCGTCAGGAATTTCGAGTTTACTGTTTGGCGTGCTGAACTCTTCTTCCATAGCCATTATCATTTCTACCAAGTCTAAAGAGTCAGCTCCCAGGTCATCCACAAAACTGGCTGTAGGCACTACGTCCTTTTCGTCTGCACCCAGTTGCTCAACAACTATTTTTTTAACCCGTTCGTAAACAGTGGCCACTGCTTCCCCCTTTTAGATTTCTAATGATTGGTCAGGGCGCTCACTGAGCCAAGAACTCCATTGATGAATTTCGGCGAGCTATCGCTGCCGAAAGTCTTTGCCAGTTCAACGGCTTCGTTGATGCCGACTTTAACTGGGACTCTATTATCAAGCAAAATCTCGAAGATTGCAAGCCTGAGAATATTTCGGTCTACCGCGGGGATCTGGGCTACCGGCCATGCCGGTGCGAATTTCCGTATATACCGGTCTATTTCCCTCTTATTTTTCGTTACCCCCAGTACCAGCTCACGGGCAAAGGTAGCACTCTCTTCGGACAAATTTACACCTTCGAGATGAACTGCCAGCGTTTCTTCGGCTCCATGGCCGGCTACATCTACTTCGTATAGTGTTTGAAGGGCTAACATCCTTGCCCTCCGCCTTGCTTTAATCATTACTTCCCCATCGGCAAGGTCAGTATTATAACATTAACTGCCGGACTGCGGTCAATAGGCAAACTCGATAGAAGTCCGGATTATTAAGACCGGTTGAACTATACCTGCCCCACCGCCCTGACTGTTTCAACATCTCCTACATTCACCGTCCTGACATCACGGTTGATCCTCTTTACCAATCCGGTAAGGACTTTACCCGGGCCGATCTCGATAAATGTATTTACTCCACCTGTTATCATGTACTCGACCGAGCGTTGCCATTGGACGCCATGGCACAGTTGCCGTGTTAATTCCGCCTTAACAGACTCGGCTGTAGTTAGCGGTTGAGCGGAGGTATTCCCGATTATCGGGATGACCGGGTCCCTGAAAGTAATCCCGTTAATGATATAAGATAGTGCTTCTTCGGCTGGTTTCATTAACGGCGAATGAAAAGCACCGCTGACCTGTAAAGGCATAGTGCGACCGGCGCCCTTAGCTTTTGCCATCTCGGCTGCACGGGCAACATTTTCGCTGGCTCCGCTGATAACCAGTTGGCCGGGACTATTATAATTGGCAATCACAGTACCCGTCTCCCGGCATATCTCGACTAATACCGCCTCGTCAAGTCCGAGAACCGCCACCATACCACCTGCAGTTTTCGTGCCGGCTTCCTGCATCAAGCGTCCCCGCTCCCGTGCCAGAAAGACCGTAGAGGCAAAATCGATCACATTGGCCGCTGCCAGTGCAGTATACTCCCCAAGGCTGTGACCTGTAGTATAAGCTGGAGTGGTCAGAGATACCCCATGCACTTCTTGCATCGCTTTTAAGCAGGCAAAACCGACCGTTACCAGGGCAGGCTGAGCATTCACCGTCTGTTTGAGTTCCTCCTCGGGACCTTCGAAGAAAAGCCGTGAAAGAGGAAAATTTAATACTTCATCGGCTTGTTTGATGATAGTCCTGGCCGATTCAAAGGTATCGTAAAGGTCGCGGCCCATGCCGACCACCTGAGACCCCTGCCCGGGGAAGATATAAGCAATTTTTGCCGGACTACTCATTCTTGATTCTCCTAAATACCGATATCAATATAATACAAAATCCTGTATATCAAAAAGGGCTTG
>Ga0113563_10003058_pt1 | contig 10307 bp, 6 predicted proteins | sample Mud3Dept3metaG_FD_80117 | JGI IMG/M metagenome (GOLD analysis project Ga0113563, IMG submission 80117) | Freshwater wetland microbial communities from Ohio, USA, analyzing the effect of biotic and abiotic controls - Mud 3 Core 4 Depth 3... | ecosystem: Environmental > Aquatic > Freshwater >...
CGCACCGTGCAGACGCCCCCCCACTTCGCGTAGCGGTAGGTGCCGGCCATGCGGCGCGAGAGCGCCCCGCGCACCCCGGCCTCCTCCCAGGCCTCCTTGGCCGCCGACTCCGCCGGCGTGAGGTGCTTCTCCACGATCCCCTTCGGGACGATCCGCGCGTTGTCCCGGGGATCGAGCGTGAGGTCCATGGACGGGGACCACGCGTCGTACGCGAGAAGGAGGTTGTCCCGGTTGACGGCCTTGGAGGTGAGCGCCCTGGCATACGGATCGATCAGCAGCTTGTGCTCGTTGAAGCGCAGCCCCCAGCGGGGCTCGAAATCACCCGCCACCCGGAAGCCGTAGAGCTGGCCCGCCCCGATCCCGTGCACGAGCCCGTGCCAGATGTGGCGCGTGCAGCTCGTCAGGGGGATCACGTCCGTGGGGGGGCCGGTCGGGTCCTCGAAGAGCTCGAGCGTGACGCCGAACCACGCGAGCACCATGAGGCCGCGCGTCACCCGGATGACGCTCCCGAGCAGCGCCCGGCCGCGACTAGCGATGGCACGCGAGCGCTGCGCCACATCGGAGCGGATGATCTCGATGAACAGCGCCTCGATGACCACATCGGCGGTCAGTAAGGCCACGGCGGCGAGAGCCGAGCCGGCGACCCCCTCCGTAACAACGATCGCCAGCGCAACATTCCCCACGAGGTTGGCTCCCGCGGCGGACGCCAGGAGCACAACGGCGCAGCGCACGGCCAGCCTGAGCGCCCATTGCCAGCGGAGTGGCAGGTCGTAGACGGCCGATCGCGGGTGCAACCCCGCCAGCAGCCACACGATCACCGCAACGCTCTCGCCGAACAGCAGCAGCCGCGCCACGGGCGCGAACGGCGGTAGGTGTTGGCGGAGCCCGGACGCCAGGAGCAGCAGCGCCACCACCGGCAACACGCTGCGGACACGCCGGATCGCCTGATCGCGGAACATCCACATCATCGGCACCACGGCCAGGAGTCCCGCGGCAGTGTCGAGCACGACTGGGGCGTACGGGTGGATGACGCGGCTGACCATTAACGCGAGAATCAGCGCAGCCGAGATCGGCCGGGACAGCACCGCGCGCATCGCCGGTGAGACCGCGTCGGCGGTCGCCGTTGCCGACGGGCGTCGCGACAGCGCGATGACGGCGCCCAAGAGGACGATCAGCAGCGCGCCGTGCGCGGCGAGACGTGGCCACTGCCCCTTGGCGTACGTCCTCACCAGTGCCCAGTTGCGCGCCAGGCCGGCACGCAAGGCCACGCCGATGGGCTGAGCGGCGGCCATCTCACGCGGGACGGTCCACAGCGGCGGCGCATCGATGACCAGCAGGTCGCGTCGCAACAGCTGCTCGGCCAGGTCCAATTGTTCAAGTGCCTCGCCCGCCTGACTTTGCAGGCTGGAGATGCGGCCGAGCGACGCCAGCAGAGTGTCGTGCTGCTGGCGATGGTGCCGCTGCGTCTCGTGGATGGCGTCGCGGGTGATGCGAATGGCGTCGCGGACCGTTCGGGGCAGCGCGCCCTCCTGCGCGGCCGCGGCGGCCCTGGCCCAGGCCTCGTCCAGCTCGCCCAGGCGCGTCGCGTTCTGCTCGGAGACTTGGGTACGCGTTCCCAAAGTCTGTGCCCAGCCCGCGAGTTGATCCTTCACCTGCAGCCATTGGCGTCGCAGGTCCTGGAGCGCTTGCGCGGTGAGTTCCGGCGCTCCCCGCTCGTTCAGCGCGTGGCCGAGTTGTTCGACTTGCGCAGCGGTAGCAGGCAGCTTCTCGGCAATCGCCGCAACCGACGCATCCGGTGCGAGACCGGCCCTGATGTCACGCAGCTCGTTGTCGGTCTGCTGGGCGCGCTCGGCGATCTGGGGAACCGGGATCGCAAGCTCGGTCTGCGTGGCCAACGGCGCTAGGGCAGCGCCCGGATCCGCGGCGTACGCGGTGGATACGGACAGCAGCAGGAGTGCGAGCAGCAACCGCCCCTGCGTGGTCTGCTTCACGCGATGACGGTGCTCGTCAACTCGGATCCGGCTTCGGCGTGTCCTTGCCCGATGCCGGCAGCTTCGGCGCCGCGATGTTCTTCTTCGGAAGTTCGCCCGTCAACGACTTGAGGAACGTGACGATGGAGGCAACCTCCTCCTTCCCCAGGTTCTTGTTCAGCTGGTGCGTCGCCATGACGGACACCGTGTCCTCCAGCGTCGCAACGCTGCCGTCATGCAGGTACGGGCCCGTCTTCGCGATGTTCCGCAGGCCCGGTACGCGGAAGACGAACCTGTCCGATTCCTGCTTCGTCACCTCGAAGCGACCCGTGTCCTTGAGGTTCGGCACCGGTACCGCGAGCCCGAACTTCTGGTACATCCCGCCGCCGAGGCCCTCGCCGTTGTGGCACATGATGCAGCCCGCATCCATGAACGCCTTGAGCCCGTCCTTCTCCGGCTGCGTCAGCGCGTTCGCGTCGCCCTGCAAGTACCTGTCGAAGCGGCTCGGCGTCACCAGCGTACGCTCGAAGGCACCGATCGCGAGCGCCATGTTGTCGAAACTGACGGCATCCTTATCGTTCGGAAACGCCTGTCTGAAGGCCTTCACGTAGTCGGGAATCGACCGCAGCACCTTCTCCACGGCGGCCTTGGGCATCGCCATCTCCACGGGGTTCAACACCGGGCCCTTCGCCTGCTCCTCGAGCGTCGGGGCGCGGCCGTCCCAGAACTGCGCGATGTGGTTGCCCGCATCATAGACCGTCGGCGAGTTGCGTGCGCCCTTCTGGCCCTTGTGCCCAGTGCTCGTCGGCTGGCCGTCGACGCCGAAGTTCGCGAGGTCGTGGCAGCTGTTGCAGGAGACGTCGTGGTTCTTCGACAGGCGCTTGTCGAAGAAGAGCATCTTCCCCAACTCGACCTTTGCGGGCGTGATGGGGTTGTCCTTCGCGTCGTACTGCTTCGGCAACGGCTTGAAGATCGCCCGCGCCCGATCCTCGAGCGACGGCTCGGCCCCGAAAGCCGCTGCGGCGAGCACCAACGCGCTCACGGCTCCGACGAGATAACGCATACGCTACCTCCTGTTCGAGTCGCACCCTCTCTAGCAGCCGCCGGCGGGTGCGACAACCGAACCCTCCTCGGCTGAATCGCTCCGCGAGCGCTCCGCGGTCACGCAGGTCCTCTCTACAGGCCGTTGGTTCGCGAGCGGTCGCAGAAAAGGCTACGCTTTGCGCGCTGGCCATGCCACCACGACCGCGTTCTGCGATGCCGTCGCCTAGGAACCCCGATGCCTCGAGAGATCACCGCTGTACGCGCAACGTTGCGCCGGCAGCGTGAGACCTCTCTCGGAGCCCCATCGAACAGCCGATGCTCGCACCGCACCTGACCTCTCGTGACGTGCTCACCGGCGTCTTCGGCTACGAGGACTTCCGTCCGGGGCAGGAGAAGATCATCACCGCCGTGCTCGCGGGACGCGACTGCATCGGCGTGATGCCGACCGGCGCCGGCAAGTCCCTCACGTTCCAGATCCCAGCCCGCATTCTTCCCGGCACCGTGCTGGTCGTGAGCCCGCTGATCTCGCTCATGAAGGATCAAGTGGACGCGCTCGTGCGCAGTGGCTTCCGCGCCACGGTCGTCAACTCGTCGCTCGACGCCGCGACGCGCGCCGACCGCGTACGCCGCATGCGCGCCGGCGAGTACGAGCTGGTCTACGCCGCACCCGAGGGCCTCGAGGGAGGCCTGCGGCGCATGCTCGCGGGCATGCGCGTGTCGCTCGTCGTCGTCGACGAGGCGCACTGCATCTCGGAGTGGGGGCACGACTTCCGTCCGGCGTACCGGCGCCTGCGCGACCTCAAGCACGAGCTCGGCGGCGTGCCCATTCTGGCGCTCACGGCAACCGCCACGCGGCGGGTCGTTGGCGACATCATCCGCCAGCTCGGCATGATGAAGCCCGATGGCTTCAAGGGCTCGTTCTTCCGCCCGAACCTCGTGCTCTCGGCGCACAAGAAGGGCGACGGCCGCGGCTCGCGCAAGGACATCCTCGCCTTCGTTCGCCGCCGCGGCGGCGAGAGCGGCATCATCTACACGCTCAGCCGCAAGAACGTCGACTCGCTCGCGACCTACCTCCGTGCCGCCGGCGTACGCGCCGTCCCGTACCACGCCGGGCTCGACGACGCGGTGCGCGTGCGCCACCAGGACGCCTTCGCGCGCGACGAGGCGGACGTCGTGGTGGCGACGATCGCTTTCGGCATGGGCATCGACAAGTCGAACGTCCGCTACGTCATCCACCGCGAGATGCCGCGCTCGATCGAAAGCTACTACCAGGAGATCGGTCGCGCCGGCCGCGACGGCCTCAGGAGCGACTGTATCCTCCTCTACTCGTGGGCGGACGTCATGAGCCACGCGCGCCTGCAGGAGTCCATCGAGGACGGCGACGTGCGCGACGTGGCGCGCGACAAGACGCGTGCCATGTACGCCCTCGCCGACGCCACCGGCTGCCGCCACCAACGCCTGGTCGCGTATTTCGACGAGACCATGGAGCCGTGCGCCAGCGCCTGCGATCGGTGTAGCGGGAGCGCCTTCCTCGACCTCCTGCATGGGCCAGTGGCAGTAGCCGGTGCGCCGGCACCGGCGGTCGCGCCGCACGGACGCGTACCCGACACGGGAGCGCGCCCCGGGGGCCCCGCGGCGCCGGCACCGGATAGTATCGAGGGCGCTCTCTTCCAGCGCCTGCGCGCGCTCCGTCGCACGCTCGCCAACGCCGAGAACGTTCCTGCCTACATCGTCTTCAGCGACGCCGTCCTCGCTCGCATGGCCGCGGCCCGTCCGACCGACGAGGCGGGACTGCTCGCCGTCTCCGGCGTCGGTCCCGCGAAGCTCGCACGCTACGGCGCGGCCTTTCTGGGCGTCCTGCGGGAGGGATGAGGCAGCGCTTCGTGCTCGCTGCAACCGCGAGCCCGGTTGCACCAGCAGTTTGGAGTCTGCTAACGACCGCGTCACTCTCACCCGACGGAGGTACGCCATGAGACTCGCAGTACCCACCAGTGCGACGGTTACGAGGACGATGCGTCGCTTCGTTATGGTATCTTGCGCCGCGGGAATCCTCGCGGGTTGCGCGCCAAAGGGCCCCAAACCGGACTATTCGGTCCAGCTCGCGCAATACAAGCGGCTTGCCATTGTCTGCGCCCCGGGCGCCGAAGCAGATCCGGTCTACGCTTCCAGCATCATGCAGGAGGTGGAAAAGATGGCGCCGTCGCGTTTGGATTTCCTCGAGCGCGTGGACGTCCTTGCCAACGTCGCGGTCGACACCGCCACATCACCGCCATCGGTCAAGCTCACGAACGTAGACTCTTATGACGGTATCGTCGCCCTGGTGTATTCCTACCCGGCGGCCGTCGTGCTCGATATGTACATGATTGATGCGAGGAACGGGCAACAAGTATGGCATTATCAGCTATCGACGCAGGACAAGGACGTCCCGGCACGATTAACCCGACACGGCTACTGGACCCCGACAACGATCAAGAACCAGTTCTACGGCAAGTGATTCGGAGCAAGTACGAGCCGACGACGCTCTCCTGACCCACGGAGCCGCACCATGGTCGAACCCCTCTGGACTCTTACGGCGGCACAGATCGAGAAGACCCGCGTCGCGGAGTTCATGCGGCGCCAAGTCGCGCGTGGGGTGGCAGCGGCGACATACAACGACCTGTACCGCTGGTCCATCAGCGACCGTGAAGCGTTCTGGGAGGCGGTGTGGGATTTCTGCGGGGTCGTGGGCGAGCGCGGCACACGCACGCTGGTCGACGGCGAGCGCATGCCCGGGGCGCACTGGTTTCCCGAGGCACAGCTGAACTTCGCCGAGAACCTGTTGCGACGCTGCGACGACGAACCGGCCATCGTCTTCCGCCGCGAAGATGGGCTGCGCCGCCAGCTCACCTTCCGCGAGCTGCGCCAGGACGTGGGGCGGCTGCAGGCCGCGTTCCGGGCCGCAGGGCTGCGGCCCGGTGACCGGGTGGCCGCGATCCTGCCCAACATCCCGGAAGCGGTCGCGGCGGTCCTGGCGGTGGCGAGCCTGGGCGGCATCTGGTCCTCCTGCTCGCCGGACTTCGGAGCCTCCGGCGTGCTGGACCGCTTCGGCCAGATCGAACCGAAGTTTCTCCTGGCGGCCGACGGGTATCTCTACCGGGGCACCCGCTTCGACTCGCTGGAGAAACTGGCCGCCATCCAGGCGGGCTTGCCCATGGTCGAGCGCACGGTGGTCGTTCCCTACACGGCGGATCGGCCCGCCTTGCATGGTCTGCGCAACGCGGTGTCGTGGCGCGACTTCGCGGGCGACGACACGGCTCCCGAGCTCGAGTTCGCGCGCTTCCCGTTCGATCAGCCGCTGTACATCCTCTTTTCGTCGGGCACCACCGGCAAGCCCAAGTGCATCGTGCACGGCGCGGGTGGCACGCTGTTGCAGCACTTGAAGGAGCACCAACTCCACTGCGATCTCGGCTCCACGGACCGTCTCTTCTACTTCACCACGCTCGGCTGGATGATGTGGAACTGGCTCGTCACTGGACTGGCGAGCGGGACGACGCTGGCACTTTTCGACGGCAATCCGTTCCATCCCGGCCCCGAGGCGCTGTGGGACATGGTGGCCGGAGAGAAAGTCACGGTCTTCGGCACCTCGGCGAAGTTCATCGACGCCTCCAAGAAGGCGGGGCTCGAGCCGGGACGCAGTCACGACCTGTCGCGCCTGCGCGCCATGTTGTCCACCGGCTCGCCGCTGGTAGCGGAGAGCTTCGACTGGGTTTACGACTCGGTGAAGCGGGATCTCCACCTCGCGTCCATCTCCGGCGGCACCGATATCGTCTCCTGCTTCGTGCTGGGCTGCCCGGTGCTCCCGGTGTACCGCGGGGAGATCCAATGTCGCGGCCTAGGCATGAAGGTGGAGGTCTTCGACGAACAGGGCACCTCCGTGGTGGGGCAACCGGGCGAGCTGGTGTGCACCGCGGCATTCCCCGCCATGCCGGTGGGGTTCTGGAACGATCCGGACGGCGCGCGCTATCGCTCCGCGTATTTCGAACGGTTTCCCGGCACGTGGCACCACGGTGACTGGATGCAGCTTACCGAGCGCGGCGGCGCCGTCATCTACGGGCGCTCCGACGCCACGCTCAACCCCGGGGGAGTGCGCATCGGCACCGCCGAGATCTACCGCCAGGTCGAGCAGCTCGAGGAGGTGGAGGAGAGCGTCGTCGTCGGTCAGGACACCGGCGACGGAGACCAGCGGGTCGTACTGTTCGTCAAGCTGCGCGCAGCGGTCGATCTCACCGATTCGCTGTGCCGCCGTATTCGCGCGCGTATCCGCGAGAACGCCAGCCCCCGACACGTCCCCGCCGTCATCGCCCAGGTGGTCGACATCCCTCGCACGCGCAGTGGCAAGATCTCCGAGATCGCGGTTCGCGACGTGCTCCACGGACGCCCGGTGAAGAACAGCGAGGCGCTCGCCAACCCCGAAGCCCTCGAACACTTCCGCCATCTGAAAGAGCCGTCGAGAGGGGCGAACACCCGGTAGCACGTATCTCGCCACTCGAGAACGGCGAATAGTCCGCAGGTACCTGCCGTCGATTTTCGCCGCACACGTGATCACCGACGATTTCCGCATTGCTTACGCTGCTGGCGGCTCCCGCTATTACCTGAAGCGCACTCGCTGGCGCGGTCCGAACACCGGCGAGAGCTGTGGCACCCGTCGTTGAGGAAACCGCGATGCGCGTCGGGCGGCGACTACAGCGCGCAGAACTCGCCGGGGCCGACGCACGTCGACGCCAGGGGGTTGCAGCATACTTGTCCGACCGGGCAGACGACGGAGCCGCACAGGGCCGCTACCGGAGTAGGTGTGGGGGTTGGTCTGGGCGATGACCCGTCGCTGTCGTCACCGCATCCTTGAAACCAGAGCGTAGTAGAGACGAAAACGACAACGGCCATCATCCTTAGCTTGTCGGCCATAGTGACGCCCTCCTCGTCAGCGCTCCTGGCACATCGCTGCGGGCGCGTGCAATATTCTCAAACGACATATGGCATTAGGGCACTGCACCGGCGCAAAGCCGTTCGGGCAGTGGACAAGCGTCGGCGTAGCCCCGGCTTCCGCCGTTAACGAGCGCGCTGACGACATTATGGTGCACCCGTCGACCTTCGGATGGCGTTCACAGCACGGATACGCTAGAAGAGCGCGGGCTCGCTCGAACCCATCACCAACAGGAGACGAGACATGATCGAGTTCCAACCCGGCAATCTCAGAGTTCCCAAGTGGACACGCCCCGTCTACATGGTCGCGGCGGGAACCACGGACTACCGCAAGCGGTATCCTCAGAAGAAGCTCGAAGAGCTCTGCATGATGGCCTTTCGGATGCTGCTCGAGGAGAACGATCTGAAGATGGACCCTTTGGAGGTGAAAGGGCTCATCAATTTCGCGTGCTACGGCGAGTTCGCCGATCACTTCCAGGATCAGCTGCTCTGCGAGGCCAAGGTCCACGATTACCTGGGGCTCGACCTTCTTCCCAACGTCGGCATCAAGACCGGCGGGGCGACCGGGGGGTCGACGCTGCTGATGGGCGCCACGACCGTCGCGAGCGGGATGGCCGACTGCGCCCTGGTCCTCGGCTGGGAACGAATGGACGAGGTCCAGACCTGGACCGGCAACTACTATATCGCCAGTGCGGCCTGTAAGGACTTCGAGACGCGTCTGGCCCGGAACTATGCCAGCTACTACGCACCCATGGCGAGACGGTTCCAGGAAATGTACCACGTCGATGAACGGGTGCGCGCCGAGATCGCGGTCAAGAACCGGCGCTACGCCACGTACTCGCCGTACGCGCAGCAGTCCGGTCGGCACACGATCGATGAGGTTCTGAGCGGCGAGATCGTCTCCGACCCGCTGCGCTTCCTGGAGTGCTGCGCGATGAGCGTCGGTTCCGCGGCCGTACTGCTGTGCTCCGAGGAGCTGGCGTTCAAGCTCACCGACAAGCCGGTACGGCTCTACGCCGCCGGAGGATCGCATACGTTGCGGACGGGCGACCGCCGCCCGATGCGCATCTTGCTGCTACCGAATGAGACGGAGGAGAGCTACCGGGAGCTCTACAAAGAGATGGAGAAGCACGACGGCCGCTGGCCGGGCTTCGAGAGCTTCGGCGCCACTCGGTTCGCCGCCTACATGGTCTACCATATGGCCGGGATCAAGAACCCGATCGAGGATCTCGACCTCATCGAGACCCACGACGCGTTCACGATCTCCGACCTTCAGACCTACGGCGACGTCGGCTTGACCCTATACGGCAACGAGCAGGACTACGTCACGTCGGGCGACTGCTACCTGACGAATCCCCATACCGGCAAGCAGGGGAAGTGCCCGGCCAACCTGTCGGGCGGACTGCTGGGCACCATGCACGCCGTGGGAGCGACCGGGATCTTCCAGGCCGGCGAGGTGCTGTGGCAGCTCCAGGGCAAGTACGACAAGTTCCACGGCGATCCCAAGCTGTGGGAACGCTACGGGAAGAAGAAACCCGACGACTGGCAGAGCCTCCAGGTGAAGAATCCGGGGCGCGGCATGGCGATATCCCACGCCGGAGTGGGAAGCCATGTCGTGTGCTCCATTCTCGAGAAAGCGTGAGAGGAGAGGCGCGATGGATAACCGGGTTCAGCTGAAGACCCGCCCGTCCGAGATCACCCGGGTAGAGGACGTCTGGCTGCTGCATGTGCCGCGCTTCGGCGAGGAAGGCACGCATTACCACACGTACGGGATGCTCACCCCCTACTTCCGCGGCTTGGGAGAGGGCCAGTTGATGGCAACCCGCTGTGTCAACCCGCGGTGCCCGATCGGCAAGGGACACAGTGAGCTCTGGCTGCCGCCGCGCGCCGACTGCCCCGACTGCCACCAGCCGATGGTCTGGGAGCAGGTCAAGGACCCCAGGGGCTACATCTACGCATACACCCACGTCGAGCGTGGTGGGGCCGGGCTCGAGATCGAGTGCCCGTACTATCAGATCGACGTCAAGATCCCCGGCGTTGGCACGATCATCAAGAGCTACTTGATCGATCGGAAGCCGATCAAGATCGGCGACAAGGTTCGGGCAGGGTTCCGCACGGGCCAGAGCGCTACCAACACGTGTCTCGACCTCTACTGGGAGCTCGCCTGACCGCCGACCGCTGCGCACCTTGACGAAGTTCGCGGGCGCCGCAGAGTGGCACGCACGCGGGTGATCCCCAGGCACTGCGGGCCCTTGGCCGGGCGCGCCGCAGCCACTCAGCCCCCGAGACGGTCACCGGGGACGAGGCCGAGGGCCGCCGCCACCTCGGCCGCCG
>Ga0113563_10003059_pt1 | contig 10306 bp, 5 predicted proteins | sample Mud3Dept3metaG_FD_80117 | JGI IMG/M metagenome (GOLD analysis project Ga0113563, IMG submission 80117) | Freshwater wetland microbial communities from Ohio, USA, analyzing the effect of biotic and abiotic controls - Mud 3 Core 4 Depth 3... | ecosystem: Environmental > Aquatic > Freshwater >...
GAATATTATTTTCATCGCAAAATATCTCAATAAAATGACGGGCCAGGATCAATATATCATTTGCTCTATCACGCAAAGGAGGCAATTCTATCGGCAAACCCAAAAGTCGGTAGAATAAATCTTCCCTGAAATTTCCTTTTTTCACTTCTTCTTTCAGGTTTTTGTTGGTTGCAACAATTATGCGACAATCAATTTTCACAGGTTTGTTACTTCCTACACGCACAATTTCCTTCTCCTGTAATATCCTTAATAATTTCGTTTGCATATTCATATGCATTTCTCCAATCTCATCCAGAAAGAGTGTACCACCATCAGCCTCCTCAAAACGGCCGATACGCCGGAAAGTTGCTCCGGTAAAAGAGCCTTTTTCATGACCGAATAATTCACTCTCTATAAGTTCGTTAGGAATTGCCGCAACGTTAACCGCTACAAACGATTTATCTTTACGTTTTGAGTTGTAATGAATGGCTTTTGCTACCAGTTCTTTCCCGGTTCCGGTTTCACCAGAAAGAATCACGGTGATATTCGTACCAAGTGCTTTTTCAATTAACTCATAAATTCCTTTAATAGCAGGACTTTCACCAAGTATACTTTCACGGAAACTGTATTTTTTCTGTATTTCTTTGCGAAGAGATGAAATCTCCCTTTTCAAACCGATATCATTTCTTATATTCTGTACAGTATTAAGCAGACGGTCCTTTATATCATTTGATTTTGTTATGTAATCGTATACTCCTTGTTTTAACAAGGTTACTACTATATTGATATCTTCCTGTTCAGAAATCAGGATTACCTGGATTTCGTTATTTTCCTGCCGTATTCTTTTCAGAACTTCAAGACCTGTAATATCAGGTAATCTATAATCCAGCGTAACAATATCAGGTGATTCATTCAGAGAATTCAGGAAATCTTTACCATTGAAAAAACTCTTTACTTCATAATCGGGATTTAATGAAAGTGTGTGAATTAAAAGCTTGTTATACCATTCACTATCTTCGACTACAAAGATTTTTAAAGGTTTTTCGGGCATATTGATTGATAACGGATTTATCTCCTATTCCAGCATCCCACAAAATTAATTGAATTTTGCAATTTGCTCATTCAGAAGTTTATTGAGATCTTCAAATTCCCTGATGGATTCTTTGATTAATGAATCAACAGTTTCAATATCTGCTTGTTCTTTTATATTCTCTTCAATCCTCCTTAGGAAGTTAAACAGATCCATTACACCCAGATGCCGGCATGGTGGTGACATTTTATGAGCCAGTTCGGCAACAGTTTCCCACTGCCGCATTTCAACTGCTTTGCTCATGGCTTTCAATCCTTGTTCTGTAGTTTCTAAAAAAGTAATCAGCATCTGCCTCACAAACTGTTCATCACCACCTGCAATATGATATAAATTATGCAAATTGATTTTCTCAGTGTAAGCAGATTTCTCTTTTTGTTCGGGAAAGGTATTATCTATGGATATTGAAGTATCATCTTTAATCACAGATAGAATTGAAGTCAACAGCATTTTTTCTGTAAAAGGTTTTGGCAGAAATGCATCCATCCCGGCTTTTTCATATTTTTTCCAGTCTGTTTTAATGGAAACTGCCGAAATACATATTACTGGCATATCTGTTCTTTTAATTTTTAATTCGTTACGGATGAATTGTGTTATCTTTAATCCATCTATCCCCGGCATCCGAACATCCATAAAAAGAATATCATACCGATTGGTTTTTATCAATTCCAGTGCTTCGATGCCATTCACAGCGACACTGTATTTTACTTTCCATCTGTTAAGTATCGTTTTGAAAAGCAGACGGTTATATTCTTCATCATCCACAATCAAAACGTTAAGCTTTTTAATTTCTTCAGGGACTGAAAGTGAAGGTACTATATCACTTTTTAGCTGTTTCTCATCACCTGTCAAGTAAGGCATACAACATTTTATTTTAGTGCCATGATTCTTTGTACTTTCGCAGACAATACTCCCATGATGCAAATCAATAAGTTTTTTTACTATTGATAATCCCAGTCCCGTTCCCCCGTATTTGCGTGCCGTACTTACCTCTCCCTGTGTGAAATCTTCAAAAATGAAATTTATTTTACTTTCATCAATTCCAATGCCTGTATCAATACATTCCATGAAAAGTTCGATATCTCCTGATTGCTTTTCAGTACTCCAGATATTAAACTGAACTTCACCGTCTTTCGTGAACTTGATGGCATTACTGATCAGGTTGATCATTATTTGTTTCAGCCGATAGGGATCCCCTAACAACAATGGTGGAGTATTCGGATTTAATGAATAGCTTAATTTAGTATTATTTCGTTTTGCTTGCTTTTCAAACAAAGCATAAACGTCTTTAATGATATGACTGATATTGAAATGAACTTTTTCTAATATAAGTCTATCGTTTTGTAATTTAGAAAAATCGAGAATGTCGTCAATTATTTTTGCAAGGTGATCAGAAGAAGATTTAATAATTTTAAGTATCCTGGTTGTGTTATCATCAAATGTATCATGTAATAACTGTTCTGTAAATCCTGAAATTGCTGCAACAGGCGTACGGATCTCATGGCTCATATTAGCCATAAATATTTCTTTTATCTTAGCCAGTTTTTCAGCTTCAACTTTTGAATTCTCAAGGGCATTCTGGTAAGCAAAGGTTTTCCTCACATACCGGACTACAATAAATAAAACCAATATTGCCAGCAAGGTACCTGTCAGAGAAAACATGGCCAGCCAACGGTAAGTTTTACCAGCCTGTAAATTGGCCGCCATTGCCTTCTTCTTTATTAATCCGGAAACCTCATTTTCCATTTTTGATATCAGGGAATAAAATTGCTCCCAAATTTCACTACCTGTAATCGCTAACTGTGATTCCCGTATCATCAATTTTTCTTTTGTAATCTGATTCTGCTGTTCTATCTTTTGAAGATCACTTAAAAGAACCTGGTCATCCAGCTGGTCGTTTTTATTCCTGCTAAATACTCTTTTCAGAATTCCTTTTTCTGTATTCTGGCCATCCTCTGATACATTATTAAGTTGATCCGATAACTTTTTTAAATATTCAACTACTTTATCGTTATTGCTGAGTAATAACAATTCAGTCCAATGGACAATGTTTTCTTCAATGAGATTGCTAATAGTATCAACCTGAAAAAGTAATCCCGAATCACTTAAACATGCCGATCGCAAATTGTCCACCTTTTCATCTATGTTTGAGAGAATAGTATAATAAGGTTGAAGATCCATGGTGTCATTAGTAATCATATAAATCCGGATACTGTTTTCTGCTTTTTCCAGGTCCATTGAAATTTCGCGGATATTTAACAAAATGAATTCAGGTTTTGCATCGATATGTATTGAAGAAACTATTGAAGAAAGGTTGCGATATGATAAATAACCGGTTGCCAGTAACAAAATTACTGCCAATATCATTAACAACCCGATTTTAATCTGAATCGAGATCTTTTTCACTGGTGATTATCTATATATTGCTCAAAATAGAGCTTGCAAAGTGCAATAGATGAGTTATCCTTTACAATGAAATAATCATATTGTGCAAAGTCTTTCCTCTCTTCAACAGCTTTTGATTGTGAGAGCAGAATTACCATGATATCTTTGTTTTGTTCCTTCAGAAGTTTTATGATATGTGCTCCATTGATCCCATCTCCCAGATAATAATCTATAAAAGCAATGGTATCATTTTGCTCCAAAGAACCTGATTTAATTTTCTGTAAACACTTATATGAATCTGTAAATGAATACAGAACCATTTTATATCTTTCCTTATTACGAATGGCACCTATGCTTTGTTGTAACGCTTTAGAAAGCAGATTATTGTAATATTTATTATCCTCAACAATCAGCACATTAATTGTCTTTTTCATATAATTATTATTTACTGTTTCAAAACCTTAACCCAATAATGTGCCAGATGTTTATTAAATCATTATGGATTTCATATCTAATTAAATGTTAATTAATTAATCTTTATAAAAAAATTTTGAAAGTCAATTGATGATAAATTATTTCTCAATTTGAGAAATAATATTTACTCATCATATTCATACGAAAAACAAATAATACTTACATTTAATTAGATTAAATGTGATCCAATAACAAATTATCTTTACTCATTTAAGATCTATCTATTCATTGAGTGATGAAGTATATAACTTCCTTGACTTCCTTTCATAATCACGGTGCTCAACAAGTAGTGTATATTTTATTTCGAATCATCTTTTTATTCCTGTTTGCTGAAATATTATATTTCCCGGCTTCATCACAGGACCTGGAAATTAAAGCAAGAATTATTGACACATCCAGTTTTGAACCGGTTGCTTTCTCTACTATATATTTGAATGAATTTTCAGGAACAATCACAGATGAACTGGGATTCTTCCGTTTGCAGGTATCCCCTGATGAATACTTTGACAGCCTGCATGTTTCGTGTATCGGATACCTTGAAAAAATCATCCTGATAAAAAATCTCAACCTGTTTAACGTCGATACCATTTATCTGCATCAGAATATTATAGAATTAAATGCAGTTGATATTCAGGCAAAATCCAGGAGAGCTCCCAGATCAAAGGAAATCATAAAACTTGCCATTAATCAGATCCCGGAAAATTATCCGGATACATCCATATTATATAATGGTTATTACAGGGAATATATTAAAAAGGAAGATGATTATATTAATCTGTTTGAAAGCATCATTAACATGGAAGATCCCGGATTTCAAACCATTGATAACTTCAACGCCGGATTGATGTATAAACGGACTAACCTTGATTTCAAGGTCGACAGCCAGCTGATGAGATCTTACGACAACTGGAATAAATTTGTTCCCTATTCAAGAATGCCCATTCCATTAAATAATGAACTTGTCATTTTAAGGGCACATGACCCGGTCAGGAATTACAATAGGAATTCATTATATTTTATCGAATGCCTGGAAAAGGATTTCATCCGCAATCATGATTTCAGCAATCCAAAAATCACCTATTTGAACGAACGGCCCTACTATTCCATAACATTTCAGGATAACCAGAAATATTCCATTGGAATTAAACGCGTTACAGCTATTGGCACAATATATATTGATGCTTTCAATTATGGCATCAAAAGAATCAATTATAAGGGGACCCTGGATCAGGGCATAAACAGGCAAAAACTTTTTGAACTGAGTCTGGAATATAAACTGGTAAACGAAAAATATTTTCTTAATTACCTCTCTTTTAACAACCTATTCAATACCAGGAATTTTGTATTGAAAAATGTAGCGATCTATGAAGATCAGCTTAAACTCATTTTCAATAAACCTTTGTATGCAGAATATGCAGGAAATCCTGAGAATTATATGATATACCTGAATGGCCAGGTACAGGAAGTAAAAAAGATCAGTCTTCAGCCGAGAACAGCATTCATTACATTCTCAAAGGACAGTCCAATTTCGGAACAATTAAAAATAAATATGCTGCCACGCACCTTGGAAACCAGGACAAAAATAGCTGATAATGAAAAAGAACTTTTAAATAATCTTAGAATCGAATTCGGGGATCTTAAGGATCAGCAGGGAAATTCTATTATGGATTATGAATTTAATGAATACTACCAGTACAGGGAATTTTTTACCAACCTCATCTATTTTGATCACAACGGGATAACCAGTAACCTCATTGATAAAACAAAACCGGTTATTGAAAATCAGATTTTCGGTGAATTCCAGGGAGATACCAGCTGGTTAAATACACCTCTTATTGAGGATAGCGTCACAGCAAGGATGGTTTATTCCGGTAATGACAAACTGAATACATTCATTGAATCATTATTCATCAATGACCAGATCACACAAAATGATATCATGTACATTCATACCGACAGGGAAGTATATGCCCCGGAAGATACCTTATACTTTAAGGCATATATCCTGAATAAGAAATACCTGACGGAATCCCTGTTAAGCAAAACCTTTGATATTCTGCTGGTAAATAACAGTGGAGAAATAATAAAACATGATAAATATATTATTCAGGAATCGGAAGTTCATGGACAATTCCTGATTGAATATAATCTGGATGAAGGAATTTATTACATAGTGGGATATTCCAGCTGGATGAAAAACTTTAGTCCTGATATCTTATTCAGTAAAAAGATCATGATATTAAAAGAGAAACAGGATGGTTTCAGTTTGATTGCGACACTTGATAAACAGGAATATTTCCCGGGTGATACAATACAATTGTCAGTGAATTGTTATGATGATTTTAAAAGGAATGTGGATGAGGTGGATTTTTCGTACAAATTTATTTGCGGGAAGAATGTTATTCAAAAAGGTCGTGGAAACACAAGTGTGACATGGCTTGATCCAATTCCATTAATAATACCAACTGATCTGGATACAATTCCGGAAATAGAATTAATTTCCAATTATAAACACCAAATCCTCGATACAGTATATCCTTTACCTGTGAATCACATCATCCATATGGATTTCTTTCCTGAAGGTGGTTATTGTATCAACGGAATGGAAACAAATATTGCTTTTAAAGCAGTTACCGGTAAAGGGAATCCCGTCGAAATTAAAGGGCAAATAACAGACCAGGACGGAAAAGTTATTGCATCGGCAGAATCCCGGCATGATGGCATGGGTGTTTTTTCTTATACCCCGCATGAGAACAGGTTATGTTTTTTTCAGTTAACAGAGCCTTTAGCACTGAATAAAAAATTTCCTTTACCTGAAGGAAGAAATGAGGGCTGGCAGCTTCATCTTAAAAATTATCAAAATAATAATGAATTAGAATTGGATATCAGCAATTTAAATACTGAAAATGATACATCACTGATAACTGTTATGGTAAGGGGATATCTGTGTTATTATAAAGTATTAAAAATTGGAAAGAAAAGAACAATACATATTCCTGCTGGAGATTTCCCGCACGGTGTAGCTGTAGTAACTTTGTTTAATAATAAATTATTGCCACAGGCAGAAAGATTGGTTTTTATTTATCCACGGATTGAATATTCAGCAAATCTGAAAACTGACCGGCAAAGGTATATTCCGCGTGACAGTGTGTTATTATCCTTCAAACTTACGTCCGACCAGCCAGAAGTAATCAGGGGTAGTTATTCACTGTCTGTTATGGATAACCAGTTATGTACTTCTGAAATGCTGGATGAACCGGATATTAAATCTTCCTTATTACTTTCCCCGGAAATTCATGGTAAAATTCACAGGCCGAATTTCTATTTTGATGAATCCAATGAAAATGCCAGAGAAGACCTTGATCTTCTCCTGCTGACACAGGGATGGCGTAACTACATATATCCTGATAATACAGTTATGCCTTCAAACAGGGATGTTATTTCAGGCCGACTTGTAAAACAACCTTTTGCAGTAGAAAACAGGTTAACTGATGGTACCCTCAGAGTTCTTTATGGAGGGAATTCGACTATTATCCCTGTTGAAAAGGATGGTGGATTTTCTTTCATGCCTGAATTTTCATATGACTTCAATACTGGCCTGTTTTTATATGGAGAGGACAAAAATGGAAAGAGCAATGTATCCATCCTTATAGACTCCTCTGAATTCGAAAATGAAATTGCAGCGTTCCTGAAATTTCTGACTGATAGTCTTAACAGGGAACCGGTTCAATATATATTTAGTCAGGACAGGATCCAGGATCATTTTTCACTCAATATTGAGAATCATCAATGGATTGAAGAGGTAATGATCGTGAAAAAGATCAGGAAAGAACCGATAGATCGTGCAGACCTTGCATGGAACAAAAGAAAAGCCACGCAGGATGAAATTGAAATGGCTAATGGCTTAATGGATCTTGAATACATTGTATACAAAACCAATCCCAAGAATTATCCCATTTATTATTGCATAGACGGAGTACTACAGTTCACTTTCTATTTTGACGGAATGAACCCTCCGGTCAAAGTACCTGATTACAGTTATGCCACTACCTTACTCACCGATGAGATTGCTGAATATACAGTCATGACAGGGATGGATGTTCAGGGTTTATATGGCTGGGGCGTAGACTATGTCATTGATGTGAAAACAAAACCATCATCTCTCAGGCCCGAAAGCTGGAAGCAGAAAAATCCCATAAATATTAAGAAGTTTGCCATTGCAAAGGAATTCTATAATCCTGTGTACGATACAGAGGAGAAAGTAAAAAGTTCAATACCTGATTTACGTAAGACGATTATATGGGAACCTGAACTGCAACTTGGAGAAGATGGTACAGCGGAAATAAAATTTTATAATGGTGACCGATATACCAGGATTAAATGTGTACTGGAAGGAATCACTGAAGACGGTATTCCTGTTCACGCAGAACATTATTATGATGTCTCACTCACCAGGGATTAAATTTTTCAAAAACCAGATATCTGAATTTCGATCACGATCTCCAGTTTTTGATACATCAGTCCAGCAATCTTCTGAATTTTTATAGTTTATCATATACCAATGATAATTTGACTTCTTCTCCCCTGTAACTGGTTGATGTCTGTACGATCTTTAAGATATTGCCATCTTCCTGGAGACTCCATTCTTCAGTACTTTTCATTTCAAAACTCCGACCGCCCCGTTCAATTTTTACAGTTGAATTGATTATAACTGACTGACTGGCTTCATCCCAATTTGCTTTTGATATACGTGGCGAATTAAAAAATTCCGATTTCATTTCAGTACCGTCCAGCATAATTTCTTCATTTGTAATCCTGTCATCTTCCCATTCCACAATCATTACTTTTTTCACATCGAGTAAGTCATCATCATGATAAATATCCATTTCATAAGGTATATTCCCAACACCACGGTTTCCGACATCACTTTTTTCTTCATTAAAAATCCATTGGCCTGAAAAATTTACTGGGTATTTATCTTTCAACGGTAATAAAGGTAATCCACATGCTTTCCTGAATGGTGCCATGACTTCCCAGTAGGCCGGATCTTCCAGGCTCAACATTCTCGGATCATTCACAAGTTCCTGATGTTGCTTTTTAGTCAGGTTCCTTACCATACCTGCCCATATAACCCAGTATCCCCAATTAGGTTGATGATCTAAAATATCAAGAACCGGTGGATTGCCAACTTCTCCCAATACAATCGGTTTTCCTTTTGATAAAACCATTAAACTGTCATAATATGCCTGGTTGAAATCACTACCGTAGACGTCCAGGGCAAGGATATCAAGATATTTATTTCCGGGATAGAAATTGGAGAATTTCCGGATGGGAGTGCTTGGCCTGTCAACACTCCATATCCAGACAAGGTTGTTCAGCTTATGGTAATTCACCAGGCGATCATATAACTGGCGGTATAAATCCGCGGTACTGTTTTCACCAACACGGCCACCCCACCAGAACCAGTCTCCATTCATTTCATGATAAGGCCTCCACAGGACAGGCACATTTGCATCCTGAAGCTTTTTGAGGTATACCGCTACAGAATCGACCTGTGCAGCCCATCTGTTATATAATCTTGTTCCTTTTGTCAGGACTTCCTTAAACTGCTCATCCAGTAATTGCCCCTGAACACTTGCCAGGGAATCGGGAGAAACTGGTCCACGGGTTGGAACGTAACTGGTTCATCAGCAGTAGGAGGCACTGCATGCCAGCAGATTGTAATGATGGATCCTTTTTTATGTTGCCTGATTGCTTCTTTGACAATATCAGGCCTTGCCAGGTATGAATCAGAATCACCCTCTTTTGCAAAACCCAAATCCGTACTCCATATTGCAGGAGTCTGCCCGATATATTCTGCTGCAAACCTGGTGTTCCGGTCTCTGGTATTTGGATAGTTATGTTGTCCTGTAAGAGTATACTTACCTGAAATCCGGTAAAACAGGTTAAGCAATGCCCTGGCTTCGGGGGTAGTATTCGGATTTACAGGATCGCCTGCCTGCAACCAATTCGCTGAACTGGTTATTAGGACTACAGTAATTACAACTTTGGATAATAATTTTATTTTCATAGTATTTTGTGGTTCTCGGTTCTCGGTTCTCAGTTCTCGGCCTGCCCCGATGAAGATCGGGATTCTCGGCCTGCCCTGATTAAGATCGGGATTCTCAGTTGTTTAAACTTAAAATATTCTATTTTGCTTTCATTTCAGGTTTCGTTTTTCGTTTTTCGTATTTATTTCGTATTTCTTTTTTCGAGTTTCGTTTTTTTTAGTCTTTAGTATTTCGTCTTTCGTATTTCGTTTTTTTAGTCTTTAGTTTTTAGTTTTTAGTTTTTGTTTAGTCTTTCGATTCCAGAGTTTAGTTTTTATTTCTTCTGGAAATC
>Ga0113563_10003060_pt1 | contig 10304 bp, 9 predicted proteins | sample Mud3Dept3metaG_FD_80117 | JGI IMG/M metagenome (GOLD analysis project Ga0113563, IMG submission 80117) | Freshwater wetland microbial communities from Ohio, USA, analyzing the effect of biotic and abiotic controls - Mud 3 Core 4 Depth 3... | ecosystem: Environmental > Aquatic > Freshwater >...
CCCGAGCCATGCCAAGCGCCCTTTCGAGAGACCGAGGGGCCTAAGCACCAGAGAAGACCCGGCGATGCCGGGTCTTCTTTAAATACCGCTTGAATAACCAGTCATGGGTTGAGCCGGTGTTGACGGTTCTGCTATAATGAGATACACAGCCAAGGACTTATGAAACCACGAAACGTTATCCTGCTTGTCATTTGCCTTGCCGCGGCCGGCATCGTCGCTTTTGGTCTGATTAGGGATGGGCAGAGAAAGCAAGTCGCCGTCAATCAGGTCAACGGAGCGACAAATACGGATGTCGTTGAGAATGGCGGCATCGTTTCAACATGTGTCCTCACGCCGAAAGACGTTCCCAACGTACCGGAGGGATGGAGTGCCCACATCTTCCCCGGTCCGTGCATGGGGTTGGCGTTTCCGCTGTCTCCTGATGGTTTAGCTTCAAGTGAAGGTGAGGGCACGGACTGGAGCGGTGAATTTTTCAGACTTCAAAACCATTCGGATTTTGCAAAGTCCGATAAGAGCCTCGATGTGATGGTTCTTAAGCCCGGTTTTTTCGAACCCGATTCGCAGGAATGCGCTGCGTTCGGATTGGGGTTCGACTTTTGCGAAGCAGAGATATTGGAAAGCTGGCAAAAAACCATTAGAGGTGATTTGATCATCTATCGCATGTCAGATGAATTGATGAGAAAGAAGGGGCTATCCAGTGAGCAATTCGCGTTTGCTGCAATCTGGGCTAAGGATGGACGGGTTTTTACTTTCGAGTTTGATGATAGGTCGACCAAAATGCCCGGTGAGCTTCTTGGTGAAGTTCTCTTGACATTTGTCCTCGGTCTCTAGCTCATGAAGAGGCCGGCCAATTCCTTGGCCGGCTTTTGTGTTCAGTGACATCATTTGACATACTATCCGCAAAGCCGTAAACGGCATCCGCGTTCGGACCTTCACAATCAAGGAAAGTGGTAGAAGATGATGAAAAGGATATTGGCGATGTCGCTCGCGGCCATCGGCGCTCCGCTGGGTTGCGGGCAATCTGATGAGTACGGAAGCTTGACGCAGGCCGTCTACAATCACGGCGACGCGGCGAACATGTCGCTTACGCTGCCGTTTGACACGCCGCATACACTGACGCAGTCCTATGGCGGCACCGTGTCGCACAACTGGGGAACAAGTACCGAATACTCCCTTGACCTCGCGGGAAAAAAGGGTGATCCGATTTTGGCGGTGCAGGCTGGCACCATTGAAATCCCAACCTCACCTTCCATTGACTGCGGTGTGGTGAATCCGATTCTCGCTGGTGTTGTTGGTACGAATGGAGGATATGGAAACCATCTCTATGTCCATCACGCGAACGGATGCCGTTCTCACTATGCGCATCTCGCAAACATTGCCGTCTCGAACGATGCCAGTGTGGATCAGGGGGCGTTGATCGGCCGTGAAGGCACGACGGGCTGCTCCACAGCAACGCACCTCCATTTCAACATGGAGTGCCCGGATGCTTCTGGGAACATGGTTCGTGTAAAACCCGAGCCGTTGTCCGAATATACTGGGCTGGGTTCCATGACGGGTTCACTGTTCCATGGCGACATCTACACCCACTACCCAGTCGGTACTCTCGTGCAGGTCGCCGGCAAGCCGGAGATCTACATGGTGACCGGCAGCGATCAGGTCATGCACATCCCGGATTGGACCACCTTCGTCGCGCACCGCTTCTTCTACGACTCCTCAAAGCCGATGGAACGGGTCGTGACGATCACGCAGACCGCGCTGGATTGTTACAGGATCATCCAGGGCAACATGTCTTGGATGCAGTCCAAGCTCATGTCCTGCGGATCGAACCTCTATGCGCTCTTCCGCGACGACACAAGGGCCACGAAGCGGATGATACCGTTCGCGACGAGCGACAGCCGCTACGCGCCGCTCATCCAGTCGTGGGGCTTCCCGCTCCAGTCGCCGACCGCGGGGACGAGCGCGGAATGCGCCGCCTACACCGGCGCCAACCTCAAGATGCGGCCCGGCACGGTCGTGGAAGCAGCATCGGACAACGACTTCTACGTGATCACGTCCGACACGTATACGTCGGATGACGTGGCGCAACAGGCTCCGGCGACATACGCCTACCGCCTCAACCGCTTCGTGAACGGACAGCCGTTCATGCCCATCCTGTACGGCACGTACGGCGTCGTGCTCCAGATTCCCGACGGGACCATCGCGGACTTCGTCTCAAACTGGCAGCAGGGCCAGACCTACAGCCAAGTGAACGCCTGGTCCTGTCCAGCCGCTACATGCACTCCGACCTCGTGCAGTACCGGCGGAGGATCCAGCGGCGCTGGATCTCCCACATGCACGCTCGGAGAGCGCTCCTGCGCCGACACGGAGAATTTCGTCGTCTGCGAGGCTGACCCGGTCACCGGGGCGCCGACCTGGCACACGTGGCCATGCGGCTCCGGTCTGGAGTGCGTCAACGCTGACGGCATGTGCACCCAAGAAGTGTCGACTTGCACGTCGGGGCAGCGCATCTGCCTAAGCACGGAACAGTTCGCTGACTGCCAGGTTGATTCGGCCACCGGGGAAAACTACTGGCATCCTTGGCTCTGCGGGGCTGGCTGGGAATGCGTAAGCGGCAGCGGCCAGTGCACGCAGGTCGCCTATCAAGGCGACGCGCCGCACACCATCCGCTGCGAGAACCACGACTACACCTACTCAATGCACGTGACGGGACCGATCCAGAACGGGATCTGGAGCTCCGTCGCGGGCAACACGGTCTACCTCCAATACGGATCGAATTCCGACGGATGGGCGACCTACGTGCCGAGCGTCTCGAGCAAACCGTACTCACTGTGGGTGGGCGATGCGGACGGGTCTGGGAACCCCTACTCTCACGAGCTCGTGATGCGGGGCGACACGGACCAGCTGAACCTCTTCCTGTACAGTCCCGATTCGGGTCAACAGGGGTGGTTCAATCTCGACTGGGGCATCTGGAACGTCATCGGTGACTGCTGGCAAAGCGGCGGTCTCATCTACCACACGCCGCTCCCGCACCCAAGCGGAGCGATCACCTGCACGCAAAGCGGACCCGTCATGAAGTATGCCTTCAGCGGCCCGATGCAGATGCTTCTCGTCGGCGGTGCCGCTTCCGGGCCCATCGACATCCAATACGGATCGGATTCCGACGGCTGGTCTGTACCGACCTCGGGCAAGATCACCGCGCCGTGGAACGGCAGTTACCAGCACGAGATCTCCCTGCCCGCCTACGTGAACAACCTCAACTTCTACCTGAACGGATCGGGCGGTGGCAGGTGGTTCGACCTCAACGACGGCGACTATGACGGCGATTCATGGACGGTGACGGGCGACTGCTGGAACTCCGGCGGGCTCGTCACGCATGCGAACGTGGCCCCGTCGAAGACCATCGACTGCCAAGTGAGCGGCTCCACGATGACCGTCACCGTGGTGGGCGACGTCGCGTCGGGAATCTTCGGCACGGCGCCGACCGCCAGTCCCACGTACCTCGAGTACGGTTCGGATACCGACGGCTGGGGCACCTACACCAGTGGCAAGCCGCTTGCCACCTGGTATGCCGGGACGCAGGTCTACACGTTCCAGTTCAACGCGAACGTGCAGAACTTCAACTTCTTCCTGTACGCGCCTTCCACGGGAAGCCAGGCGAACAACTGGTTCGACCTGAGCCAGTGGACGACGACCGGCGCCTGCTACAAGAACGGGGGCGGCATCGCACACTGACCTCGTTCTTTGCCTGACACTACGCGCCCTTATGAAGGGGCGCGTTTTTCTATTTGAACTCGGCCTGAATTGTCCATCCCACCTAAATAAACGCCCCGTCCGAGACGCCTCGGATCTCCCTGAGAAAGGCCTCCGGAAAGCCTATGAAAAAGTCCCTTAGGGCGTTCCGAGACCGAGCCGGTGAGCCATGCCAAGCGCCTTTCGAGAGACCGAGAGGCCTATAGCACCGAAGAAGACCCGGCCGAAAGGCCGGGTCTTCTTCATGCGGACGATTCTCGCTTGAATCACCGAGCCTCGCTCGGCTTCAATCGAAAAAGATCATCGATCGCTTCCGCGACGAGCCATGGCGCTTCGATAGCCGGATAATGGCTACGGACACCCTCCAGCGTCCGGAAACGGAACCATGGGTGCCTTTCAGCGAAAGCCCGTTGCGCCGCCGCGTCATCGTCGCCTTCCTCGCCATGGCGGAGGTGCAGGACCTGGGGCGGCGACGCAAGCGATCGCAGCGCTTCGAGCGGACTTCCCCACTGACGGTAGGCAGCGCCGATTTCCCTCGCCGAACGAGACCACATGTCGAAGCCGAAGACCGCCGACTGCCGACGCGCGAAATCGATGACGCGACCGTCAGTCGTCCCGTTCAGCCAAGCTGCCGCGAGCCGCTCATGCGCCGTCTTCCACGCGGCAGGGTCCTGCAGGTCGCGAACCGCCTGCGTAAACGGCGGCGGATCCGTCATCAGCCAATCGACCAGGACAAGTGCTGGCATCCGCTCCCCGAAGATCCTGCACAGCTCGACCGCGATCCAACCCGCCTGCGCCATCGCGAGCGGCACTACCGCGCCATCGCCGAGCGAGCGCACGATTTCGGCAGCGTCCGCGATCAATTCCGTGTTGCCGAAATCCCCGGTCGGCTTCTTCGAAGCGCCGTGGCCCCGCCACTCCACGGTCTCCGCGCGCCAACGGCCCCGCAACGCAGGAAGCAGCGCGTCGAACGCGGTCCGATCGTTGCACCATCCGGGGAGCAGCAGCAGCGTCGGCTTTTCAACGGCTTTTTTTTGTTGCATCCTGTGGGTATATGACTACCATGATATCTCAGGCATCCGATTCCGGCACGGCGTTCGCCGTCGACGGGGAGCGGCGCATCATGCGCGCGCTATCAAGCGGCGACACCGCGACGCTGCGCGGCCTTCTCGACCCGGCCGTCCTATTCCTGACCGGCGACATCGGTTACGTCCCCGCGCAGGACCTCTTCTCCATCTTCGGGATGCTGCGAGTCGATTCGTTCTCCATCGATGAAATGCACGCGCTCGCGCCCTCTCCGGATGCACGCATCGTCTCCTACCGCCTGCGACAGTCCGGACGTTTCCAAGACCAGCCCTTCTCGAGCGACACCTATTCCACCAGCGTCTGGGCGCTCGCGGACGGACGCTGGAGCGTCATCATGCATCAGGAGACGCCCGTCAAGAAGGTATGAGTTTCTTCTCCATCGACGCCGCGCAAGGCCCCGTCTGGATGGACGGCCGCCTCGTCCCATGGGACGAGGCGACGCTGCATGCGCTGAGCCACGGACTGAACAACGCGAGCTGCGTCTTTGAGGGTGCGCGCATCTACGCAGGAAAGGTCTTCCGGCTCGAGAAACATGCGCGCCGCTTGCTGAAATCCGCCGAAATCATGGGCATCACCATGCACTATACGCTCGCGCGGCTCTGCGAGGCGACGGAGGAGCTCGTGCGCGCGCGCGGTCTCGAATCCGGCTATGTACGCCCGGTCGTCTGGAAGGGGCACGAGGATCTCGGCATCGCGGCCCCGCATGCCAAGACGCATGTCGCGATCGCGGCACTCTCTCTCGGCGACGTCGTGCCAGCCGAGGTTCGCGCGGCCGGCGTCCGTCTGAAGACGTCTTCGTGGGCACGGCCTGCGCCGAACACGGCTCCGCTCGGCGCCAAGGCCTCTTGCCATTACGCGCTCGGAAGCCTGGCTATGCGCGAGGCGCAGGCCGCGGGCTTCGATGACGCGTTGCTGCTCGATTACCGCGGATTCGTGGCTGAGGCGACTGGCACCAACATTTTTATCGTCAAAAACGGAGCGCTGCTGACGCCCATCGCGGACTGCGCCCTTGATGGCATCACGCGCCAAGCCGTCCTTGAGCTCGCACGGCGCAGGAATATCGATGCCGCCGAAACGCGTCTATACCCCAAGGACGTATGTGAGGCGGATGAAGCGTTCCTGACTGGCACGGCGAGTGAAATCCTGCCGATCCGCGCCATCGACGGCGTCAATTTTCCGGCGGCGCGCCCGATCACCGATGCGCTCACGGATGACTATTTCTCGCTCGTCGGAAAGGCCTGAGCGACGATCCCCCCTTCGTCCGAGAGCTCGCGGAGATCTCGTTCCATCTTGCGGAAAGCCGCCGCGTTCACTGCGTCCAAGATCCCGTCCGGCTTCGCTTCGAAGCGCAACAGGTAGTTGGACAGGACATGAAAGCGGTTGGCGCCCAGGCGCAGCTTGTCACGCTGGCGCCCGCGCCCGAGATTGAACGTGCGTATCCCGCGCGCCTCGCCCCACGCGTACAGACCGTAAAGCGACGCCTGATAGACGTTGTGCCCAGGCAGGACCTCGTTCTCATCGATGCCCTGGACCAGTAATTGCATCTCCTGCGACTCATGATCGACGAGCGCCAACAGGGTCTGGACGCGGCGTCCGGTCTTCCGATCGCGCGAGAAACACGCGAGAACGCGCTCGCCGAGCCCCGAAGAAAGCAAGGTCTCCATGACCGTGAAATCGTAAAAATTGACGACGTGGCCGAACTTTTCGAGATTCTTCCGGTGCAAGAAATCGAACGCCTCGAGGATTTCCGCGCCCATCGACCCGCGAAGGTCGCCGGCGTCGTGCACGTCCAGCGCGTAGTCCTGTTCGTACTTCCTGTGCAGGCGGCGGAGGTCACGAAAACGCGCGCCACCCAGACGTCCCCGTAAATCCGCTTCGACGCCTTCCACGACCTCAAAAACGCTTTCGATGAACCATGGGAACGGCCGAAACCCAGCCCGCTCCAAGGGACCCCGATCGGCGGCGGCGCGCACGCACGGGTAGAGGATGCCGGCGACACCGAGATCTGATGCCTGTTTCCTCGCTGCAATCAACTCCTCATCCGAAGGCGGCGGCGTCGACAAGGCATAAAAACACCCGGCCGGCACGTAGACGCGTTCGCGCTCATATGCGCCGGCTTCGGCCACAAGGGCGCGAGCGGGGCTGATCCAGTGCGGGATGTCCGAGAACGCCGCGACCGGTTCGGAACGGTGGTGCAGGACGGAGAACATCCGTCGGCACGCGTCCGTGACGGATCCTGTCATGATGAAGCCTCGGCGGACGCAAGCTCGGCGATCCTTGCCGACAGCGCGTTCATCATCGCCCAGCCCTGACGCAGGGCCTCTCGGCAAGCCGGCAGGTCGAGATCGGGGCGCAGCTTGAGCGCTTCGATGCCTAGGCGTAAATGGTCTTCATCCGCGCCGGCATGCGTCTTGAAATGAGGCGTGTCAGGAAACACGGGGCTGGCCGCCTTATGGAACACGTCGCCGCTGCCCTCTAGCACGAAATGCACCACGATGGTCTGCTCCGCCGGCGAAAGCGACGCCATCCGTTCGACGAACCAGTTGGTGGTCGCGGCCAGGATCGGATCCCACGCGGCCGTTGCGCCTTCCTCGCGCATCGCGCCGAGCACGTCGTTATGCCCGACTTCCTCCTTGATGTGGCGCTCGGCCAACCGCTGGAACGCTGCGGGCGACTCAAGCGCCGCGCGCATGAACAGCACGCGCTGAAAAACGTTTGACCAATAATGGAGGCCGTCGAGCAGCCTAGCGCGGACACGCTCGTTCTTCTCGACCGCGCCGGATTCGACAAGCCTGACGAGCGGATTCGATCGGTACGCTTCAAGATAGCGCTCGTTCTCTTCCGTCAAAAGCGCCAGTTTCGCCTCCGTCGCACCGTTTGCGTCCTCGCGAAAGACCACGCGAGGCCTGGAGAGATCCTCGTAGAGGGCTCGGCCCTCGAATTGCAGGGACAATCCCCAAAAACCGTCCGGCCCCTTGCCGACGAAGCCGTGCAGCGCGCCCGGCGCAACGAGGATCATGTCGCCGGGCTTGAGCGTCCCGCGCAGGTCGCCAGTGACCATGCCGCTCCCTTCCGTCACGATGATCGCGCTGGTCGTCGGATGCCGGTGCTCGTCCAGTCGTTCGCCGTCCTTCAGGTGGACCCAGCTGACGGAAAGCCGCGCCTGGTCAGGCACGAGGCGCGCGAAATCAGGATTCTGCCGCAAGTCCTTGAGAATCCCCAGACCGTGCCGCGTGCCGTCGATCTCCACCTCATGGATCGACGGGAGAGATTCTCGCGTGATGAGATGCATGGTCGTTTCAATACGAATCAGCGGAGGCGACCGCAGGCGTTTCCTGGTGAAAAATCGCCTGCCAGCGGCCGCCAGTTCGCGTCCAGACCGTCGTAGCGTAGACGTCGGATGGCTCGGGAGCGCCCTTGAACGTCACTTGCTGGCGAAGGCGGTAGGTGACGACCATCGTCGCCTTCCCGGCCTCCAGCACGCGCGGAGTGCTCAGTTCCCACGCGACCGCGGAAGCCTCATGGATGCCGTCAATCAGGCTCTGCTGCGTGGCGAAGCCGAACGTCGCGTCGACGCCGATCCCGTCGGGCGCCATCATCTTCCGCATCGCAACCTTGTCGCAGGCGTAGATGGCGCCCAACAATTCCTTCTCCAGCGCGACGACGTCATCATTCATACTTCGACGGCTTGATATTCTGGTTAAGACGGAAGAAATTCTCAGGATCGTACTTATCCTTCAGGGCCACGAGCTTGCCGTATTTTTCCTTGCCGTACGCCGCGCGCACGCGATCGCGCCCCTCATCGGCCAGGCCGTTCACATAGACGCCGCCGGAGGTGTGCGGCCTCATGGCATCGGAAAAGTTCCTGGTCCAAGCGATGAAGCGGTCGGCCTGCTCGCCGTGCCGCCAATGCGAGATGATCCAGAGCAGGTACGTCGCCTTGCGGTGCGCGAACGCCATGGCGTCTTCCGGAATACGGCTCACCACGCCGCCGCGCTCGAAAAGGATGACCTCTCCGGGAACGGCGTCCTGCGCGTTGAAATGCTCCATGACGGTATCGATCGCCGCATCAGTGAGTCCGTCGAGATATTCCGAACGTTCCCAATAATTTTGGCCCGAGGGCGCCGTGACGTCGAGGCTCCTCTGCAAATCGACGTAGGTGGTCACGCCTACGAGATCCAGGTCCGGCACGACGGCTTCACGGAGCGGCCGGACAGCCTCCTCGCCTTCGCCGATCGATCCGGCATAACACAGCGTCACGGTCAGCACGCGCTTGCCGTGCAGGTGTTTCGGGAAAACGGGGTGGTTCGGAGGGACCGTCAGCAGTACGCCGCAGGTGGTCAGCTCGTCCGGCGCCGTGCGCATGAAGTCACGGCAGTACCGGAGCACCTCTTTCGCCTTGTCCATGGAATAGATCAGGGTACCGGCCAGGATTTCCGGACCGACGGGGTGCAGCCGGTATTCGAACATGGTGACGATGCCGAAATTACCGCCGCCGCCGCGGACGCCCCAGAACAGGTCGGCGTTCTCATTTTCGCTCGCACGCACCAGCAGGCCTTCCGCCGTGACGACTTCGACGGAAACGAGGTTGTCGCAAGTCAGGCCATGCTTGCGCATCAGCCAACCGATGCCGCCGCCGAGCGTAAGTCCGGCAATACCCGTCGTCGAGACTTGGCCGCCCGTCACCGCCAGGCCGTACAGCTGAGTCTCTCGGTCGAAGTCGCCCCAGGTCAGCCCTCCCTGCGCCCTGGCCGTCTTCGCGACCGGATCCACCCAGACGCCTTTCATCGGCGACATGTCGATCATCAAGCCGTCGTCGATGACGCAATGTCCGGGAATGCTGTGGCCGCCCCCCTTCACTGCAACCGGCAGTCCACGCGCCCGGGCGAACTTGACCGCTTCGATCACGTCGCCCGTGCCGATGCAACGGGCAATCAGCGCCGGACGCTTGTCGACCGACCCGTTCCAGACCCTTCGCGCGTCGTCATATCCTTCATCGGAGGCTTGAAGGAGCGCACCCCTGAATGTCTTGGTCAGTTCTGAGATATGACTGTCACCGAACCTGGCTTCACTCATCGTTTCAGATGCGCCACCCGAAAAATCTGACATGGAATCTTGCTAAATGGACTCATTTGTCCAAATATTAATATCAACGCGCACATTCGTCAAAGGACGGGCCAAATACCTGCGATGTCCCATCGGGAGATGCGTCATGCTGCTGCGGTAGTACGGTTCGAATCCAAGTCCCCGAGCCAGAAAAAACCTCCACGCCCGTGGAGGTTTTTTCTTACGCCGCGCCCATGCCGATCCGCACGAATTCGACGCCCATAGCGATCAGGATGAGCCCCATCATCTTGGCGAAGACCGTCGCGCCTTTGGCGCCGAGCAGTCGGCGGATCGCGCCGGCGTGGCGGAACAGCAGCCACATGAGCGCCAGGTTGGCGGCGATGCCGACGAGCGTCGCGGCG
>Ga0113563_10003061_pt1 | contig 10303 bp, 10 predicted proteins | sample Mud3Dept3metaG_FD_80117 | JGI IMG/M metagenome (GOLD analysis project Ga0113563, IMG submission 80117) | Freshwater wetland microbial communities from Ohio, USA, analyzing the effect of biotic and abiotic controls - Mud 3 Core 4 Depth 3... | ecosystem: Environmental > Aquatic > Freshwater >...
AAGGAAATCCGAAAATGAATTGAATGGTCGTTCATGGATTATTCGACTGATTGTACGTTGAGTTAAATCACGGACCTGTCCGAAACCCATAAATAAAATCGGTTGTTCCTTCAGATAACTTAAACTAAAATCATGGTTCGCATGATTAATATGGGGTGGTTTCACTACCAACCCCATCCGTCGGGACTCGTTCAAATAGACTTGCTGGCTGTAATACCCGCCCCAGTTTGCCATGACAGCTGCCATGAACACTGCCGGGTAGTGGGTTTTGCACCAGGCCGCCCGCCATGCAACTTCTGCGTAAGAGGCAGCATGCGCTTTGGGAAAGCCGTAACCCGCGAACGCGGCCATGAGCTCCCAGATTCGCTCCGCTGCTGCCTCAGGCACATTATTATTTTGGAAAGCGCCCTGGATAAATTTCTCTTTCAAAACTCGCATCTGCTTATCCAGATCAAAATGACTCATCGCTCTGCGGAGAAGGTCAGCATCTGATAAAGAAAAACCAGCCAGCTCATGTGCAATCCGCAACACCTGTTCTTGATATAGGATGACACCAAGCGTCTCTTCTAATAACGGTTGAAGAGCTGGGTGCAGATAAATTTGTGAATCGCCATCCGGAACTCCAGACCCTCCCTCTGACTGTAACCTATAACGTTCGACAAATACATCCTTAAGACCGCCAGTCAGCGGGCCAGGCCGATAGAGCGCCAAGGCGACCATAATATCATCTACGTTTTTAGCTCTGATTTCTCTCAGCGTAGCGCGCATGCCTGGACTTTCAATTTGAAAACAGCCGATCGTGCGCGCAAGTTGTATAGTTTGGCTTGTAGGGAGGTCATCATGCGGAATTGACTCGAGTACATTCAAGACTGCCGGCAATGGGCGATTCTTTCTTGTTCGAACAGGCCGTGGTTCCGTTTTAGTTCTATTTCTTTCTTGGGTAATTGCCTCGGCTACATCGCCTATAACAGTCAAACCCTTGATACCGAGCAAGTCTATTTTCAACATTCCCAGGCGCTCGATTGACACGAGATCAAATTGTGTAATGACGATACCTTTGGGAGCAATGGTAACCGGTATCAAGTTTGTAATTCGATCTGGAGCAATCACTATACCGCCTGGATGGATGGATAGGTGGTGAGGTATTCCCAGTAACGCCGTGGCATCCCTGAAAATCGTTTGGTAAATCGGTTCCGGATATTTTCTAGATAATTCTGTGTAAGCGGGTTCATCTGTCGATTCGCGATCTGGCGGTCCATACCACCGATATGGAAGTTGATTCAGCAATTTGCTTACCTGAGCTGGCTTTAAGCCGTAAGCCTTGGCAGTCTCGCGCAGCGCCGAACGACTGCGAAAACGATTTATCGTGGATACCATAGCTACTCGATCGGCGCCGAAGCGCTCGTAGACAAAATGGATGACTTGATCCCTCCTTCTCGAACATAAGTCGGTATCGATATCAGGCGGTGTTACTCGCATAGGATTTAAAAAACGCTCGAAATAAAGGTTAAGCCGAATTGGATCTGGTGTAGTAATTCCCAAGCAATGTGCCACCAATGAAGAAGCCGCTGATCCTCTTGAAGATATGGGTACTCCAACATGATGAGCGAAATCAATGATTTCATCCATAATCAGGAATAATGAGGTATAACCACATGTTTCGATTGTCTGCAACTCATAGTCGAGTCTTTCCTTCACTGGGCTGGAAAGATCCTCGTAGTAATGGATAGCGCCCTCTTCGGCGCGCTTGCGAAGCTCCCGCTCCGGATTCGTTCCCGCCGGAAGATCGATTTCAGGATAATGCCTTACTCCGACGGGAATCTCCAACCGACAGCGATCAGCAATTTCCAGGGTATTTTGATTAAGACGGTCAGGATCGTCCACCGGCAACCTCTTGGTGGCGGCGAGCAGTTCACTCTCAACTAGCAATCTAGATCCAGGCAAAGGGGTTTGCTGTTGAGGAACTTCCTTGAGCGGGAGGTTTAACCTGATAGCGGTAATCACTCGCTGCAGGTCTGCTTGTTCCGGCGATAGATAATGAACATCCACTGCGGTAAATAATGGTAAACCCATCCGCCGGGCGATCCGCAACAAACCCATACACCAGCGATAATCCTCCGGCTGGTAATTACCATCCCAAACCTGCAATTCGAGGTAGAACCGATCATTAAATATCATATGTAACTGGTCGTAGATCGGCAGGGTAGTCTGCTCGGAGAAATCGATGAGTAGAGTCGCGGCCAATCCGCGACGACCGCCGCTTAGACACAGCAGCCCATCTGAGTATTGGTCAAGCTCATTGACCGTCACGTAATCCCTATCTTCGGTCTGGACAAGGCTGCTAAGACGGCAAAGGTTAGACCAACCGCTCAGGTTCTCTGCGAGCAATACTAAATTTCCGCCATTGACCAATTTGGAATCGGACGCGACAAATCCGGGTAAATTATCCCTTGTTAAATTTTCAGCGGGAAGGTGCACTGGTATCTCCAGCCCCAGTATGGGGCGGACGCCGACTGTCAAGCAGGCATCGTAAAACTCCACTGCACCCGTGAGGGTCAAAGTATCTGTTAAGGCTATTGCTGGCATCTGCTGCAGGGCGGCAGCGCGGGCAAGTTCAAGCGGTGAAGCTAAGCCCCGCAAGAAGGAAAAGTAGGAATGATTGTGTAAGGATATCCACATGATCACTACCGATTGACGGTTTAGTCTTCCTATTGTAAACTGAAAACTCTAATGAAAAGGGCATTTTTTATTTTTCATGGTGAATTAAATGACTTTCTTGGACCGATTCAGCGCGGCCTAACGATTAATTGCTGCTATCAAGGCAGCCAATCGGCCAAGCATCTGATCGAATCACTACATGTGCCTCATCCGGAAGTCGGCGAGATTTTCAATAACGGTGTCTCTATTGATATGTCGTATATTGTTCAGGATGGAGATTGGATAGAGGTCTTTCCGTTCCAACCGAAAAAATCGCCTACCTGGGAAGAAGTTCGATTTCTGTTGGATAATCACTTGGGAAAGTTGGCTGCCTTTCTACGCATCCTTGGTTTTGATACTGAATATCGAAACGATTTCCAAGATGAAGAACTTGCCGTGATTTCAAGTCAGGAGTTGCGGATCTTACTGACACGCGATCGTGGTCTCTTAATGCGTAAAATCGTCATGCAAGGGTATTGCCTGCGCAGCCTAAATCCAATCCAACAGCTCGACGAGGTTATCTATCGATATCACCTGGGGCCAATTATTCGCCCATTCCGGCGTTGTGTTCATTGTAATCACTTGCTCAAACCGGTCGATAAGGTCGAAGTGCTCGAGCGCCTGGAGCCATTGACGCGGCAATATTTTGATGAGTTTCATATATGTCCGGCATGTCACCAGATATATTGGAAAGGTTCACATTACGACCGCCTGGTTGAGTTCATTGCAAATCGTTATATAGATAAGGAGTAGATATGGTAGTAAATCACTTGTATATACCCGAGAGCGCGATGTCGATTGTCGCTCACCCCGATGATATCGAGTTTTCCTGCGCAGGAACGACAGCGCGCTGGGCCAAATATGGCACTCGAATTTCCTATGTATTGTGTACCAGTGGAGATGTCGGGATCGATACGCCAGGGATGACCCGCGCCCGAGCAACCGAAATTCGCGAAGCTGAGGCGCGGGAAGCTGCGAAGATCGCTGGGGCAGCCGAAATAATCTTTCTACGCGAGCCAGATGGTTTACTTCAGCCAACTCTTGAGCTGCGCAAACGACTCGTGCGTGAGATCAGGCGCTTTAAGCCGGAGGTTGTCGTCACTAGCGATCCAACTATTGTTTGGGCTGGAAGTGATTATATCAATCATCCGGACCATCGCGCTGCCGCCATGGCAGCCCTGGATGCCACATTTCCGGCTGCCGGCCAACCCAATTTATTTGAAGAACTTGCCCTGGAAGGGTATTTCGCTCATAAACCACGTAAAGTTTATGTCAGTACATGGGGTAGCGACGCCGATCTATTTGTAAATATTGAGGAAACCATCGATATTAAAATTGCCGCTCTCCGTGCTCACAAGAGCCAGATGAAGGATTGGGATCCAGAGCCATCCGTGCGAGAATGGGCTTTGGAGCGCGCCCGAGGGAAAGAAATGGCTTATGCTGAGGGTTTTCGGGTAGTGACCTTGGTTGATGATGAATCATGGGAGAAAACCCACCATTCAATCGATCAATAAATTAGAAAATAATGAATTCTTTAGAAACCTATTGACTTTGACAAAAATTTGTCTATACTAGTCATATCAGGGCGTTCCAAGAAATTGGACTACGACCTCCGTTAGCGCTCAAACCGTTGCTGAATTTGGTTTACTACTGGTAGTAAGATCACCAGTTACAACCAAAAATATGCACGGGGAAAGCCCTCCCAATCAATTGTAAGATTTTTCAAGCCGCAGAGTCCTATCCACGAGATAGCCAACCTGAGCCGAAAAAACCATACATCGGGAGATACCCTGAAACACTTGGACTGAACCCATCAATTATTATTAGATGGCAAAAGTCCATAAATGGGAAGTAATGGAGTGCGTTGAAAGGTTACTTGGGACCCCTGATATTTTTAATTTAGGATCTCTCAAGTTTTTCCACGGAATACTTCAGGTCGAAGTAGCCCCAAAAACGGTAAATTGCGGTATCGCTCTTTATAATCCAGGCCATAGCCGACCACGAACCGGTCTGGCAAGTCAAACCCTTTATATTTTAATGGAAATTCAATTAGGCGGTGATCAGGCTTATTGAATAATACACATACCTCCAGGCTTGCTGGTTGACGCGCTCTCAGGTTTTGCAGGATGTAGTTCAACGTCAAGCCGGTGTCAATCACATCTTCGATAAAAAGTACATGCCGGCCAGCTATCGGTATTTCAAGATCCTTTATCATCCGGACGACACCTTGCTCTCGAGACTCGGCCGAGTAATTTGCTACAGCAATAAAATCGATTTCGGTTGAAATGGTTATTGAACGTAGCAAATCCGCCATAAAGAACAACACACCTTTTAATACACCAACTAGCAGTGGATTAAGGCCCAAATAATCGTGTGAAATCTGTTTGCCAATCTGGTTTACTTTACGTTGGAGCTCGTCCGTAGGAATTAATATCTCTTGAATATCCTGACCAAGCGTTCCGTATTGTTTCAAGATATCATCATTCATGACTTGATCCCCTTTACTTCACTTTAGTTTGTGCCCCAGTACCGCTGATATGTTCAGCTTCTTCATCCAGACCGAATTTCACCATCAATTGGTGAAGTTCACGTCGTTTGAACAACTTGATCTTGATTTGTGGATAGAGCTCGTGCATCCGGCGAAGCTTCCAGTTCTTATGGGTTGATAACTTTGGACGTAATGTTGTTAACTCGATGTATAAGTCTTGGTCGGGTAAATAGAAATCAGGTGTAAACGCCTCGGTAACATTACCATGTTCATCCCAATTTAGTGGAAAGTTGTGCGGTTCGTATTCCCAATTGATTCCATAAAAGTCCAATATTCGGGCCAGCGCAGCTTCAGTGGGGTGAACAAAGGCGGGGGATTGATTAGCCAACGTGGTTGACATAACCGGCGGGTTGATCTACCAGACTCTTTTGTGCAGAGGTCTGAAATTGGTGAAGAGAGTGCAATACAATATCTGTTGCGGCATCCGCATCTAAATGGGCAGTATTAACCACCAGATCATACAACTCCGGCGAATTCCAATTAACGTTATAGAAACGTTTAAGGTAATTCTTTCTAAATCGGTCGCTAACAGTGATCTGAGCATGAGCTGCGTCGAGCGAGATTTTCAGGCGTCTTGATATCCGTTCTGTACGGATTTGGGCGGGAGCAATCAGTCGTAGATGCAGCGACCTTGGCCAGCCACTCAAAATCACTTGCCCGGCTCGTCCGATAATAACAACGTTGCCCTCGTTTGCCATCTCTTGCATGATCTGCTCGACTGTAGTGCGGTATGCCAGGCAAGCTTCCTCACTAGGGCACATGCCAAGCAATCCTAATTCATCGATCGCCGCAAGAGCTGCTTCAGGAGTGCCGGCGCGTCGGGCAGCCTGGTTAATTAAATCATGCCCAACCACCCGAAAACCGAGCGAATGGCCCAATTGGCGGCCGATTTCCCCGCCCATACTGCCCATTTCTCGGGAAATCGTAATCGTCCAGGAAGCGAGAAGCTCTGCCATAATGTGCCTCCTTCCGGTAAAACGATTATAAGATCTGATCCATCATCTGTGCTACTGCCATATAGACCGGCGATTCATCGCTGAGCTCAATCAGCGGTCGACCATCGTATTCTAGTTCAGATAATTCCATATCACTCGGAATCACTCCAAGCAGAGGAATTCCAAGCTGGTCAATCCGTTCGAGTAATGGCTCTGGCACCGGGCCCACTAAACGGTTTAAAATCAGATAGGCGTTTTCAACCCGGATATCTAACTCACTTCGCAGACTGGCAATTCTTTCTGCAGCCACAATTCCACGCTGGGTCGGATCACTGACCACTAGCATATGCTGTACGTCACGAGTAGTCCTACGACTGAGATGCTCCATCCCGGCTTCGTTATCGATGACAACATAAGCATAGTTTTTACTAATAGCATCGACTACTTCGCGCAAATTATGATTGACCGCACAGTAACATCCCGGTCCTTCCGATCGACCCATTGCAATCAAGTCGACATTATCTCCTTCTGCTAATGATGAACGGATTTGATAATCCAGATATTCGCGTTTGCTGATTCCACCACTCAAAGCACCCATAGCTGCACCACCGGCTAATAAGGAGCTCTTCACTTGCTGGAGCAAATCTTCACGAATATCCCCCACAGTCCATTCCAATTCAAGTCCTAATACCATATTTAAATTGCTGCTTGGATCAGCATCGATTGCCAATACCGCTCCCTTACCCTTTTGTAGCAAATATTTAATAACCATACCCGCGATAGTTGTCTTGCCTACACCGCCTTTACCAGCCAAAGCAATTGTTGTCGTCATACCCGTAACTCCTTTTCCGATGCTATATCCAAGTTTTGAGCAATCTCTTGGGCTGCTGTTCGCAGCGCCGGGACAAAATCATACACGGCGATTCCCAGCCGGTCTGCATCCTGGACAGCCAGATCGGCTGGGAGGAGACCAAGAACTGGCAGTCCCGGAGATTCGCGCACCAGAAAATCTGCTTCATCCGGAGTCCGGACCTTATTGCCGACCATCCATAGACGGGTTAATCCTATATCATTGGCCAGCGACTTTATCTGTGCAGCAGTTCCAAGACTACGGCGGGTTGGCTCAACTACAACTAGCATCGCGTCTACAAAATCAACAGTTGCTCGCCCTAAGTGTTCGACTCCCGCATACATATCGAGGATAAGCACATCATCTTTACGGAAAAGTAGATGTGTAAAAAGTGTTTTTAACATAGCGCTTTCCGGACAAATACAGCCAGAGCCTCCGGTATCGACTGATCCCATCTCTAGCAAACGCACATTTCGATAAACAATGCTGAATCGTTCAGGAATATCGTCTACACGCGGGTTGATTGTAAAGAAGCCACCTAGCTGACCGGGGCGCGCGCCGGTACGCTCCAGGATTAACTCATCCATTTCAGCAATTGGGTGCAATTTCGAACGCAGCTCGTCTGGAAATCCAAGCGCTCCTGCCAGACAGGGTGATGGGTCGGCATCGACCGCCAGTACCTGACGACCAGCATCTGCATAAACTTGAGCTAACAGCCCAGTTAATGTGGTTTTTCCTACTCCGCCTTTACCGGTAATAGCTAATTTCATTCTCTTCCTTTCAGCGCTATGCTTAGTTTGAATAATTTATTTATTAATTCGCCAACGATTTAGCCACAATCCAATCAAAATCACGACCAGGATGATAACCGAAAATAAGATTAATAAATCAAGATTGAAAGGATTCGTCGGAGGAGGGATCGGTCGCGGGGTGGGAGTCGGTCGGGCACCAAACGAAAAAATAAAATTCAATGTTGGATCAATCATACATAGCCTGGGGCTTATGGAATGGGTTGCTTTGCAGGTGTAATGATATGCGATAAATAATATCGCGTCAAGATAGGGTAATTTGAGGTATATAAATCAGCAGTCGATTAGTGGCTAATGGGATGATTGAAGGATATGGGTAATAATAGTCGCCCCGCTACCGCCGATATTTTGAGCCATGCCGGTTCGGGCATTCGGAACTTGAGTTTCGCCAGCTTCGCCGCGCAGTTGCTGTACAATTTCGACGATCTGGTAAATACCAGTTGCTCCAACCGGGTGACCGCGCGCTTTCAAGCCGCCGCGGGTCGCAATCGGTATTCGGCCGTCTGGCAGGATTTCTCCATCCAAACCCAGTCGCGGACCCTGGCCTCGTTCTGCAAAACCACATGCTTCGAGTGATAAGGCCGACATGATCGAAAATGCATCATGTAGTTCGAACACATCTATATCATCTGGTGAGACTCCGGCCTGATGGTAAGCCTGGCGAGAGGAGCGGTAAGCTGCCTCCAACCAAATAGAGTCATGTCTGTCGTGCACTGCCAGAGTATCTGTGGCAGAAGCCGAGCCAGCGATAGTAATCAGGGGCCGACCGGTCGGTATTTGGAGTAAATGATCGATCGGCGCGACGATTACCGCAGCCGCGCCGTCGCCAGTGGGCGATGCATCCAGCAAATTTATTGGCGAGGCGATCATACGAGCTCGAGCATAATCATTATAATCAATAGATTCATGGAGCCTGGCATATGGGTTCGTTAACGCATTTTGGTGGGCATTAATTGAGAATGGGGCAAAATCGGTGTGCTGCCAATGGTAAGTGTTAATATAGCGTTGCATGACCAGAGCGTTCAGCGCAACAAATGACAACCCCATAGCCCCTTCATAATCTGCATCGGCAGCTGTTGCTAAAGCGGCTGTAGTGTCACCACCTTTCGTTTCGGACATTTTTTCAACACCTAAGGCGATTGCGCTATCCAGCTCGCCTGAAGCAACAGCCATGCAAGCGATACGCAGCGCAGCGGCACCTGAACCACAGGCTGCCTCTACCTTGAAGGCCTCCACATTTCGCAGACCTACCCAATCTGTAACTAAAGCGCCTAAGCTTTCCTGGCGGCTGAGAATTCCTGACAGCATATTTCCTATGAAAAGCCCATCGACTTTTTCTAGACCTGCGTCAAGCATGGCTGCTAAGACTGCCTCGCCGGCAATTTCGCGCAGGGATTTATCCCATAATTCACCAACAGGTGTTTGGCCGATGCCAATAATTGCTAATTGTCGCATTTTATTTCAAAACCTTCCCAATATTTTACGCTCGCAGCGATAATTCAAGTACTTAATGTTGGCGAATTATCAAAGTGGTAATCTGTCAGAAACTATCAGTATTTACCAGTCCTCGGATTACCGGGTAATAATTCAAAAAGTGTTACTTCAGCCGGACAGTTATAGCGGAATTGTAGTTCGGCTGTACCAATCCCACGATTTGTATAAAGTTGCATCCCATTGATCCGATAATATCCGCCTGGGTATTTCCGTCCATAGCGTGGTAATATCATTGGCCCGAGGAGCGGAAAAAGAACCTGTCCGCCATGAGTGTGTCCCGAAATTTGAAGATCAAACCGTCCACTCGCCGCGCTATAGTCCGCAAAATCCGGTTCATGTGCCAATAAGATAGCAGCGCCATCCCTCGGTATTTGATTAAGAACCGAGTTGAGATCATCTAATTCTTCCATGATATCGTCAACACCAACAAGATGTAAACACGCGTTACCACGCTTTAGGGTAATCAAGTCGTTGCATAATTCCAGCACACCTGCTCGTTCAAGAATTCTGCGCACGACTTTGGCATTCGTCCAGTGATCATGGTTACCCAAAACAGCAATACCACCATATGTAGCATTTATTGAAGAAAGCACCGCAACCAGGTCTGATTCATATTTTTCTGGGGTGAAGGTAACAAAATCTCCTGTGATAGCTACCAGATCGGGTTGAAGCGCGTTTACACGGGTGATCACCTCATCAAGCCTACGCCGGTCAGCCCAAGTACCAATGTGAAAATCACTTATTTGTACCAGGCGAAATCCCGTAAATTCCGGGTCCAAACTAGGCAGGATTATTCTTAATTGAGTGGTTTCAAGCCAATTTTTCTCGTCAGAAACGAAGAATTTTCCGCTGGCTTGAATCATTATTCCACCGATCGGAGAAGATAAGATGGATCTAATAATTAAGAAAGTCAAGCGTAAAGGAAAATCTGGCTTGTTAACATCTATTGACATTGATTAATCTACCAGGC